>Ga0335085_10011748_pt1 | contig 12959 bp, 13 predicted proteins | sample Lox_Sample_45_FD_206712 | JGI IMG/M metagenome (GOLD analysis project Ga0335085, IMG submission 206712) | Soil microbial communities from Loxahatchee National Wildlife Refuge, Florida, United States - Lox_Sample_4.5 | ecosystem: Environmental > Terrestrial > Soil > Wetlands | place: USA...
CGGACCACACGAGCTGATCCGAGACCGGCTGTCCCTTGGAATCCTGCTCGGCCACGGACAGGGTTACCTGCTGAAGGTCGTTGAGCTGCACTGTTTGTCCTTTCCGGATGGTTGGACTGCCCGGGCCTTCCGGTGCAGCCTGGTCGAAGGTTTCCGGGTCGATCGTGAGGAACAGCACTGCGGGGCCTTCGAGCCAGCGGTAGAAGACCTGCGCGGCGCTGGTCACGTCGCCTGCCTGGGAGGCGGGGAAGCCGCCTGTTTCCGGGACGATGGCCTTGAAGGCGAGTTGCAGGGCCAGGAGGCGGTTCTCGGCGGTCATGCGGCTCCTCTCACGTCAGTACGAGGTAGCACCCGTCGAGAATGGGCACTGCCGGGTTGTCTGTGATGCGCCCGGTCACGGTGTAGGAGCCAGCGGGGAGGTTCGCGCCGCCGTTGAGCGGCCCTGGCATGAAGTTCACCCAGTACGTGACGGGCGGCCCGGCTTGCACGGACCAGGATGAGGCGTACCAGGTGGCCGTGTCCGGGTCGAACTCGGTTGGCGGCGAGGTGATCGGGGCGTAGGCGACCTCGACGGCATCGCCGCTGGGGTCGTACGGGTTTCCCTGGTCGTCGATGACGCTGACGGAGAACTGGCACGGGGCCGTGGACACGGCTTTCTGCGTGAGAGTGATCACCGGGCCACCTCTTTCAGTTCCGTGCCGTCCGGGGCGTCCACAACTGCCGGGCGTTCTCAGCGGCCCATAGCTGCCGTGCCCCGGTGGCCTGCCATAGTTGGCGGGCGCCTGTGACTGTCCACAGGGCGGGCGCGGGCGGTGGCGGGACGTAGGGTCCGCCGGGGTTCCATTCGGCCCGTCCGCGCGGGGGGAGAACCCGGACGGCTGCGGCCCACGGGACGGCCCTAGGGGCGATCCGCGGCCCGCTGGTCGGCGGGACGTAGGTGTAGGTGCCCTTGGCCCCGTGCCCGGTGCCGCCCTTGGTCCTGGCTGGCCACGCGGCGCGGACGGGCTTGCGGAGCGGGGTGAGGGCGGGTCCGTGGCCGGAGAGTATCCCGGTGCGGGCGGTGACGGTGCCGCCGCGCTGACGGGCCGGGATGGGTGCGCGGACGGGCTGCGACCGCGGCGGGATCGGCGGCCCGGAGATCGGGGTGACGGGGGTGTAGGTGCCTTGCGAGCCGTGTCCGGTGCCGCCGCGGGTGCGTGCGGGCCACGGGCCGCGGACGGGGTGGTGCAGTGGCGTCAGTGCGGGGCCGGTGCCGGATGCGGTGCCGCGGCTGGAGCGGACATGGCCGCCGCTGGTCCTGGCCGGGACGGGTGCCCGCCACGGTGTGGCGCGCGGCGGGATCGCCGGGCCGGACGTAGGCGGCACGACCGCCGGGACCGGGATCGCGCCCATCGCGAGGGCGAACCCGTGGACCCGCGGCGGGGGCAGCGCGGCACGCCACGGCTGGGCGCGGGCCGGGATCGGCGGGCCGGAGGTGGGCGGGACGGGCGGGACGTAGGGGGCGGCTGAACGCTGGACGTGCCCGGTGCGCAGGTACACGACCCGGATGGATGCGGGCTGGGCGAGCGGCGGGACCGGCTGCCCGGTACCCGAGTACGTCCCGGCCCGGCTGGTGACCTGGCCGCCCTTGGTGCGTGCGGGGATGGGGGCGCGGACGGGGGAGGTGAGTGGCCGGAGCGGCGGCCCCGACGTCGGCGTGACCACGGGGACGGCCAGGGCACCCATCGCGAGGGCGAACCCGTGGACGCTGGGCGGGGGGAGTTGCGCCCGCCACGGGGAGGTGCGCGGGTGCAGCGCGGGTCCGGCGGACGGGGCTGGTGCCACGGCTGCGGGCTTGTACGCCCCGTAGGCGCGGCCGGGTGCCGGGAGCGGCTGACGCGCCCGGACCGGGGCGGTGAGGGGCCGGACGGCCGGACCTGAACCCGACCGGGTGCCGGCCCGGTGCCAGACGGTGCCTCGTGGCGGCAGGGGCCGGACGGCTGCGGCCCACGGCTGGGCGCGAGGCGGGATCGGCGGCCCGGAGGTGACGGGGGCGACCGGGACGAGGATCGCTCCCATGGCCATGGCCCGGCCGTGCAGGGACGGGGGCGGCCCGGCGGCACGCCACGGGACGGCCCTCGGCGGGAGCGCCGGCCCAGACGCGGGGGTGGACGGGACGGCTGGTTTCGCGGTCGCGTACGCGCGTCCGGGCCGGGCGCCCGGCAGCCTGCCCCTGACGGGGGCACGCAGCGGCGCGACTGCGGGCCCGGTGCCTGAGTAGGCGCCGGACCGCCACAGGACTTTCCCTCGGGGCGGGAGGACCCGGCGGATCGAGACGGGGCCGTGCAGCGGGTACAGCGGCGCCGGGGACGGCGGGACGACCGCCGCGGGCTGGGTCCGGGAGGCCAGCGCGCGGCCCCACGGGGTAGCGGGCAGCGCAGCGCGGACCGGGGCGGGGATCGCCCCGTACACCGCGATGACGTTGGGCGCCGGTATCGTGCCAGGGTTCGACGCGGACTGGCCCCGCCGGGGCAGGACACGGACAGTTGCGGTGACAGGCTTGCGGAGCGGCGCGGGCTTCGGGCCGGTGCCCGAGACGACGCCGGACCGCCAGATGACATGCCCGCGGGGCGGCAGCGGGCGCGTGATCGCGGAGACAGGCTTGTGCAGCGGAGTGGCAGCAGGCCCGGTGCCGGCGAACGTCCCGGAGCGACGGGTGACGGTGCCGCGCGGCGGCTGGACCCGGACCGCCGCTGTGACCGGCTTGCGCAGCGGCGTGAGCGCGGGGCCCGTGCCAGAGGGTGTCCCGGCCCGGCGGTGGACGCGGCCACGGGGCGGCAGCGGCTGACGGGCCCGCACCGGGCCGTGCAGCGGCGCGACGGCCGGGCCGGTCCCTGAATACGTCCCGGAGCGGTGGTGAACCTTCCCGTGCGGCGGCAGAGTCTTGTGGATCCCGGCGGGCTGGGACATCGGGGTCAGCGGCGGCCCCGAGGTCGGCGGGACGGCGGCGACCATGGGGATGAGCGACGCCATCGCCAGGCCGGTGCGGAGCAGTGACACCCGCGGCCCGGCCGGGCCGGACAGCGCCGAGGCGAGCGGCGGCCCGGACGTGATGACCGGGGCGCCGTTGAACACGACGACGACCCCGGCGCCGTACCCGGCGTTGGACGCCGAGCTCGACATGGTGGTCGCGTCCGAGCAGGTGCTCCCGGACGTCGGGGCGCTGGTGCTGTAGTCGACCGCGTTGTGGTCGCGGCTGCTGGTCGAGCCGTCGTTAGAGAAGTTCGTGAACCCGGTGCCGGGCGTCCAGGCGGTGGTGTTGAACGTCCCGGCTGTGGCCTGCTCGCGGGCGAACGCGGCGATGGCGAACTCGCCGGCCAGGGACACGTTCCCCGCCGTGGTGGCGGTCATTGCCGTGATCGTCGACGACGCGGAACCCGACGCGTACGTGCCGGACGTGTCGACCGGGGTGACCGGGTTGACGCCGGAAAGCTCGAACAGGGTGTAGGCGACCCGGCCGGTACCCGAGTAGGTCACCGAGGTGAGCGAGGTGAGCGAGTCGGACCCGGCGGCGACCTTATAGAAGGCCCACGCGCCGGCGTGCGCCGTGGTCGCGTTAGTGGATGACGGGCCGGCGGTCCACCCGCTAGGGGTAGCCGGCGCGGTGACCGACGTTGTGGCGGCGGCGGTGACGACCAGGACGAGGAGGTCCCCGGCCGTGTCGGTCTGCCCGGTCCCGAACGACAGGGCCGGCGCTGATGCGCTCGTGGTGACGTAGACGGTCGCGTGGGGGGTACCGACCTGGGAGACCGTCACAGGGCCGCGCTCCCCTCCGGCTAAGGGCAGGCACAGGGCGGCGGCGGCTACCGGGAGTGGTTCGCGCCCCTCCATCCCGCTCCGGACACCACGACCGCCGGCCGGCTCCCCATGTACTGCTGGGGCAGCGCCGGGCCGGATGTTATCGTGGCCGCTACCGTGGCCGTGTAGATGGCGACGCCGCCGTTGTTGGCCTGCAGCGAGTTCGACGCCCGCAGCGTCCACGTCAGCGACGGCGACGACGACACGGTGATCTTGTTGCCGGTGTTTCTGGACCCGAAGTTGCACGTCACGATGGCGGCCAGGACCGCCCCGCCGGCCGGCGGGGTGAAACTTGCCGTGGTGGCGGCGTTCGACCCGGTGACCTTCACCCACGCCGGGGTCGACGCGTCTTCCGCCCAGGCTCCCCCGGACGGCTGGATCTCGTAGACGGCCAGTTGCGGTGCCGCGCCGCCTGCCGTGTTGGACGACCCGACCGTCACCCCGGACCCCGAGGTGACCGTCCCGGAGTAGTAGCCCGCTCCGGCTGCGAACCCGTTCGCCGTGTCCTGGAACGAGTCGGTATTCGCCGCGACGGTCAGCAGCTTGTTGTTTGCCGCAGCGACAACCCCGGTGGCGGTGCCCTCGGCGTCGCTTGCCGCCCACGCGATGAAACTCCCCGTCGAGACGGGGGTGAGGGAACCGGTGAACGCGGTGCCCGCCCCGGTGCCGTTGACGATGCCGTTGTCGATCTCCAGGTGCGCGCCGCCCGCTTCGGTAGCCCCGGTGATGACCTCGACCTGCAGGTCGATGCCGTTGTCGCCGTTGCTGTTCGTCGCGGTGACCGTGTACGAGGTCACGGGCCCTCCCGGTCAGGCTTTCAGGGCGAGCACCCAGTCGGGGTCGCCCTGGCTGTTCGAGACGGGCTTGGACCCGTCAGCCGCCCCGGAATTGTAGGTGCTTCCCTTCGTCCCGGCGTACGCGGCGCCGGTCGCCGGGTCGATCCAGGTGGGCGTGTACGAGGAGGCCATCTTCGTCTGGTCGATCGTGATGTTCCACGCCTTGGCGCCGTAGATCACCGCGAGCTGCGACCCGCCGCCCGTGTCGGGGGTGCGGGACGCGGCCACGTAGTTGTCGGTCCCGCCGTCATACAGGCTCCCGGACGCGATCCCCGGCGACCGGGTGCCCCGCCCGGCGGTGACCAGGGCGGACGACGTGTCGGGGACCAGCCGGTGCCAGCCGGGCAGCGCCTCGTACGCGGCGCGGACCTTCCCCGCGACGTTCGCGTACCAGTTCTGCGTCTGCGAATCCGACAGGGACACCGAGGACCAGGGCCACACGTCGTTTGACGTGCCGGTCATCCCCCGGCCGCCCGACGCGAGGGTCCACCAGGCCATCTGCCGGATCATCTGGTCGTTGGTGATGTTCAGCCCTCCGACGTCGAAGAAGAACCCGTCCCCCCACATCGCGAACAGCATCGGGACGCCCTTCGCGGCGTGCTCCCCGTACGACTGCTCGATCCCGAAATACGTCACGTTGTAGGTGTAAACCCACATCCATTGCGCGTTCGCGGCGGCGAACCCGGAGCCGGACGAGCCGTAGGAGGTGTTCTCGAAGTCGTACCGGTCATCAGACTCCGGGTAGACGTGGACGCTCATCGCGTGCGTGTCACCCGTCGCGGTGACCGCCGACCAGATCTCCCCGAACTGGGTTTCCACGGTCGCGTAGTAGTCGTTGCCGAACATCCAGATCAGGTTCTTCGCCGAGGCGTACCGCTGCGCGACCGCGGTCCCGTAGTCGGCGTACATCGCCGCGGTGGTCGTGGCCGGGTCCAGCGCGGCGCCGGACGCGAAGTTCCCGTTGCCGCTGGACCCGTCGGCGGTGTAGGCGATGTTCAGCAGGACCGTGATCCCGCACGCCGCGGCCGTGGAGATGAAGTAGTCGACCCGCTGCCAGTAGGCGTTGTTCAGCCCCGCATCCGGGTGCCCCCCGCCCGTGAACGGGGGCACGTTGTCCCACGTGTTCCCGTTGTTGTACGACCCGTCGTTGTCCAGGTTCCCGATCGCCGAGCAGTACGCCCCCGTGTACCCCTGGGCCTGCTTGGATGTCAGGTAGGCGGACATGTCGGCCCGCCAGTCGCCGCCGTTCCACTCGCCCGCGTTGAAGATGATGGCCCACGGGTTGTCCATCATCAGGAACCGGGGCTGCCCGTACTGGTCGTGGAAGTACCCGCCGGTCGTACTGTCGGAGGCGATCCCGGTGATGTACGCCGGGCCGGACGCGGCCGGGGGCAGCGGCCGGCCGGAGCCGCCCGCGAAACCGGGAGCGGCCCCCCTCACGGCATCATCCGCATCGAGTAGACGTACTGCGGGGCCGCGGCCGGCTGCGGGGCCGCCTCAAGGTCGACCCAGTAGTTCTGCGTCGTGGTGCCCGTGTTCGGGGCGTACAGCTGCGGGAAGTCCACCGCGCCGCCGGGGAGTTCCCCGAACACCGGCTGGGCGTTAATCGCCGTGCCGGATGAGTACGGCGGTGTCGCGCCCGGTGCCGCGCCGTCGTACAGCCACCCGGACGCCGCGGCAGGCTGGGCAGGTGCCGACAGCGGCCCCGCCGTGATGCCGTTCTGGCCGACGCCGCCGGTCCCGCCGTTACCCCAGTAGTTCGTCCCGGCGTCCCGGGCGGCCCACGCCCCGGCCGTGCCGTTCGCGTCATACACCGACACCCGGTAGTTCCCGGCCGGGAGTGTCGTGCCGCCGGCGAACGCGGCTTTCAGCCACCCGCCCCCGGCCGACCCGGCCCCGCCGGAAGGTGTCAGCCACGACGGGGACGTGATCGACGCCGCGGACAGGCCGGTACTGATGTTCCACACGTCGCACCGGGTCGGCAGGTTCACCGACCCGGACAGGCTGTAAAACCACACGTTGTTCAGCGTGCACGAAGCGGTCAGGTCGATCTCGGTGGCGATCGTGTACTGCACCGCCGAATCGGACACCGTGCTGGAGTTGGCGTCGTACTTGTTCGGCCACAGCCGGTACGACCCGTTCCACGCGGGTGCCGTGTCGATCTGCACGTCAGCCCAGAAGTTGTCCGTGTTGCTGGCCGATCCGGGGAACGTGACCGACGGGTCGGACCCGGCCACGGAGAACAGCCCCTGGGACAGGCTCAGCGGCGCGGCCTGGGTGCCGCCGAGCCCGGCCGTGCCGGAATAGGCGAACAACGGGCCGGACGTGATCCCGCCGACACCCGGGCCGCCGGTCCCCCAGTAGCCGTTCGTGTCGGGGAACGGGCCGTTGCAGCCGATCGCCGCGACATACGCCGACCCGTTGACCGAGCTGGTGAAGTCGTAGCCGGGTGCGAGCGGCACCGGGGACGGGAGCGGGATGTAATTCCACTGCCCGGCGGTCAGCGTCCCCGACGTCACCACCGAGCCGGGCACGAGCACCGCGGACGGCGCGTTCGTGACCACCGACCACAGCGCGCATTTCGTCGCCGTGGTGTTCTGCCCGCCTGCGGCGCACACCCACCACCAGTAGCCGGACAGGAAACACCCGCCCTGGGAGACGGTGAAGCAGACGGCGGACAGGAACGGCCCGGAGTAGGACTGGGCGGTGCCAGGCCCGCTCGTGGACGGGAACAGCCGGTATGCGGTCACGGGGACGCTCCGATCCGTACCGGGATGGTCACGACGCGGGCCGCCGCCGGGCGGGACGGCACCAGGGCCGCAGGGGCGGACTGGGCGGCCGGGAGGGCCTTGAACGAGGCGACCATGCCGAGGCTGCCCGCGAACACGCCCAGCGTCGCCGTCACCGTGTCCTCGCCCGGCCCGGCGGCCGCGCCGGCCTGCCCCCACCCGGTCCCCCAGAACAGGGTTCCCGTGGAGGTGCGGTTGTCGTTCTGCGCCAGGGCCAGCGGGGTGCCGGACGAGTCGGTCCCGGTCATGGTGAGGGTCGTCGGGCCGGGGTTCGACCCGCCCCACACGGCGAACGCGAAGATCAGGTTCCCTGACGCCGTGTCCGGGGAGGCCGCGGCCAGGGTGATGGCCCCGGTGCCGGTGTCGGAGCCGCCTGCCTGGTCGGCCGGGCCGGCGTTGCGGAACTCCACCAGTTCGGACAGGGACAGGCCGGACGGGCTGGAGAACACCGGGGCGGTCTCCCCGGCGCCGCAGTGCGGCTTGTACCACAGCGACACCCACGACCCCGGCTTCCCCGTGAACCCGGCCAGCTGCCAGGACGGGTCCGAGCAGGTCGTGTCGAACGTGCCGGACCCCGAGTTGGACAGCATCCAGGCGAGCAGCAGGTCCCCCGCCGTGGTCGGCTGCCCGAACGACGGCGACAGGTTGCTCCCTACCGGCCCTTCGGCCACCAGGGATACGGCGGGGTAGCTGACCGATGGCGTCACGGCGGGCATCACCGCGGCCGGGTCGATGCCGAGCATCCCGATCGAGTCGGAGTAGGACCAGGAGATTTCCGCGTAGGCGTGCCGGACCGTGACGTAGCCGACGGCGGTCTGATGCCACACCATGCGGACGGCGAGGTCGGGGACGTCGGCGGGCGCGTACCCGCCGGTCCAGGTGATCGTCTCGGTGACCAGCGACGCGGACAGGGTGAACGGCTGCGACGCGATCACGGCGGACGTGTTCGTGTCGTAGATCTGCGCGGTCACCGACGTGAACGACGCGGGCTGGGAGCAGAAATGCCCGACGGTGACGGCGGCCTGCCACACGTTCGCCGTCAGGGCGCCCGAGGCGGGGGCGGACAGGCCGAACACGCTGCCCTGCCAGGTCAGGTCACCCTCGGCCGCCGGGTACACCATGTACGCCCGGCCGGCGATGGTCCCGGTGAGAGTGACCCCGCCGGCGTCCAGGACGGGCCCGGCGAACGACGCGGGGCCGCCCCGGACCCGGAGGTACAGGTTGACCGGCGGGCCCGCCACCGTCAGCTCATCTCGAGCCGCGTGTCCAGGTGGGTGAACTGGAGCGGCGCGTAATCACTGGAGGCCATCTCCCACCCTTCGATGACCTGCCAGATCGGGATGTCCAGCGGGTCGGCGGGAGCACCCCCCGAGGGGACGACGTAGTTCGCCGCGAAGTACCGCAGCGGCGACAGGATGTCGATCCACCCTTCGTCAGGCTGAGGCTGCGGCCCGTTCCCGGATATGTCGGACAGGCACCAGATCGCGTACGAGTAGGCGTGGGAGACGCCGCCGTCATACGCCCCGGTGGCCGCGTCCCAGTTGTGGAACGTCAGGTACAGGTCCCACGTGTTGCCGTCGCCGAACGTCAGGCCCGACTCGGCCGGGGATGAGCCGAGGATGGCCGGGTTGATGTTCCACGGCGCCTGCGACCCGTTCCAGTACGTCCAGAACATCACCTCCAGGGAGATGCTGTACTGCATCGCCGCGGTGTGCGCCCACCCGTACAAGTCCCAGGAGGCGTCGTAGTTGACGCCCGCACCGCCGGGGTTGAGCTTGTTCCGGTACCCCCGGATCGAGCTGAAGCTGGAGATCGGCACGCCGACGTTCGCGGGGGTGAAGTTGTACTGGTTCGCGACGCTGGTCTTGATGCTGCCGGTGTCGGTGACGTAATACTGCCCCGTATTCGGGTCGACCGCGTTCGGCGGCTGCTCGATCACCGTGATCCAGTTCCCCGGATCCCGCAGCGACGTCCAGTCGGGGCCCGACTGGCTGCCGCCGAACGGGTTGTCGTAATACCCCCAGTAGCCGGGGAACGACGGGTTCGACCCGTACAGGGGGCCGGTGAACCCCGACCCGGTGTTGAACCCGGCCGGGGCCGGGTGCGGTTCCAGCGCCCCGGTCACGTAATCAATGCCCCAGTAGTAGTTCGGGTTCGCCGGGTTCGACACCCACGTCGCGTTGTTCAGCCCCTCGGACAGGTACATGCCGTCCCAGGTCCCCGTGACGGCGGTCGCGGACCCGTTGTCCGCCTGGCTGCCCGGGTTGGTGCTGCTGCCGGAGCCGACCCAGCCGCCCGCCCTGCGCCTGCCGCCGTCCTGCACGGTGACGACCGGCTGCCCGGTCCACGGCAGCGCGCCGGAGAACCGGCCGCCGACCGGGGTCTGGGCGGACAGGTCGACTGTTGTCACGGCTGCAGTTCCAGCGTCCAGATCCCCCCGGTCGGCCAGGTGATCCCGAACGGCGTCGCGCTAGTGGTGTAACCCGACCCGCCGAAGTACACCGCGCACAGCGCGGCCTGCGGCGACAGGGCCTGAGCGTAGATCAGGCAGCCGTACACCGCCGTGGAGATCGTCGTAGCCGCTACGGACACGCTGGCCGCCTGGAATTTCAGGAACCCGCCCGTCTGATGGGTCAGCCCGTTGCCGGTCAGCGACAGCGCCACCCCGCCCGCCGGCCAGTTCGTGCCCGTGCACTCCCCCGTGTTCCACGGCGCGACGCCGTAGGACTGCGGGTCGGTGTCCACGTTCGGGGTCACGGCGGTGCCGAACAGTGCGACGTAAAACTGGGTGCTCGTCGCGGTCAGGTCCAGTTGCAGCCGGGACCCGTTCGACTCCAGCGCAGACACCAGCGTCGACGGGACGATATACGAACTGGTCCAGGCCATCTATGCCTCCCGGTGCCGCAGGACGCGCCCGTCGGCCATCGTGACGGTCTTCGGGCGGATCTCCACGCCGGGTGCCCCGTCCGGGTGGTCACCCCGGTAGGTCAGGACGTTGCCGTGCTCGTCGGTGACCTCTTTGACCGGCACGTTCCCGTCGCGGTACTCCCGCGGCGCGGGACGGCCGGTCACGACGCCGATGGTCAGGAGCTTGTCCCGGAAGGCGCTCACCGGACCCCTATCTGCGCGACGGCCAGCCCCGACCTCGACGCGGGCGCGTCAGGCTGCAGGTGCCGCAGGCAGGACGGGACCGCGACCAGGCCCGCGAGGACCTGCGGCCCCGCCGGCGCGACCTGCGCCGACGGGGCCCACGTCACAGCCGCTCCCACCCTGGCCGGGTCGGGGTCCTCCCCGGCGAGGCGTGCGCGGGTGATCTCCTCGCCAGCGCACGCCAGGCAGCCGGTAGCGGTCATTACTCGGCGAAGACGAGCTGGGCCTCGAACTGGGTGGCGGTGCCCGCGCTCGAGCAGAGGACGAAGATCCCGATGTAGCCGGATGCGGAGAGTCGCCATTCGTCACCCGGAGTGACGTACTCCGCCCAGTTTGCGCCGGCCGTGAACGGCAGGGACTGCTGCCACAGCACCGCGCCGGACCCCCGAGCGGGGCTGATCGTCCACGACCCGATCGTCCACGTGCTGTTCGCGGCGATGTCGCTAGCGTTGTGCGGCGACGGGGTGACGCTGGTGCCGCCGGTCCCGTTGGTGCCGGGGCGGGCCAGGTACACCTCGACGGTCCCGTTGGACGGGTACGACACCGACGCGCCGGAGTAGATCCCGATCCGGATCGCCTGCAGGTCCGCCGTGACGGTGCTGCCGGTGGCGCCCTGCATGAGCGGGGTCTCGGAAGAAGATGCGATGGTAACCAGGCCGGATGAAACGGTGTAAAGCCTGCCAGTTGCCACTTTGTGCCTCCTCGGGCATTGTTCGGGCATGAAAAAAGCCCTCAGCGGCCATTTGCTGAAGGGCAGGGAAAGCGGGGTTAAGCCTGTTAGGCGGCCGACCGGAACACGACCGAGCACCGTTCGCCGGGCGCGTCCTCGGCGGGAACGCAGTGTTCCCATTCGTCTTGCATCGGCGCGGGCATGACCAGCAGGCCCCCGTGGGTGAGCTGCAACGTCACCTCAAGCCCGTCGCCGATGCGGCGGAGCCCGAACGACCGGGTGACGCCGAGGGAGAGGATCGCCTGGACGGGCCAGTCCCGGTCGTAATGCCACCCGACTCCCGCGCCGTCGAGGTACGCCTGGTAGCAGGCCGCGTCGAACCGGACGCCGGTCTCGGCTTCGAGGTCACCGAGCATCTGGCCGCCGGCGGCCTCGAGCGGGCCGGGCCACGGGGTGGGCGGGAGCATCCCGATCTGCCGGGCGGAGTACAGCCAGCCGGTGGCCCGGTCCGGCTCCCGGTCGGTGTACGTGTAGAGGGTGCGGATCGCGGCCAGGATCGCGTCTGCGGTGCTGCCGTCCCGCCAGCCGGGCAGCAGCCGGTAGCCGGTCAGGTGACCTTGACCCACTTGCCGTCCTGGAGGTGGAAGGCGTGGACCCGTGCCGTCACTGGTGGCTCCCGGTCAGCAGCAGCGCCCAGGTCGCCGGCCCGACAATGCCGTCCGCGGTGAGCCCGCGGGCCTGCTGGATGGCCTTCACCGCGTCCGCTGTCGCCGCCCCGTAAGCCCCGTCGACCGTCAGCCGCGGCGAGGCGTGGTAGCACTCGTTCGCGATCGCCTGGATCCGGTGCACGAACCAGCGGGCGTTGTGCGCGTCGTTGGCGTTCTGCGTGACGGAGACGACGGGGAGGGTCTGCATCATGGCCTCCTGCCACGGGGCGACGGGCGGCGGGGCGGGCGGGCCGAAGAAGTCAGCGGCGAGCAGGGACTGGTCGAGGCTGCGGCCGAGGGCCCGGTCGGTCCACTGGCAGCCGTCCGCGTCGATGCTCAGCAGCCCGCAGGACGGGTGAGGCCCGCAGATATGCGCGGTGCCGGTGTAGTGCGCTGACCACAGGCGGACGGTGGCGCGGGGGATCTTCGCGGCCATGATCACCGGGATGACATCGGACTGCATGACCGAGGCGGATGCGTAGACGCAGGGCCGGGTGATTCCCCGCGCCCGCTGCCGGACGTACCAGGCTGCCGCTTCGGCCGGCGTGGCGTCCCCGGTTTCGATGTCGAGACAGTCCGCGTCCTGGGTTGCGCTGACGGCGATGGTGAGCAGGTGCGCGGCGGGGAACCAGGCGCGGAGCTCGGGGACCGTGACGAACCTGCCTCCGACGTACCCGGCAACCGCCTGCGCGCCGGGGGGGATCTCGCTGACCGTCACCGAGTCGTACATCGTCAGCAAGAGGTGCCCCCTTCATTGCTGCCGCTTCCCGCGCATCCCGCTGGCACATGCCGCGGGCAGTGGTGAAACCCGCACCGGGAGCACGGCTCCAGCGAGCACGCCCCGTTCACATCTTCACGCCGGGCGTCTTCGGCGGCACCCTGGCCCCCATCCCCTTCACCGGCACGACCGGGGCAGGCTCAGGGGCGGCGTCCAGGACAGGCTGAGGCCCTGTAGCGGACCTGACGGTCT
>Ga0335085_10011751_pt1 | contig 12957 bp, 10 predicted proteins | sample Lox_Sample_45_FD_206712 | JGI IMG/M metagenome (GOLD analysis project Ga0335085, IMG submission 206712) | Soil microbial communities from Loxahatchee National Wildlife Refuge, Florida, United States - Lox_Sample_4.5 | ecosystem: Environmental > Terrestrial > Soil > Wetlands | place: USA...
CGCAGGAAGCCGGGGCCGCCCTGGAACAGGCTGCCAGGAATGGTGACGAAGCAGCCATCGCGGGAATTCTGGGCGTCGATGCGAAGGCCCGCCTGACGACCGGCGACAAGCAACGGGACAAGGCCGACATGGAAATGTTCGCTGCAAAGTACGAAAAGATGAACCGCTGGGTGGACATGAGCGATGGCAGCCGCGTGCTCTACATCGGTGCCGACAATTTCGCGTTCCCGGTACCGCTGGCAAAGGACGCCTCCGGCCAGTGGTACTTCGACGCCGTTGCCGGAGCGCAGGAAATCCGCGCTCGCGACATCGGCCGAAACGAACTGCTGGCGATCGATGCCTGCGCCGCCATTGCCAACGCGCAGGAAATCTACTATGCCACCGTCGGATCAAAGCCGCACTTCGCCGAGCGCATTATCAGCACCTCGGGCAAACAGGATGGGCTCTACTGGCCCACCTCGGGCGACCAGACCTTCAGCCCCCTGGGAGACCTGAACGCGTTTCCCAAGTCGTCATTGGGCGCAAACCCTCCCCAGGAGCCTTTCGTGATTGACGGCTACCGCTTGCGTATTCTCACCGCCCAGGGGGACGCTGCTCCCGGCGGCACCGAGAACTACGTCGTGAACGGAAAAATGATCGGAGGCTTTGCGATCCTGGCGAGCCCGGTGAAGTACGGCGAAACTGGCATCATGACCTTCATCACCGGAACCGACGGTATCGTGTACGAGCAGGACTTGGGGCCTGACACGACCAGAACCGCGGCATCCATTCAGCTGTTTAACCCTACCGACGAATGGTCGCCGATCGAGTAAGAGAAGAACCCCGAGTCTCAGCTACCATGGAGGGCTTATGAAGAAGAAGTGGGCCGGCTCGGGGTTCATCGCCCGCCATCGGATTCCGATTCTCATGTGGGCGCTGGTGTTCGAGGTCCTCATCTCGCCGCTGGCTGATACTCATCCTCGCGCCGGCGCTCTGTTGGGGTTCGCCGTCCTGCTCATGGTGCTCTGGTCGGTCGGGGCTATGGCCAATCGCGCGATCATTCGCTGGGCTGTGCTTCCCATCTCCATGGTCTGGATGCTCAGCAGAATCGTCGAGGCCTTCGGAAACCGCAGCGAATCCTATGCGAACCTCTCGCCGTACTTTGGATTCGCCATGTCGTGCGCGATCCTGTGGGCCATTTTCGACCGCTTTCACTCAGCGTCGCGCAACCCCGGCAATGAAATTGCCGAGGTTTTCATCAGCTATCTGGTGATTGCCATTGCCTTCTCCCAGCTCTATTGGGTCCTGGATCATGTGGTGAATCACGCTTTTAATCAAGTAATTCCCCCCACACAGAATGCGACGTTTCTTTATTTCAGCCTGATTACGCTTACCAGCGTGGGCTACGGAGGAATTGCCCCGGTTGATCCCTACGTACGCATGGTAGCCGGGCTTGAAGGCGCATGCGGCATCTTCTTTGTGGCCGTCGTAGTCGCTCGCCTGATCTCCGTTTACAGGCCAAAGCAGACGGCGCACGACTCCGCTGTCGTCGAAAAAGCCGTGGAGCGCGCGTTCCAGCGGGAAGAGGCTCTGTGGGAGAGGCAACCGGAGTAGGAGTGTAGTTACAGACGGGTCTCTTGCTGGCTATCACTCCGCCCGCCGGCGGTTGATATCATGTCACCGACTCCATCGTGCATGACCGGCGACATCACGCCTCGACGCCCGAACGCGTCCCTCTTGTCGCCTGCATCCTCCTCACGGCTTGGGCCATCTTTCGCATCGTCTCGGCATATCCTTCCATCTCACTCGCGTATGACGAGCCTGCGCACATCGCCTGCGGCATGGAGTGGCTCGACAAGGGCACGTTTCAACTGGAACCTTTGCATCCGCCGTTGGCCCGCATCGCTGCCGCCCTGGGGCCATACCTTGCCGGTGCGAGGCTCCCCGAGGTAAAGCTCGTCACCGACGCGAAGGGGAGCTGGTTCGATATTTATCCCGCAGGAAACGAGATCCTTTACACCGATAATCAGTACCGGCGGAATCTCGGGCTTGCCCGCATGGGACAACTGCCATTTCTCCTGGTCGGAGTGTGGCTGGTCTTTTCCTGGACGCGCAGGCTCTACGGACCGTGGTGTGGCGCGGTAGCTGTCTTCATGTATACGACGCTGCCGGCTATTCTTGCTTTCGCCGGACTCGCCTACGTCGACTACGCCCTCTCGGTGTTTCTACCTCTGACGCTGTTCATTCTGGTTCGCTGGCTGGAACTTCCTGACTGGAAGCGCGCGGCCGCATTCGGCGCCGCCGGCGGGCTGGCTGTGCTCTCGAATCTCTCCGCGCTTTTCTTCACGCCCATCTGCGGGATGGCAATTCTGTGTGCGTGGATTTGGAAAGAGAGAAAAGACAATCACTGGCCGGCTTATTTCAAAACAATACCGGTCGTCCTCGCGCTTTCGCTGGTGATCATCTGGGCGGGATATCGTTTTTCGTTGACTCCTCTGAACCGGGCCTTTGCGAAGCCTTCAGCGTCGGTTGAACAGATCGCCTCTCCGCTTCGCCCGCTCGCCCGGCTGGCCATTCGCATGAACCCGCCGGTGCCCGCGCCGGATTTTTTCCGGGGGATACTCGCCAGTTGGATGCAAAACAAAAAGTCCCCGCCTTCCTACGCGCTGGGAGAAGTTCGCCGCGGGGGCTTCTGGTATTTCTACTGGCTCGACCTCGGACTCAAAACCCCATTGCCTTTCCTCGTCCTTGCCGTGGGCGGCGTGGTGTTGTCCCTCACATCGGGAGACTGGCGAATCATGGCACCTGCTCTTTCCGCTTTAGCGGTTCTTCTGGTTTCCATGATCGTGAAAGTGGACTTTGGGGTCCGCCACATACTTTTTATTTACCCCCTGTTGACCGTTGCCGCCGCCGGAGTACTTCCTCGACTCTGGAGAATTCCGCAAAATCGCCTGACGTCATTGCTGGCGGTTGCGCTGCTGTCGTGGCAACTGGTTTCCTCGATCGCGGCGCATCCCGACTACATCGCCTACTTCAACTTTATGGCGGGGAAGCATCCTGGGGATCGGCTGCTTTTCGGCTGCGATCTTGATTGCGGCCAGGATGTAGGAAAGTTGGCAGGAGTCCTGCGATCGCGCGGTGTCTCGCATTTCTCGCAACAGGTATGGACCAGCGCCGATCTGACTCGTCTCGGTCTTCCCTCGTTCAGCCCACTCGAAGCCTACCAGCCAGCCAAGGGCTGGATTGCGATCAGCGTGCTTTACCTGCGTTCGGGCCATGGCATCTTTGACGGTAGTGCGGTGGACGGCTATGCCTGGCTCAACTCCTATCCACCGGTGGAGTATGTCGGAAAGACGATTCGTCTTTACTACATCCCATAGGGCCCGAACACCCGTTACCCGTAAATGAAAAGGACTATGCGAAACTCTCGTCACCAGCGGTAATCCTCGCCAGATTACTTCCGAGTTATTCGTGCAAGTATTTTCCTGTGCGCAAGGTTTTGCGCACACATGTTTTCACCCCGGTCGAAGTGCCTCTGTTATCAACACAATCCATATTTCACTAGTGGCACGTGCCTTGCGACTCCGTAGTAGCTCCCCTGCTAACAGAGTTACTGCATAAGTGGCGAATGACAAATTCTGTCGTCATTCCGAAGGCTAGTCCCGCCGTCCGGAGCGCGGTACCTGGGGTTGCGGTGCGAACTGCGTTCGCCGGCGGCCGGCCAAAGGTCTTCTTCGTATTCGGAACCCGGCCCGAGGTGATCAAACTGGCCCCGGTTTTTTCCGAGCTGCGTCGCACCGGTCGCGGTATGGAAGTGATCGCTGTGTGCTCGGGCCAGCACACAGATTTGCTGACACCTCTGCTCTCTCTTTTCGACTTTCAGCCCGATTTTCATCTCGACGTCATGCAAGCGCGGCAGACTCCGAACGATGTCTGTGCACGCGTGCTCGAGCGCCTGGCGCCAATAGTCGCTGAACATGCTCCTGACCTCATGATCGTCCAGGGAGATACCACCACGGCGCTGGCCGGAGCCCTGACCGCCTTCCACCACAGAATTCCGGTGGCACACGTCGAAGCCGGACTGCGCTCGGGAAATCCCGCAAGTCCTTTTCCCGAAGAAATGAATCGCAGGATGATTACTCAGCTCGCTACTTTCCACTTCGCGGCGACTGGAAGAAATCGAGAGAGCCTGCTGCAGGAAGGCATCGCCGCCGAGAGCATCTTCGTCACCGGGAATCCCGTGGTGGACGCTTTGCACCATATCCAGAATTCACCCGCATCCGCCACAGTCCAGGAACTCATCAAGCGCGGCGGCGGCCGCAAACTGATCGTGCTTACAACGCACCGCCGTGAAAACTTTGGTGAGACCATGCGCGGCAACCTGCGCGCTCTGCGGCGTTTCATTGAAATCCACGAAGACGTCGCGTTGGTGTTCCCAGTCCATCCCAATCCGAATGTTGTCGAAGTGGCGAAGGCGGAGTTAAGCGGTGAACCCAGGATCCTGCTCGTTGATCCCCTGAACTACTCGGACTTTATTCATCTGCTTTCTCACGCCTGGCTGGTGACCTCCGATTCTGGAGGCATTCAGGAGGAAGCGCCGTCGCTCGGCAAGCCGCTGCTGGTTCTTCGCAGCAACACCGAACGTCAGGAGGCCATTGACTCTGGCGCCGCGGTGCTCGTGGGCGATGCCCCTGAGCGCCTCGCCGCACTTCTTGAGCAGGCCTATGACCATCCCGGTTGGGCCGACAGCATCAAGTGCGTCCGTAATCCCTTCGGCGATGGCACAGCTGCAACCCAGATAGCCGAGGTCCTCACGCAGGCTCTCTGCGGTGCACAGCGGAAGGAGGAGATCCGGCGATGAGCCAATCCACGCCACGGCACGATCTTCTCACCGTAATCCTGGAGGATTACTTCCACGTCGGCGCACTCAGTGGACTGATCAGCCCACGCGAATGGTATCGCTTCGAAACTCGCTTTGAACAGAACACGCTCAAAACCCTCGACTTCCTCGGCAAGTTCGACGTCCACGCGACATTTTTTGTGCTCGGCTGGATCGCCGACCGGCATCCAGAGTTAATCGCCGAAGTCTCCCGCCGCGGACACGAAATCGCCAGTTACGGCTTTCAGCACAAGAATGTGCACCAGATGACGCGTGAAGAATTCCGCGACGACGCCCGCCGCTCGCGCGACGCACTCGAGATCGCCACCGGCAAGCGCGTGATCGGCTACCGCATGCCGCAGGGACTGCGGTCGGCGTCTGACCTCTGGATCCTCGACACTCTGGCTGAAGAAGGCTACGTCTACGACTCCAGCGTTTTCCCTTCTGCCCGGCTGGATTCGCGTTTCCGCTGCGTCTATCACCGCCAGAATCAGTATGGCGAGTTGTGGGAGTTCCCCTATACCACGTTGAATTGCGCCGGCTATCTGCTTCCGATCTCCGGTGGAAATTACTTCCGCCAGATTCCGCACACGCTGTTGAAACACGCGGTGGCCGCTCGAAAGCGTTCGACCCAAGAGCCGCTGATGATGTACTTCCACGTCTGGGAACTCGATCCTGACCAGCCGCGCATCCGCGCAACGTCCTTTCTGACCCGCACGCGTCAGTATCGGAATCTCAACAAAATGCAGTGGGTGCTGCGCGACTACTTCCGCAAATACCGCTTTGGCACCATTGCTGACTACCTGCAGTGCACGACCGAGATCTCAACCGCAGCCCGCGAGCGACGCGTTCCGGCGGAGGTGAGTCTCACTTCTCCTATTTCGCCGCGTAAGCCGGTAGTGCGTACCCCCGTCACGGTTGTTGTCCCTTGTTACAACGAACGCCCCACGCTTCCTTATCTCGCGAACACGCTGGAGAGCGTGACCCGGCTGCTCGATCCCGACTACGAGCCGTTTTTCATCTTCGTGGACGATTGCAGCAGCGACGGCACTCCCGAACTATTACACCGCCTTTTCGGCAAGCGCGCCAATTGCCGCGTGCTGCAGCACCCTCGGAATATGGGCGTAGCCGCTGCCATCTTCACCGGAATTCGCCATGCCCGCACCGAGATCGTCTGCTCCATCGACTGCGACTGCAGTTACGACCCGCACGAACTGGTGCAGATGATTCCGCTGCTCACGCCCGAAGTTGACATGGTCACCGCCTCTCCTTACCACCGCGACGGTAAGGTCAACAACGTCCCGGCCTGGAGGCTGACGCTTTCGAAAGGCGCGTCCTGGCTGTATGGCAAGGTGCTCAGGCACAAGCTTGCCACTTACACCAGTTGCTTCCGCGTTTATCGCCGCAGCAAAGTGCTCGACCTGCAATTGCAAGAGCCTGGCTATCTGGGAGTGGTCGAAGCGCTCGCCCTGCTCGATCTGAAGGGCGGCCGCATCCGCGAGTTCCCCACTACTCTGCAGGTTCGCATCCTGGGTCAATCGAAGATGAAAGTCGCAAGGACCGTGGTAGGTCACTTGAACAACCTGCGCCGCTTCTCGCGCATGCGCAGGTTACTTCATCGCAATCAGGCGCTGGCCGTGCCGCTTCCCAACTCCGGCGCACAACCTGAAACTACGCACGCGAACACTGACTCTCACGTGAGGACGGTACATGACTAGTATTGCTCTGGCCCCGAACTCTGTTGTCACCCTGCCTTCCGATCAGGACATTACCGGGCGCGACCTCGGTCTGCCTGAATTAGACCTGCTCGCCAAGTGCATTCACTCCGGCACCCTGACCAGCACCAAGGGATCGTTCACCAGGACTCTGGAAGAACGCTTTGCAGCGAAACTGGGCGTAAAGAAAGCCCATGCGTGCTCGTCGGGCACCGCGGCGATTCACATCGCCATTGCGGCTCTCGACCCCAATCCGGGCGACGAGATCATCACCACTTCGATCACTGACATGGGAGCGCTGACGCCCATCCTTTATCAGGGCGCAATTCCGGTCTTCGCCGAAGTGGATCCGCTTACTTTGAATGTGACGGCGAAGACGATCAAAGCCTGCCTCAGCGAGCGCACCAAGGCGATCATCGTCACTCACCTCTTTGGCAATCCCTGCGAAATGCGCGAGATCATGGAACTGGCCAACTCGCGCAACATTCCGGTGATCGAAGATTGCGCCCAGTCGTTCCTCGCGCGCTACCAAGGGCGCTACGTGGGCACCTTCGGCGCGATCGGCTGCTTCAGCATGCAGCAGGGCAAGCATATGACAACCGGCGAAGGAGGCCTGGTGGTCAGCAATGATGACGCTCTCGCCCGCCGCGTGTTCCTGCTGATCAACAAGGCGTGGGGATACGGCGATCAGAATCCCGATCACTATTTCATTGCGCTGAACTACCGCATCAGCGAATTGCAGGGCGCGGTCGCCGTGGCCCAGTTGGACAAGTTGCAGTCGGTAGTCGATCGCCGCGTGGCCACCGCTCGCGACCTGACCATGCTCATCGCCGGCCTCGATGGCCTGAAGACCCCGCAATTCGCTGCCGATTCCGTACACACCTTCTGGAAGTATTGCCTGAACGTCGACGGCGAGAAGGTTCGCGGTGGCGCCGTCGGTCTCGCGAAGCTGCTGAAAGAGCGCGGCATCACCTGCGCGCCGCGCTACATCCAGAAGCCCGCCTTCATGTGCGAGATCTTCCAGAAGCAGCGCACCTTCGGGGATAGCCATTACCCCTTCCATCTGGCCCGTCCCGAAGCGCTCGACTACGACAAATCTCGCTTCCCGCTTACTTACAAAGCTCTGGAAGACGTGCTGGTGCTGCCCTGGAATGAACTCTACACCGAAGAGCACGTCCACTACATTGCCGATGCCATCAAGGCCTCGGTGGCGGAGCTGAGCCTATGAGCGAGAAACGCACACGATTCGGGATCGTTGGAGCCGGAGCGATCGCGCAGGCCTACGCTCTCGCCTTCTCCTCATCTCCTTTGACGGAAGTCGTCGGCGTTGCCGATGAACGTCCTGAAGCCGCCGCTGCCTTGGCGGACCGGTTCAAGTGCAAGAGCTTCATTTCACACACGAAGCTGATGAAAGAAGCGGGGCTCGATGCGGTTTTGGTCTGCACTCCGCCCAGTACCCATCCCGACATCTGCGTGGATTTTCTCGAGTACGGCATTCCCGTGCTCTGCGAAAAGCCGCTCAGCGTGGACGTGGCCGGAGCGCAGCACATGATCGAGGCTTCGCGCCGCACCGGCGTGAAGATGACCATGGCTTCGAAGTTCCGCTTTGTTGACGACGTCATTCGCGCCAAGCAGTTGGTCAATTCCGGCGCGATCGGCGAGGTGGTCCTGGTCGAGAATTTCTTCACCTCGCGCGTCGACATGACTAAACGCTGGAATTCCGATCCCGCGGTGAGCGGTGGCGGAGTATTCATCGACAACGGAACTCACTCCGTCGATCTGATCCGTTACTTCGTCGGCCCGCTGATCGAAATCCACGCCGTCGAGGGCAAGCGCAGCCAGAATCTTCCAGTCGAAGAGACGGTTCACGTTTTTGTCCGCAGCGCAGCGGGCGTGCTGGGCACCGTCGACTTGTCGTGGTCCATCAACAAAGAACTCGAAAGCTACCTCCGTATCTATGGCTCAGCCGGCACCATTTCGGTGGGCTGGAAGGAATCGCGCTACCTCGCGCCGGGCAGCCGTGAATGGACGGCGTTCGGCAAAGGCTATGACAAAGTGCAGGCCTTCCGCAGCCAGATTGAGAATTTCTCGAAGGCTCTGCGCGGCGAAGAACCCCTGTTGCTCTCTGCCGAAGACGCCCTCGCATCGGCCTACGTGGTCGAGGCCGGCTATGCTTCGCTCCGTGACTCACGCTGGGTGCCGATTCCACTACGCATGGCGGCCGCAGCCAGTGTCAGCAAACATCACCATCGCACCACGGTGCACTACCACTGAGAAGCATCAGGAGAGCTCTACGATGAATTCGACCTTAACCGAAGCTCCCTTAACGATCGGGATGAACCAGCCGCCAGCGCGCATCCACCCCTCCGCGTTTATCGAGGACGGCGTGACGATCGGGAACGCCTCCTCTGTCTGGGATACCGTTCACATTCGTCATGGCGCGAGCATTGGCGAAGAGTGCATCGTTGGCGAGAAGACCTATATTGCCTACGATGTGAAAATCGGCAACCGCGTCAAGATCAATGCCTTCGTCTACATCTGCACCGCGGTGACGATTGAAGACGGAGTCATGATCAGTGCCGGCACCGTCTTCACCAACGACCGCTTTCCCCGGGCCACCACGCCCGACCTGAAGCAGCTCCGCTCCTCCGATCCCGACGAAGAAACGCTGCCAACCCTGGTGCGCGAAGGCGCAACCATTGGCGCGCATTGCACCATCGGCAACGATCTTGTCATTGGACGTTTCGCCATGATCGGCATGGGAGCTCTGGTCACGAAAAGTGTTCCGGATTTTCACCTGGTCATGGGAGTGCCGGCTCGCTCCACTGGTTATGTCTGCCGCTGCGGCAAGGTGCTGGCGATGATTTCTCAACTCGATCCTGAAGCTCGCCAGCTCAGCTGCCCGGCGTGCGGCCTGAAGTACGCCCACGATCACGGCTCGATCACCGAACTCGATCCGTGCTTTGCCAAGCAGGAGTAGCTCTATGAAGTCTGCGAAGACATGGGGAGTCGTTGGTGGAGGCATCCTGGGCATGACCATGGCGTTGCGCCTGGCGCAGCGGGGTCAGCGCGTCACCCTTTTTGAGAGCGCCGCGCAACTCGGGGGACTCGCCAGCGAATGGCAACTCGGAGACGTCGTCTGGGACCGCCATTATCACGTGACTCTTCTCTCCGATGCCTCTCTGCGGAATCTCCTCCGCGAACTCGACCTGGAAGAGCAGATCCGCTGGGTGAATACCAGGACCGGTTTCTACACCGACGGCCATTTGCATTCGATGTCGAACTCGCTTGAGTTCCTGCGCTTTCCTGCCCTCGGGCTCGTCGATAAATTCCGTTTAGCGATCACCATCCTCCATGCCTCACGCCTCGGAGAGGCCGCTGAACTCGAAGACATTCCCGTCGAAACCTGGCTCCGCCAATGGTCGGGGGCACGCACCACCGAGAAGATATGGCTTCCCCTGCTGCGTGCCAAGCTCGGCAATAATTACCGCAAGGCATCGGCTGCCTTTCTCTGGGCGATCATCGCCCGCATGTACGCGGCGCGACGATCTGGGCTCAAGAAAGAAATGTTCGGATATGTCCCCGGCGGTTATGCCCGCATCCTGCGAGCCCTGCGCCTGAAGCTTGAGCAGGCGGGAGTGAACGTCGCGCCTGGCCATCGCACCGCCCGCGTGCTCACAACCCCCGGTGGAGAAGCCGACATTACCTTTGCCAACGGTCATCGCGAAACCTTTGATCACGCAGTGCTGACGGTTCCCTCCGGGGCAGCGGCTGATCTCTGCCCTGGGCTTACATCCGAAGAGCTCGGCAAACTCCGTCAGATTCAATATCAGGGAATTGTCTGCGCATCCGTGCTCCTGAAAAAGCCCCTGGCCGACTATTACGTCACCAACATCACCGATCCGGGCATTCCTTTTACCGCTGTCATCGAAATGTCCGCGATGGTGGATCGCCGTGAATTTGGCGGCAATGCGCTGGTCTACCTGCCGAAGTACGTCGCCCCCGACGATCCCATGTTCGAATTGAGTGACGAGCAGATCCGCAACCGCTTTCTGGTCGCCCTGGCGAAAATGTACCCCTCCTTCCGAAACGAAGACGTGCTGGCGTTCAACGTCAGCCGCGTCCATCAGGTCTTCGCCATTCCCACCCTGCGCTATTCGCGGAACCTGCCGTCCATGTTCACTTCGAGTCCGGCGATTCAGATCGTTAATTCCGCGCATATCGTGAATGGCACGCTCAATGTGAACGAGACTGTGCAACTTGCCGAACGAGTCGTTCCCGAGCTTTTGTCGCGCGCGAACTCCATCCGGAGGGCAGGGTATGCCGTCGCCTAGGCCGCTCGCGAGTCTCTCGCTCGATCTCGACAACAAGTGGTCTTACATGAAAACCCACGGCGACGCCGGCTGGGAACAGTTTCCTTCTTACCTGGACGTCGTCGTTCCCCGCGTGCTCGATATTCTGAAGCGGCACAATCTGAAAATTACCTTCTTCATCGTGGGCCAGGATGCCGCTCTCGAGCAGAATCGTTCCGTGTTGAAATCGATCGCCGAGGAAAGCCACGAGATCGGCAATCACTCGTTTCATCACGAGCCGTGGTTGCATCTCTATTCGCGGGAAAAGCTCGAAGCAGAGCTCCGGGGCGCCGAAGATGCCATCGAGCACGCGACCGGGGCACGGCCGGTTGGATTTCGTGGTCCCGGCTTCAGCCTCTCGAAAGATGCGGTCGAAGTTCTGATTCGCCGCGGCTATCTTTACGATGCCTCCACCTTCCCGACGTTTCTTGGTCCTCTCGCCCGCGCTTATTACTTCATGAAGAGCCGCCTCGACGAGAACCAACACCAGGAACGCAAGAACCTCTTCGGATCCTTCCGCGACGGCTTGCGTCCGTTGCAAGCTTACCGATGGAACTCGGCTGGGTCAGGACAACTTCTGGAAATTCCCGTCACCACCATGCCCATCTTCCGGGTACCCATTCACGTAAGCTACCTTCTCTACTTGGCCACTTTCGCGCCGAAACTGGCTCTCCGGTATTTCCGTCTGGCGATGAATTTGTGCCGTGCTACCGGCGTTGAGCCTTCGCTGCTCTTACATCCGCTCGACTTCCTCGGCTGTGACGATGAATGCCAGTTAAGCTTCTTCCCGGCGATGAACGTCGTGAGCCGGAAGAAAGTGGAATTCGTGGAGCGGGTGCTAGAGATTTATGCCGCGAAGTTCGAAGTGCTTCCCATGCATCGTTACGCGAAAGCAGTTGCCCATCGTACGGTCGCCCAGTTCGCCCCTCAGGCTCTGCTAACGCCCTGACAAACGTCCACGCATTGCAAAAAAGCAGGCGCCAAACTCGTGGAGAGTTCAACGCCTGCAGGGCTTCGCGTCGCTTTCTATTGCTATCTTTAGCGAATCTGGCGCCCGCTTACCATACGGCTAATCCTGTAATTTTGTGCGGGCGTTTCTTCTCGCGCAATGTACCGTGTTGACTGTATTGACGTCCTGAGCACCGTGAGTAAACTCCTGTCAGGCTTCGCCTTGCAGCAATCCATTTGCTATGAGATACCACTTCGGCCTCCCGTAGCTGACCCTCAGGTTTGCCGTGTCTTACACAGTCTTGATTGCCGACGACAACGTCACCGTGCGCCGCTCGATCCGTTCGCTGCTGGAATTCAGCACCGAGTGGAAGATCTGTGGCGAGGCCGAAAATGGCGCCGAAGCCGTAGAAAAAGCCCTGGACCTTCGCCCCGACGTGGTCATTCTTGACCTGGGTATGCCTGTCATCAACGGATTGGAGGCAGCCCGGCGAATCTCACAGCTGGTTCCCGGTTCCGCCATGCTGATGTTTACCATGCACGCCAACGAACACCTGGCGCGGGTGGCCGACAGTGTGGGAATTCGCCGGGTGATTTCCAAGGCCGATGGGGCGGAAAACCTGATCACCGCGATCGCTGATGTGCTTGCCGCTGATCCCCCTCTACGTCCGAAGGCAAACAGCAGGGCGTCTTCGAACCGCTTGCGGCCCATCGGAGCTTCAGATTCCGCACATCCACATCGCGATCAATAGACAGTCACGACCCGTGGATGTCGGGGTCCCATGGTCTATTTCGCCGGTTAAAAAATCGCCTTCGGGCCTGATGGACCCGAAGGCTGAGCAATCGCTTCCGGACGATCTCTACTTGTGGGCTCCGTCGTAAGACGACGTGGCGGGCTTGTTGACTTCGCCCTGCTCCTTGGCTTGCGTGGAGTATTTCTTCACCGCGGCCAAAAAAGGCTCGCTCCCGTTGGGGGGAGTCACTTTCCCATTCAGGATCTGCTCGAAAGGAACCATCTTGCCGTAAAGAATTCGCGTCTCATCCTTGTCTTGCGTGATGGCAGATCCGTTCAGATCGATTCCCG
>Ga0335085_10011752_pt1 | contig 12957 bp, 13 predicted proteins | sample Lox_Sample_45_FD_206712 | JGI IMG/M metagenome (GOLD analysis project Ga0335085, IMG submission 206712) | Soil microbial communities from Loxahatchee National Wildlife Refuge, Florida, United States - Lox_Sample_4.5 | ecosystem: Environmental > Terrestrial > Soil > Wetlands | place: USA...
GTGCTCCGCCGGTTGCGGGCCGCGGCCGACCACTACGAATTGCTCCTGGTCTTAGACGAGATTTTCACCGGGTTCGGCCGTACCGGCTCGATGTTCGGGTTTCAGCAAGCGGACATCGCGCCGGATATTATCACCCTATCGAAAGCGCTGACGGGAGGCACGCTGCCGCTCGCCGCCACGATCGCGAACCGCAAGGTCTTCGACGCGTTCTGGTCGGACGATCCCGCACAGGCGCTGATGCACGGGCCGACCTTTATGGCGAATGCGCTCGCCTGTGCTGCCGCCAACGCCTCGCTCGATCTGTTTGAGAGCGAGCCCAGGCTTGGCCAAGTGAGGAAGATCGAAGGCGCGCTGCGGCGGGGCCTCGAACCGTGCCGAGAACTCGTCGGCGTCAAGGACGTCAGGGTTAAAGGCGCCATCGGCGTGGTCGAACTCGACCGTATCGAAAATCTCAACGCCCTGCGACAACGCTTTATCAGCGAAGGCGTTTTCATCCGGCCGTTTGGCTCGGTGGTCTATCTCACGCCGGCCTTCACCATCAGCGATGACGAACTGGCGACTTTGATAACAGCGGTTAGAACCGTGCTCAGCGAGCACCGCTAATAACCGACGGCGGTCCCGTGCAGGTCGTAGGCGTTGGCGCGTTCGATCTTCACCGTTGCAATCTCGCCGACCCGGAGCGGCCGATGACTTGCGACATAAACCGTGCCGTCTATCTGCGGCGCATCCCCTTTGCTGCGGCCCTTGACGACAGTTGGCCCGGCTTCGTCAATGATGACGCGCTCGCGATTGCCGACTCTACGCTTGAGACGCTTTCGTGAGATCGCTTGTTGGTGCTCCATGAAGCGGTGCCAGCGTTCTTCTTTGACCTCGTCCGGCACGAGCGCCGCCAAATCGTTTGAAACAGCACCCGCCACCGGCTCATAGCGAAAGCAGCCGACGCGATCGAGCTCTGCCTCGCTCAGCCAATCGAGCAACTGCGAAAAGTCGTTGTCGGTCTCGCCGGGAAAGCCGACAATGAAGGTCGAACGGATGGTCAGGCTCGGGCAAATGTCCCGCCACGCGCGAATACGCTCCAGTGTTTTCTCCTGCGCCGCGGGGCGGCGCATGCGCTTGAGCACGTCGGGGCTTGCGTGTTGGAACGGCACGTCGAGATAGGGCAGAACCTTGCCGTCCGCCATCAACGGGATCACTTCGTCCACGTGCGGATAGGGATAGACGTAGTGTAGCCGCACCCAGACGCCGAACTCGCCAAGCTCGCGCGCGAGGTCGAGGAATTTGGCGCGCACCTCGCGACCCTTCCATGGACTTGCCGCGTATTTCACATCGACTCCGTAGGCCGAGGTGTCCTGGGAGATAACCAGCAGCTCTTTCACGCCGGCGGCGACGAGCTTTTCGGCTTCGCGCAGCACGTCGGCGGCCGGCCGCGAGACCAGGTCGCCGCGCAATTTCGGGATGATGCAGAACGTGCAGCGATTGTTGCAACCTTCTGAAATCTTGAGATAAGCGTAGTGGCGCGGGGTAAGTTTCACGCCCTCCGGCGGGATCAGGCCGGAGTAGGGATCATGCGCGGGCGGCACGGCGCGATGCACCGCTTCCAGCACGCTCTCGTATTGCTGCGGACCGGTGATCGCGAGCACGCCGGGATGCGCGGCCGTGATCTTTTCCGGCTCCGCGCCCATGCAGCCGGTGACGATGACCTTGCCGTTCTCGGCCATGGCGGCGCCGACGGCGCCGAGCGACTCCGCCTGGGCGCTGTCGAGAAAGCCGCAGGTATTGACGATGGCGAGATCGGCGCCGGCGTGGTCGCGCACCAATTCGTAACCTTCCGCCCGCAACCGCGTGATGATGCGCTCGGAATCGACCAGCGCCTTTGGGCAGCCGAGCGAGACGAAAGAGATACGGGGCGCGCTGTTCATGGCTTTGGCGGCTTCATAGCATGGCGCCGATGCGTGGCGCCGTCCGCCGGCCTCGGCTAGACTTCGCAACGGGCGAACGGGCCGGATATAGGCTCGGCGCCCCGGGAATGAAACGCCATAAATTTGGGAGGACTGTCATGAAGCGCACCGCAGGTGTCCTGCTTACCGCGGTTTTGGCGTGTTTGTTTGCCGGCGCGGCGCGGGCGGAAATCAAGACCCAGTGGATCGACTACAAACAGGGTGACACCGCGCTCCAGGGCTACCTCGCTTACGACGACAGCCTGAGCGGCAAGCGCCCGGGCGTTCTGCTGCTGCACCGGCGTGACGGCATGTCGGACCTGACGCTGGAGAATGCCAAAATGTATGCGCAACAGGGCTACGTCGTCTTCGCGCCGGACATTTTCGGCAAGGACGTCCGTCCCAAGACGGTTCCGGAAATGCAGGCGCAGACCGCCATGTTCACCAAAGATCGTCCGCTGATGAGGGCGCGGACCCAGGCGGGCTACGAGGTGCTGCGCTCAAATCCGATGGTCGATCCAACGAAAATCGCGACTGTCGGGTACTGTTTCGGCGGCGAGGTCGGTGTCGAGTTTGCCGAAACCGGCGCGCCGATCGTGGGCTCGGTCGCGATCCACGGCTCATTTCGCGGTTACCCGCCGGAAGCAGCGAAAAACATCCACGGGCCGGTGCTCATCCTGCATGGCGCCGACGATCCTGTAGCTCCCATCAGCGAGGTCGTCACCCTGATCGATCAGTTGCGCGCGGCGAAGGTCGCCTGGGAACTTAACCTCTACAGCGGCACCGCCCACGGATTCTCCACGCCGAAGGACGCTGCCGAGGAGCGCGCAAACGATGAATCGAAAGTCGCCACGGCGCGTTTCTTCAAACACGTATTCGGACTCTGACGGAACCGCGTGACGCTTCCTAATCCGCCGCTCCTCCTGGTGACCGATCGCCGCCAGGCGCGGCGTTCGCTTGCTGAAATCGTCGCGGCGGCATGCGTAGCCGGTTGCCGTTGGGTCAGCCTGCGCGAGAAGGATTTGCCGCCGGACGAGCAGGTGGTGCTGGCGCGTTCGCTGCTGCCGATCATGCGGCGGCACGGCGCGCGCCTCACGCTCCACGGCGAGGCGTCGTTGGCGAAGCTTGCCGGCGTCGACGGCGTCCATCTGCCGTCCGGCGCCGATGCCGCTTCCGCGCGCGCGCTGCTCGGCGCCGGCAGGCTCGTCGGCGTGTCGATCCATACCGTCACCGACGCCGAAGCGATCGATCCTGCGGCGGCCGACTACGCGCTCGCGGGGCCGGCTTTCGAGACTGTGAGCAAGCCAGGTTACGGCCCCGAGATCGGCCGCAAGGGGCTTGCCGCTATTGCGCAAGCCGCGCCCGTTCCCGTGCTCGCCATCGGCGGCATCAACACGACGCGGGTCGGCGAAGTCATGGCCGCCGGCTGCGGCGGCGTTGCCGTCATGGGCGGGCTCATGCGCGCGGCCGACCCGGCGCAGGAAGCGGCCGCCCTCATCGCGACGCTGAAAGGCTCACTCGCTATCCGCGTGCCCGGTACGTGCTGACGCCTTGATCGGGCGCCCATACTCCGGCGGGGAGCTTGCCGGCCTGCCAAAACACGTCGATCGGCATGCCGCCGCGGGGATGAAAATAGCCGCCGATGCGCAGCCATTTCGGCTTCAGCGCTGCCACGAGCCTCTTGCCGATCGCGACCGTGCATTCCTCGTGGAAAGCGCCGTGGTTGCGGAAGCTGTTGAGATAAAGCTTCAGCGATTTTGACTCCACGAGCCAGGCCTTCGGCACATAGTCGATGACGAGCGTCGCGAAATCGGGCTGCCCGGTCACAGGGCACATCAGCGTGAATTCCGGAAAGGTGAAACGCGCGACGTAGTTCGTATCCGGCTGCGGATTGGGCACGCGATCGAGCACCGCCTCGTCGGGCGAGGCGGGGAACGGCACCGGCCGGCCAAGTTGCAGTGTTTTCTTCGCCATCGCCGTCTGCATGCCTCGCTTTGGCGGGGCGTGACAAGAGCCTTATCAGACCATGCCCGATCCTGTAGAAGCCCCCAAAAGCAAGGAGCCTTGAGCAGATATGACCGCCATCGTCGATATCATCGGCCGGGAAATCCTCGACAGCCGCGGCAATCCGACCGTCGAGGTCGATGTCGTGCTTGAGGACGGTTCGCGCGGCCGCGCCGGCGTGCCGTCGGGCGCCTCGACCGGCGCGCATGAGGCGGTCGAGCTGCGCGACGACGACAAGAAACGCTATCTCGGCAAGGGCGTGCGCAACGCGGTCGAAGCCGTGAACGGCGAGATTTTCGATGCGCTTGGCGGCATGGATGCCGAGGCGCAGATCAAGATCGACGAGACTATGATCGCTCTCGACGGCACGCCGAACAAAAACAGGCTCGGCGCCAACGCCATCCTGGGCGTCTCGCTCGCGGCCGCCAAGGCGGCGGCTGCCGCCAACGATCTGCCGCTGTATCGCTATGTGGGCGGCACTTCGGCACGGCTGCTGCCGACGCCGATGATGAATATCGTCAATGGCGGCGTTCATGCCGACAATCCGATCGACTTCCAGGAGTTCATGATCGTGCCGCTGGGCGCGGAGAGCTTCGCCGAAGCGCTGCGTGCGGGCGCCGAGATCTTTCACACGCTGCGTGCCGCGCTCAAATCCGCCGGCCACAACACCAATGTCGGGGACGAGGGCGGTTTCGCGCCGAACCTGCCGTCGGCCGAAGCCGCGCTCGACATCGTGCTCGCCGCCATCGAGAAGGCCGGCTATCGCGTCGGCACCGACGTGATGATCGCGCTCGATCCGGCATCCAGTGAGTTTTTCAGCGACGGCGCCTATCAATACAAAGGCGAGGGCAGGACGCGCTCCATCGAGCAGCAAGTCGAGTATCTCGCAGCACTGACCAAGCGCTACCCGATCGTCTCGATCGAGGACGGCATGGCCGAAGATGACGCCGCGGGCTGGAAATTGCTGACGCAAAAGATCGGCGCACGTTGTCAGCTCGTCGGCGACGATATTTTCGTCACCAACGTCGAACGGCTCGCCGACGGCATCAAGAATGGCGTCGGCAATTCGATCCTCATCAAGGTGAACCAGATCGGCACTTTGAGTGAAACCCTTGCTGCGGTCGAGATGGCGCACAAGGCCGGCTATACGGCGGTGATGTCGCACCGCTCCGGCGAGACCGAGGACGCGACCATCGCCGATCTCGCGGTCGCGACCAATTGCGGGCAGATCAAGACCGGGTCGCTCGCGCGCGCCGATCGCACGGCCAAGTACAATCAGCTCTTGCGCATCGAGGAGGAACTCGGCGCTCAGGCAATCTACGCCGGCCGGAGCGCTTTCAAGGTCCTCGGATAGGCGTTATATCGGGACGCCGTTATTGGGGTGCCATTATTGAGGTGCCATGGACCAGACCGCTGAACTAAAACCCGGCAACCGCAAATTCGCGGTCGAACGCCTGCGCGACTTTGTGGTCGCGTCGGTGGAGACGGCGCCCGCGTCCGAGGCGCCGTTCTATCATCTGGTGCTCGAGCGCGTATTTCCCGACGATGTCTATGCAGCGATGCTGGCCAATATGCCGGCGGTGTCTGACTACCGGCCGATGCATGGGCGCAGCAAGGGACTCGATCTCGCCGACGGCACCCATACGCGGGTGAAGATCGACCTGTTTCCAGAATATATCCGTCACTTGCCGCCGCAGCAGCGAGCCATATGGGATGTGGTCGGCGCGGCATTGTGTTCCGCCGCGGTGCGTGATGTTTTCGTCCGCCGGCTCGCGCCTGCTCTCGAGCGCCGCTTCGGTTCCGGCTATGCCGATGTCGGCATGTATCCGATCCCGGTGCTCACGCGCGACATTCCGGGCTATCTGATCACACCGCATACCGATACGCGCTGGAAGGGCATCACCGTGCAGCTGTATCTGCCGCGCGATCATGCCAACACCCATATCGGCACCATTTTTCACGAAAAGCTAGCCGACGGCAGCCTGCCAAAAAGGAAGCAGATGTCGTTTGCGCCGAACTCCGGCTACGCCTTTGCGGTCGGCACCGACACGTGGCATTCGGCCGATCCTGTCGGCCGGGAGGTCACGACGCGGGACAGCATCCTGCTTACCTATTTCGTTGATGCCGGCGTGCTGCGCTGCCTTCGCAATCGCGGCAAGCGGCTTGGCAATTTCGTTCTCAGCGAACTGCGCAACCGCTTGCCGTAACACCGGTTATTAAGACGGCTTTAAGGCGCATCCTCGCATGCTGCGGCATGGTCACCCGCAAGCGCCTGCGCGGCTTTTTCACAGGACTCGGTCTCTACGTCCTGGCTGCGTTGCTCATCGGCTATTTCGGCGCCAACGCGTTCAGCGGCAATCACGGTCTCAAGGCCAAGCAGGATATCGACCAGCAGATCGCGGAAGCTTCCGCCGAACTCGACCGGCTCAAGCTCGAGCGGGGCCACTGGGAGCGGCGTGTCGCGTTGCTCAAGTCCGGCGGCATCGATCCGGACATGCTGGACGAGAGCGCCCGGTTGCTCCTCGATTACGTGGATCCGCGCGACCTCACTTTGATGCTGTCATGGCACCAGGTGATGGCGGATGCGCCCAAGCCCACAACAGCTCCGGAAGGCAAGCCGGCAAGCCCTTGAACCCACGTGGTCTATCCCCAAAATAATTTTTACTGGCAATGATTTGGGCGGCTTCGTCCACCTCAATTGACAGGCCGCCCGCTTTCGCCACAAGGCGAATTCGGCTATGGGTAAAGGCCCGCCCGCTGCATTTCGAGGATATTCTCGAGGATAAGAATGGCAGTCGCCAAGACCAAGGTCGCCGAACAAGGCGTGCTCGATACAGCTGACAATTGGGGGCCGCATCTCACCGCGGTTCCGGAATTCTCCAAAGAGGCGGAATTCCAGGCGCTGCGCCAGATGCTGCTGATCCGCCGTTTCGAAGAGAAGGCCGGCCAGATGTACGGCATGGGCCTGATCGGCGGATTCTGCCATCTCTATATCGGCCAGGAAGCGGTCGTCATCGGCATGGAAATGGCCAAGCAGGACGGTGATCAGATGATCACCGGCTATCGCGATCACGGCCACATGCTCGCCTGCGGCATGGATCCCAAGGGCGTGATGGCGGAACTAACCGGACGCCGCGGCGGCTATTCCAAGGGCAAGGGCGGCTCGATGCACATGTTTTCCCGCGAGAAGAATTTCTACGGCGGGCACGGCATCGTCGGCGCCCAAATCCCGCTCGGCACCGGCCTCGCCTTCGCCAACAAATATCGCGGCGACAATAGCGTCTGCCTCACCTATTTCGGCGACGGCGCCGCGAACCAGGGCCAGGTCTACGAAAGCTTCAACATGGCGGAGCTGTGGAAGCTTCCCGTGGTCTATGTCATCGAGAACAACCGCTACGCCATGGGGACCGCGGTGCTGCGCTCCTCGGCGCAGACCGATTTCTCCAAGCGCGGCCTCTCGTTCAACATTCCGGGCAAGCAGGTCGACGGCATGGACGTGCGCGCGGTCAAGGCCGCCGCCGAGGACGCGATGGCCTGGTGCCGCTCCGGCAAAGGACCGATCATTTTGGAGATGATGACCTATCGTTATCGCGGCCACTCGATGTCCGACCCGGCCAAATACCGCACCAAGGAAGAAGTCGACAAAGTCCGCACCGAGCACGATCCGATCGAGCAGGTGCGCAAACGCCTGCTCGATAAGAAATGGGCAAGCGAAGACGAGTTGAAGAAGATCGATGCCGCGGTGCGCGCCATCGTCAATGAGGCCGCGGAATTTGCGACCCATGATGCCGAGCCTGATCCGTCCGAACTTTACACCGATGTCTATCGGTGAGCGTTGATCGAGCCCACGTGCCCACGGCCCCGTCGGCATGAGATCTAAAGCGACCCCATTCGAGTGATCCCGCCGAGCGAACCATGCCGACCGAAGTGTTGATGCCCGCACTTTCGCCCACCATGGAGAAGGGCAACCTCTCCAAGTGGCTCAAGAAGGAAGGCGACGCCGTCAAATCCGGCGACGTGATCGCGGAGATCGAGACCGATAAGGCCACCATGGAGGTGGAGGCGGTCGATGAGGGTACACTCGGCAAGATTCTGGTGCCCGAAGGCACGCCCGACGTTGCCGTTAATACACCGATCGCGATGATCCTCGCCGAGGGTGAGGACGCGACATCGCTGAAAGACGGCCAAGCGGCAGGCAAGCAGCCCGCGCCGGAGACGAAAGCGGCAGAGCCTGCCAAACAGGCCGAAGCGCCGAAGCCCGCTACCAACGGCGCCGCAAAACCGGCGCCGAGTGTCTCGCAAGCTTCTACGGCGCCCGAGCCTGAAGTCCCGGCGGGCACCGAGATGGTCACCATGACCATGCGCGAAGCCTTGCGCGATGCCATGGCCGAAGAGATGCGCCGCGATCCCGACGTGTTCGTAATGGGCGAGGAGGTCGCCGAATATCAGGGCGCCTACAAGGTCACGCAGGGCCTGCTCGAGGAATTCGGCGCGCGGCGGGTCATCGACACGCCGATCACCGAGCAGGGCTTCGCCGGCCTCGGAGTCGGCACCGCGCTTGCGGGCTTAAAACCCGTCGTCGAATTCATGACCTTCAACTTCGCCATGCAGGCGATCGACCAGATCATTAATTCGGCGGCAAAAACGCCGTACATGTCCGGCGGGCAGGTGACGGTCTCGATCGTATTCCGCGGCCCGAACGGGCCGGCCTCGCGCGTGGCCGCCCAGCACAGCCAAGACTATTCGTCCTGGTATTCGCATGTCCCCGGCCTGAAGGTCATCGCGCCGTCGAATGCCGCCGACGCCAAGGGCCTGCTCAAGGCCGCGATCCGCGATCCCAATCCGGTGGTATTTCTCGAGAACGAGCTGCTCTACGGCCATTCCTCGCCGGTGCCGAAACTCGACGATTACGTGCTGCCGATCGGCCGTGCGCGCGTCGTCCGCGGCGGCTCGGATGTCACCATCGTCGCCTGGTCGATGGGTATGGTCTATGCGCTCAAGGCGGCCGACGAGTTGGCGAAGGACAACATCAACGCCGAGGTCATCGACCTGCGCACGCTCAAGCCGATGGACTCCGACACCATCATCGCGTCGGTGAAAAAGACCGGCCGCCTCGTCACCGTGGAGGAGGGCTGGAAGCAATCCGGCGTCGGCGCCGAGATCGCCGCGCGCATGCTGGAAGAGGCGTTCGATTATCTCGATGCCCCTGTTGCGCGGGTGACCGGCAAGGAGGTGCCGATGCCCTACGCGGCGAACCTGGAAAAGCTCGCGCTGCCGTCGGTCGCCGAAGTGGTCGAGGCGGCGAAAGCGGTTTGCTACCGGTGAGCGCGGTCTGCTGACATGCCCATCAACATCCTCATGCCGGCTCTGTCGCCCACCATGGAGAAGGGCAACCTCTCCAAGTGGCTCAAGAAGGAAGGCGATGCGGTCAAGACCGGCGACGTGATCGCCGAGATCGAGACCGACAAGGCGACCATGGAATACGAGGCCGTCGATGACGGCGTCATGGCCAAGATCGTGGTGCCGGAAGGCACGCCGGACGTGCCTGTCAACCAGCTCATCGCGGTGATGGCGCAAGAAGGCGAGGACGTGAAAGCTGCGGCGGCCGCGGCAGGGAAGGGCGCTGCTCCCGTCGGTCGAAGCCCCTCACCCCCACCCTCTCCCACGAGGGGGGAGCGGGCTGCGGTGCAAGCCGCTTCGCCCTCGACTTCCCCTCAAGAGGGGAAGGCCAAAGTCCCGCCGTCACCACCGCGTGCTCCCTCTCCCCTCGCGGGAGAGGGTGGGGGTGAGGGGGCGCGGCCTAACGGCCATGGCAACCGCATCTTCTCGTCGCCCCTCGCTCGCCGCCTGGCGAAAGGCGCCGGCATCGATCTTACCCGCGTCCAGGGCACCGGCCCCCACGGGCGCGTCATCGCGCGCGATATCGAGGCCGCAAAGTCGGGCCAGGGATTGCGCGCGCCGGGCGTGGCGCCCACGGCCGCACAAGCGCCGCTCATCGCGCCGTCGATGTCGGACCAGCAGGTCCGCGCGCTTTATGAGGACGGCAGCTACGATTTCGTGCCGCACGACGGCATGCGCCGCACCATCGCGCAGCGGCTCACCGCCTCGGTGCAGACAATTCCGCATTTCTACCTGACCATCGACTGCGACATCGGCAGGCTTCTCGAAGCGCGTGAGGAGATCAATGCGAGCGCGCCGAAGGACAAGGACGGCAAGCCCGCGTACAAACTCTCGGTCAACGACTTCGTCATCAAGGCCTTGGCGCTTGCTTTGCAGCGTGTACCCGACGCGAATGTCAGCTGGACCGACGGCGGCATGCTCAAGCACAGGCACTCCGACGTCGGAGTCGCGGTGGCGATGCCGAACGGTCTGATCACGCCGATCATCCGCAGCGCCGAGGCGAAATCGCTCTCCGTCATCTCCAACGAGATGAAGGAATTGGCGTCGCGCGCCCGCGCCCGCAAGCTCAAGCCGATGGAATATCAGGGCGGCACCACTTCGGTGTCGAACCTCGGCATGTACGGCATTAAGGATTTCACCGCTGTGATCAATCCGCCGCAGTCGACCATCCTCGCGGTCGGCACCGGCGAGGAGCGCGCCGTGGTGCGCAGCGGCAAGATCGAAGTCGCGCACATCATGAGCGTGACCATGTCGTGCGACCATCGCTCGGTCGACGGCGCGCTCGGCGCCGTGCTGATCGGCGCATTCAAGTCGCTGATTGAGAATCCGGTAATGATGCTCGTGTAATGCTGTCTTGGCCGCATTGGCGGGGCAGTCATGACGTCAGGCGACATGAAATTTTCAGTTCGACCGGTCTTCATCGGCTGGATCACTTTGCTGGTCCAACTTCCATTGCAACTGTTTTTCACGCTCTGGGCCGGCGCTTTCTTTGGCGGTTTGAGCCAAACGACCGGATTGTTCGAGCGGAACTCCCACGCCCCCTTCATTATCTTCGGTGCTCTCGCCTTTTTCGGGATACCCGCCGTCGCCTATCTCGGCAAAAGACTGAACTACAGCCGCACCGAATATCGCTTTTTTGACGATCATCTTGAGTTTGAAGAAGGCTTCTTCTCGATCAACAAGAAGGTCATCAGGTTCCGTGATGTGAAAGAGGTGACGATGCGCCAAGGCATCCTTCAGCGCATCTACGGCCTCGGCACCATTTACCTTGCCACGCTTGCGACCGGATCGAGCCCTAGCTTCAGGCCGTTCACCGCGCTTGGCTTCGGCAATGTCTCCGGCAGCGGCATCAGCGTGCGCGACATCTGCGATCCCGACCAGACGTTCGACAGGATCAGACAACTCGTTGACGCGTACCGAGATTGAAAGTCTACGCAGTTAGGCCGGGTCGAGTCCTTTGACGCGGAACGCCGCTTTTGCCGCCGGCGTGCGCAAAAACCCGATCAGCGCCTTCCCGATGTCGGCGTGCTTGCTGTCGGGCGTGATGCCGGCGGCAAATTCCGTCATGACGTTGAGATCGCCGGGAAGGAGGCCGACGATTTCGGCGCCGTCGACGTGCATCAATTCGGGTTTCTGCTGCACAGCCAATTCGGCCTCACCGGTGATCAGGAGCAACGCCGAGAACCCGCCCGCGGGCGGATACCTCGTCTTCGGCTTCATTTCTTCGGCGATGCCCATGCGTTCGATCAGTTTGGCGAAATAAACGCCGCTCGCGCCACCCGCAGACGGCTCGCTGTAGGCAATCGATCTCGCGTTGAGCAAGGTGCGCTTGAGCGCTTCGGGCGTCGAAATATCGGGCTTCGGCGCGCCGGCCTTGACCGCGATGCCGACACCGGAACTTGCCAGCGAGACCTCGGAGCCGGCCCCGACTTTGCCGAGCTTGCCCAGCGCATCGATTGCGGCCCGGCTGAGGATCAGCACGTCGGCCGTTTCGCCGTCCTCAATGCGCTTGACCAGCATCGGCGCAGTGCCCCAGATGACCGTCAGCTTGTGACCGCTGGCCTTCTCGAACTGCGAGAACAGCTGTTCTGCAGCACTTCGGACGCCGATCGTGCTGTAGACTTTGAGCTCGGCCATGAGTGAACGTGTCTCGCGCGACGCAATCCGGCGCGAGCATTACATACACGATTGTCGTAGCGCGCAACTCATGCTCGCAGGCATCGTTTTTGCTTGGTGGTCGGCCATGGACGATCTAATCGAAGGCTATCGCCGGTTCCGCGCCGGCACTTGGCGCGATGAGCGCGCGCGGTTCGAGGAACTGAGCCGGCTAGGACAGCGGCCGCGCGCGCTGGTGATCGCCTGCTCGGACAGCCGCACCGATCCGCAGATGGTTTTCAACGCGCGGCCGGGCGAGCTGTTCGTCATCCGCAATGTCGCCAACCTGGTGCCGCCTTACGGGCCCGACGATCAGCCGCACGGTGTCAGCTCGGCGATCGAATTCGCCGTGCGCGCGCTCCACGTCAGCACGATCATCGTGCTCGGCCACGCCATGTGCGGCGGCATCAAGGCGTTGCTCGACGGCGTGCCGGAAGAGGTCTCGGATTTCGTCGGCCCCTGGGTGCGCATCGCTGAGCCCGCCCGCCGACGCGCCATGCACGCGCCGCTGGAGACCCGGCACGATGTGTGCGAACGGGAATCGGTCCGTCTGTCGCTCGAAAACCTGATGACTTTTCCGTGGATCAAAGATGCGGTCTATGGCGGCAGACTGAAGCTCTACGGCTGCCTCTTCGACATCCGGTCCGGAATCCTCGAACGCCTCGACGACGACGGCACGTTCCGCCCGATCCCCGATTAGGCTATACACGTCGTCATGGCCGGACTTGTTCCGGCCATCCACGTCTTTAGATGGAGAGATGTGGTTCGGCGAGCCGGCGCGAGGTAGTGAATGGCTGAAACCGATTTCGATATTGTCATCATTGGGTCGGGGCCAGGCGGCTACGTGTGCGCGATCCGCGCCGCGCAGCTCGGCTTCAGGACCGCCATCGTCGAGCGCGAATATCTGGGCGGCATCTGCCTCAATTGGGGCTGCATCCCGACCAAAGCGCTGCTGCGCTCG
>Ga0335085_10011753_pt1 | contig 12957 bp, 11 predicted proteins | sample Lox_Sample_45_FD_206712 | JGI IMG/M metagenome (GOLD analysis project Ga0335085, IMG submission 206712) | Soil microbial communities from Loxahatchee National Wildlife Refuge, Florida, United States - Lox_Sample_4.5 | ecosystem: Environmental > Terrestrial > Soil > Wetlands | place: USA...
CGTAGCCGCATCGAAACGATAGCTATAAATTCCCTTGCCGCCGTGGTTGGTGTACGTCCCGACGTACACAAGATACTTGCCGCCAGCCGGCATCTGGGATGCACCCGATCCACAGCAAAGTGTAAGCAATAGAACGAAGCGAAACATGGACCGCAGATTCATATTCGACAACCTTTCCTTCTATTCCGGTTCCGGAATAGCCTCCATCCTACCCAGCAGAAACACATAGCCGGCAATTCCTACAAGAATTGCGAGGCCCGCCGTCACAAAGGCCGACGCAAATGTATGGGTTGCCGTCACCAGATAGCCGGTGATAATGGGCGCCGACAAAGCAGAAATCTGGGCGCTGAAATTGGTGATGCCCGCGATGGTGGCAACGCTCTCCCGCGGAGCGATCAGCGAAGGCACGGTCCAGGCAACGGGCGAGGCTGCCGACAGACCTCCGGTAGAGAGGCTGATCCAGAACAGCGCGCTGGCAGGAGTTTTTGCGGTGGCCGCGCCAATGATTCCCAGCCCCAGAGCCGTGCCGCAGAGCAAGACGGTTTGTCGCACGCGGTGAGGATTCCAACCGCGCTTGAGCAGGGTATCCACCAGCCAGCCGCCGATGGCCAAGTCAGTGAGCGTTGCCACCAACCATGGGATGCTGGTGTACAGCACCGAACTCAGCAGATCCATGTGCAAGGAAATAGAAAGATAGCTGGGCAGCCAGGTGAGAACTAAAAAGAAAGTGTAGTTGTAGCCGCCCCAACCCAGCGCCAGTCCCCAAACCTTCTTCTGACGCAGCAGGTAGCCCACCGAGGTTCGGCTGCGGCCCGCAATTCGGCCTTCCTGCTGAACCCCGCCCTGCAAAATAAATTGCCGCTCGGCTTCCGTCAGTTGGCGATCTTCACTAGGATTGCGGTAGACCCAATAAAAGAGAAGAAAGTAAAACAGGCTGATGAAGCCGGTGGAGGCAAAACTCCAGCGCCAGCCGAAGCGCAACAGCAGCACCCCTAAGAGGGGAACGCCCACTCCGGCCGAGAGTTTCGCGGCAGCGTCGGTAATCGCAATGGGGAAGCTGCGCTCGCTTTCCGGAAACCAGTAGCCCAGCGCTTTTGCATTCCCCGGAAATGCCGGCGACTCGCCCACTCCCAATAAAAACCGCGCCGCAAGAAAGCTGCCCAGTCCCGTGGCGGCCGCCGAGGCAAACGAGGCGACACTCCATAAGAACGTGCTGACCCGTCCGACACGCTTCAGACCAAAATGATCCAGCAGCATCCCTGACGGAACCTGCATGGCGGCGTAAGTCCAGTTGTAGGCGCTGGAAAGGTATCCGAAGCCGATCAGCGAAATGCCGAAGGCGTCGTGCAGGGCATCGCGGGAAACCGACACGTTGATGCGATCCAGATAGTTGACCACCACCCCGAATCCCAACAGCAGAGCAATTCTCCAGCGTCTGCGGGGCACGGCGGCAGTAGGAGATTGAGTCAGAGGCAAAGGGTTCTCAGGAGATGCGGTTTTCTTTCGGGATTGTACATGGCTGAGTACCAAGATGGTTCCGGCGAGTGTCCAGGGCACGCCCCGTTTTGCCGAATGCCCTGTTCTTCCGTAAACTGTTTAGTCCGACGAAAGGAAACTGCAGCGTGATTGTCGGGGTTGCAAAGGAAAGTTATCCCGGGGAGCGGCGCGTGGCGCTGGTTCCTATGGTTGTGCCGAACCTGATGAAGGCCGGTCTGGAAGTTGTGGTCGAGGCGGGCGCCGGGGCGCAGGCCGGGTATCTGGATTCGATGTACGTCGAGAAGGGCGCGCGAATTTTGCCCGACCGCGCCGCCATCTTCGGCACCGCGGATATCGTGGTGCAGGTGCTGTGCTATGGCTCGAACGACGTGACGGGGGCAGCGGACCTTCCCTTGATGCGGCGCGGCCAGGTTCTGATCGGGTTCCTGCGGCCGCTCGGCTCGAAAGAAGTCATCCAGCAAATTGCCGAAACCGGCGTGAGTTCGCTTTCGGTGGAACTGATGCCCCGCACGACGCGCGCGCAATCGATGGACGCGCTCTCCTCCATGGGAACGATCTGCGGCTACAAGGCCGTGCTGGTGGCGGCTGACACGCTTCCCAAGATTTTCCCCATGCTAACCACTGCCGCGGGAACCATAACTCCGGCGCGGGTATTCATTATTGGCGCGGGAGTTGCCGGGCTGCAGGCAATCGCTACTGCGAAGCGCCTGGGCGCCGTCACGTCAGCGTATGACATGCGGCCTGCGGCGAAAGAACAGGTACAAAGCCTCGGCGGGCGATTTGTCGAATTGCCCATCGAAGCCAAAGACGCGCAGGATGCCCGAGGTTACGGCAAGGCTCAAGACGAGACGTTCTACGCGCGGCAGCGCGAGCTGCTGGGGCAGGTCGTTTCCGAAAGCGATGTGGTGATTACGGCGGCGGTCGTGCCCGGGAAGAAGTCTCCCGTATTGGTCACGAAAGAGATGGTGCAGCGGATGGCGCCGGGGTCGGTGATTTTCGATCTGGCGGCGGAGCGGGGTGGGAACTGCGAATTGACGCAATCCGGCAAGACTGTGGTGGAACATGGAGTGAGCATCATTGGCCGCATCAATGTGGCCAGCGAGGTGCCTTACCACGCCAGCCAGATGTACGCCCGCAATCTGACGACCTACCTGACGTATATGGTGAAAGAAGGCAAGCTGCAACTGAATCAGCAGGACGAAATCATCCGTGAAACGCTGCTCACGCACGGTGGAGAAATTGTGAACCCTCGAGTTCGCGAGTTCTTCCAACTGCCGGCGCTTGTGGCAAGTACCCAATGACCAGATTGTAGGAAGGCAAAGGAACAGTCATGCCAGCGGATTTTATTTCCAATCTCTATGTCTTCATCCTCGCCGGGTTCGTGGGGTTTGAAGTCATCAAGCGGGTTTCTCCTCTGCTCCACACGCCCTTGATGTCGCTGACCAATGCCCTCGACGCGATCGTCGTGGTTGCGGCCATCATCATCGCCGGGCGGCACGAGACGCGGCTTACGACGGTGCTGGGCGCCATTGCGGTGGCGGCATCGTTCAGCAATATGGTGGGCGGCTTCCTGATTACCGACCGCATGCTGCGCATGTTCAAATCCGGCAGGTCGAAACAATCATGACCGAGCTCGCGCTTCAGCAGTATCTCGATTTCGCCTACATTGTGGCGGTCGTTCTCTTCATTCTTTCCCTCAGGTTTCTGAGTTCGCCGAAAACTGCGCGCTGGGGCGTGTTGGCGGGAGAGATCGGCGCGGCCATGGCCGTGGTGGTCACGCTTTTCAACCCCGAAGTGGCGCACTACAAGTGGGTGCTCATCCCGCTGATCATCGGCGCCGGAGTCGGCATTCCTCTGGGCCTGGTGCAGATGACGGCGGTGCCGCAGCGAACCGCCTTGAGCCACGCTTTCGGCGCGCTTTCGGCCGCCATGATCGGCATCGCCGAATATTACGTGGGCACCGGGCCGGTCACGCGTTTTGAAATGGGCGAGATCGCGCTCGAAGTCATTATCGGATCGCTCACCTTTACGGGCAGCGTGATTGCCGCCGGAAAGTTGCAGGAAATCCTGCCGCAGCGGCCCATTGTCTATCGCGGGCAGAATATCGTCAGCCTTTCCGTTCTGGGTGGGGCCCTCGGGCTGGCGGTGGCGCTGGTGGTGAATCCAGGGAATGCCATCCTCTTCCCGATCATGGTGATCGTGGCGCTGATTTTCGGCATCCTGCTGGTCACGCCGATCGGCGGCGCGGATATGCCGACGGTTATTTCGCTATTGAACTCTTACGCCGGCTTTTCGGCTGCGCTGTTGGGATTTGTCCTGAACAGCAAAGTGCTGGTAGTGGCGGGCGCGCTCGATGGATCGTCCGGCTTCATTCTTTCCGTGATCATGTGCAAGGCCATGAACCGCTCCTTCGCTAACGTGATGTTCGGAGCGTTCGGCCAGGTGCAGGTGGCTGCCGCCGGTAAAAAAGAAGAGCGGGTCGTACGCAGCGCCACTCCCGAAGAAGCTGCCGGCATTCTGGCGGCGGCCAGCAGAGTGGTCATCGTTCCCGGCTACGGCATGGCGGTGGCGCAGGCGCAGCACAAGGTCCGCGAACTGTATGATTCACTGACTAAGAAAGGCATTGACGTCCGCTTCGCGATCCATCCCGTTGCAGGCCGCATGCCCGGACACATGAACGTGCTGCTGGCCGAAGCCGACGTTCCCTACGACCGACTCATCGAGATGGACGAAATCAACGGCGATCTTCCGCAGACGGATGTGGCTCTGGTGATCGGCGCCAACGACGTAACCAATCCCGCCGCCCGCACCGATTCCACAAGTCCTATCTTCGGAATGCCGATTATTGACGTGGACAAAGCGCAAACCGTCATGGTCATCAAGCGCAGCATGAGCCCCGGCTTTGCGGGCATTGATAATCCGCTCTACTATCTCGATAAGACGCTTATGCTCTTTGGCGACGCGAAAGCGTTTGTGAACGATATTTTGCGGGAGCTGGGCGGAGGGCACTGAAACTACCTCTTATCAAGATTCCAACGAACCGAGAGCGGGTTTTCTTCCAGAATGGTTTCGTGTCGTCTGGATTTGTCTAGCTCCCGTGGGATTGACCTTTGCTGGCAGAATCCTTTGGGAGAAGACTGTGTGGACCTGGTCTCGTGGCCCGCGGATGGTTGGATTCAGTTTGATGCATATTCATCCCGGGTTCTTTATCGCGGGACTGTTTTGTTGTGGACTCCTTGTTCTCTGGGTCATTCCGGCATCGGTTTACTTCATTCTTCGACGCGGGAATATCCTGCGGTTTAGTGACCTTGCAATGGTCTCTTTCTCCACTTTGTCGGCTATTGCTTTGCTGCTTCCGGATACATTCTTCGCGAGCTCAAGATAGCCCCACGACGGATACCGCGTGGCCTTCCCGGCAAGTCTGCCAATTCCCGACTATCCAGATCCGTATACATCCTCGATCTCGATGCCACTTTGGATGAAGCGCTCGTTGGCTGCTGCAATCGAACGGTTGCGCCGGTGCTCGGCGATAGCCAGGTCGAGCGCCCGTTCTATGGTTTCTGTCTCAGTTTGGCCCGCAGAATTCTTTGAGCACGCTTGATCTTTTTCGCGTTTCAATTGAACGTGCTTGTGGGTCTTGCCGCCTGTACGCATCCGCGCCACCAGTCTGTCGAGTAGTGTAACGTATGATGTTCATAGATCTATTATTTATATGAATCCATATGTAGGGTGCGATTCCGTTTCCGGCTTCTGGCGCTCGACGTATAGCTAAATCTGCGCAACCAGCCCTCATCATTTAAGATAACAATGACTTCCCCACGAAGATGATCACCCTCTCCGACCTACACACGGCCCTCGGCCGCATTCGCGAATCCATCTACCTTTCCCCCTGCACTCGTTCCGAAACGTTCTCGAAGCTCACGGGCAACACCGTCTGCCTCAAACTGGAGAACCTGCAACGCACCGGTGCCTTCAAGGAGCGGGGCGCACTGAACAAGCTGCTGACGCTCAGCGCAAAGGAACGCGCACGCGGCGTGGCGGCAGCCTCGGCCGGAAACCACGCACAGGGCCTGGCCTATCACGCAGGCCTTCACCACATCCGCGCGCTGATCTGCATGCCGCTGACCACTCCGCTGACCAAAGTTTCTGCCACAAAAAACTATGGCGCTGACGTCGTCTTGCACGGAGCAAATTACGATGAGGCTTATGAGGAAGCGGTCCGCCGCAGCGAGAAAGAGCATCTGGTCTTTGTGCATGCCTTTGATGACGATGCGGTGATCGCGGGGCAGGGAACGATCGGTCTGGAGATTCTGCAACAGCATCCGGATATTGAAGCCATCGTGGCGCCCATTGGCGGAGGAGGGTTGATCGGCGGCATTGCCTGCGCCGTGAAGGAGACCAATCCCAAAGTTCAGATTTTCGGTGTGCAGCCGAGCAAGCTGCCCTCCATGGAAGTAGCGGTTGCCGAAGGCAAGCCGGTCACACTTAGCCCGGCGGTCACGATTGCGGATGGCATCGCCGTGCGCCGCGCGGGCGAACGCACGTTGCCTCTGGTGCAGAAATATGTCGACCAGATTGTGACCGTGGACGACGAAGAAATTTCCAACGCCATTCTTCTGCTGCTGGAGCGCGAGAAGACGCTCGCCGAAGGCGCTGGAGCGGCAGCCATTGCTGCCTTGCTTAACCACAAGTTACCGCTCAGCGGAAAGAAGGTCGCGGTGCTGGTCTGCGGCGGCAATATTGACGTGACCTTGCTCTCCCGCATCATCGAGCGCGGCCTGGTAAAAGACGGACGCCTCGTGCGCCTGCGGGTGCACTTGCCCGACTATCCGGGTGCGCTGCACCGGCTGACCGCCATCCTCGCGCAGCATCGCGCCAACATTGTCGAGACTTCCTACAACCGCGCCTACTATGGCGTGAACGTCGGAGAGACAGCCATTGACATCACCATGGAAACTCGTGGTCCCGAGCACATTACCGAATTGCTCTCCGCCTTGAGCGCCTCAGGGTACATGCACGAAAGGGTGCTCTGATCGGCCAAATCTGCTTTTCCGTTAACCTATCTGCAACCATCAACCATTAAGATTGATCTATACCCCGTAGTTTTTTAGGAGAAAAGTGCCGGTGCACTCATTCACTACTCTGCTGCATGGTCCCAGTCAAATCAGGCTGCTGGGATACATAGCGGCGTGCTGTACGACGTTTTCGTTTATCCCGCAGATTTCCAAAATCCGCAAGCAGGGCGGCAAAGACCTTTCGTGGGGAATGCTGGGCATTTATTTCGTCGGCCTGAATCTATGGCTGGTGTATGGATTCATCCTGCGCGCCGCGCCGATTATCGTTGCCAACGTGGTTTCGATTCTTCTCGTCGGCTTCGCCATTTTCATGAAGGCGAAGTTCTCCGAACCGCCGGCTACTGATTGACCGCGCTGGCCAGGAAGCCGCCGTCCACGGCCAGCAGGTGACCGGTGACGAAGCTGGCCGCGTCGGAAGCCAGAAAAACCGCCGCGCCGATCAGTTCTTCCACTTTCCCAAAGCGCTGCATCGGCGTACGCATAAGAAGTTCCTGTCCGCGCGTCGTGCCATCGAGCAGAGCCGAATTCAGGTCAGTGCGAAACACGCCGGGAGCGATGGCATTCACACAAATGCCGTAGCGGGCCCACTCCACCGCGAGCGACTTTGTGAGTGACGCGACAGCAGCCTTACTGGCCGAGTAGGCCGCCACCTCGTACAACGAGACGAAAGAAGACAGCGACGCAATGTTGATGATGCGTCCATAGCGCCGCTCAACCATATGCCGCCCGAATACCTGGCAGGCGCGCAGCGTACCGTTCAAGTTCGTTTCCAAAACGCTATTCCACTCGGATTCGGAAACGTCGAGGGTCGGCTTGCGCTGGGTGAACCCCGCGGCGTTCAGCAGAATATCTACACTGCCGAACTCCTGAACGGTAGCTCGCAGCAGTTCCCCTATGCTGGCTCTGTCAGTTACATCACAAGGTAAAGCCAGCGTGCGGCGGCCCATTGCTTTGATTTCGGCGGCCACCGAGTCAACCAAATCGGCGCGTCGCCCCGTGGAGACAACGTTGGCGCCGGCGTGCGCCAGTCCCAGAGCCAAGGCGCGGCCAATGCCGGAAGTTCCACCGATCACCACTGCAGTCTTGGAAGAGAGGTCGAGGCTGGGATATTCCATAAGTTGAGAAAGTCAAACTGAAAATTCCGGCTGGTATCAGGGCAGCTGCGTTCCCCGGCACCTCAGGTAGTTTCGGCGGCCACGGGGGCTTGCGTCTCCGATTCCGATTGCGGCGAAGGCAGACTGAAATAATCCACCGCGTTGCGGAAGCAAATGTTCTTGATCATTCCGCCCACCAGTTCTTTGTCATTGGGAAGCTCGCCCTTCTCCATTTCATTGCCCAGCAGGTTGCACAGTACGCGGCGAAAATACTCGTGCCGCGGATACGACATGAACGAGCGGGAGTCGGTCAGCATGCCCACGAAGCGCGAAAGCAAGCCGCAATTCGAGAGCGCATTGAGCTGGGCCTCCATGCCTTCTTTCTGGTCGAGGAACCACCACGCGCTGCCGAACTGCAGTTTGCCCACTACGCCCGATTCCGAGAAGTTACCAATCATCGTTGCGAGCGTGTAATTGTCCGTTGGGTTGGCGCTGTAGAGGATAACTTTCGGCAGCAAATCATCCTGCTCCAGCCGGTCAAGATACTTGCCCAGCGACGCCGCCTGGGTCCAGTCACCAATCGAGTCGAAGCCGGTATCTTTGCCCAGCATCTTCCGCATGCGGGTGTTGGAGTTGCGGTAAGCCCCGAGATGCAGTTGCTTGGTCCATCCTCTTTTGGCGTCGAACTGGCCAAAAAGGATCATCATGAAGCTGGCGAACTGCGCCGACTCTGCGGGAGTCACCGTATTTCCGCCGCGCACTTTGGCAAAGATGTCTTCCGCTTGCCGCAAAGTGCAGGGCTCCGCATAGCAATGATCCAATCCGTGATCGGAGAGGCGGCAACCCTGGCTATGAAAGAAGTCGTGACGCTTTTGCAGAGCATCGAGGAAATCAGCCAGCTTCAGAATCTCGATGTTGGCTGCAGCAGACAAGCTGTCGGTCCAGTCATTGAAGGTGGCAGGATCCTCGGTCTTGAGCGCGCGGTCCGGACGGAAGGCTGGATACACCTGCGTGGTAAGTCCAGCGCGTCGGATTTGCGCATGGTACTGCAGCGAATCCGCGGGATCGTCGGTGGTGCATAAAACACGCACAGAAAATTTACGCAGAATTCCATACACGGAGAGATCGTCACTTGCCAGTTGCTCATTCGCACGTTTCCAAATACTGGGCGCCGTTCTCTCGTCGAGCAACTCGTCTATTCCGAAGTACCGCTCTAACTCAAGGTGGGTCCAGTGGTAAAGCGGATTGCGCAAGGTGTGTGGGACGGTCCGCGCCCAGGCAAGAAATTTTTCGTACGGGTCTGCATCTCCCGTGCAGTAGCGCTCGCCAAAACCATTTGCCCGCATGGCCCGCCATTTGTAATGGTCTCCCTCAAGCCAGATCTCAAACAGGTTCTGGAAACGGCGATTTTCCGCGATGTCTTTAGGAGAGATGTGGCAGTGATAATCGAAGATAGGCTCGGCGGCCGCATATTCCCGGTACAAGGAAATTGCCGTCTTGCTTTGCAGGAGGAAGTCTTCGCTAATGAAGCTCATGGCGGAATAGAGCATGCATAGGTTATCACGTTGAGTCAGCTTTTCCGGCGGAAGCGACGGTAAATAGAATGCATTCGTCCCGTAGATGCGGCGTGAAATTTTCCTGGCCCCCGTTGGCCTCCCGTCCGTCAAAACCCGAATATCAATAGCGAGTTAATTTACCTATTGCAGAAGCAGGGGATTCCGGAGCACAATCGCATCCGCAAGTTTTTCTCCTTACCGCAATACCGAGTATTTCAGGAGCATTGTTAATGCGCCGCAAACATCTTCTACGATTGTCGCTTGCGCTGCCTTTACTTTTGGCTGCCCGGTTTTCTCTCTCCCAGGATCATCCGGCGAAAGTTACTGCCCATTGGGACAAGACTGTACGCGTCTCGCAAACCACTCCGACCTTGCAGGTGGTGGTGAATCCTCCCTTGCGAAGAGGGACTGCGATTCACGACAACACCTTCCAGACGCTGCATGACCTGCAGGCAGACTATGTCCGCTACGTTCCCTGGCTGCCCTATCCCAAGCTCGGTGTCGCCGAACTCGATCCACCGGCCAACGGCAAAACGTCATGGGACTTCTCGGTCATCGATCCCATGACGATCGATTTTCTCGAAGCCACCAAGGGCCACTCGGTCATTCTCAACTTCAGCACCATCCCGCAATGGATGTATAAAACGGAAAAACCCGTGCCATACCCGGCTGATCCCAACCAGGTGACCTGGGACTACGAAAAGGGCAGCGAGTTACGCGACCCCAGTTGCAAGGAGGTTGCGGATTACTACGCGCGCCTGCTCTCCTGGTACACCAAAGGCGGATTCACTGACGAACTTGGGGTGCGTCACGAGTCGGGCTATCACTACAAAATCCCCTATTGGGAGGTCTTGAACGAAGTCGACTTCGAGCACGACCTCACTCCGGAAAGCTATACCCGTCTGTATGACGCGGTCGTAAGTGCGATGCGGCGGGTTCAGCCAGAGACTAAATTCGTCGGCATGGCGCTGGCAGCCCCATCCGACAATCCGAAGTTTTTTGAATATTTTCTCGACCCCAGGAATCACCAGTCCGGAACGCCGCTGGATTTCATTTCCTACCACTTCTACGCGACCCCTTCGCCGGATCAAAGCCCCGATGTGCAGCAATTTACCTTCTTTGCTCAGGCCGACGGATTCCTGAATGTGGTCCGTTACGTGGAAGCCATCCGGCAGCGGCTTTCGCCCGCGACCCGCACCACAATTGATGAGATTGGCTCCATCTCGGCGGATGACGGCGACCAGGGCGAGCCCGGCCATGTTATGGCGCCGATCCCGAATTCTTATTGGAACCTGTCCGGCGCGATGTATGCCTACCTCTTCGGCAAGTTGACAACCATGGGAGTAGATGTGGCCGGTGAGTCCCAGTTGGTCGGCTATCCCACGCAATACCCCTCCGTCTCGATGGTCGATTGGAATACCGGTAAGCCGAACGCCCGCTACTGGGTGCTGAAGCTGCTGCGCGACAATTTCGGTCCGGGCGACAAAATTGTGGAGACCGGCGTTTCCGTTCCTTACGTCTACTCGCTTGGCGTAATAACCCGAGACGGCAAACGCCGCCTTCTGCTGGTGAACAAGCGCGACCGCGAATTCCAGCTTTCCATTCCGGGCGCGAGCGGCGGAGAAGAAGAATACGTAGACCAGACCACAGCTTTTCAGCCGCCCGCGTCCACCAAATTGAGCAGTGACGAGGTAACGCTAAAAGGACTTGGGGTGGCTGCCATTACGCTTCCGTAGAGTTAAGACAAAAGCGGGAGACTTAGTCCCTGGGCTCGGCCTCGGGCCAGTCAATCACTTTGATTTTGCCGTCCGCCTCACGTTCCAGCATCGGCGCGTACAGGCCCACGAGTTCCCGCCGCCACCACATTCCGCTGGCGCGTTTCTCTTGCATGGTCGTGAACCAGTACTGCCAGAGCACGGCGCGGATCTCGCGTGGCGGCTCTTGCGCAAAAGGATTTCCCGCAAACAGCGCCAGCACAGCAGGATCGTTCGAGAGCAGGCGTATTTCCGTGTTCGGCACAATCGGATAGTCGCGCCACGAACCCAGAGAGGCGAACCACAAGTTCCAGTCGAAGCGCGGCTGATAAGGCGCGTAGATGCCGGGTGGCTTATCCAGCGCCTGCGGCTTGTAGCGGAACGGATATGCGGCCCAGTTCTGTCCATCCATCGAACCCTGAAATTCAATCTCATAGCGCCCGCGCGTCATCACCGCAAACAGCCCATAGCTATTGGCGATGCGGAAGGGCTCCAGCGCGGTGACCGGAGTCACGGGCAAAGGCAATTTCACAAACATCCAAATCAGTTCTGCCGTTGTCGCATAAAAAATCCATGTCAACATGACGGCGCTGGCGGAAAGCTTCACCATCCGCCAATAGTGGCTGATGCTCTTCCTGGGTAGGCTCTCGTGCAGAGTACCGCTCATCTCAGGATTGGATAGGGCCATCCGTGTTTTCCACCTTTGCGGAATGGAACTGAACACGAAGCGATCGTCGAGCAGCAGCACACCCAATGCCAGAACCAGATAATTCAGGAAAGTGTAATTCGCCGTCAGAATCACGCCGATTTGCCAGGGCGTCACGATGAAGAAGCACACAACTCGCCAGCGCCGCGGCAAGAACAGCATCCATACCAATCCCATCTCCATCACTAGCGTGGCCGCCACAGTTCCGGCATGGAACCAATGCGGCAAGTGCTGCACGTACCATCCAATCCAGGTGGGCAGCGGGCCATTCTGGTAGTACTCATCCATCGCGGTAAAGTGGCGCCACTCGGGATCGCCGCTCAGAATCTTCACCACGCCGGATTCGAAGTAGATGCGGAACCACTCCCATAGCAGCAGGAACCAGCTGGCGCGTGCCGCCGGATGCGCCCGCCCTAACCCAGGCCGTAATCCCGGCGGCGCAAAGAATAGCGAGATAAATCCGGCCGCCAGCAGCATGCCATCCGACTGATAGCTCGAGAAATCCTGCGCCGCGCTGACAAAAGACAGGAAGCACACGAAGCAAATTGCCAGCATGCCTCGCGGCCACAGATTCAATAGCAGCAACACCGAAGCCGCCATGCCCACCCAGCACACGGCGGTCAACATCGCCGCGCTGCCGCTAGACCAGAACAACGTAGGGGCATACCAGATTCGCTGCCAATGACCGAACGAGTTGGCTACCGCTTGCAGATAACGGTCGGCGGGCAGAATGCCCGCCGGACCAATCAGGCCGCGAATCTGAAAAACCAACGAGAAGAATGCGGAAAAGTAGATGATGCCCAGCGCACGCAGGAATAGCCAACGCGGAATCAGTCGGCCAGCCGGCGCGCTTTGCCCGTCAAAAAGCCAGCGTACCGCCGACGTGAGCTTTCGACCCATGACCGGAAATTATAGGAGCAAACCGGCCTCAGACGGGTTCCGCCCTTAAGACGTTACTCGCGTGGGTTTACGGCAAAAAGCCAATGTTAGGAATCTAGAAGGCCTGCGGCAACCATATGCCGCCGCAATTGCTCGCGCTCCGTCGCGTTGAGCGGCTGGAAAGGCTCGGTCAATGCGTCACCGCAAATTCCTTTGAGCGCCACCGCTCCCTTCAGACAACGGAGATACGACGAATCTTCGTTGGTCACTCGGTACACGGTTGCGCTGATTTGCGTAATCCGATCGTGCAGCGGCCTCAATTTCGTCAGATCGTGCGCGGCGGCAGCCTTGTACAGATCCACGTAAGGTTTGGGGTCGATATTCGAGCCGCCGCAC
>Ga0335085_10011754_pt1 | contig 12957 bp, 13 predicted proteins | sample Lox_Sample_45_FD_206712 | JGI IMG/M metagenome (GOLD analysis project Ga0335085, IMG submission 206712) | Soil microbial communities from Loxahatchee National Wildlife Refuge, Florida, United States - Lox_Sample_4.5 | ecosystem: Environmental > Terrestrial > Soil > Wetlands | place: USA...
GGGGCCGCTTGCATCCAGCGTGCGGCCTCGTCGATCTTGTCGGCGCGGCGCAGCCAATGCACGCGGCTGAAAATATAGCCGGGATCGTGCTGGCCGGCCGCCGGCACGGCTTCGAGCAGGGTTTTGGCATTGCGCTCGTTGTTGATCACAGCGGCGCGGGCTTTGGCGATAGCCAGTTCGACGCCGTCGAGGTGGTGCGCGGCGCGCAAGCCGGCGTCGTCGTCCTCGGCATAGAGGCGCGCATCCATGCGCGCCTTGTCGTCGGCGGTGCTGATCAGGCCGGAAAATATGGCGCGGGCCTGCGCCTCGAGGTCTGCGGAAAAACCGTCGCTGCGCCAGGCATCGCTGACCGCTTGCTGGGCGCCCACCGTGTCGCCCTGAGCCAGCAAGGCGCGCGCCAGGGCAAACTGTCCCTTGGCGGTATGCGGCGGCTCGCTCTTGAAGAAGGCGAGCACGGTCGAAGGCTCGGTGCGATCCTGCCACAGCGCCGCCTCGGCGCGGCGGCGCAGCGTCACGATGCTCGGCCAGCTCGGATTGGCGGCGATGAAGGCGGCATAGCGCGAGAAGCCGGCGTTGCTGTTGTCGCTGCGCAGCACCAGCCATTCGACGAGCTTGCGCGCCACCGGATCGGAAATCGTGCTTTCGACACTCGTGGCTTCGTCGACGCGGCCCTTGCCGACCAGTTCGACCGCTTGCTTGACGGCGGCAAGATCGAGCGGCGACGCCGACGCGCTTGTCGCCATCGCCAGAGCCGGCGTCGATCGCAACGCCGGGCCGGGCAGGGCGGGCGCGGCCGGTCCCGGCGCCGCGCCATGGGCGCGGGCGACTGGGAGCTGCACTGTGGCCGTCGTCGTTGCATGGGCGGCGGCCGCGGCCGCCGGCCTCAGCGCCATGGGCGCGGCGACGCGGGCGGCCGGCGCCGTGTGGGCTTGCGCTTTATGCTCGCTGGCTTTGGGCTTGTGCGCGGACTTCAGCGCGCCGGGCTTGGCCGGTGGCAGCGGAACCTTGGCAAGGTCGCGCGCGCTGCCGAGCCCTGCCGCGGCCGCGAGCAAAATGGGCACCAGAATGATGTAGCGGACGGCCTGCACCGGCAGCGATCCTCCTGCAGCGGAATTTTACCGCCAGCGGCTCCGGAAACCTCTTCGGCTCGTAAGGTTGAAGAATCCCTAAGCTTTGGAGCTTGGCCGCAGATTCGCTGAATTTCGCGGCAAAAGCGGGGCATGGCCGCCGAAAGGGCCTTTCAAGGCCGCGGTCGAACCGGTATTTATGGGGCTAGTCCCGGACCGCGTGCGTTCCGCAGCGCGGCGGGGCCAAAGCCACATTCACGTCAGGGATGGTGTCATGCCTGCCAAGACCAATTTCCGAGGCTCGTTCACCGCGCTCGTCACCCCGTTCGCCAACGGTTCCGTCGACGAGAAAGCATTTCGCGCCTTGGTCGACTGGCAGATTGCCGAAGGCACCAACGGGCTGGTGCCGGTCGGCACCACCGGCGAAAGCCCGACGCTGTCGCACCAGGAGCATCGCGACGTCGTCGAGTGGTGCGTCGACCAGGCGCGCGGCCGCGTTCCGGTCGTCGCCGGTGCCGGCTCGAATTCCACCGCCGAGGCGATCGGTCTCGCCAAGCACGCCGAGAAGGCCGGCGCCGACGCCGTGCTGGTGGTGACGCCGTACTACAACAAGCCGACCCAGGAAGGGCTCTATCAGCACTTCAAGGCGATCAACGACTCAATCGGCATTCCGATCATCATCTACAATATCCCGGTCCGTTCGGTGATCGACATGTCGGTCGACACCATGGCGCGGCTCTACGAGCTGAAAAACATCGCCGGCGTCAAGGACGCCACCGCCAACATGGCGCGGGTGTCGCAGCAGCGCGCCGCCATGGGCGACGACTTCAACCAGCTGTCCGGCGAAGACATCACCGCGCTCGGCTTCATGGCCCATGGCGGCCACGGCTGCATTTCGGTGACCTCGAACGTGGCGCCGCGGCTGTGCGCCGAGTTCCAGTCGGCCTGCCTGCGCGGCGATTTTGCCGCGGCGCTCAAGCTGCAGGACAAGCTCGCGCCGCTGCACATCAATCTCTTCGTCGAAACGAGCCCGGCGCCGATCAAGTATGCGCTGTCGCTGATCGGCAAATGCGCCAACAAGCTGCGCCTGCCGATGGTGCCGGCGAGCGAGAAGGCGCAAATGGCCGTCCATCAAGCCATGGTGCATGCCGGCCTGATCAACTGATCGGGTTGCGCGTCGCGACGGATTTTTGCCGCGCCCGCCGCGGCAAAAGTTTGCGTCGCCAATCAGCCGAGGGAGGGGTCGATGCTCGATGAATTCAAGAAATTCGCCATGCGCGGCAACGTCGTCGATCTCGCCGTCGGCGTGATCATCGGTGCCGCCTTCGGCGCCATCGTCAGCTCCCTGGTCGGCGACATCATCATGCCGGTCATCGGCGCGGTCACGGGCGGGCTCGATTTCTCCAACTATTTCACCCCGTTATCGGCGAAAGTTACAGCGACGTCGCTGGCCGAGGCAAAAAAGCAAGGCGCCGTGCTGGCCTGGGGCAACTTTCTCACGCTCGTCATCAACTTCCTGATCATCGCCTGGGTGCTGTTCCTGTGCATCAAGGGCATCAACAAGCTCAAAACCGAGCCGCCGCCTGCGGCACCGCCGGCGCCGAGCAAGGAAGCGCAGTTGCTGACCGAGATCCGCGATCTCCTGAAGGCCCGCTGAGCGTTGACACGGCATGGCGGACAAGCCCGAACGCAAGCTGCGCGTCGTTGCCGATAATCGCAAGGCGCGCTTCAACTATTTCATCGACGAGACCATGGAGGCCGGCGTGGCGCTGACCGGCACCGAGGTCAAGTCGCTGCGCCAGGGCAAGGCGACCATCGCCGAATCCTACGCCGACGCCCGCGGCGGCGAGCTTTGGCTGATCAATTCCAACATACCGGAATATCTGCAGGCCAACCGCTTCAATCACGCGCCGAAACGGCCGCGCAAGTTGCTGCTGCACCGCCGCCAGATCAACAAGCTGATCGGCGCGGTCGAGCGCGAGGGCATGACGCTGGTGCCGCTCAAGCTTTACTTCAACGAAAAAGGCCGCGCCAAGGTGGAGCTGGCGCTGGCGCGCGGCAAGAAGCTCTACGACAAGCGCGAAACGCAGAAGAAGCGCACCTGGCAGCGTGATCGCGCCCGGCTCATGCGGCAGAAGGGATGACAGAGATGCTGCCCACCAAGCTCGACCACTGCGTCATTCACGTCACCGACTGGGAGCGCTCGAACGCGTTCTACACCACGGTGCTGGGCGCCGAGCTGGTGCCGCGGCCGGCGGGCTTTGCTTACCGGTTCGGCGACAAGCAGCTCAACGTGCACGGTCCCGGGGTGAAGCCCGCCGAGGTGGCGCGGCTGCCGGTCCAGCCGGGCAACAGCGATCTGTGCTTCGAGTGGATGGGACCGATCGCCGATGCCGTCGCCCACCTGACCCGCTGCGGCGTCGCTATCGAGGCCGGACCGATGCAGCGCTTCGGCGCCAAGGGCGCCGGCACATCCGTCTATTTCCGCGATCCCGACGGCTCGCTGATGGAATTCATGTCGTATGCCGGAGGGGCCACATGAGCGAAGCGCCAGGCACCCACGACCCGAGCGTTCTGCCGCCCGACCTTCCGGTGCCGCAGGACGACGGCCGGGCGCGGCATCTGTCCGGCGCCAAGCTGCCGGACATCGCGCTGCCCGCGACCGGCGGCGGCGCGGTGAATTTGTCGAAGCTCAAGGGCCGCACCGTGCTCTACATCTATCCGCGCACCGGCGTGCCGGGCGTCGACCCGCCGCCGGGCTGGAATGAAATCCCCGGCGCGCGCAGCTGCACGCCGCAATCGTGCGGCTTCCGCGACCACTTTGCCGAGCTCAAGGCGCTCGGCGTGGCGCATGTGTTCGGGCTGTCGACGCAAGCCACCGCCTATCAGCAGGAGGCGGCCGTCCGCCTGCACCTGCCGTTCCGGCTCCTGTCCGACGCCGCGCTCGACTTTGCCACCGGTCTGCATCTGCCGCTGTTCATGACCGCGGGCATGACGTTATTGGCGCGCATGGCGCTGGTCATCGACGACGGCACCATCGTCAAGGTGTTCTATCCGGTGTTCCCGCCGGACCAGAACGCTGCCGAGGTCATCGCCTGGCTGCGCAGCCGCAGCGCGTGATCCACGGGCGGTAAAGCTCGCCGTCAGCGAAAGATCGCGCTGGCCGCGAAGTGGCGCGCCATGAAATCGTTGAAGGCTATGACCTTGGCCGACAACTGATGGCTCGCAGGATAGACCGCATAGATCGTCGCTTCCGGCAGCGGATAGTCGGGCAGCACCTGCTGCAGGCGTCCGGCGGTTAGATCGTCGCGGAAAAAGGCGATCGGGCCGTAGGCGATGCCGAGCCCGCGCACCGCGGCGGTGTTCAGCACCTGGCGGTGGCTGGTGACGATCGGGCCGCTGACCTTGACGACGCGCTCGCCGTCGGGACCGACGAAATGCCACTCGTCGGGTTCGGCAACGTAGCTGTAGCTCAGGCAATCGTGTTGCGTGAGATCCCCGGGCGTTTGCGGCCTGCCGCGGCGTTGCAGATAGTCGGGCGCGGCGCAGAGAATCCGGCGTGCGGTATTGAGCTTGCGCGCGATCAGGCTCGACGCGGTGCTGCGCGGCATGTCGACGCTGATGGCGATGTCGTAGCCGCGCTCGATCGGATCGCTGACGTGATCCTCGACGGCGAGATTGATGCGCAGACCCGGGTAGGCGACGACGAGATCGGTGATCGCGGTGCCGAGCTCGCTCAAGCCGAAATTGGTCGGCGCGATAACGCGCAGTTCGCCGCGCGGTTCGTTGTGCAGCTCGCTGGCGGCGCGTTCGGCCTCCTCGAGCTCGGCGAGGATGCGCCGGCACTGCTCGTAAAACCTGCGGCCGGCGTCCGTGGCGCTGACCCGCCGGGTGGTGCGATTGAGGAGCCGCGCCCCGAGCCGCTCCTCGAGCTGCAGCACGTGCTTGCTGGTCGCGGCGCGCGACAGGCCGAGCCGCTCGGCCGCTGCGGTGAACCCGCCTGCTTCGATGACGGTGGCAAAAACCCTTGCGTTTTCAAATCGATCCATGGGTCAGCCGAAGGATTGTCAATCAATCGTAGACAATCTATTTCGGCCGATCCGGATTATCAAATCGATTTTCCAGGGTATCAGGGAGGCAATCGCCGCTCGTCAGAATCCAGAGGAGGAACCTCCATGTCGAAATTCGTCGTCGCCCCGCATTTCCGGCTCCACGAATGGGTCGCCGAGGAGAAGGGTTATTTCGCCGCCGAAGGCCTCGACTACGAGTTTCGCGAGACCATGGATTCGTCGAGCGGCAGCGGCCACCATATCGGCAACAAGATCGGCGCCTATCAGACGCTGGAAGCGGGCCGCACCTGCAATGTCAGCGGCGCCTGCCATTGGACCATGAACGTCGCGGCCTCGAACGGCCACGGCAAGCTCTTCGCCGACGCCTATTCGGTGTCGCCAGCCGGCGTGTTCGTGGCTCCGGAGTCGCCGATCAAGACGCCGGCCGATCTCGCCGGCGTGCCGATCTCGGTCGGCTACCAGTCCGGCAGCCATTACGCGACCATTCAGGGTCTCGATCAGTACCTCAAGCCCGATCAGATCAACCTGTCGTTCAACGACGGACTTCTGTTCAGCCGCATGGAGCTCTTGATCGACCGCAAGGTGCCGGCGGCGTCGCTGTTCTCGGGGCCGTACTATTTCCTCGAGCAACTCGGCTTCCGCAAAGTCATCGACACCACCTTCATGATGGCCTCGATGGTCACCGGCACGCCGGATCCGGAGGACGTGCGCAAATATTTCCGCGCCTTGCGCCGCGCGCAACGCGACATCGACCTGCGGCCGGAGCTTTACACGCACTACTACAAGAAGGAATTCCCCAAGCGCTTCTACGACCAGATGGATACGCGGCGCTGGGGACCGGGCGAACGCCTGGTGTTCGAGCCGTATTCGAAGCAGACCTTCGAAGAGTCGTTCGAGTGGATCGAGCAGCACGGCATCTTCCCGCGCAGCGAGATGGGCTCGGGCAACTACGAAGCCTCGATCTTCCACTAATTGTAGGGTGGGCAAAATCGCCCGCTGTGCCTGAAAGGCATGTTGAAATCGCGCGAGCGATTTTGCCCACGCGGACGACCGCTCAACCGCGTGGGCATTGCGCGCGCTGACAGCGCTTCAAATGCGAGGTAGAGCAGGCGCAATGCCCACCCTACGGCGCTGACTGCTACGCCGCGACGGCAAGCTGCTGGCGGACGCGCGCGAACACGTCGCGGAACATCTGCGGCGTCAGCACGCCGGTATTGGTGTTGTAACGCGAGCAGTGATAGCTATCGAACAGCTTCAGCGCGCCGATCGCATGTACGCTGCCGTGCGCGAACGGATGCTTTGATCGCTGCGCCGCCTGCGCAGCCAGAAAAGTCTCGTGGGCGACGCGGCCGAGCGCGACGACGGCGCGCAGGTGCGGCATCTCGTCGATCGTGCTTAAGAGAAACTGCCGGCAGGTCGCGATCTCCTGCGGCGTCGGCTTGTTTTCCGGCGGCACGCAGCGCACCGCATTGGTGATGCGGCAATCGATCAGTTCCAGGCCGTCGTCGGGGCGCGCCTGATAATCGCCGCGGGCAAAGCCGAATTCGCTGAGCGTGCCGTAGAGCAGGTCGCCGGCATAGTCGCCGGTGAACGGCCGGCCGGTGCGATTGGCGCCGCGCAGTCCCGGCGCCAAGCCGACGATGAGAAGGCGGGCGTCCTGCGGGCCGAACGAGTCGACCGGCGCGTTGAACCAGTCCGGCTCGCTTTTACGCCAGGCGGTGCGGAACGTTGCGAGGCGCGGGCACAGCCGGCAATCGCGGCCGGGCGCGCCTGAGCCGCGTGGCGGCGCCACTGCAGCGCTCCTTGGCCGCTAGTCGTCTTCGAATTCGTCGTCGGCCTCGATTTCGACCCGCGTCGTCGCGGCGCTGCGCTGCAGGAACTGCGGCGTGTGGCGCTCGCGCGGCTCGCGACCCTCGCGCGGTTCCCGCGGCTCGCGCATCGGCCGCTCCGACGGATCGCGGCCGATTTTCTGCTGCAGCTCGAGGATGTCGATGAACTGGTCGGCCTGCCGGCGCAGCTCGTCGGCGATCATCGGCGGCTGGGTCGAGATCGTCGACACCACGATGACGCGCACGCCGCGCCGCTGCACCGCCTCGACCAGCGAGCGAAAATCGCCGTCGCCGGAGAACAGCACCATCTGGTCGATATGCGGCGCGAGCTCCATGGCGTCGACCGCAAGCTCGATGTCCATGTTGCCCTTGACCTTGCGCCGCCCGGTCTGGTCGACGAATTCCTTGGTCGCCTTGGTGACCACCGTGTAGCCGTTGTAGTCGAGCCAATCGATCAGCGGCCGGATCGAGGAATATTCCTGATCCTCGATCACCGCGGTGTAATAGAAGGCCCGCACCAGATAGCCGCGCGACTGGTACTCGCGTAAGAGCCGCTTGTAGTCGATATCGAAGCCGAGCGATTTGGCGGTGGCGTAAAGATTGGCACCGTCGATGAACAGTGCGATTTTTTCCATTTGTGCCGACATGGTGTCTCTCGTCAGTGTCTCTCGTGCTGAAACCGGATCTGCCGCAATGCTTTCGACGTGTCCGGCGCTTGTCTCAATAACTCTGTCGCCAGCGAAATCCGGCGGGCTTAAGCACTATCGCCAAGTGACAAGCGCAACAGGTGTAAGCGCAACACTGCAACGGGTGCAATATTGGTAGCCGAAAGTTGCGCGGGCACCGTTGCGAGAATGCTGCGGCACGCCGTCGCGGCGACTCCGAAAGTATGATTCAGAACGCCGCGATTTCGTTTCGAGCGGTTGGGTAACAGAGCGTGGCGCCGCCGCCAAGTCAAAAATCGCCGGCCAATTTCGCCCTTGAACTTCGCGGTCGGTGACTGTACGTAAGCGCCACGATTTTTGCACAAGGCCCGGTTGCGGGAATCCGGCCGGGAACCTTTCAAGGAGCTTAATTCATGGCCCGCGTTACCGTGGAAGATTGCATCGACAAGGTCGAAAACCGGTTCGATCTGGTGCTGCTGGCGAGCCATCGCGCGCGTCTGATCTCGTCCGGCGGCCAGATCGCGGTCGAGCGGGACAACGACAAGAATCCGGTTGTGGCGCTGCGCGAGATCGCCGAGAAGGCGATTTCGCCCGAGGACCTCAAGGAGGAACTCGTGCATTCGCTGCAGAAATACGTCGAGGTCGACGAGCCGGAGCCGGAGACCGTGCCCTTGATCGGGGCGCCCGGCACCGGGGTCGATGCCGACGACACCGACGTCACCACCGACCGGATGACCGAGGAAGAGCTGCTCAAGGGGCTCGAAGGCCTGACCCCGCCCGAGAGCCAGCCCGAGCCCGACGCCGGCGACGACGAAGAATAAATCAACCGCCGGTGCCGGCTCCGTCCGGTACAAATCCTTAACGGAAACTTGGGCTTGTGCGGCCACTCTGGCCGCACAAGGGTGTTTTGCGGCGCTCCGGCAGGCGTCTTGTGGCGCCGGCTTTGCCCCATGATATCCTTGTTATCAGCTGCGCCGGCCCCCGTCGGCGTAAGCGAAGGATCGTCAGGACCGTCGCAAGGCCGCCATGCCGCGCTCGCCGATCGATTTGCCGCGGATGCAGAACCAGCCCCGGGCCCGGGTGCCGCTGGCGCGCGGTCCGAGCCTGGTGCCGCCGCCTGCGGGCGAGGGCTCGCCGCGCCCGCGCAAGCCGGCGCGGATGATGCGGCAATACGAGCTGATCGACCGGGTCAAGCAGTACAACCCGGCCGCCAACGAGGAGCTGCTCAACCGCGCCTATGTCTACGCCATGCGCGCCCACGGCGAGCAGCGCCGGGCATCCGGCGACCCGTATTTCTCGCACCCGTTGGAAGTCGCCGCGATCCTCACCGACCTGAAGCTCGATGACGCCACCATCGCGGCGGCGCTGCTGCACGACACCATCGAGGACACCGACGCCACCCGCGCCGAGATCGACCGCGTGTTCGGCCATGACATCGGCCGCCTGGTCGAGGGTTTGACCAAGCTGAAGAAGCTCGACCTCGTCTCCAAGGAAGCCAAGCAGGCGGAGAACCTGCGCAAGCTGCTGCTTGCCATTGCCGACGATGTGCGCGTGCTGCTGATCAAGCTCGCCGACCGCCTGCACAATATGCGCACCTTGGCATTTCGGCCGCCGGAGGCGCGGCGGCGCACCGCCGAGGAGACGCTCGACATCTACGCACCGCTGGCCGGCCGCATGGGCATGCATGAGATGCGCGAGGAGCTCGAGGACCTGTCGTTCCGCGAGCTCAATCCCGAGGCGCACCGGGTCATCACCGAGCGGCTCGAGGCGCTCGCGGCGCGGTCGAGCGGCTGGATCGGCGAGATCGAGCAGCAGCTCACCAAAAAACTCGCCGACCGCGGCATTGCCGCCGAAGTGTTCGGCCGGCGCAAGCGCGCCTATTCGATCTGGCGCAAGATGGAGCGCAAGGCGGTCGGCTTCGAGCAATTGTCGGATATTTTCGGCTTCCGCGTTGTCGTCGGCACGCTGGCCGAGTGCTATCAGGCGCTCGGTATCGTGCACACGTCGTGGCCGGTGGTGCCGGGGCGCTTCAAGGACTACGTCTCGACGCCGAAGCAGAACGACTATCGCTCGATCCACACCACCGTGATCGGGCCCGGCAAGCAGCGCGTCGAACTGCAGATCCGCACCCGCGACATGCAAGAGATCGCCGAATACGGCATCGCCGCCCATGCCCTCTACAAGGACGGCCTCGGCTCGCCGACCGAGATGCTGTCGCGGGAATCGAACGCCTATGCGTGGCTCCGCCGCACCATCGAGCTGCTCGCCGAAGGCTCCAATCCGGAAGAATTTTTGGAGCACACCAAGCTCGAACTGTTCCACGACCAGGTGTTCTGCTTCACGCCGAAGGGCAAGCTGATCGCGCTGCCGCGCGGTGCCACTCCGATCGATTTCGCCTACGCGGTGCACACCGACGTCGGCAACATGGCGATCGGTGCCAAGATCAACGGCAAGGTCGGTCCGCTGACGTCGCCGCTGCAGAATGGCGACGAGGTGCAGATTTTGACCTCGAAGGCGCAGACCGCGCCGCCGGCGGCCTGGGAATCGATCGTGGTCACCGGCAAGGCGCGCGCCGCCATCCGCCGCGCCACCCGCGAGGCGGTGCGCAGCCAGTATTCGGCGTTCGGCCGGCGCATCGTCGAGCGGCTGTGCCAGCGCGCCAAGATCGCCTATTCGGACGAGCAGCTCGAAGGCGCGCTGCCGCGGCTCGCGCGCGCCTCCATCGACGACGTGTTTGCCGCAGTCGGCAGAAGCGAGATGCGCGCCGCCGACGTCGTGCGCGCCATGTATCCCGACTACAAGGACGAACGCGTCAGCCCGGCGGCGGCGAAGCCCGAGAGCGGCTGGTTCGGCCTGAAATGGTCCAAGGCGGTGAAGTTCAAGCTGCCGTCGAGCGCCGAGAACGGCGCCCCGCTGCCGATCCGCGGCATCAATACCGATCTGCCGGTGCATTTTGCGCCGAACGGCGGCGCTGTGCCGGGCGACCGCATCGTCGGCATCATGACGCCGGGCGAAGGCATCACCATCTATCCGATCCAGTCGCAGGCGCTCAAGGAATTCGAGGATCAGCCGGAGCGCTGGCTCGATGTGCGTTGGGACGTCGACGACAAGGTGCCGCAGCGCTTTCCGGCGCAGCTCGCCGTGCAATCGGTCAACGAGCCCGGCACGCTGGCGCAGATCGCCCAGGTGATCGCCGAGCACGACGGCAATATCGACAATATTCGCATGGTGCGGCAGTCGCCCGACTTCACCGAGCTGACCATCGACCTCGCGGTCTATAACCTCAAGCACCTGACCTCGATCATCTCGCAATTGCGGGCGAAGAAAGTCGTCGCCAGCGCCGAGCGCGTCAACGGCTAGCCGTTTCGGCGCGCAGGAGCGGACTAAATCTCATGCCTGCGAAGCTGCCCATTCGCCTCGGCGTCAACATCGATCACGTCGCCACCGTGCGCAACGCGCGCGGCGGCAAGCATCCCGACCCGGTGAAAGCGGCCGAGATCGCGATCGCCGCCGGCGCCGACGGCATCACCGCGCATCTGCGCGAGGACCGCCGCCATATCGTCGACGACGATATCGCGCGGCTCAAAGCACGCCTCACCAAGCCGCTCAATCTGGAAATGGCAGCGACGCCGGAAATGGTCGGTATCGCGCAGAAGATCCACCCGCACGCCGCCTGCCTCGTTCCCGAGCGCCGGCAGGAGCGCACCACCGAAGGCGGCCTCGATGTCGCCGGCCAGCGCGAGGCGCTGCGCCCGACCGTCGCCAAGCTTGGCGAAGCCGGCATCCGCGTTTCGCTGTTCATTGCCGCGGAGCCGGCACAGATCGAAGCCGCCGCCGCCGTCGGCGCGCCGGTGATCGAGATTCACACCGGCGCCTGGTGCGATGCGTTGGCGGCGGGCCATGCGCAGGCCGGCGCCGCCGAGTTCGAGCGCATTGTCCGCGGCGCCGCGCTCGCCAAGAGCATCGGTCTCGAGGTCCATGCCGGCCATGGCCTCGATTTCATCACCGCGAAACGGATCGCCGCCTTGGCCGAGATCGTCGAGCTCAATATCGGGCACTTTCTGATCGGCGAGGCGATCTTCGACGGCCTCGACGCCGTGGTGCGCAAGATGCGCGCGGCGATGGATCGCGGCCGTGCCGATGGCGGAGAGCGCCGATGATCCTCGGCATCGGCTCCGACATTTCCGACGTGCGCCGCATCGCCAAGGTGATCGAGCGCCACGGCGACCGCTTTCTCGACCGCATCTTCACGCCGACCGAGCGGGCACGGGCCGAGCGGCGGCGCAACCGGATCGAAACCTACGCCAAGCGCTTCGCCGCCAAGGAGGCCTGCGCCAAGGCGCTCGGCACCGGCATCCGCGCTGGCGTATGGTGGCGCGACATGGGCGTGGTCAATCTGCCGTCGGGACGGCCGACCATGGCGCTGACCGGCGGCGCCAAGCGGCGCCTCGATGCCATCACGCCCAAGGGCTACGAGGCGCGGATCGATCTGACCATCACCGACGAGGGACCGATGGCCCATGCCTTCGTCATCATTTCGGCCGTCGCCGCCACTGCGGATTGAGTCGTCGCACCGGTCGCGTGCCGCTGGCGCGGGGCGGTGATGAATTATTCGTCATGCCTCCGCGGACGCGCCGTAAGCCTTTGTAATGGCTGAATAAAGGACTGACCGCTTGAGCCGCGGCGAAATCCCGCGTGCAATTGCGCCTGGGGTAGTCAAAGGTTACAAGATCGCCGGGGCGGAGCGGGGCGCGTAATCCGCAGGACGAGGCCGATGAGCGTGCAGACCGGGACCAAAAAGAAAAACGAAGGCGGCATTGCTGAAACCGTACGCGTGGTCATCAATGCCCTGATCATTGCGATCGTGATCCGCACCTTCCTGTTCCAGCCGTTCAATATCCCGTCCGGATCGATGATCCCGACGCTGTTGATCGGCGACTACCTGTTCGTGTCGAAATATTCCTACGGCTACACCCACTATTCGCTGCCGTTCTCGCCGCGGTTGTTTTCTGGCCGCATCCTCGGCGGCCCGCCCAAGCGCGGCGACGTCGTCGTGTTCCGGCTGCCGCGGGACGACGCGATCGACTACATCAAGCGCGTCATCGGCTTGCCGGGCGACAAGATCCAGATGATCGACGGCGTGCTCAACATCAACGGCACGCCGATCAAGCGTGAGCTCATGGAAGGTCCCTGCACGTCCGAAGACGACGTGCAACCCATAAGGTGCTACCGCGAGACGCTGCCCAACGGCGTGAGCTACACGACGCACTACTATATGGGTACCGGCTTTCTGGATAACACGAACGTCTACACGGTGCCGCCCGGC
>Ga0335085_10011755_pt1 | contig 12957 bp, 11 predicted proteins | sample Lox_Sample_45_FD_206712 | JGI IMG/M metagenome (GOLD analysis project Ga0335085, IMG submission 206712) | Soil microbial communities from Loxahatchee National Wildlife Refuge, Florida, United States - Lox_Sample_4.5 | ecosystem: Environmental > Terrestrial > Soil > Wetlands | place: USA...
GTCGGGCAGGCTCGCGCGTGCGGCCGCAATCGTTTCGGCGGCCGCCACGAGCTTCACGAGTCCGGCGCCGGCCGCGAGTGCCGCTCGCGCCGCGTGCAGGGCGGCGCCACTCATGCCGCTCCCCCCACCCACCACGGTGACGCGTCCGCGGTCTCCCTTGTGCATCGCGGGCGTGAGACGCGGCAACCGTGCGCCGGCCCAGTGATCGGTGATGAACAGGGGCCACGCGGCATCGGGCGGCGGGAATCCGATGTCGATCACCACGATGCGGCCGCACCATTCACGGGCGAGCAGGTGGCCACGGCGCGGGCCGCCGAACGTGATGCTCGTGTGGGCGCGAATCGGACCGTGGGCCTCGCCGGTCGAGAGATCGAGACCCGTGGGCCCGTCGATCGCCACGATTGGTGCGCCGTGCGTCGCGACGCGCTGGGCCAGCGCCAGTACGTCTCCCCGAGCCGGGCCCGATGCACCGGTGCCGAGCAGGGCGTCCACCGTTACGGCGGTCGCGGGCCATGGCTCCGTGTACTCGAGCTCGTGCACCCCGTCCACGCGTGCGAGCGCGCGGTTATCGATCGCGTCGTCCGTCTTTGGATCGAGGCCCGCCACCCAGACCGGGACGCCGGCGGCGTGGAGCGCGCGCGCGACCACCCAGCCGTCGCCGCCGTTGTTGCCGGCCCCCGCCACCACGAGGACTCCCCGCGACGCAGCGTCGGGGAAGTCCGAGTCGATGAGATGAGCAATGGCGCGTCCCGCGGATTCCATCAGGACGCGGCTCGGAATCCGGAACTGCGTGCGCGCCGCGCTATCCCACCCGGCCGCCTCGGTGGCTGACAGCACCGGGATGGAATTCACCTACTTGAAGCTTTGGCCGATCGTGCGACCGAACGAAATCTCGCCGTTATCGATCCGGATGTTGAACCCGCATTCGGGATTCGTGCACACCCAGGCCTTGTACGTGATCGGCGCGCCATCCCGGCCGTAATCGGAAAGTGGTATGAGAAACCCCTGCTGACACTTCTTACAGGCAGGCCATTCGTTCATCCCGTCCATGTCATCCCCCTTCCCCGTCCTCGCCCCGTGCCCGCTGCTGATCTATTGTCCCCGCCGACCGCTGCCTCCCGCCCCATCCCCCGTACCGCCTCCCCCCCCACCCTCACTCCCATCGACGCCTGGCCACCGGTACCCGTCCCGGAAGACCTCCGCGAACTCGTACACGCCCTCGAAATCCTCGACCCGGTCGTTGTCCTGCTTGGCGAGCAAGCCGACGTCGATCAGGAGGAAGACGATGCGGCCGATGTCCGCCGTCGTATGGACACCCCAGTACTCGAGCACCGTCGGTGCGAGCAGCCCGAATTGCTCGAGGGCGAAGTCCCGGCACGCCCACGACAGCTCGGTCCCCGTCAGATGCCGCCGCGCCGGCAGGCGCCCCTGGGCGAACTCGAGTGCGGCCAGCACGAACACATAGCCGCGCTCGTGATAGCGGCCGTCGCGCTCGCGGATTTGCGCGAACGCCGCCTCGAGCGTGGCGAATTCGTTCACCGGGCGCCCCCGATCTCCCTGGGCAAGTCCGTAGTGCCCGCGCGGACCGCCACCGGACGCGCCGGATGCGGCTCGAGCAGTGCCAGATCCAGCACCTGATCGAGTGATTCCACCGGTTTGATCTCCAGCAGCTGCTTCACTTCGTCCGGAACCTCCACGATATCACTCTGATTCCGTGCGGGGACCAACACTGTCTTGACACCCGCCCGCGCCGCGGCCGTGAGCTTTTCCTTCAACCCGCCGATCGGCAGGACGCGCCCCCGCAAGGTCAATTCCCCCGTCATGGCTACATCATGCCGTGCGGGACGGCGCGTAAGCAGTGATGCGAGTGCCGTCGCGATGGTGATCCCTGCCGACGGACCATCCTTGGGCACCGCCCCCGCTGGAACGTGCACGTGAATATCCGACTGCGTGAACGTGTCCAGCGGAATCCCGAGCGCGGGAGCGCGCGCCCGGAGCAGGCTCCAGGCCGCCTGCGCCGACTCCTTCATGACCTCGCCCAGCTGTCCGGTGAGCGTCACCTGCCCCTTCCCCGGCATCTGAATCGCTTCGACGAACAACAGGTCGCCGCCGAACGGCGTCCACGCGAGCCCGGTCGCGACGCCGATCTCGGGGCTCCGGCCCGCGACTTCGCTCTGCACCCGCGGCTGGCTCGCATACTTCTCGAGGTTCTCCGCCGTGATCGCGACCGACGCGACGCCGTCCTCGACCACCTCGAGCGCCGCTTTGCGCAGCACGCCCTGGATCTCGCGCTCCAGCTGGCGCACCCCGGCTTCGCGGGTGTATTCGGAGATCAGCCGCTCGAGCGCCTGATCCGCGACGGATGCACGTTGCGGCTCGAGGCCCGTTTCCGCAAGCTGCCGGGGGAGCAGATAGCGCTTGGCAATGGCCAACTTCTCGCCCGGCGTGTAGCCGGGCAAGGTCAGAACTTCCATTCGGTCGAGCAAGGGGTCAGGAATTGGAGCAAGGCTGTTCGCCGTCGCGACGAACATCACGCCCGACAGATCGAACGGCACCTCGAGATAATGATCGACGAACGTGCTGTTCTGCGCCGGGTCCAGCACCTCGAGCAGCGCCGCCGTCGGATCACCGCGGACGTCGGATCCCATCTTGTCCACTTCGTCCAGCATGAGCAGCGGATTCCGCGTCTCGGAGCGCTGCAATGCATGAATGATGCGCCCCGGCAGCGCGCCGACATAGGTGCGGCGGTGGCCGCGGATTTCGGCTTCGTCGCGCACGCCGCCCAACGAGACACGCGTGAACCGGCGTCCCAGCGCCTCCGCGATGCTCTGTCCCAGCGACGTTTTCCCGACGCCCGGCGGACCCACGAAGCAGAGGATGCTGCCCTTCGCGTTCGGGTTGAGCGTGCGCACCGCGAGGTACTGGAGAATACGCTCCTTCACGGTCGCGAGGTCATAGTGGTCGCGATCGAGGATCTCGCGGGCCCGCTTCAGATCGCGCCGGTCCTCCGACGTGCGATCCCAGGGCAACGACGACAGCACCTCGAGATACGTGCGCGCGACGTGATACTCCGCCGATTGCGCCGACATCTGACGCAGACGCTTGAGCTCGCGATCGGCGATTTTCCCGGCTTCGGCGGAGAGCCCCGCCTCATCGAGCCGGTGTTTGAGCTCGTCCAGCTCGTCCTCTTCCTGATCCTCGCCGAGCTCCTGACGGATCACGCGCAACTGCTCGCGCAGCACGTACTCGCGCTGATTCGCATCCAGCCGTGACTTCACCTTCTCCTGGATCTGACTGCCGACCTCGAGCACCTGCAGCTCTCTTCCGAGCAGCTCGGCAAGCCGCTCGAGCCGCTGGTTGACTTCGCCGATGCTCAGCAGCTCGGCCTTGGCCGGCAGCGCGAGATTCATGTTGGCGGCGACGAAGTCCGCGAGCTTGCCGGCGTCGGTGATGCCGGCGAGCACCTCGTGCAGCTCCTCTCCCAGATAGGGAGCGATGTCGATGGCACGGGAGAACTGCCCCTGAACCGTGCGCTTGAGCGCCTCGGTTCTCGCGTCCTCGGCGAGCGGCTCCGGCAGCAGGTCGTAGCGGGCGGTGAGCCAGTGTTCACCGGGGATGATCTCGACGAACCGCGCCCGCTCGAGTCCCTGCACCATGATGCGCGCGGAGCCATCCCCGAGCTTGAGCATGCGCACCAGCACCCCGAGCGTGCCCACCTCGTAGAGGTCCTCGCCCTTGGCGTGCATGACCGTGCCTTCGGGCGGCTCGGACAATCCCAGCGGCTTCACGACGCCGAGCAGCAGGCGCTTCGAGCCCTGCACGACTTCGTCGATCAGGCGAACAGCGCTGGGATCCTCGATCGCGAGCGGCAACACGACATGGGGATACACGACAAGCTGGCCGAGCGGCAGGACGGGCAGCGTATCGGCCTGATTCATACGGTTCGGCGGGCTTACCGGTCGACCAGTTTGCGGAGCCTGACTTCGAGAAACCCTGCCTCGTAGCTCTTACGGATGTTGTCCGAATCGACGGCGACGGGAAGACGGAGGCGGCGCTCGAACGGGCCGATCTGCACTTCCATGGCGTGATAGTGGCGCCGGCCGCCGCGACGGGCCACCCGCTCTCCGGAGATCTTGAGCAGGCCGTCCGCCAGCTCGATCTGGAAGTCTTCGAGCCGCATCCCCGCCACATCCATGTGGATGACGAGCGCGTCGTCGGTTTCGAACACGTCGGTAGGAGGCTTCCACTTGGGCGATGCTACGAAGCCCACGGGTCGCCCGTGGGCAACCTCGTTGAAGTAGACCTCGAGCTCGTCCGCCAGGTGGATGGTCAGACTGCCCGAGCCGCGTGATGAGCGGCCTCCCCCGGAGGGAGGCGGCGGCGTGCCGGCTTCAGCCATAGGCGCGAAGCTAGTGGTGGGGTGCCGCCGGCGCCAGTTTTTGGGCGCGTGGCGCTGCGTACAGCGGGAACCGGTCGGTCAATTCCCGCACCCGGTGCTTGACGTCGGCGATCGTCTGATCGTCCTTCCGGGTCAGGACCGTATCGATCAGCTCGGCGACGAGCTCGATTTCCGGCTCGGTGAACCCCCGGGTCGTAACGGCGGGGGTGCCGAGCCGGATCCCGCTCGTGACGAACGCCTTCTGCGGATCACCGGGAATCGTGTTCTTGTTGACGGTGATCCCGGCGCGGTCGAGCAACTCCTGGGCGTCCTTCCCGGTCACCTGCTTCGGGCGCAAGTCGACGAGCATGAGGTGCGTGTCGGTGCCGCCCGAGACGATGGCATAGCCGCGCTCGATCATCGCCCGGGCGAGCGCCTGCGCGTTCTTGATGACCTGCGCCGCATAGGCCTTGAAGGCGGGAGTCAGCGCCTCCCCGAAGGACACCGCCTTGGCGGCGATGACATGCTCGAGCGGCCCCCCCTGGATCCCGGGGAACACCTGCTTGTCGACGTCCTTCGCATACTGCTCCTGACAGAGAATCATGCCGCCGCGCGGACCGCGCAGCGTCTTGTGCGTCGTTGTGGTGACGATCTGGGCGTGTGGCACCGGAGAAGGATGCAGCCCTGCGGCGACGAGTCCCGCGAAGTGCGCCATGTCGACGACGAACATCGCTCCAACCTCGTCGGCGATGCTCTTCAGGGTGGGAAAATCGATGATGCGCGCGTACGCGCTCCCACCACCGATGAGCAGACGTGGACGCTCGCGCTTCGCGATCTCCCGCACCTGGTCGTAATCGATGCGCCCCGTGTCTTCTCGCACGCCATACGACATGGCATGAAACAGCGTCCCGGAAAAGTTGACCGGTGATCCGTGGGTCAGGTGTCCACCGTGCGGCAACGCGAGACCGAGCAGCTTGTCGCCCGGTTTGGCGACCGCCAGGTATGCCGCCATGTTGGCCTGCGCGCCCGAATGCGGCTGCACGTTGACGTGATCGGCGCCGAACAGCTGCTTCGCGCGATCGATCGCGAGCTGCTCCACCTCATCCACCACCTCGCACCCGCCGTAATACCGCTTCCGCGGCACACCCTCGGCGTACTTGTTGGTGAGCGCGGTGCCCATGGCTTCGAGCACCGCGATGGAGACGAAGTTTTCGCTGGCGATCAGCTCGAGACCGTGCTCCTGGCGGTCGACTTCGCGCCGGATCAGGGCGGCGATCGCGGGGTCGGCTTTGGCGAGGGGGGCGAGGCGATCGATCACGTCAGGATTGTGCTTCAGATTTCACTCCGGGGCAATGGCTCGAACGCCCGCTCCTCGCGGCGGTACAGCTCCCGCGCGATGATCAGGCGCTGGATCTCGCTCGTGCCCTCGTAGATCTCGGTGACCTTGGCGTCGCGGAACAGCTTTTCGACCGGATAATCCCGCATGTACCCGTAGCCACCGAACAGTTGAATTGCCTGCGTGGTCACCCACATGGCGGTTTCGGACGCGAACACCTTCGCGATGCTCGCCTCGAGCGTGCAGTCTTCACCGCGGTCGCGGCGCGCCGCCGCCAGCATGCCGAGGGCGCGCGCCGCCGTGATGCGCGTGGCCATGTCGGCCAGCTTGAATTTCACCGCCTCGAAGTCCTTGAGCGGCGTGCCGAACTGGGTCCGTTCGGCGCAGTACCGCATGGCATGCTCGAGGGCGCGGCGCGAGATGCCCACGCCCTGCGCGGCGATCCCGATACGGCCGCCGTCCAGCGCTTCCATGGCGTAGTGGAATCCCTTTCCTTCGTCTCCGACGAGGTGATCGAGCGGCAGGCGCACGTCTTCGAGGGCGACGCTCACGGTATTCGACGCGCGCAATCCCATCTTGTCCTCGGGTTTGCCCGGCCGGTAGCCCGGCGCGTTGGTCGGCACCATGAACGCGGAGATCCCCGCGTCGGTCCGGGCAAACAGAATCACGAGGTCCGCCGTCCCGCCGTTCGTGACCCAGGCCTTGCTGCCGCGCAGGATCCAGGATGCTCCGTCCCGCACCGCGCGCGTGCGCAGTGACCCGGCGTCCGATCCCGCGTCGGCTTCGGAAAGGGAAAACGCTCCGAGCAGCGCGCCCTGGGCCAGCGGTTTGAGCCAGCGTTGCTTCTGCGCCGGCGTGCCGTACCGGGCGAGAATGCCCGTGGGAAGCGCATTGTGAATGCCGACCGACACGGAGATGCTCGCATCCGCCGCGGCCAGTTCCTCGAGCACCATCAGATACGTCGTGATGTCCAGCGCCATGCCGTCGTACTCTTCCGGCGCGAGCATCCCCAGGAATCCGAGCTGCCCCAGCTCCTTCAGCACCGCCCGGGGGAAATGCTCGGTCCGGTCCCACTCCGCGGCATGGGGTTCGATGTGCGTCCGCGCGAAGTCGCGGGCCAGCTCGACGATTTGTCGCTGGGTATCGGTCAGCGCGGCGCTGTCAGTCACGGTAGCTGTAGAACCCGCGGCCGCTCTTCCTGCCGAGCCGCCCGGCGGCGACGAGTTTCCGGAGCAGCGGAGCCGGCCGATACTTGTCGTCCCCCAGCTCGCGATGCAGCACTTCGAGAATCGCGAGACACACGTCGAGACCGATCAGGTCGGCGAGGGCGAGGGGGCCGATCGGGTGATTCATGCCGAGCTTCATGACGGTATCGACCGCCTCGGGCGTGGCAACCGCTTCCATCACGCAGAATACCGCCTCGTTGATCATCGGCATGAGCACGCGATTCGACACGAACCCGGGCGCATCGTGCACCTCGACCGGGGTCTTGCCCAGCGCGCGGGCGATATCGAGCACGCGTCGCGCCGTCTCGTCGGACGTATCGAGGGCGCGAATCACCTCGACCAGCGGCATGACGGGCACGGGGTTCATGAAATGCATCCCGATCACCTGTGCCGGGCGCCGCGTGTGCGCCGCGATCGCCGTGATCGAGATGGATGACGTATTGGACGCGAGAATCGCGCTGGGCGGGGCCAGGCGATCGAGCTCGCTGAAGATCCGGAACTTGATCTCCGGCTGCTCCGTCGCGGCTTCGACGACCAGTTCCGCATCGCGTGCCGCTTCGAATCCCGTACCGGGCGTGATACGCCCCAGCGCCGCATCGCGCTCGTGCCCCGTGATGGTGCCCTTCTTGACCTGCCGCTCGAGATTGGCGCCGATGGTTTTCAGCGCTCGCTCGACGATCGGCGACGACACATCGAGCAGCAGCGTGTCCCAGCCGTGGGCGGCGAACACATGGGCGATGCCGTTCCCCATGGTGCCGGCGCCCACCACCGCGACGCGGCTCAAGCCTCACCCCCTGGCCCCTCCCCAACGAGCAGCGCCGCGAGCCCGAGCCCCATTGCCACCGTCGCCACGAGCCCCCCTTCCGGTCCAAACGCTCCCCCGTCGAGCCAGGCATGCGGCCCGGCATGATACACCACCATCGGAAGCCCGAGTGCCAGGCCGCTCACCGGCGTGTCGAGCAGGGCGAGGCCGAAGTTCCAGCCGAAATGCACGCCCCAGGCGAGCGCCATTCCGCCGACCGACAGAAATGACACCGAAAGCCAGGCGCCCGCGAGCACGATGTTCACGATGCCGAGCGGCGTAGCGTGTTCGTTCCAGAGATGCGCCGCGCCGAACGCGCCCGACAAGAGCAGGATCGCGGGCCAGCGCGCTCCCTCGAACGCATAGGTCGTTTGGCGCAGCGGGAACCCGCGAAACACGAGCTCTTCCACGAGGGCGGCCGCCAGCAGCGCGAGCGCGAGCGGACCCGCGGCGCGAAACTCCTCGGACCATTCGGGGCGGAATTCGATCGTCGCACCGGCGACCAGGATCGTGAGCAGGACCGCGAGGAATGCCGCTCCCCCTCCCAGCATCACGCCGCGCCCCCCTTCACGCAGGAACCCGCGCCGCGGTGCCCAACCCAGGTCGGCCCATGACCAACGCGCGAGCACCACGCCAACGAGCCACGTGGCGAGTGCGAATGCGACGACGAGCAGCACCGATGCGGTGAAGAGATACCGCGGAGTGACGACGAGATGCGGCGGAGCGCCGAGCAGCGACCGCGCGGCTTTCGTAAGCACGTACGCGACGCCGCTTCCCACGAGCGCGTACAGCAGGATCAAGGCGATCGAGCGGGCGACGACGCGCGGCTTCACATCGCCTCGACGGCGAGCGCGACCGCGTTCCCGCCGCCCAGGCACAACGTCGCGAGCCCGGTCGCCTTGCCTCGATCGCGCATCGCATAGAGCAGTGTGGTCAACACGCGAGCCCCCGACGCGCCGATCGGATGCCCCAGCGCGATGGCCCCGCCATTCACGTTGACGCGATCCCAATCCCAACCCAGCGCTCGACCGTCGACGAGCATCTGCACCGCGAACGCCTCGTTCGCCTCGATCAGATCGTAATTGCCGATCTTGGTGCCGTCTTTGGCGAGCAGATTGCGCACCGCGTTGATCGGCGCGAAGAACACGTCGTGTGGCTCGCCCCCGCCCGACGCATAGGCACGGATCCGCGCCAGCGGCGCGAGCCGGTGGGCCTTGGCGTACGCGAGCGACGCCACCACGAGCGCGCTCGCGCCGTCGTTCACGGGAGGGGCGTTGCCCGCTGTGACCGTCCCCGCGGGCCCGAAGGCCGGCTTGAGCTTCGCGAGCGCTTCGAGACTCGTGTCGCGCCGCGGACCTTCATCCCGCGCAAACGGCGTGGGACCCTGCTTGCCCGGGATCTCTACGGGGACCGTCTCGGCCTCGAAGCGGCACGCATCCATAGCGGCGACCGCTTTGCGGTGGCTTTCGAGCGCGAAGCTGTCCTGGTCGGCACGCGAGACGCCGGCACGACGGGCCGTCTCATCGGCGAACGTGCCCATGTGCGCACCCGAGAATGAATCCCACAGACCGTCGTGGATCATGCCGTCCACCAGGCTCGTGTTGCCGATACGCACACCGTTCCGCATCCCGTACACATAGTGCGGCGCATTCGACATCGATTCCATGCCGCCCGCGACGATGCACTGCTCGTCGCCGGCCTTGATCGCCTGCGCCGCGAGCATGACAGCCTTGAGTCCGGAACCGCACACCTTGTTGATCGTCACGGCGGGGATCTGCACGGGGAGCTCGGCATGGATGGCGGCCTGCCGCGCCGGCGCCTGGCCGATGCCGCCCTGGATCGCGTTCCCCATGACCACTTCGTCGATCGTCTCCGGCGCTATCCCGGCCCGTTTCACCGCCTCCCGAATCACGATGGCGCCCAGCCGTGGAGCGCTCTGGCCCACGAGCGCACCGAGATAGCGTCCGATGGGGGTGCGGACGGCGGAGAGGATGACGGGTGTGGTCGACTCTGAGCTCATAATCGAACCTAGATGAGTGGCTCCAACGCCTTCCGGCGCACCTCTTCTCCGAGCTGCTCCAGGAATTCCTCGAGCGCAACAACCACCTGCTTCTTCCCCGCTCCCCGCGCCCGCACCGCCACGCTGCCGCTCGCGGCTTCGCGTTCGCCCACCACCGCCATATACGGCACCTTGTGCAGCTCGGCGTCGCGGATCTTGTAGTTGAGCGTCTCGTTACGCTCATCCAGGTGCGAGCGGATGCCCGCGGCCACGAGCCGCGTGTGCACGTTTCGGGCTGCCTCGAGCTGCACATCCGAGATCGGCAGCACCCGCACCTGCTCGGGCGACAGCCACAGTGGAAACGCGCCGGTAAAGTGCTCGATCAGGAATCCGGTGAACCGCTCGATCGTGCCGAAGATGGCCCGATGGATCATCACGGGACGATGCGGGCGGTTGTCCTCGCCCGTGTACTCGAGCTGGAACCGCTCGGGTAGCTGGAAGTCGAGCTGGATCGTAGCCCCCTGCCATTCGCGGCCGATCGCGTCGTGGAACTTGATGTCGATTTTCGGACCGTAGAACGCCCCGCCCCCGGCGTCGATACGGTAGGTGGCCCCACGCCGCTTGAGCGCGCCCTCGAGCGCGCGCTCCGCCTGATCCCATGCGGCGTCGTCGCCCAGCCTCTTCTCGGGACGCGTCGCCAGGTCGAGCCGGTAGCTCAACCCGAACGTCTTCCCCAGCACGAGATCGACGATGTCGAGCAGCTGAAAGATCTCGTCCTCGATCTGGTCGGGACGCAGGAACACGTGCGCATCGTCCATCGTCAGACCGCGGACGCGCAGCATGCCGTGCAGCGTTCCCGACCGTTCGTTGCGATACACGTTGGCGATCTCGGCGAGCCGGATCGGGAGGTCGCGGTAGCTGCGCTGCTGCGAGGCGTAAATGAGGATGTGCATCGGGCAGTTCATCGGCTTCACCCGATAGTGCACGTTCTCGGCCTCGCCTTCGCCCGCTGCCATCGCGGGGAACTGATTCTCGGCGTACAGCGGCAGATGCCCCGACCGCAGGAACAGCTGCTCCCGCGTGACGTGCGGTGTGTACACGAGCTGATAGCCGCGCTGGAGGATGACGTCCTCGATGAAGCGTCGCAGCTGGAACTGCAGCATCGCGCCTTTCGGATGCCAGAGGATCAACCCGGGCCCGACGTCCTCCTGAATCGAGTACAGGTCGAGCTGCTTCCCGATGATCCGGTGATCGCGTTTGCGCGCCTCTTCGAGCCGCCGCAGGTAGGCGTCGAGATCATCCTTCGTAAACCACGCGGTGCCATAGATGCGCTGCAGCATCTGGCGCCGCTCATCGCCACGCCAGTACGCCCCCGCCGCGTGCAGCAGCTTGAAATGCTTGATCTTCCCCGTGCTCGGCACGTGCGGGCCGCGACACAGATCGACGAACGGGCCGTCGGTGTAGACCGAGATGACCTCGTTCGGCCCCAGGTCGTCGATGCGCTCGAGCTTGAGAGGGTCGTCGGTGAACCGGCGCTTCGCCTCGTTCCGGTCCACCACCTCCCGGACGAATGGAAAATCCGACACCGCAACCTCGCGCATCTTCGCTTCGATGCGCTCCAGATCGTCCGGCGTAAATGGCGTCGGCACCTCGAAATCGTAGTAGAACCCGTCCTCGATCGGCGGCCCGAAGCCGATTTTCGCTTGCGGAAACAGCTGCCGCACCGCCGTGGCGAGCACGTGCGCGCTCGAATGCCGCAACACGTCGAGCGCCTGCGGGTCTTTGTCCGTGAGAATCGAGACCCGCATCCCATCGGGAAGCGGGCGCGACAGATCCCATACCTGGCCATCGACCCGGATCGCCAGCGCGGCGCGCGCAAGCCCCGGACCGATGGCGCGCGCCAGGTCGGCACCCGTGGAATTCGCGGGGAGGACCTTCTCGCTGCCGTCGGGCAGGGTTACCCGGATTTCCGACGCGGCCACGCTACTGCTGGGATTCGGAGCCGGCGGGGGCGGTGGGGGAGGCATTTTCGGAAGCCGTTGGATTGCCGGTAATTGGCGGCAAGTTCGTTCCAAATCTGAAGTACAGAATGATGGCGACGCAGATGAGCGCACCCACGGCGATCCAGCGCACCAGCCGGATCGGGGAGACGTCCGATGAATCGTCGGCCATGGGGGGGAATACTAACGAGAGGGAAAGGGACGGAAAGGTCCTTATAATAAGGAATGGCTGCCACCACATTCGAGCTTCCGCCGCAATACGATCCGCGCGAGGTCGAGGCTCGGCTGTACGACCGGTGGCTCGCGGCGCACGCGTTCCAGGCGCGCGCCGATTCCCCCAAGATCCCCTATGTGATCGTCATCCCGCCGCCCAACGTGACCGGCGTGCTCCATATGGGGCATGGGATGAACAACACGATCCAGGACGTGTTGATCCGCTGCGCCCGCATGCGGGGACGCGAGGCCCTCTGGGTGCCGGGGACCGATCATGCGGGCATCGCGACGCAAAACGTGGTGGAGCGTCAGCTGGCCCGCGAAGGCAAGACACGGTTCGACCTGGGGCGCGAACAGTTCGTGGAGCGGGTCTGGGCATTCGTGCGCGAAACCGGCGGCACGATCCTGAAGCAGCTGCGCACCATCGGATGCTCCTGCGACTGGAGCCGCACGCGCTTTACGCTCGACCCGGCCTACACCCGCGCGGTGCGTGAAGCGTTCGTCCGCCTGTGGGAAGAAAAACTCATCTATCGGGGCCACCGCGTGATCCACTGGTGCCCGCGCTGCCTCACGGCCCTCTCAGATGAGGAAGCCGAGTTCCAGGACGAGACCGGAACGCTGTATTACATCCGCTATCCCATCGAGGGGAGCGATCGGTTCCTCACGGTGGCCACCACCCGTCCCGAAACGATGTTGGGCGACACCGCGGTGGCCGTGAACCCGGACGACGAGCGCCACCGCGAGCTCGTTGGGAAGAAGGCGCGCGTGCCGATCGCGAACGTGGTCGTGCCGATCATCGCCGACCGGGCGGTGGATCCGAAATTCGGCACCGGATTCGTGAAGGTCACCCCGGCGCACGACGCCAACGACTTCGAGATCGGCCAGCGGCACGGCCTCGAGGCTCCGCTGATCATGCGGGAAGACGGGAAGATGGGGGAAGACGGCGGATCGGCGGATCGGCGGATGGGCGGATCGAGGGTGCCCCGCGAGCTGGAGGGTGTTG
>Ga0335085_10011756_pt1 | contig 12956 bp, 13 predicted proteins | sample Lox_Sample_45_FD_206712 | JGI IMG/M metagenome (GOLD analysis project Ga0335085, IMG submission 206712) | Soil microbial communities from Loxahatchee National Wildlife Refuge, Florida, United States - Lox_Sample_4.5 | ecosystem: Environmental > Terrestrial > Soil > Wetlands | place: USA...
GGCGGCTGTGAGGTCCTCGAGCGGGTCCGCTGATCGCGGGTGGTCGATGTCGGTGCCGCGGCGCAGCAGCTTGGCCGTGTAGATGGTGCCGTAGCTCAGGGCCCGCGAGGTGGCGGTGGCGATCGCCGCGGCGAGCATCACCGGCAGGGTGAGGGTGAAGTCGCCGGTCATCTCCACCACGCTGGCGACCGAGGTGAGCGGGGCCCGGGCCGCGGAGGCGAACACCGCTCCCATGCCGACGACCGCATACAGGGCAGGCTGCCCGGCGGCCGGGCCGAGCAGGTGGCCCGCGATCTCGCCGAAGGCCATCCCGGAGGTGGCGCCGATGAACAGCGACGGGGCGAACACCCCGCCCGACCCGCCGATGCCGATCGTCAGGCTGCACGCGATGATCTTCCCGACGGCGAGCACGATCAGGAACCACAGCGCGTAGTTGCCGCCGACCGCCTTGTACATGACCGGGTAGCCGACCCCGTACATCTGCGGGATCGCCAGCAGCAGCAGACCGAGCGCGATCCCGCCAACTGCGGGCCGGGCCCACTCCGGGCGGTTCTTCCAGACCCGGTCGCACACGTCCTCGGTCGCGTAGAGGATCTTCGCGAACGCCAGCCCGAGCAGCGCCGCGACCACCGCCAGCGCCGCGACCAGCAGGTAGCTGCTCAGGTGATGCAAAGCGATCCCGGACGGCAGCCCGGACAAGAACGGGGCACTGCCCAGGAACTGGCGGCTGACCAGGTCGGCGATCATCGCCGACAGCATCACGGTGAAGATCGCCTCGATGGAGAACTCCCGCAAGATGATCTCCACGCCGAAGAACACCCCGGTGATCGGCGCGTTGAACGTGGCGGCGATCCCGCCGGCGGCGCCGCAGGCGACCAGGATCCGCAGCCGGTTCTCCGGCATCCGCACCCACTGGCCGAGGCTGGAGGCCAGCGCGGAGCCGATCTGCACGATCGGGCCCTCCCGGCCGACTGACCCGCCGACCCCGATGCAGAGGGCGGAGGCGACCGACTTGACCGCGGCGACCTGGGGCCGGATCCGGCCGCCGTTCTCGGCGACGGCGATCATCACCTCGGGCACCCCGTGGCCGCGCGCCTCACGGGCGTAGCGGTAGATCAGCGGCCCGTAGATCAGCCCGCCGATGACCGGTATCACGATGAAGAACCCCAGGCCGAGCCAGGGGAAGTGGGCACTGCCGACCCGGCCTTGCTGGCCGAATTGGGCGTGACCGGTAGCCAGCCAGGTGAAGAAGTAGATCAGGTCCCGGAACGCGATCGCGCCCAGCCCCGACCCGGCGCCAACCACCAGCGCGACCGCCAGCAGCCCGCCCCGTGAGCCCCGCAGCCACCCGCCCGCCCGGCCGGCCCACCGCGCTGTTCCCGGCGGCGTGTCCGCCGCCGTCTCGCCCGTCATGATCGTCCTTCTGCGCTGCCGGTGCGCGCTGGCGCCAGTTTCCTCCTGGCAGGCGCCGCCGGCGGCGGCGCTGGCGCGGCATCGGCCGGCCACTGGCTATCGGGGATCTCCCCGGCCGCCGCCGCGAACGCCGCCAGCGCGCTGGCTACCGCCGACTGCTGCCGGGCCGGGAGCCTGCGCAAGATATCGGCGATCAGCGCCCGCCGGCGGCCGGTCGCCTGGTCCACCACCTCCCGGCCGGAGGCGGTGACCGATACCTGCACCGCGCGGCGGTCCGCGCGGGCCCGGTGCCGGCGGATCAGGCCTTTGCGCAGCAGCCGGTCGCACATCCGCCCCGCAGTGGACGGCGTGACATCCAGCGCCGCCGCCAGGTCGCTCACCCGCTGCGGCCCCCGGGAAGCGAGCACCACCAGCGCCCGGTACTGGGCGATCGTCGTGTCCTCCGCCGCAGCACCCAGCGACCGGGTGGCCACCGCGACCAGGGTGCGGCTCGCGGTCAGCACCGCGTCCACCACGGCCTCATCCGCCACCTGCTCCGTCACGCCCGGCGCACCCCATTTACTTGCTTACTGCAATAAGTGCATTGCAACTCTATCAGCTATTGCATCTTATGATCGCACGGCAGATCCGCGTGATCCGGACGAGCCGCCGCGAGCGAGCCAGCGCAGGGCACCCGCCCGGTCAGGAGGATGGGCGGCGATGTCAGTTGCCGACTGGTTGCCGCTGGCCCGGCTGCACTCGACAGGGTGGCAGTGCGCAGGACTGTCAGCGGGGCCGCCGCCTCCACGGGCGGCGATCACAACCTCGGAGCTGAGTCCCCCGGTGCTGACCAGGGCGCACTGCTCGACGTGCCAGCCGTCAAGAAACGGGGGAGGCTGACGGGCCGGCAGCCACCGACCGGCCGGGCGCCCGGCGCCAGACCGCTGCCCACCGCCCGGGAGACCAACCTTGTGACGAGCGTCGTGCCGGGTGCCAGGCTGACCGCGCACAGCAGGCCACCGGGCCGCAGCAGCCGGCTGGCCGCAGCAACCGCCGCCCTCGCGTCCCTTGCGCCCAGCAGGTCGAGCACGAAGACGGCCAGGAACCGGTCCGACCCGCCATCGAGACAAACCCGAAAGGGGTCCAGGGCGGCAGCCCCAGGGACAGGGGCCGTCGCGGTGCGGGGTTTGTCCCGGTGCGGCGCCGTGGGCGCCAGGCGGTGCTTGCGGGTCACTCGCCATGAAGACGTGGCGTTTACGGCTGGCGGTCAGTCGGCTGGCTGCTGGCCGGCGCAGCGCCTACCTGGTCGGCGAATGCGACGGCTATGAGCCTTTGTTCCAGGGTGGAATGCGTTTCCGGGCCCGGGGTCATCAGGAACCGGCCCTGCAGCAGGCCGCCGGTCTCGACGAGCAGTTCGGTGTCGATGCCGTGCGGGAGATCCTCGTACGGGAAGCCCGATGGCCGGCTTCCGGCGGTGACCCGGCCGTCGCGCTGCAGCCGGGCGGGCCGGCCGATCCCGGCGATGCCGTACTGGAAGCGGCAGGACCTCAGCGACAGCAACTCGGTCAGCGGCGCGGACACCTGCTCAATCAGGGCGGCCGGGGAGTCCCCGGTGGCCACGGCCTTTGCCGCAGCGTTGATCCCGTCGACGTAGCCCGCGCGCCTGCTGGCGGCGGCGTGCTGGCGGCGTCCCCAGACGGCGATTTCGGTGATCGCGACGCCGATGGCGAGCAGCAGGACGGTGGTCTCGATGTCGGTCCGCCGGGTGATGGTGAACCGCTCGTAGGGCTGGGTGAGGAAGAAGTCGAACCACACCGCCGCGGATAGCGCGGCGAGGACGCCGGCGAGCCGGTAACCATTCGCGGCGACGGCCACCACGACCAGCAGCAGAGCGAGCGCGGCGTCGGTGTTGGGAAAACTGGCCCGGAACGGGATGAGAACGGCCGCCATGGCCAGCGGGGCCGCCAGCCCCGCCGGTATCGCCAGGCGGTCCCGGCTCAGCGCTCCGGTCATCGTCAGGGCTGCTCGCGCCACAGCTTGACGCCTGCGACGGCCATCGCTGCCAGGGCGGGAACGAAGAACAACCCGGTGTGCAATATCCCGCCAAGGATCCCTGCCACCAGGACTGCTGCGTCCAGCACGGCGGCCAGCCTGGCGATCGGGGCCGGAGCGAAGGCCACCACCGCGGCTAGCGGCGCAGGGGCGATAGCCAGCAGCAGCGCTGCCCAGGTGACGGCCAGGGGTCCGCACCTTCCAGCGCTGCGATGGTGATCAGCTGGGCGGCGATGGAAAGCAGAAGCGCCGCGCGCCGCCATGGCCAGCTCGGCGGGGCGGATGCGGCCGGAACTGGATCTGGGATGGTACCGGCCGGCGGCGCGGCCGCTGCGAGGTCGTTGGCTCGGAGTGAGTTCCGGGTGGTCATTGCGCGCTCCAGTGCACGAGTCCGGCGGTTGCGGATGTCGCGCCGACCAGGCTTCCCGGCTCACCTGGCCACGAGCCTAGAGCATGCTTTCCCGGCTGCCAATAGACGCGGCGGCCGCTTCCTCGCAGTGCTACCCCCGCATCTTTTACTCTTGCACGGCGCCATGCCTGGCGGGTGCTCAAGGGCGTGCGCGCGGGAGTGACCTCTGCCATGACCGGCCAGGATGGGCGTCATGTGGGGATTAGCCTGGATGTGCACGACGAACTTGTACGCGGGAGCGCCCATCCTCCGGCTTCCCCGCGAGATGCCGGGAAGGGGTATTGGTATGCGGCCGCCGGGCGGACCTATCCTGGGTGGCGGCACTGAAGAGCGCCACGCCGGCCCGCCGGAAGTTCCGGCTGCGGCGGGTGTGCATCTGGCTGGCGGTTGCCAGGGAACAGATGTGGCGGGGCGATGACGGTCGCGTGGCTGCTGCTGTTCGTTGCGGGCGTGGTGGTGAGCCTGTCCGCCAGCTGGTTGCTCGTCTCACGGCTTGAGCGGCTCGGGGACCGTGCCGGTCTTTCGGAGGCCTGGCTGGGGCTGGTGGCGGCGCTGGCCGCTGATGCGCCGGAGATCACCTCGGCGGTGACCGCGCTGGCCCGCGGCCAGGCCAGCATTGGGGCCGGGGTGGTGATCGGCTCGGATGGCCAGCGGGCTGCTGTCGGCTTTCCGATCGCCTCTCCCGTCGAGCGGGTACTGCGCCGGGCGGCACCCTGCACTTCCTGCAGCACGGCCTGACACCCGAGGAGAAAGTGGCCCGCCTCCAGAACCGGCTCACACCGCTGTAGCGCCGTGGCTTCGGGGGCTGCCACCTCAACCGGCCCATCGACCAGCTCGTGGCCGGCGCCGGGCTTGAACTGACCCAGATAAAGGCCTACTACCTGATGAGCCCACGCGCATTTCGGGTCCCCCTCGAAGGCGGACAGCCGTCAGAAAGCAGGCAGTAAGCCGCCAGCCGAAGATTCCGCAGCCAGCGGTGTCATGCAGCTGCTGGTCATCATCGTGCAGAACGGTGTGCCACACAGCGAACTGTGCTGGCGACCTTCGATACCACGTCCGCTACGGTCCGTTAGCCAACCGGTCCTTGACCCAGAAATCCCCGCTGAACCATTGCCAATTGGTCATATCGGTTGATGCCGGCGGGCGCATGTGCTCTGCTGTCCTCGATTGCCGCAGCGCGAAGCGCGGCTGGGGGACGAACGTGAGCTTGGATAACCGCGGTTCTGCATCGCCCGCGCTCATCGCGGGCTTCGGTTCGGGTGCTACCCGGATCGAGGTCCGCGCGGCCGAGCCCGGCGGAGCGGCCGCATACGAGTCCGCGCTGCGGGCCGATCTCGCCGCCCGCAGGGCCGCGGGCTCTCAGCTGCTGCGAAACTGGCATATCCAGTTCACCGCGCCAGACACCGGGCAACTGCGATCCGGTCAAGTGGATTCCCGCCTGCTGGCGACGCTCGCGACGCTGGCGTCCCAGTACTCATTTCGTGTGGCCACGTTCGGCGACACATCCCCCGGCGCTCCAGTGCTGTCCCGGGAAGTAAGCATCACCAGTGCCGGGCGCGGGGACGGAACGGGCCGTTTGGCGGCGGCTCTCGCCATGGTGCGCGCGCAGGCCCTTCCGTACCTGCCCGCTCATGCGGCGATCGGCCACCTGGCCGACGGCCAGGCCGCGCTGACCATCGAGTTCGCTGCGCCGAGCCCGCTGGGGCTGCTCACACCGGTCCTGGAAGCCGATCTTCAGCCCGCGCCAGCGCGCGACCGCGAATCGCTGGTGCGTCCGGCTGGGGAGGGCTCAATCAGATGAGAGGTAAGTAACCATGCGGCTGCTCCGGCATCTTGCCCGGCTGGCTATGATCACCACGCTTGTCGGGGGCACGGCCGCCCTCGCCGCGGCCACATCAGCCGCCGCGGCCGCTGCTCCCGCAGGACCAGCGGCCACGCAGGACGGATGGGTCCGGATCGCCCATCTGTCACCCGAGGCGCCCGCCATGGACATCTACCTGTATCCATTCGGCAGTCCCGGGCACCCGACCGTCCTGAGGGACGTCAGCTACGGCAACGTCTCCGCCTACATGGCGGTCCCCCCGGGCCAGTACACGGTGGCGATGCGGGGCTTCGGCGCGCCCGCATCGAGCACTCCCGCGCTGGACTCCAGTTTCACGGTGAGCGCGCGGACGGCCTACACCGTGGCGGCCCTCGGGCCCGACCCGGGACTGCGGGTGGCGGTACTGAAGGACCAGATGTCCCCCCCGGCGGGGAAGGCGCTCGTCCGGATCGTGCAGGCATCGCTCAAGCAACACCGGGTGACGGTCAGCTACGGGCCGGACATTCTCGCGCGGCAGCTCGCCTTCGGCGTGGCCACGTCGTACGCGACCGTCTCGCCTGGCGTCCAGACGGTGCAGTTCACCGCGTCCGGTGCGCACACCGCCATGCCGGTGCAGCTCGCCGCCGGCACGGTTCACACCATCGTGGTGCTTGATGACCCCTCCGGGCTGAAAGTCGATGCCCTGATCGACGCGGCGGGCAGCCAGACCATACCAACGGGCGGAGCCTCAACCGGCCTGGGCGGAATGGCGTCAAGCCCGGCCGCGGATCCCGCGCCGTGGCTGCTGACGATGGCGGCCGGTGCGGTGCTGGCCGCGGCGGGCTTCGCCGGCCTGCGCCGCTCGCGCCACGCCGCAGCCGCGGGCCGTAAATTGTGAGGCCGGCGACTCGCATTCCGCCGCGAAGCCAGGATATTATGCACACGTAATATCTCGATACTCCGGAGGCGGCCAGTTGGTCCACATCCAGCCACCTCTTCCTGTTCCCGCTTTACTGGCGGCTCCAGATGCTGGGGGTAGCGTCTTGCTCCTGCCAGCCGCTTGCCCCTTGCCGGGCGGTCCCGGGACGTTGCGGCGATGGTTCAGGTGAGCCTGTGCTGGTAGGCGTAGGTGACGGCTTGGGCTCGGTCGCGGACGCCGGTCTTGGCGAAGAGATGGTTGACATGGCTTTTTACTGTGGTCTCGCTGACCACCAGCCGGTCGGCGATCTCTGTGTTCGACAGTCCCTGGGCGATCAGTGCGAGCACTTCGGCTTCTCGCTGCGTGAGCCCCGCGGGTAGTTGCGGTGTGGCTGCGGTGGCTGGGCCCGTCGCGATGGCGTTGACCAGGTGCTGCTGGACCGCGGGGTCGATGGCGGCCTGGCCGCTGGTGACCCGCTTGAGCGCTTCGCGGATTTCGCCGGCGCTGGCGTCTTTGGTGAGGTATCCGCGGGCGCCGGCGCGTAGCGCGTCGATGACGGAGCGGTCATCGGTGTAGGTGGTGAGCACCAGCACTTTGATGCTGGCGTCATGGTCGCGGAGACGGCGGGTGGCCTCGACGCCGTCGCAGTGAGGCATCCGGAGGTCCATCAGCACGACATCGGGCCGCAGCCGGATCGCCAGCGCGAGCGCCTCGTCGCCGTCGGCTGCCGTGCCCACCACCTCCACCCCGGCGAGCAGCCCGAGTAGGGTGCCAAGTCCCTCGCGGACCACGCGCTGGTCATCGGCCACCAGGACGCGGATGGCCGCCTTCACGCCGGCACCCACAGCTCGACCAGGAACCCGCCGCCGGTGGGCCCGGCGGTGAGCGTACCGCCGAGCAGTTCGGCTCGTTCCATCATGCCGGTGAGCCCGTAGCCGGTCCCGTCAGCGGGAGCCGGGCGGTCGCGGCAGGAGTCGAAGTCTTCGATGGTCAGCCTGGTGCCGGACGGCTCATATGCCAGGTCGATCTCGACCCGGTCGGCGCGGGCGTGCTTGCGGATATTGGTTAGTGATTCCTGTGTGACCCGGTAAAAGGTCAGCCGGCCGTCGGTCCCCAGGTCCCGCTGGCCACCGCCGGTCACGGCTACTTTGCAGGGCACGCCGGTGCCGGCTTCGAATTCGACGGCCAGGTCGGCCAGCCGCTCGGGGCCGGGCAGCGCGTCGTCGCGGAGCATGCCGATGGCGCGCCGCGCCTCTTCCAGCCCGGTCTTGGCCAGCCGGTGGGCCCGGTCGATCGCTTCCCCGACTTGTGAGTCCGCGCCACCCTGGGCGGCGAGCAGCCTGGCTCCCTCCAGGTTCAGCACCAGGCCGGACAGCGAGTGGGCGAGCACGTCGTGCATCTCGCGGGCCAGGCGCTGGCGTTCGGCCAGCACGGCGGCCTGGGCTTGCGCGGCCCGGGTCTGCTCCAGCTCGGCGAGCAGCAGTTCTGCCCGCTGGCTGCTCTCCCGCAGCCGCCGAGCGAACAGCGACAGCAGGAAGAACGCCAGGATCCCGAAATCATTCAAGACGACGCCGGCGATGGGTGCGCGCCCGTTGGCCAGCCATGCCACCGAGACCGCGGCAGCAGCCACCCCCGCTACCAGCGCGCTGAGACGAACCGGCAGTACCAGGGCGGCCAGGCAGACGGCGGGAAACACCCCGAGGAACGCCGCGCCGTTGCCCTGCAAGCCGATCAGCGCCGCCGCGGTGACCACGGCAACGAGCAGCACAGCCAGCTGCATTTGCGACCCGGCCTGAGTCAGCCACATCGCGGCGATGGTGGCACCGCAGAACACGACGAGACCCACGGCGACACCAAGCGCCTCGCCCTGGCCACCCGGAGCTGGCCGGGCCTGGAACGAGGTGATCACCACGAACGCGATCACGGCCACCGCGAGCACGCGGATCGAAAGGTAGGCCGCGCGCTCGCGGCCCCGCGCCCGTTCCAGCTCGGACACCCCGGCCGCAGCGGCCGCTTTGGTGCTCACCCCTCAACCGTACGGCGGGATCCCGCCGCCGTCTGGTGCCCGGTGGGTGGATTCGCGGCCAGCGAGGCCTCCTCCCACAGGTGGAGGCCTCTCCACCTGTGGTTCAGGTTCTGACGGCGGGCAAGTTCCACCGCCGCGCCGAAGACGGCACAGCGGTCCGGCAGCAGGCTTGCTGGCAAGACCCACCGTCTTGGGGAGCGAGATGGACAGCACCGGCCAGGAACGCGGCCTTGACCATACAGGCACCGCCTCCGCCCATGCGGAGCCGGTGGTCAGCGTCCGCGGCCTGGTGAAGCGCTATGGCAGCCAGGAGGCCGTTGCAGGCATCCATCTCGACGTGCGGCGCGGGGAGATCTTCGCCTTCCTCGGGCCGAACGGTGCCGGCAAGACCACGACCGTGGAGATCCTCGAAGGGTTCCGGCAGCGCAGTGACGGCGAGATCTCTGTCCTTGGCCACGACCCGGCCACGGCGGGCGGAGCCTGGCGCGACCGGGTGGGCGTGGTCTTGCAGGAGTCCGAGCCCGAGCCCGGCCTGTCCGTGCGCGAGTGCCTCGCCATGTACGCCGGGTTCTACCGCGCGCCGCGGGACATTGACGAGACCATCGCCCTGGTCGGCCTCACCAGCAGGGCGGGCACGCTCGGGACCCGGCTGTCCGGGGGCCAGCGGCGGCGGCTCGATTTCGCGCTCGCGCTGATCGGCGACCCCGAGCTCATCTTCCTGGATGAGCCGACCACCGGTTTCGACCCGTCCGCCCGCCGGGCCGCCTGGGAAGTCATCGCCGGGCTACGCCAACTCGGCAAGACGATCTTCCTCACCACTCATTACATGGACGAGGCGGAATACCTGGCCGACCGTATCGCCGTGCTGTCCGCCGGGCGCGTCGTGGCCGAGGGCACTCCGAGGACACTCGGCGGGCGCGACCACATGAACACCGCCGTCAGCTTCACCCTCCCGGCCGAGCTGCAGGCGCGTGACCTGCCCGAAGGGCTGCGCCCGCTTGCCGGACCGGGGCCGGGAGGAACGACACTCCTGCACAGCGAGAGCCCGCTCGTTCACCTCCAGATGCTCGGCAACTGGGCACTCGGCCGCGGCTTCGACCTGCCTGACCTCGACGTCCACCGCCCGACGCTGGAAGAGGTCTACCTCTCCCTGACCGGCCCCGCGAGCGCAAAGGACCAGCGATGATCAGAATGGCCCTGCACCAGTCCAGCTACGACCTGCGCGCCTTCATCCGCAACCGCCAGTCCCAGTTCTTCACCCTCGCCCTGCCGATCCTGTTCCTGGTGATCTTCGCCTCGGTGTTCGGCGGCAGGGGAAAGACCGTCCCGGTCGCTGGCGGGCGGATCAGTACCTCGGTGTCCTACGTGTCCGGCATCATCGCGCTTGGGGTGATCGCGGCGTGCTTCGGCAACCTGGTCGCCTCGGTGACCGCACAGCGCGAACGTGGCGTGCTGAAGCGGCGGCGCGCGACACCGGTCCCGGCCGCTGCCATCATCGCCGGCCGCGTGCTCACGGCCATCGTCATCGCGGTCGTCATGTCCGCGGTGCTGCTGGGCATCGGCTGGGCCGCCTACGGCGCCCACGTCCCCGGCCGCACCGCCCTCGCGCTCGTGGTCACCGTGGTGATCGGAGCGGCCTCCTTCTGCTGCATGGGTTACGCGCTCACCTCACTGATCCGCAACGAGGACACCGCGCTGCCCACCACCCAGGCGCTCCTGCTGCCGCTCTACTTCATCTCTGGGGTGTTCGTCAGCGTCACGATCCTGCCGCACTGGCTGGCCGACGTGGGAGCGATCTTCCCCGTCCGCCACCTGGCCAACGCGCTGCTCATCGCCTACAACCCGCACACAACCAGGCTCGGATTCGCCGGCGTGGACCTGCTGATCGTGGCCGCATGGGGAGCCGCGGGCCTTCTCATCGCTCTCCGCACGTTCAGTTGGCTGCCACTCGGCCGCTAGCCCGGCGGGCCGTCCCACCGCGATCATAGGAGGAAGACCATGCCCACCGAAGTCCAAACCCAAACCGGGCAGTGCGTGACCCACGGAACAGTCCAGGCCACACGCGAAATCCCGAAGATGGGATTCCCGTTCATCGTCTACGCTTTCCTGCGGTCCAGGGCCAAGCGCAAGCCGTTTCTCTGCCCAGAATGCGGAGAGGCGGTCGAGGCCGACTGAACCGTACACAGCCAACGCGGGAGCACCAATGCGCGTCCGACCCGACACAGCTGCCAGCCACAATGACACAGCCGGCGGCATGACCACTCTGTAAGGCTGTGCGCTGCCGTCCAGAATGTTCCGGTATGAGCGAACGAGGCCCAATCCGAGGAGCCCCGAATGCGCGCCAGATCGGCGGCTCTTTGCGCGGACGCACGAGGACTCAGGTTGCCCTCCGTGACGGATGGCCTCCGTGAGCCTCATCTCAGGCGCCGCCCGCCGTCACGACCTTATCGGTCAAGAACCCCGCTGCCCGGCCAAGCTGGACTCCGCAGGAGAGGAGGTCCCTGCGCCCGCTTTTGTGCGCAAGGCCGAGCAGCTGTATGGCGACATAGAGGATGGAGCCAGCCGCAAGGGTGAGGAACATGACGCTCATCGCGGCACTGGTGAACTGCCGCCCGGCGGCAGTGTCCACCGCGGTGGGGCCGCCGCCGATCAGGCCCATGAGCGAGGCGGGAGCGGCTGGGCGGCGAGATCGGCCGAGGGTGGGTACTGTTCTGCACGTGTCTATCCAGCGGCGGGAGTTCCTGTTCCTCGCCGGCGCAGCCGTCACCGGGGCCGGGCTGGCAGGGTGCGCTGGCACGCAAAGGAGCAGCGGGTCCGTCGGCGGCAGCGGTCCTAGCTCATCCGCTGCTATACCGTCGCCAGCGGCGCGCCAGTCTCGTGACGCGGGTATGCGACTCGGCCCGCAGGTTGTGCACGGGTCACGGGACCGGACCGAGGTGGCGCTCACCTTCCACGGTCAGGGACCCGTATCGATGGCCGACGCGCTGCTGGCCGAGGCAGAACGCGCGGGAGCGCGGGTCACGGTGCTCGCCATCGGGACCTGGCTCGGGCAATACCCGCAGATCGCGGAGCGGATCCTGCGCGGGGGCCACGAGCTGGGCAATCACACCATGCATCACCTGGACATCGCGGCGATGGAGGCCTCGGGCGCCTACGCGGAGATCGCAGGGTGCGCGCAGCGGCTGCGCGCACTGACCGGATCGGCCGGCCGCTGGTTCCGGCCCTCGCAAACGCGGTACTCGACACCGCTGATCGAGCGGGAGGCCCGCAAGGCGGGCTACCAGACCTGCGTGTCATACGATGTGGACTCGCTCGACTACACCGATCCTGGACCGGACGCGATCGTATCCACGGTGCTCGGATCGACGCGGCCAGGGTCGATCGTAAGTCTGCATCTTGGGCACTCCGGTACCGTCATTGCGTTGCCCGCGATTTTGCGCGGCCTGGCCAGCCGGGGACTACGCCCGGTCACCCTGACCGACTTGCTTTCCCCTTAACGGCACAGGGCCGTTCTTAAGCTGGCGGCTGATCATCCGCCAGCTGGTTCACTGAGGCCGCGCCGTGCGCGCTGGGTCCAGCCCGGCCAAGTCGAGGGGGCGGTGGCGGGCGGAGTCTGAGGGGGCTGAGAATGACGGCTATGGTGCGAGGCTGGTCGGGCCGGCTTAGGGGTGCGCTGGTCGCTTCGGTGCTCGTCGTGACGGCGTGCGCTAGCGGGCCGGGCGCCCCACCAGGTCCGCCGTCTGCCTATCTCGGCACGGTGGTGGACACGCCGGTGCCGGCCTCGGTCGCGGATCTGCCGCTGGCTACGGACGCGGGCCAGGCGACAAGCCTGGCCGCCTGGCATGGCCAGGTGGTGGTGCTCACCGATTTCCTCACCCTGTGCCAGGAGACCTGTCCGCTGACGACCGGGAACCTGCTGATGATGGACAGCGCCGTCACGGCGGCCGGGCTGGGCCGCCGGGTGCATTTCGTCGAGCTCACCGTGGACCCGGGCCGGGATACGCCGTCCCGGCTGCGCAGCTACCGGAAGCTGATCGGGGCCCCGGCGAACTGGTCCCTGCTCACCGGCAGCCCGGCCGTCATCGGGCAGATCTGGCGGTACTTCCGGGTGTGGTACCAGCGGGTGGCCGAGGGCAACCCGCCGGGGACCGACTGGCTCACCGGCAAGGCGCTGACCTACGACGTCGATCACGAGGACACTCTGGTCTACCTCGACGCCAGCGGGCGGGAGCGCTTCGTCGTGGTGGGCGACCCCAACGCCAAGATGGCTCCCATCGCGCCTGCCTTGCGCCGCTTCCTCAGCGCCCAGGGCCGCGCCGACCTCAGCCACCCCGACGTGAGCACCTGGACCGCGGCC
>Ga0335085_10011757_pt1 | contig 12954 bp, 13 predicted proteins | sample Lox_Sample_45_FD_206712 | JGI IMG/M metagenome (GOLD analysis project Ga0335085, IMG submission 206712) | Soil microbial communities from Loxahatchee National Wildlife Refuge, Florida, United States - Lox_Sample_4.5 | ecosystem: Environmental > Terrestrial > Soil > Wetlands | place: USA...
CAGTCGTCGTGCCACGCCGCGCGTCAACAGATTCGCAGAACGCCGTGCCGTAGCTTGACGTGTTCACAGGAGACATCAGGGGCAGGGCCAGTTCGTCGCAGCGATCTTCCGTGAGGGCGAGACACACTAGGCCGCGCCCATACTTGGCCATGAAGTTGACCGCCTCGGGAGTGATTTTCTCCGCCGCCATCGTGAGGTCGCCTTCGTTCTCGCGATCCTCGTCGTCGACCAACACGATTTGCCGGCCTTGGCGGATTTCCTCGAGGGCTTCCTCAACGCTTGCGAATGGAATCGGCGCGCCGGACATACCGGTCACAGCTCCTGGTCCGAGATTTTGCGGCTTGGGATTGCTTCTACGACTATACCGAATCGCTCAAATGCGGGCAACTTGACCGTAGCTGAAGGCTTGGCGACTGGGGCAGGCGCAAAAGGGCATCCCTATGTCGCCGGGACACCCCTTTTTGCGAGAAGGGCGTTTGAGCGGGGCGGTTCGAGATTACGCCGTTGCAGTTCGTCCGCTTGTGGGTGCGCGATAGCCAGACGCGGCCGCCTTGCGGAGCGCCTCTTGGCCTTCGGTGGCGTCCATGAGCGGGGTCGTCTTGATCGATTTGCAGGCGCCGCCAGCGGCAGCAGCGATCGCTAGAGCTGCGGCGCTAATATTGTCTGGGAACTCCGAGATCAGAATTACGTCGTAGTCACCGAACGCGAACCACGCGTTGACGACTCGCCCGCCGAGTTTTTCAAAGACCGGACGGAGCGCTTCAAACCGATTCTGCGGATTCGAAACCAGCGACTGCCAGGCTTGATCGGTGTAGGAAACCTGTGTCAGGAAAAGCGGCATCGAAACCTCCTCACGTAGTCATCAGATTCTTGGGAAGGGAAGAGCCGGCGCAAACTTCTTTTGTGCCACCGAGACTCGGACACGATATACACCCCACCCCTGTGGAAGGGCAAGTAGACTCTCAAGGTGGTGGCGTGATTACTTTCCTGGTGCGCTGCGGGAGATTTTTCTCGATTGTCATTCCGAGCTGCGCTTTCACGCCGAGGAATCCCTCTTTTCACGGACTTCGCATCGCGGAGAGAATCCTCGCTTCGCTCGGAATGACCGATTGCTCGGTTGTGCGTGCTCGAAGCTACGCCAAATGACGCTACTACGCTCAGGGTGCTTTCAACGTGACGCACTCGGGAGATCCAAGCTTCGTCCTCGGCGTTCACCGTTCCCGGAGCGCGCAACTACGCGCTGTGCGCCTGCCCCACATTTCTGTCGTCCGCGGACGGTCCATACATCCCGGGGATGGCGACGTCGTTCAAGCGCAGATAAACGCCAAGCTGAGCGCGATGGTGAATCAAATGGCTCATCACCATGCTGCGCAACACGGCAACACGTGGCATGGAAAAGATTTCGTTCCCCATAAAGGTCAGCGTCCAGATCTTCATGAGATCGTCGTCGCTCGCCTTGGAGAGCAGTTCGCGGGCCTCTGCGGAGTTTTTCTCAAAGGCGTCCAGCAGTTCCTTGCGCGTCGCGGGCGTGAACTGTTTTTCCTGGCCGGTCAGATCCAGCCGCTCAAGGCGAAGGGTCATAGCCCCGTAAGACGGGACTTCCGCCACGTGCGCGGCGAGGCGTCCAAGCGTCATCGACTTCTCGTGGGGCTTGAAGTCAAATTTGTCGTCCGGGACGCGCTCCAGCATTTTGCGGGTGTTGGCCATCTCGTGATCGAATTCCGGCAAAAGCATTTGAGCAATTGGCATGTTCTTCTCCTGTTTTCATGAAGTGGGAGGTCGCGCGGAAACATATCATAATGTTAGACGAATACAAGGCGAACATACGTCGCGGGGGCCGTCCGGTGCGAGGCGGACGGACTCCAATCTGTTACACGCGGGCAAATCGAAAGCGGGCCCGACAGGCTGAAGCCTGTCCTACTTTTTTTCTTCCTTCAAGAACGTGCCGTCGTTGAGCTCCCGGAATGCGTTGCGGAGCTGGTCCTCTGTATTCATCACGATAGGGCCGTACCAGGCGACAGGTTCTTCGAGCGGCTTGCCCGAAACCAGGAGGAAGCGGATGCCGTCATCGCCCGCCTGCACGACTACCTCATCTCCGCGGTCGAAGAGCACGAGCGAGCGATTGTCGGCCACCGTGGCAGCTCCCTTCTTAACCTGCCCGATCCGCTCTGTGCGCACCTTCCGGGGATCAGACGCGTTGCCGAATTCCCCTGAGCCTGCGAATACGTAGGCGAACGCATGCCGAGTGGTCTCAAGAGGAAGACTCTTCCTTCGTCCGGGGGGCACGGATACGTCGATGTAGATGGGTTCGGCGGCAACGCCGTCGACTGGGCCTTTCTTTCCCCAAAACTTTCCGCAGACAAGACGAACTTGGGTGCCGTCGTCATCCGTAAGCACCGGGATATCCGGCGCTTTCACTTCCTGGTAGCGTGGCGCCGTCATCTTGAGTGAGGCTGGAAGATTCGCCCAGAGCTGAAAGCCGTGCATCCGGCCGGCGCGATCCCCTTTTGGCATTTCCTGATGGATGATGCCGCTGCCTGCGGTCATCCACTGGATGTCGCCCGAATCGATTGTGCCTCGGTTGCCGATACTGTCGCCATGCTCGACCGTACCCGCGAGGACATAGGTAATGGTCTCGATGCCGCGATGCGGATGCCACGGGAATCCAGCGAGATAATCGGCAGGAACATCGTTGCGAAAGTCGTCCAGTAATAGAAATGGGTCGAAGTCAGACGTATCCCCGAAGCCGAAAGCGCGGCGCAGATGTACGCCCGCGCCTTCCAGCGTCGGTTTGGACTTGATGAGGCGCTTTACCGGCCGAATGGACATGGAAGCCTCCAAAAAAAGGAAGTCTACGCCATTCGGCCCGAACGTGCTACTGGCGGCGCGGCGGTCCATGGCAGTGACTCCGTTAGGAGGGAATCTGCCTCTCCGAACAACGGGGGCCTCTACAGAATCCTGCAGGCACGATGCATTGAGTTTGCAGAGTGCGTTCCGCCCCTTGATCCTTGGGGGGAACGGGCACTCGGAACTGAGTCGCCATTTGATAGCGCGAACAGTGGCAATTCGTACCAATACGCGCTAACATGCCGTTTCACGTTACTCGTCCGCACGGGAATTCGCCAAAACGCAGGTGCCTATGCACAGACCACGCTGGTTGCTCGTCGCTGCGATTGCAAGCGGTTTGGCTATTGTCCCGCTCGTGGCATCCGCCCGGTCCAAGAATCAGACGCAGGCTCCGGTTGCGTTGACGGGTCGAGTTGCCTCCGCCGAGGAAGGGCCGATGGAGGGCGTGCTGGTCACAGCGAAAAAAGCCGGATCGACGATTGCCATTACCGTCGTCAGCGATGAAAAAGGCTTCTACCGGTTTCCTTCCGCGAAACTCGGGCCGGGCCACTATGCGCTCAGCATCCGAGCGGTCGGGTATGATCTCGATGGTCCCGACACGGCCGACGTGACCACGCAGAAGCCCGCGATGGCCGACCTAAAATTGCGCAAGACGGCCGATCTTTCCAGGCAACTCACCAACGCGGAATGGATGGAAAGCGTCCCCGGCACAGCCGAGCAAAAGGGATCTTTGCGGAACTGTGTGACCTGCCATACGCTGCAGCGGCCGCTCTTTTCCACTCACACGGCGGATGAATTCGTCCAGGTGCAGAAGAGAATGGGTAGTTATGTGAACGAAAGTATTCCGGAGGCTCCGCAGAAGCGTCTTGCCGAGCGGCTAGCCACGCAACAGGAGCGCGGCGAAGAGGGTGGACAGAACCGGCAGGAGCAGGCGCTGCAAAAAATGGCGGAGTTCCTGAGCAGTATCAATTTGAGCAAATCGCCGGAGCGGGGCTACGCGCTCAAGACATTTGCGCGTCCGACGGGAAGAGCAACGCACGTCATCATTACGGAGTACGATCTGCCGGCGCCAACCCGGCAGCCGCATGACGTGATCCTCGATCGCGATGGAATGGCGTGGTACATCAGCTTTGGGGAACAAATCATCGGAAAACTCGACCCGAAAACCGGCAAGACGACGGAGTTTTCCATTCCCGTATTGAAGCCCGCCTCTCCCAAAGGGGAACTTTCCCTCCGTGCTGATGAGGACGGAAATCTTTGGGTTGGCATGATGTACCAAGGTGCTTTTGCGAGATTCGATCGGAAAACAGAAAAGTTCCAGATCTGGAGCCTTCCGCCGGAAGACAACAAGGACTACACACAGATCAATCAGACAGATCCTATGCACTCCCGCGTGGACGGCAAGGTGTGGGTCCAGGACGCGGGCACATATACCTTGCGCCAATTCGATCTCGCGACCGCCACGTTCAAGGTCTACCAGCCATTTCCCGAACCCAGCCCGAACATTTACGACGTCATTTCGGACTCGCGGAATAATGGATTTTTCACCGTCTTTGGAGCCGATCAAATTGGACGGATTGACGCGAAGACAGGGAAGATTGTGTTATATGAGACTCCGACTCCCAATTCGGCGCCGCGCCGCGGTTCAATGGACTCGCGCGGCCACCTGTGGTTCGGCGAATATCGCGGCGATAAGATTGGGATGTTCGATCCGGAGACAGAGCATTTCCGGGAATGGACGCCGCCTACGCCCTGGGCCGATCCCTACGACGTGGTGGCGGATAAAAATGGCGAAGCGTGGGCCGGTTCGATGCTTACGGATCGTGTGACGCGTCTCGATCCTGGCACGGGCCAAATGACGGACTATCTCCTACCCAGGAGCACCAACATCCGGCGAGTGTTCGTTGACGACTCGACGACGCCAGTTACGTTCTGGGCGGGCAATGACCACGGCGCCTCGATTATCAAACTCGAGCCGCTCGACTAAAGCTCCCAGCGACGGTGCCACGCACGAAAAAAATGCGGAGTGCGGTGCGAACTGCGGTGTTATCTGAGCGCGCTTCTCACGTTTCGGGCACTTTTCTTCAGTTGCTTCTTTAGAGCCTCCACCTGTTTCGTCAGTGCGGTAAGCTCTTGGTTCGCAACCTGCGCTGCCAAGGCAGCCTTGTGAGCTGCTTTATGGGCGGTGCCGTCAACTTTACCGGCGGCGGACCCGATTTTCACCGCGGCATCCGTAAGTTTGTTGTTCTTAGCCATACGATCGCCTCCCCATCGCTTCAAGAATGACAGAACGATCGGCCGGTCCGCAATCATGAAAAACACGTAGAGCCGACTGGATTCACGGACTTCAACGCCTCGCAAATGACAACTAGAGGGTTTACCTGATTGTCCGCCTGACGCGCCCATTTATTCTGGATGGCGGCATCGGAGATCAATCGGCAGGTTTACTGATTTGCGCTCGAGGAGATCGAGATCTTATTTGAGGAAGATGTCGGGGGTCGATCCGTTGGCGCGTGCGCCTCTACCGTCGGGGGTAATGGAAAGGGTTGAAATTCCGAGAACAGTGAACTCCATCCGAAGACGGCATAAGAGCGCATGCGGCCCCCTCGTCGCGAGGCTTTCGGCGATCCTGATTGCGCTTTCTTTCGTGACGACTCATCCTGCATCGGGTCAGTCCACTGTACCAGGACCCATCACGGAGCACGGTCAATCGGCCCCTTCGGACCAGCCGAAAGATACCGGTACTCCGTCTCTGTTGACGCCGCTAAAGCAAGAAAGCCAAGAGGCCCCTTATCACCCGATCACACGCCGGCAACGTCTCCGCTGGTTCCTCACAAATACGATCGGCCCACCGCACCTCGTGGGCGGGCTTTTCGCTTCCGGCTTCGGGACGGCCCTGGATCGTCCGCCCGAATACGGGCCACATTGGGGCGGTTTCGCCGATCGTTACGGAATGCGAATGACCGGAATCGTAACGGGAAACGCGATGGAGGCAAGCGTCGGGCTTTTGCTCGGAGAAGATCCGCGCTATTTTCGAGTGCAGGACGGCCCGTTCAAGGCTCGCATCAAAAATGTGGTGCGGCTCACGTTCCTGGCCCGGCTCGACGACGGCAGCTTTGGGCCTGCCTACGCCCGCTACGCAGCGATCTCCGGAAATAATTTCCTCTCAAACACCTGGCGCGTTCCGGGCGAATCCAATGTGCATGACGCGCTGCTTCGGACGGCGGAAGGCTTCGCCGGCCGCATGGCGATCAACGCGTTCGAGGAATTTTGGCCTAGCCTGAAGGGTCGCGTCTTCCACAGGCACAATTGACGCCGGCCACCATCGCTCACGCGTTTCGAGGGGTGAGCGGCTCTCAGTTGGGCGGGTGGTATGTATACTTGTTATTGTCGCAGGTGTACTCCGCGATTTCCCAGCCTGGCTTCAACTTGTAAATTTGTGATGCCGTCCAGGGTTTTGTGAATGCCTTTGGGTCTTCGACCGTGAAATCATCGCGCAGAGTATCGTGGTCCACGCGGCGGATGCGCTCTGTGACGTGCAGAGCTTCGCTGTGACGAAGGCCGACGGAATCGAGCCACGTGATATCGTTGAATCCGATGGAATCAACGACCAGCGTGTCACCTTCCCACTTGCCGATCGAGTCGCCATTGTAGGTGGCGTCTAAGCCCTTGGGATGCTGCCGGTCCAAATGGATTTGGCGCAGTTGGTTTCCGCCCTCCTGAAACATCATCACTCTGCCTGGGATTTGGAAAACTTCAAACGGGAGCGGCACGAACATGAGCCGGGGCAAGCCGTGAGGCAAGCAGGCGAGATTCGGATCATTCACCTGGACGTCCGAGGCCTTGAATTGAGCTTCGCCCCAGGATGTGAAGGGAGCGTCCCCCTTTGGAAATAAATTGGCGTGATAATGATCCACCTGCCAGACGCCGGTGAGGTCCGGCGTGCCATCGGCTCTCTTCGGCGGATTTGCCGTCTGAGCAAAGATAGCGGGTGAAAGGATGGCCACCGCTGCCCCAATTAGAAATAATCCCACGAACCGATTTCGCACGTTCAAATTCCTCCCCCCGTTTCGCTTTCTACCGGGACTCTGGATTCTATTTTGACGTTTGGTTCAACCGATAACCTACACCCGAGTCCCTCCGGATGCAATGCTCCATGGTGCTGCCTTCATTTTTAGTCTCGATTCCCAGGAGGGCCGCGCTTCAGCCCGGCGGTGCAGGTCTTGCAAAAATTTCAGCTTCCGCCTCTCAAGCTTCGGGTCTTAAGACTCCTGTCCAGCTAGCCTACAGTTCTCACCGGAAAAGACGCGAGCAACGTGCCTGGCGAAGCGAGCCGCGGGCGTTGAAGCGTGTCCTATCCGAGCCCAAGGAGCGCGAAAAGAAGCCGTCATTCAGCGGAGCCGACCCTACGAGAAGAGAGGTAGGCGGCGATATCGATCATGTCGTCGATCGTCAATTTCTCCACAACCGGTTTCATCAGATCCACCCATACATCGGTGCGATACCCATTTTGCATATCGAAGAGTTGGCGTACCAGGTAGCTAGGAAGGCGCCCGGCGATTCCCGGCACAGGATCGAAGCCTAACAAATCGCTGCCATGGCAAAGCGAACACTGAAGGGTCTTGCCGCCGCCACCGTTCACGACCAACTGTTTGCCTCTGTCGATACTGCCGGGCGGAACGTATGCGACCGCATTGGAACGCGGGTTCTTGTAGATAAACGATTCCGGAGTCTCCGGCATCTCGATGAGCCGGTCTCCAAGCGGTTCCGTCTCATTTCCTTCCATCGGAAAATATAAGCCGGCGGCAACGAGGCGAGTCTTCGGAACGGTCTTGCTTTCGATCACCTTGATCCGTGATACGAATGGGATCGCCCCATAGTACTCGGCGGTCTCCTTGATCTCTTCGTCGGTCATGGCCTTCGCATACTGAATCATATTCGTCGTGTTGTATTTTCTCGGGTCTGCGCTTGTTCTGAGTCCGGCCTTGAAATCCTCCATTGTCTGCACGAAATAATCGTAAGGCAGGCCCTGGATGGAGGCGTTTGCGGGATCGCCTTTGCCGTTGGTGTAATGGCAGAATGGGCAGGCCAGGATGGCTGGTTTCCGGCCACGCGCCACAATCTCTGGCATCTTGGGATGGTCGCTGGGATACCAGTCGACCGGGCCCTGGGTGCGCATTTGCGTGAGCGTAAAGCTCACGGGGCTGCCGGGAAGGGTGATTACTTTGCCGTCGTCTTGAGCCAATTTGTCCGTTGGGGTCGGCGGCGGCTCTTCCGATGCGGGCGAGCCCAAAGGTGTCTTCAGCCCGTACGCCCAGGGTGGCGGCACGCGATTCGCTTTTTCCTGTTGCTGCGGGGGCGTCGCGCCGATCATCGGAATGAGAAATAAAGCCAGCACCAAAAGCCAGACATATTTCCCCATCCGAACCTCCGATCCCGCAGCCGATTCGTAGACGGGAATCTCTACTTTGGTTCTCCCGGCCGACCCATAATTTATATCGGACTGAATCCGCGCGCAACGCTGCAGCTGGCGTTTTGACCCCGCAATCTTTCCGGCGGCCGCGAAAGGGCCGGAATAAAGACGTCAACAGAACCGGATTCAATTCTGGGTGTATTTTGCGGGTGATCTTATTTAAAAACCTGGATCAACTGCAATTGCTCTTCAGCCTTTGCGTAGGAGGAGTGAACATGATCCGTGATGGTCACGCGGATCGTCCACGTGCCGGGAACGTCACCGGAGTCGAAAACCATATCCATGACGGGGTTCAAGACAATCGTGTTTGGGGACCTTGGGTCCGGCCGTATGGAGCTGGAAAAACTTGGAGAATCAAACACGGTCCTGCCGTCGGGAGAGATGATGCGGATGTGTGCCGTCAATTTCATTTTTTCCGACGCGGGATAGGGATAATCCGAAACGACAACGGGCAAATAGAACTTCTTGCCGGCAGGCACTTCCCGAAGCCGTGCCGCGCCCTGTCTTTCCGCGGCGGGCGTCAACACCCACTTTGCGATGGCGTCGTGGGATTCCGCGATCAGGACGTTGGCGCGAAAATCGCCTTCCTTCAGCCCCTCGATTTCCTGCGCATCGGCTTGCGCTGCCTTCTTTGCGCGCAGCTGCCGGGCGTAGTCTCCCAGTGATTGGTTGGCGTCCTGGGCGTAGACGGCGAAAGAAAAGGAGAAAATCAGTGTGAACAGGAAAAGAGCGCGGCGGCGCGGTTTCAAGGCGATCTCCTTCATCCAATGATAAGTCCTTGACCGGGCAATCAGCTGCCGAAGCTGCATTTCGCGTGTCGAAAGGGGCTACAGACTTCACGATCCTGCATTGGTTTGAAATCGGCGGGAAATACAAAGGCGTCCCGGCTTTGCCGGGACGCCTTTGAAGTGTTGCAAGTTCCTTTGCCTTAGTACATTCCGCCCATGCCGCCGCCTGGGCCACCGTGACCACCGGCGCCGGCTGCCGCGGCTGACTTGTCGTCTTCCTTGATGTCCGCTACCAAGGCTTCGGTGGTGAGCATCAGGCCGGCGATCGATGCGGCGTTCTGGAGGGCGAGGCGCGTGACCTTGGCCGGGTCGATGACGCCCGCCTTGACCATGTCGCCGAACTCCCCGGAATCCGCGTCGAAGCCGAAGTTATCTTCCTTGCTCTCGCGCACGCGGCCCACGATGACGGCACCTTCCTGGCCCGCGTTGAGCGCGATCTGCCGCAAGGGTTCCTCGAGCGCGCGCTTGACGATGTTCACACCGATCGATTCGTCGCCTTCGGTCTTGAGTTTATCGAGCGCAGCGATGCAGCGGATCAGTGCTACGCCGCCGCCGGGAACGATGCCTTCCTCGACCGCCGCGCGTGTGGCGTGCATGGCGTCCTCGACGCGAGCCTTCTTCTCCTTTAGCTCGGTCTCGGTTGCCGCGCCCACCTTGATGACTGCGACGCCCCCGACGAGCTTCGCGAGACGCTCTTGCAGCTTTTCCTTGTCGTAGTCCGAGGTAGTTTCCTCGACCTGCGTGCGGATCTGCTTGACGCGCCCCTCGATCTCGCTGGACTTGCCGGCGCCTTCAACGATCGTGGTGTTGTCCTTGTCGATGGTAATTTTCTTGGCTCGCCCGAGATCTTCCATCTTCACGTTCTCGAGTTTGATGCCGAGGTCCTCGGTGATGGCCTTGCCGCCGGTCAGGATGGCGATGTCTTCCAGCATGGCTTTTCTGCGGTCACCGAAGCCGGGAGCTTTGACGGCCGCGCACTGGAGCGTCCCGCGCAGCTTGTTCACCACCAGGGTCGCCAGGGCTTCGCCCTCAACGTCCTCGGCAATGATCAAGAGCGGCTTTCCGAGCTTGGCAATCTGTTCCAGCAGAGGAAGGAGGTCCTTCATCGAGCTGATTTTCTTTTCGTGGATTAGAATGCGCGCGTCTTCGATCACGCACTCCATGCGTTCCGGGTCGGTGACGAAATAGGGGGAGAGATAGCCGCGATCGAACTGCATTCCTTCGACCACTTCGAGGGTCGTCTCCATCGTCCGCGATTCCTCGACGGTGATAACTCCATCCTTGCCCACCTTCTTCATCGCCTCGGCGATGATGCTGCCGATCTGCCGGTCGTTATTGGCGCTGATCGTGCCAACTTGAGCGATCATATCGCCCTTGACGTCACGATGCAGCTCCCGGACGCGCTCGACCGCGACTTCTACGGCGCGTTCGATGCCGCGCTTCAGGGCGGTCGGGCTCGCGCCGGCCGCTACGGTCTTCACGCCTTCGCGGAAGATCGCTTGCGCCAGCACGGTGGCGGTGGTGGTGCCGTCGCCGGCCACGTCGGAGGTCTTGGAAGCGACCTCGCGCACCATTTGCGCGCCCATGTTCTCGAGCGGATCCCTCAGCTCGATTTCTTTCGCTACGGTCACGCCGTCCTTGGTGATGATCGGCGCGCCGAACTTTTTCTCGATCACCGCATTGCGGCCCTTGGGGCCGAGCGTGATCTTGACCGCGTCCGCCAGGGCGTTGACGCCCCGCAGAATGGACTGGCGCGAATTTTCACCAGTCACGATTTGCTTTGCCATGAGTCTTTCTCCTCTTCAGAAGTTTCAAAGATTGCGGCCCTGCCACGGTTCGCCTGAAGGGCTCACCGGAAAGGGAAAAGTTACTTCTTGCCGCCCGCCGCTTTTGCCGCGCCGGAAAGTTTTGCGAGGATTTCATCTTCCCGAAGGATGAGATAATCCTGGTCATCCACCTTGATTTCAGTGCCGCTGTACTTGCCGAACAGTACGCGGTCGCCGGTCTTCACGTCGAGGGCGATGCGCTCGCCCTTTTCGATCTTGCCCGCGCCGACGGCAATCACTTCACCCTCTTGCGGCTTCTCCTTCGCCGTGTCCGGGATGATGATGCCGCCCTTGACGGTTTCCTTCTCCTCGATCCGCTTGATCAGAACGCGATCATGGAGCGGAGTTACATTGACTGACATCGTTTCGTGCCTCCGTTCAATGAAGTAAGTCGGGATGGTTTACGCGGAATGCCTAGCAGAGCCTTAGCACTCCTCTAATACGAGTGCTAATATAGCAAAAAAAGGATGGTTGTCAAGTGAACTGAGGGTAACAGAGAGCGTCGAGGGGCATCTTGCGAATTTCCATATAGCATTTATTTTCAATTATTTACATCGAATAAGCGCCCAATTTCCACAAGTAGCTTTTCTACGCGGGATCTCGACTGCTGGTTAAGGTGTCTTCACCGATTTAGCCTCGCCGGTGCAAGCCTGCGCCAATAGAACCCGAGCGCGAATTTGGTTTGCTTCTGCGCCCTGCCTCATCAACAATAACTTCTGAACATGGATGCCCGAATCCTCGAGCCAATCGGCCGCCCTTCGCCGGGCCACTTCATAGAATTCCGCGACGTCAGCAAAGCCTTTGACGATCATCTTGTCCTCGATAATGTCAGCTTCTTCGTCGATCAGGGAGAGACGTGCGTCATCATGGGGCGCAGCGGCGTCGGAAAGTCGGTCACGCTGAAGCATATCCTCGGGTTCCTGCGCCCGGATTCGGGCCGCGTCCTCGTTGCCGGCGACGACATCACGGATTGGACGGAAGATCAGCTGACCGAGATCCGCCGACGCGTCACTATGGTCTTCCAATCTGGTGCGCTCTTCGATTCACTGACGGTGGCCGAAAACATAGCCTTCCCGCTCGAGAAACGGGGCGACCTCACCGCTGACCAAAAGGACGCGCGCGTTGCAGAGTTGGCTGCGATGCTCGAGGTCACCGATGTGGCCGACAAGCTGCCCGCCGAGTTGAGCACCGGAATGAAGCGGGCGGTCGCCGTCGCGCGCGCTCTTGCGCAGGATCCGGAGGCGATTCTGTATGACGAGCCGACGACCATGGTCGACCCACTCATGGCCGCGCACACCGGCGACCTGATCCTGCGGCTAAAGGGAAAATACTGCAAAACGTCGGTCGTCGTCACACACGATACGCATTTGGCAAAGAAACTTGCCGACAGGGTCGTTTTTCTCCACGAGGGCCGCGTCGGTTATTTCGGCCCTTGGGCTGGATTTGAAGCCACGAGCGACCCGTTTCTCCATAACTTCCGGATGCAAGACGAACTCATCCCTCCTCTGGACGTAACAACTTGAGCGAGACGGCACCCGGCGCCGATGCCAAGCACCAGCTTCGCCGCGTGATGGGCTTCTGGGATGTGCTCCTCTTCTGTATCGCTACCGTGCTCGGGCCGCGCTGGATTGCGGCCGCGGCACGCAACGGACAATCCTCCATCAGCCTGTGGATTCTGGCGGCCCTCCTGTTTTTTGTGCCTACGGCGTTCGTAGTGGTGGAGCTCTCGACGCGCTTTCCAGAAGAGGGCGGTTTGTACGTGTGGACAAAAGAGGCGTTCGGTGATTTTCACGGATTCATCGCCGGCTGGACATATTGGATCTACACGGTTTTTTATTTTCCCGGCCTCCTGCTGGCGAGCGCGGCCATGTCTGCCTACGTGGGCGGCTCGGGAGCGGCCTGGCTTGCGCAGAGCCGCACTTTCTTGCTCGTAGGATCGTTCGTCATGCTCGTGGTCGCGGTTTGGCTGAACATCATCGGCTTGCAGTTCGGGAAATGGCTGCAAAACGCGGGAGGAGTC
>Ga0335085_10011758_pt1 | contig 12954 bp, 10 predicted proteins | sample Lox_Sample_45_FD_206712 | JGI IMG/M metagenome (GOLD analysis project Ga0335085, IMG submission 206712) | Soil microbial communities from Loxahatchee National Wildlife Refuge, Florida, United States - Lox_Sample_4.5 | ecosystem: Environmental > Terrestrial > Soil > Wetlands | place: USA...
ACCGGCTCGCGTACTGGTACTACCACCCGCGGGAATGGCTGAAGAAGGTCGCGCTGATGGACGGCGTGTACCTGCTGAACAGCCCCTTCACGTTCCAGTCCATGGAGAAGCACGCGGCCTACTGCGCCATGCTGCGGCTGGGGCTCAAGGTGCCGGACACGGTGCTCGTGCCCTACAAGCACCCGGTGGACAACGCCCGCTACGCCTACACCGCCGCCCGCTACAACCAGCCGTTCGACCTGGACGCGATCGCCCGGCGGATCGGCTACCCGCTGTTCATGAAGCCCTACGACGGCGGCGCCTGGCGCGGCGTCTCCCGCATCGCCGGCCCGGCCGAGCTGCACGCCGCCTACGACGCCAGCGGCGAGATGCTCATGCACCTGCAGAGGGCCGTCGACTACGACGTCTTCGCCCGCTCGCTGTCGATCGGCGCCGAGACGATGGTCATGCTGTTCCAGCCGGATCAGCCCATGCACCTGCGTTACGCGGTCGATCACAGCTTCCTGGCGCCGGAGACCGGCACCGAGGTGGTGACGATCGGGCGGCTGGTCAACGCGTTTTTCCGCTGGGAGCTCAACTCGTGCGAGACGCTGGTGGCCGGCGGCGAGGTCTACCCGATCGACTACGCCAACGCCTGCCCGGACCTGGCGCTGACCAGCCTGCACTACTACTTCCCGTGGGCGATCAAGGCACTGGTCAAGTGGTGCGTCTTCGCGCTGGTGACCGGGAGGCGGGCCCGGCTGGACCTGGAGACCGACCGGTTCTTCGCGATCGCCGACCAGCCCGGCGCGTCCTACGGCGAGAAACTGGCGGCCTACGCCGGCCTCACCGACGCCTACTTCGAGTCCGAGCGTTACCGCGACTTCTGTGCCAGCAGCCTCGGGCACCTCGACGAGGTCGTCCTGGACTGGGTGGCCGGCCCCGGCTTCGACCAGCTGCTGATCGAGACGGTCCGGTCGGTCTACCCGGCCCACGAGCACGACCAGTTCATCGCGCACCTGCGCGGCCTGACCGGCCTGTGGGTCAGCGATGAGAGCAGCCGCCTGCGGTCCTAGGCATCCTCCGGCCAGGTGTGGACCGGCTCGTTGGTGTGCATGTGCTCGATGTAGCGCTGGGTCATCCGCCGCAGCGCCTCCGGCCGGTCGGCCCCGCCGTGGTCGGTGATCGCCTTGGCCGTGGCGACCTGCCAGGCGGCGCCGGTCCGGCCGGTGAGGCAGCGCTGCTCGATGACGCCAAGCAGGCGGTCGGCGTGGACCGGGTTGACGCCCCAGTCGCGCAGCCCCTCGTGGGCCAGCGGCAGCAGCCGGCGGAGCACAAGCTCGGCCACGGGCGCGTCACCCAGGCCCGGCCAGTAGAGCTGCGCGTCCAGGCCATACCGCGCCGCCTCGTGCAGGTTCTCGGCCGCGGTCGCGAACGACATCTGGGTCCAGATCGGGCGCTGCGCCTCGGCGAGGGAGCGCACGAGCCCGTAGTAGAACGCCGCGTTGGCCATGACGTCCGCGACCGACGGGCCGGCCGGGAGGACCCGGTTCTCCACCCGCAGGTGCGGCATGCCATCGACCACGGCGTAGACCGGCCGGTTCCAGCGGTAGATCGTCCCGTTGTGCAGGCTCATCTCGGCCAGCTGCGGGCTCGCGCCGCGGTCAAGCTCGGCCACCGGATCCTCATCCTCACAGATCGGCAGCAGCGCCGGGAAGTAGCGGATGTTCTCCTCGAACAGGTCGAACACCGACGTGATCCAGCGCTCGCCGAACCACACCCGGGGCCGCACCCCCTGCTGCTTCAGCTCATCCGGCCGGGTGTCGGTGGCCTGCTCGAACAGCGTGATCCTGGTCTCCTGCCACAGCTGCCGGCCGAACAGGAACGGCGAGTTGGCCGCCAGCGCGACCTGCACGCCGGCGATCGACTGGGCGGCGTTCCAGTAGTGGGCGAAGGCCTCCGGGCTGACCTGCAGGTGAAGCTGCACGCTCGTGCACGCGGCCTCGGGCGTAATGCTGTCCGCATCGGTGATCAGCTGCTCGGTACCGTCGATCTCGATCCGCATGTTTTCCCCGCGGGCCGCGAAGATCTGCTCGTTGAGCACCTTGTAGCGCTCGTTGGCCGACAGGGTCCCCTCGGTCATGTCCTCCTCGGCCAGCGTCGGCAGGATGCCGATCATGACGAGGCGGCTGCCGGTGCCGCGGGCCTTGGTGTCGGCGGCATTGAGGCTGGCGCGGACCTCCTGCTCCTGGCCGGCCATGGCGTCACCGTCAAGCCGCCGGGGCGGCACGTTGATCTCGAGATTGAACTGCCCGAGCTCGGTCGCCCAGGCCGGGTCCGCGATCGCGTCGAGCACGGTGGCGTTGTGCATGGACGGCGCCCCGCGGTCATCCACGAGGTTCAGCTCGATCTCGAGGCCCACCTGCGACGGGCTGGTATCGAACAGGTGCTCGTGCAGCATCCGGGCGAAGACCTCCAGCGAGCGCCGCACCTTGTCGCGGTACCTGCGCCGGTCCTCGCCGCTGATCTTGATGGCCTGAATGTCACGGCCCATGTGGCCTCCGTGCGCAACTGGAGAGGGGGACCATGTACCCCGCCGGCCACCCTCCCTACACATTGGCACGCCACCAGGGCTGGCGCCAGCGTGGCCTGCGCCGTGCGGGTTATGGACCGCCGGCCGCAGATTGCCCTATGGTGCCCTAATACTTTCGCAGATGAGAGGGTGGGACAGGCGTGACTGCCCCGAACGGTGACCCGGCCTACGACGTTGAACTGCACGCCGTGACCAAGCGGTTTGGCTCCCTGACCGCGGTCAACGCCGTCACCCTGAAGGTGCGCAAGGGCGAGTTCCTGTCGCTCCTGGGGCCGTCCGGCTGCGGCAAGACGACCTCATTGCGGCTCATAGCCGGCTTCGAGCAGCCGGACGAGGGCGAGATCCTGATCGGCGGCAAGGACGCGGCCGGTGCCCCGCCCTACAAGCGGGACGTCAACACCGTGTTCCAGCAGTACGCGCTGTTCCCGCACATGTCGGTGCTGGACAACGTCGCCTACGGGCTCAAGCAGCGCAAGGTGGGCAAGCCGGAGCGCCACGCCAGGGCGCGGGAAGCGCTCGAGCTCGTGCGCATGACCGGCCGGGAGGCGCACCGGCCCACCATGCTCTCCGGCGGCCAGCAGCAGCGCGTCGCGCTCGCCCGCGCGCTGGTGATGAACCCGCGGGTGCTGCTCCTGGACGAGCCCCTGGGCGCACTCGACCTGAAGCTCCGTAAGGAGATGCAGATAGAGCTCAAGCGCATCCAGGAGCAGGTGGGGATCACGTTCGTCTATGTCACTCATGACCAGGGTGAGGCGCTGTCCATGTCCGACCGGGTCGCGGTCATGTCCAACGGCGTGATCGAGCAGCTCGACGAGCCGCGCGCGATCTACGACCGGCCGCTGACGCCGTTCGTGGCCGACTTCATCGGGGACATGAACTTCCTGGCCGGGGAGGTCGCCGAGGCGGCCGACGGCGGCTTCGCCATCGACGCCGGCGCGGGGATCGTGGTGCGCGGCCGCGGGCGGGCGGCGCGGGGCACGCGCGTGCGGGTGGGCATCCGGCCCGAGCGCATCGTGGCCGCGGCCGGCACCGCCAGCGGGAACGCCAACTCGGCCACCGCCGAGGTCATCACCAAGATGTACCTGGGCGACCAGATCCAGATCGTGGCCAGGCTGGCCAGCGGTGACAGCATCCTGGTGCGTGAGCAGCGCGCCAGCGCCGACCCAACACTCGACACCATCAACCCAGGCGACCGGATCGCTCTCAGCTGGGACGAAGCCGCTCCGCTGCTCCTGGGTGACGCCATACCGGCCGCCGTCGGCGGCCAGCAGGAGGAGTCATGAACGAAGACCGGGATCACCTCAGGATCCTCGCGCCGCGCGCGATGAAACCCAAGCTCGACTACCTGCACCGCGAGGTCCAGCGGGCGGCCGGGCGGCGGATTGACCGGCGGCAGGCTCTCGGGCTGGGCGGGATGGCGCTGCTCGCGGCCGCGGCGGCGGCCTGCGGGAAGACGACGACCACCTCCGGCGGCACAGCGGCCAGCCCGGCCGGCTCGGCGGCGAACACCCTGGCGGGCAAGCCGCTGGAGAACCACCTGGAGATCTACAACTGGTCCCAGTACGACGACCCGTCGACCTTCACGAAGTTCACGAAGCTGCCGGCCGAGGCGAAGGCCGGGATGACCACCCACGAGACCTTCTACTCGAGCAACGACGAGCTGCTGGCCAAGCTGCACGCGGGCGGCACCGGCTACGACATCATCGTGCCCAGCCAGAACGCCGTGGCCGAGCTGATCGATGAGAAGGGCCTGATGGCCCTGGACAAGGCGCTGCTGCCCAACCTCAAGAACCTGGACCCGTCGTTCCTGAAGCCGTCCTATGACCCGACCGGCGACTATCACGTCATCAAGGACTTCGGCATCACGATGTTCTTCTACAACAACAAGATCGTGACCAACCAGCCGAAGACGATGCACGACTTCTATGAGGCCATGCCCAAGTACGTGAGCCAGGGCCGCACCAACCTGCTAGACGGGGCGGAGGAGGTGGTGCCGCTGGCGCTGATGGCGCTCGGCCTGGACCCCAACACCACCAGCCAGTCCGACTTCAACCAGGTGAAGTCGTTCCTGCTCTCGATCCGCAAGGGCGTCACCACCATCGACTCGTCCGCCTACATCAACGACGCCATCGCCGGCAAGATCATCCTCAGCCAGGGGTGGAACGGCGACGTGCGCCGGATCGTGCAGGGGCGCAAGAAGCAGGGCGACATCACCGCGGTCATCCCGACCGAGGCGTCGGAGATCTGGGCGGACAACTGGTGCATCCCGGTGGAAGCGCCGCATCCGGTGGCCGCGCACGCCTGGATCAACTGGCTCCTGACGCCGAGCACGGCGGTGACCGAGATGAACTATCACAACTACAAGATCCCGATGCCGGCCGCGCTCGCTCAGCTGCCCTCCGCCCTGCGGGACGACCCCATGTTCAACGTGCCGAAGACCTACACCGACAACTACCACTACATCCTCAACGTCAGCCCCCAGGTCGTGCAGGCCCGCACCCAGATCTACACGGAGTTCAAGGCGGCTTAGGGCATGTCCCATAGATCTTCAGCCTGCTGCGCGTCCGCCGGAGGGCGTCCCGCGGCGTTGTCGTCGTCGCCGATAGCTCCGCTATCGTCTCCTCCTCCGCCTTGCGGTCCATCCCTCCGGACGGCCGCTCGCGACGGCCAAGATCTACAGGACACGCCCTGATGGCGGTCGCCGAGCAGACCGAAACCGGGGCGGTCGCCGCGCCGGCCGCACGGCGGAGGCGATCGTTCCGCCCGCACTACCCAGCGTGGCTGACGGCCCCGTCGCTGCTGTACTACGCGGTCTTCTTCCTCGGGCCGATGGCGATCCTGGTGGCGTTCTCGCTGGCGACCCAGCGCGGATTCGGCAGCCTCTCCTACGGGTTCGACATTGCCCAGTACCGGCTGATCGGGAACTCGCTGTACACGACGATCTTCGCGCGCACGCTCGTGATGGCCTCGATCGGCTCCCTGCTGACCATCGCGGTGGGCTACCCGCTCGCCTACTGGATGGCCCGGTACCTGACGACCTACAAGATGCTGGCGCTGCTCCTGGTCGTCGTGCCGTTCTGGACGTCCTTCCTCATCCGCACCTACGCGCTGAAGATCATCCTGGATCCCCATGGGTACCTCGCCAGGTACGCGGGCATCAACATCCTCTACACCAAGTACGCGGTGGCCGTCGGCCTGGTCTACAACTACCTGCCGCTGTTCATCCTGCCCGTGTTCGCCTCGCTGGAGCGGATGGACTGGACGCTGATCGAGGCCGCCACCGACCTGGGGGCGCGCCCATTCACGGCGTTCCGGCAGATCACGCTCCGGCTGACGCTGCCCGGCGTCATCACCGGGGCGCTGCTGGTGTTCATCCCCATGACCGGCGAGTACATCATCCCCAGCATCCTGAGCGGCGGGAACTATGAGTTCGTGGGCAACGTCATCGGCGACCAGTTCAACCAGGCCCAGAACCAGCCGTTCGGCTCGGCGCTCTCGATCGCGCTGATGGGCGCGCTGTCGGTGTTCGTCATCGTGTACATCCTCTTCGCCACCAAAGAGGAGCAGTTCGGTGCCTAGACGCGTCACGGCCAAGCAGGGGTTCACCGCGTGGGCGGTGGCGGTGTTCGCCTTCCTGTACCTGCCGATCCTGGTGATGGCGATCTTCGCCTTCAACAAGCCGTCGGCCACCTCGGTCGCCGCGTTCCACGGCGCCAACATCTGCGACATCCCGCCCGACCAGGTCGGCAACATCACGGTCTGGAACGGGTTCACCTCATGCTGGTTCAGCTCCGGCCTGCACGACCCCACCTACATCCCGGCCATCGTCACCAGCCTGCAGATCGCCGCGGCGGCGGCGGTCATCTCCACCGTGCTGGGGCTGTGCGCGGCGCTGGCCCTGGCCAGGATGAAGCCGCGGTTCCGGGCGCCGTTCGACGCCCTGGTGTACCTGACCCTGGTCGTGCCCGAGATCGTCATCGCGGTGGCGTCGCTCATCTTCTTCGTGCAGGCGCGCAACTACTTCCACGCCTTCCCGCCGCTGGGGAAGGCCACCATCCTGCTCGCCCAGGTGGTGTTCAACGCGTCGATAGCGATGCTCATCATCCGGGCCAGGTTCGTGGGGATGGGCGACACGCTCGAGGAGGCCGCCTACGACCTCGGCTCCGGGCCGATGGCCACCTTCCGCCAGGTGACGCTGCCCCGGCTCATGCCCGCCATCGTGGCCGCGGCGCTGCTGTCGTTCACCTTCTCGTTCGACGACTACGTCGTCCCCGCGTTCGTCAACGGCACGACGAACACCTGGCCGATCGTGCTGTTCTCGGCGGTGCGCTTCGGCCTCACCCCGGCCGTCAACGCCCTGGCCACGATCATGCTCACGGTCACCGTGCTGGCGGTGATCGTCACCGCCATCGTGCTGCGCCGCAGCCGTGTGCGCGCCCCCGGCCAGGACCAGACGGGGGGCCTGGACATCGCCGTCGGGCTCCGCTGACCGGCTGGTCAGAGGTCCGGGATTCCCAGATCGAGGTTGGGCCGGTCGATGCCGCCGTCGACCTCGATGACCTTGCCGGTGAGGTAGCCGCCGGCCGGGGAGACGAGGAACACCACCGCGGCCGCGACGTCGGCCGGGTCGCCGATCCGGCCCAGCGGGGTCGCCCGCTCCATCTGCCCGCGCAGCGTGTCGTCGGTGAGCACGATGTCGAGCGCCGAGGTCGCCACGGCGCCCACCGCGACCGCGTTGACCCGGATCCGGGGGGCCAGGTCCGCGGCCGCGAGCCGGGTGTAGTGGGCCAGCGCCGCCTTCGCGGTGCCGTACGCGAGGTACCCGCGGCCCGCGGCCCGCCCGACGGCCGAGGTGATGCTGACGACCGCGCCCGTCCCGCCGTCCGCGCTGCTGGCGAGCAGGTGCGGGACCGCCGCCTGGGTCAGGCTGTGTGCGACCACGACGTTGAACCGGAACGCGTCCTCCAGGTGCCGCGGCGTGGTGGCCAGGAATGGCCGCGGCAGTGCGCCGCCCACGTTGTTGACGACGATGTCCAGCCGGCCGAAGGCGTCGACCGCGGCCGTGGCCAGTCCCGCGGCGGCACCGGGGTCGCTCAGGTCCGCGGGCACCACCACCGCCCGGCGGCCGGCCGCCTCCACCTCCCGCGCGACCGCGGCCAGCTGGTCCTCGGTCCGCGCCGAGATCACCACGTCGGCCCCGGCCTGGGCCAGGGCGACCGCGGTGGCGGCGCCGATCCCCCGGCCGGCGCCGGTGATCACGGCCACCCGGCCGGTGACGAGGAAACGATCTCCGGTCATCAGTCGTAGATGATGACCTGCCGGATGACGTCCCCGCGGCCGAGCGCGGCCAGGGCCTGGTCGATGTCGCCGAGCTTCAGCCGCTGGGTGACCATGCCGCCGAGATCCAGGCGGCCCGTCCGCCACAGGCCGAGCATCCGCGGGTAGTCGCGCTGGACGTCGGCCGAGCCATACAGCGAGGCGAGCGTCTTCTTGCCGTCGAAGAGCAGCTCGAACGGGGTGAACTCGACCTGCTCGTCGGCCCGCCCGGCCCCGACGATGACGACGGTCCCGCCCCGCCGGGCCGCCGTCCACGCAGCCCGGATCGTCTGCGGGGCTCCCACCACCTCGAAGGCGTAGTCGAAGCCCTCCCCGCCAGTGAGCTCGGCCGAGAGCTCGCCCAGGTTGTCCGGGTGCACGGCGTGGGTGGCACCGAACCGGAGCGCCGCCGCGTGCTTGGACTCCACCGGGTCCACGGCCGCGATCACCGCGGCGCCGGACAGGCGTGCCCCCTGGATCACGGAGATGCCGACGCCGCTGCAGCCGATCACGGCGACCGTCGCGCCGGGTTCCACCCGCGCGGTATTGATCACCGCGCCGACGCCGGTCACCACCCCGCAGCCGACGAGCGCGGCCACCTCATAGGGCACATCGGCCTCGAACTTCACCGCACCCGCGGCCGGCAGCACCATCTCCTCGGCAAAGGCCCCGCACCCGGCCAGCCCGAACGCCGGGGTGCCGCCGACGAGGAACCGCGGCTCGACGTAGGCGGCGATGACGTGCGTCATGCACAGGTACGGCTGGCCGCGCAGGCAGGAGGGGCAGGAGCCGCACGGCGGCAGCCAGCTGGCGATGACCCGGTCCCCCACGGCCAGGCCGGTGACGCCGTCGCCGGCCGCGATCACATCGCCCGCCGCCTCGTGCCCGAGGATCGCCGGCAGCGGCTGCGGCAGCCCGCCGTTGCGGGCGGACAGGTCCGAGTGGCACACCCCGGTGGCCCGGACCCGCATCCGGACCTGCCCCGGCCCCGGGCCGACGGCCTCGACATCGTGCCGGATGTCGAACCCCGCGTCCTCGATCGAATGGAGTACAGCGGCCCGCACGGCCCACCTCCGGTGCTGGGGATGCGAGGTGATCTGCCGGTCAAAGTAGAACAGGTTTCAGTTGGGTTCCGCAAGCGGCGCAACTCCTCCCAAGCAAGCGTTAGGGAGGGAGCGCCGGGCCTGCGATAATGACGCACGTGAAGACGACCAGGGAACGCCAGGCCAGCGCCCGGGACACGCCTCCCCGTTCCGGGACCGACGGCAGCGGCACCGCCGACGGGACCGCCCGGTCCGAACGCCGCGCCCACCTGGTGGTGCTGGCCGGCGAGCTGTTCGCGCAGAAGGGCTACCGTGCCACGACCGTGCGCGAGATCGCGGACGCCGCCGGGATCCTGTCCGGCAGCCTGTATCACCACTTCGACTCCAAGGAGTCGATCGGTGACGAGATCCTGTCGAGCTTCATCAACGAGGTGCTCGCCGACTACCGGGGCGCCGTCGCCTCGGCCGGGAACCCGCGCGCCGTGATCGAGCAGATCGTGCGCTCGACCAGCCGCACCCTCGCTCGGCACCGGGCCGCGCTCGCGATGCTGCAGAACGACTGGAGCTACTTCGCCGCCCATCCCCGGTTCGCCTACCTGCCCCGGGCCCTGCGCGAGATCGAGCGGATCTGGGTCACCCAGCTGGAGGCGGGCAAGGAATCCGGCCTGTTCCGCGCGGACCTGGACAGCAAGCTCACCTACCGGCTGCTGCGGGACGTCCTGTGGATCCCCGAGCAGTGGCGCCGCACCCGCGGCTATGGCACCGATCAGGTCGTGGACGCGTTCCTGCGGATACTTTTCGACGGGATCGCGAACCCGGCTTGACCCGCTTGGGCCATTCGGGACGCCGGTCGCCCGTCTCACCTGTTCCCATCAGGGCAGGCCCGATTCACTCCGTCCGCCGGGGAACCGGATTGACGCGGCGGGATGTGTCGGAGGGCCTCTGCCCTTGCCAGCCGCCCGGCGGCTGATACACGAATCGCCTGGCCCGCTTGGCGATCGGAATGAGGTCGCTCGCCTCGATCAGCTCGTGGGTCTCGAAATGAGTGAAGGCACCCGAGCTGGTGATCGCCAGGCTCATCGCGACGGTGGTGTGCGCGTCGCGCATCTCGAAGACCGCCATACCGTCGTACTGCCCGAACATCCAGTAGTAGCACTCAAGGCGGCCCCCGTTGGTTTCCACCAGCTCTCGGACGACCTCGGCCCGGTCGGAGGGGTTGGCGACGAACCGCCTGGTCGCATCGCTACTGAGGTTGAACAAAGCCAGGTATTTCACCATCACAACCACCCCCGTGCAGGGACGCCAACCCAACTGGCCCTTTGCAGCATCAATACCCGCGATGCGCCCGGCGAACTTTGTCAACCGCCCGGGAGCTGAGGACGGCTTGTTACCGGGTACATATGCGTAGCGGCCGGCCCGGGCGCGTGGTATCGGGGGATCGATCATTGGACACCATCGGAACAGACTCGCAGGCGCAGCCCGCCCCGCCGGACGGGCACCTAGCGCCGCTAGAAGAAACGATGCTGGCTCAGGCCAAGACCGGGGAGTGGCTGGATTGTGGAGACGGCCCGTTCGATCTGGCTGCGATGCAATCGTGGGGTAGGGAGCGGGCGGTAAACGCGGCCGTGCTGCGGGAGTTGCTGGTCGGAAAGCGCTGGCCGGTACACGCCAAGGGGGTCCGGCTGCGTGGTGTGCTGATCAGCGGGTTGCTGGATCTGGAAGGGGCAGAGCTGCACTGCCCGCTGTCATTGGATGGCTGCTGGCTCGACGCCAGCGATCCTGTATGCCTCGACCGTGCCACCGCCACGCGGATCGCGCTGACCAAGTGCCAGCTGGCGGGAGGCCTGACCGCCAACATGCTCACGGCGGGACAAGTTGACCTCAGCCGCTCAACCCTGCTCAAGGGCCCGCTCTCGCTCAAGTGCGCAAACATCACCGGCGAGCTGATCTGCAGCGGCGCCCGGCTGAAGGGCACTGACAGCGACCTCAATGCGCTGGTCGCCGGCGGGATAAAGGTCGGAGGTTCTGTGTATCTCGACCCGTATCTCGACGATAAACAGTTCACCGCGGACGGGGCGGTCTGGCTGGCCCGCGCGGACATTGGTGACGACCTCGACTGTTGCGGCGCGCAGCTGGGCAGCAACAGTGACGGCATCGGGCTGCTGGCCGAGGGGGTGAAGGTAGGCGGTCACGTTCTTCTCCGTGAGGGATTCAAAGCCGATGGGGCGGTCCGGCTGCTTGGCGCGGACATCAGCGGCGATCTCAGCTGCCGCGCCGGGCGACTGGGCCGTGACCATAACGGCTACGCGCTGGTCGCCGACAGGATGACGGTCGGCGGTGAGGTACACCTCTACCGGGGGTTCGCCGCCGACGGGGCGGTCGTGCTGGACGGCGCGGACATCACCGGCGATCTGAGCTTCAGCGGCGCGCAGCTGACCGGTACCAACAACGACGGCAACGCGCTGATCGCCGACGGGATCAAGGCCCACCATGATGTCTTGCTCGACCAGGCAGCCACCGAAGATGGGGAGGCGGCGCAGCTGTTCACCGCCGCCGGGGCGGTCCGGCTGGCCCGCGCAGATGTAACCGGCGACCTGAGCTTCAGCGGCGCGCAGCTGACCGGCACCGACCACGACGGCAACGCGCTGATCGCCGACGGGATCAGGGTCGGTGCCGCTGTATTGCTCAATGACGGGTTTACTGCCGCAGGAATCGTGTCGTTCAACTCCGCGCGTGCCGAGCGGCTGGAGCTGAGCCCGGCCAAACGCGCAAACGAGATCAGATTTGACTTCACCGCAAGAGAGGCGGAGATAGCCGGCGAGCTGAAGTGGGCGCCCGACGGGCAATTCTCCGGGCTGGTCAATCTGGAGGACGCCCACGTCGGCCAGCTGGAGGATGACAACTGGCCGCCAACGGGCGGGCAGGCCGGCGGGTACTGGCCTCCCGGCGGGAAGCTTTGCCTCAGCGGCTTCACCTACGGCGGGCTCGCTGACGCCAGCGTGGACCAGCGGCTGGAGTGGATCAGCAGCCAGTACCAGGGGGCTAAGCGGACGGCCTTCGCGGCACAGCCGTATGAGCAGCTGGCGGACTGGTACAGCCGGGCCGGGCAGGACTCCGAAGCCCGCGCGGTGGCGATCGCCAGGCGTCGTGACCTGCGGAAGTATGGCAACCTCAAGTGGTATCGCAAGTTCGGCAACTGGTTCCTGGACGCGACCATCCGGTACGGATACGAGACCTGGCGGGCCGCGGCGGGCCTGGCCCTCGTGTTCGTGGCCTTCTGGGTGCTGTCGTGGGGCGGAGCGCAGCTGCATGTGATCGTGCCGACCGGGGACGTCAAGGGACCGGTGCCGACCGCAACCCATTGCACCAGCGATTACCCCTGCTTCTATCCGTTCGGGTACACGATCGACACCGTCATCCCGATCATCAGCGTGCACCAGGCCGATCACTGGGGCCCAGACGGCAGCAAACCATTTGGCTTGCTGTGGGTAATCGGCGTATGGGGTGCGACGGCGGCCGGCTGGGCGCTGGCGACCCTCCTGGTGGCCGGCTACACCGGGCTCGTACGCCAGGACTGACACCTGACACCGAAGGTGCGGGCCACCCAGCGACCGAGGGATCATCGGGCGGAACAGGGGGCTGTTACCCTCGAACCAAGCAAGCGTTTGGTCTAGAAGCCGGGGCTTGTCGACCAGACCCGGGACCAGGAGGGGCCATGGGCCGGCTCGACGGCAAGGTCGCACTGATCACCGGGGGCGCCCGGGGCATGGGCAAATCGCACGTGCGGCACTTCGTGTCCGAGGGCGCGCAGGTGGTCTTCGGCGACGTGCTCGATGACAAGGGCGCCGCCGTCGCCGGCGGCCTCGGCGGGCGGTCCTGCCGGTACGTGCACCACGACGTGACCAGCGAAGCGCAGTGGGCCGCCGCGGTCGCCGCCGCGCTGGACGCCTTCGGCCGGCTCGACGTGCTGGTGAACAACGCGGGCGTGCTGAAGTTCGCCCGGATCGCCGACATGCCGCTGGC
>Ga0335085_10011759_pt1 | contig 12953 bp, 13 predicted proteins | sample Lox_Sample_45_FD_206712 | JGI IMG/M metagenome (GOLD analysis project Ga0335085, IMG submission 206712) | Soil microbial communities from Loxahatchee National Wildlife Refuge, Florida, United States - Lox_Sample_4.5 | ecosystem: Environmental > Terrestrial > Soil > Wetlands | place: USA...
ACGGAATCGCGTTTCTTTTCGTGATTTCGGCGGCCGGCGCAGCGCTGCTCCTGCCGGCCTTTGCGCTGGAGGCCTACTACGCCCCGCCACGCTGGCCCGGCGCCGCGGGCATCGCCGCGGCGCTCTACGTGGGCCTCGCGGCCTCCGTGGGCGCCTTCATCTGCTGGAACCGCGGCGTGGCAATCGTCGGCGCCAACGCGGCGGGCTTCACCGTGCACCTGCTGCCCGCCTTCGGCACGCTGCTCGCGATCGCCTTCCTCGGCGAATCCTTCCAGCTCTTCCACGCGGCGGGCATCGCCACCATCCTCGCCGGCGTGATCGTCGCCACCCGGGCGGCCCCGGCGCGGGACTAGCTCTCCCTACTTGGCTGGCGGCGCGTCCGGCTGACCCGGGAACTGCTTGCTCGCCGGGTCGATGTACGCCCAGGGCCGGGCGCTCTTCGTCCAGATGTTTGTCGTGATCTTCATGGGCGGCGCGGCGTCGATTGTGCCGACCCGCACGACCACGAACTCGCTGCTGTTGGCGCGCTGGCTGTAGATGGGCGAGCCACAGTCGCCGCAGAAGTGGCGGTACAGAGTGCGGCCGCTGTCGGCGTGGGCCTCGTAGCGCTTCGGTTTGCCGCGGGTGATCCTGAACGACGCGCCCGGGACGACGGCGTTGACGCTCCCGCCCGCGCCCGAAGTCTTCTGGCAGTGGACGCAATGGCAGGCGCGAAGCTCGGTCACGGGGACGTCGATCTCGTAGCCGATCGTGCCGCAGAGGCAGCTTCCGGTGTGCGCAGCGGTCATGGGCCGGGTCCTAAGATGAGTTGTCCGCGCATTATCCTCGCTTCCCGCGGGCAAAAAAAAGCCCGCCGAAGCGGGCTCTTTCTAAAATGGACGGTATCAGGCCACCGGCTTGACGTTGATCGCCTGGGGACCCTTCGGGCCCTGGCTTGCGTCGTAGGACACCTTGTCGTTCTCCTTCAGGGTCTTGAAGCCCGATCCCTGGATCGCGGAGAAGTGAACGAACAGATCCTTGCCGCCGTCATCGGGCGTGATGAATCCGAAGCCCTTGGAGTCGTTGAACCACTTGACCTTGCCTGTACTCATGATCTTTACCTAAAAAAATGGAAAAATGGGCTTGCGCCCGGGTGCGGGCAATTCAAGAAGAGAGGAACGGAGATCTGAGCCGTACAACGCGAGAGCGCTGCAGAAAGAACCACGTGTTCAGTGCTTGAAAACCTGCACGCCGTCTTATACAGCCCGGCGAGCCACGGGTCAAGTCGGCCCCGGGAACTTCTTCCCCGGGCCCTGCGCCATATGTTACGGTTATGGCAATGACGAGCGGGAGCATTGCGGTGCTGCGAGAGATTCCCGAGGTGACGCAGGACGACCCTTCCATCCGGCGGCGCTGGTTCCACAACGACTATTTCGACCTCTTCGTGCTCGAGACGGGCGGCGAGCTGGCGGCGTTCGAGCTCTGCTACGGCATCGACGCCAGCGAGCGGGCGCTGGTGTGGAGCCGGGCCCGCGGCTACTTCCACGACGGTGGGACCTCCACCTCCGGGGATTTCATCGGGGCGCGGCTTGCCGACGGCGACCCGCTTGAGGCCGATCCGATCATCGCGCGCTTCGAGCACGACGCGACCGGCCTCCCCAAGGCGCTGCAGCACTCGCTGATGGATCGCCTGCGCGAGTACGCCCTGCAGAGCGCCGAGGGCGCCGCGCGCCGCAAAAGCTTCCGCCGCGCCGCCTGGCAGACCGGGGCAAAGCAAAACCCGAAAACGGGCCGCGACTGACCACCCGGAGCGGACTCCCCCCGTACACGTGGACGCGGCCGCGCACGCCGCGCCGCTCGCCGTCGGGTCGCCGCATGCCGGAATCCTCAATATCGCCGAGGACAAGGGTCTCGTCTCCTCGGAGCGCGCGCTCCGTCTGCTCGGGTGGAGCCCGGACTTCCGGCTGCCCGCTTCCTGAGCGAATAGCCGTTCGCCGCACGGCGTAAAGCAGCGCAGGCCCGCCGCGACTAAACTCCTCGACTCAGCCCCCCGAGGAGATTCGAATGGCCGAAAAACCGCAGTGGCACGATCTGGGCCCGTCCGAAGCCTTTCAGCGACTCGAACTCACCGAAGCGAGCCTCGGCCGGCAGAAGATCGCGGTCTCCTGGCGCGACGGTAAGTTCGGCGTCGTCTCCGGCGCATGCAACCACGCCGGCGGGCCGCTGGGCAGGGGGCGCCTGGACGGCGACTACATCGTCTGTCCCTGGCACAACTGGAAGTTCCATCGCTGCACCGGGAAGGGCGAGCCTGGCTTCGAGGAAGATCGCGTTCCCGCTTACGAGCTGCGCGTCGCCGACGGCAGGCTCCAGGTGCGCGCCGACAATCCCACCTCGCGCAACAAGAAGCCGCACGCCCCGCATCCGCTCTCGCGAAAGATCGAGCGCGCCCCGGGGGAGATCCGCGTGGCCGGCATTTCCACGACGAACATGGACGAGGCCAACCCGCGCTATTCGACCTCCGACGCGCTGCTCCAGGTGTCCCTCGATCACGCGGGCGACGCCTTGAAGTGCGAGACGCGGCTCATCCGGCTCTCGTCCCTGAAATTCCGGAACTGCGAGGGCTATTACTCGAAGAGCGCGCAGGCCTGCACTTGGCCCTGCTCGATCACGCAGATGGATGCGAGCGACGAGCTCGATCGAGTCTACGAGGCGCTCGTGCACTGGGCCGACGTCGTGCTCGTGTCCACGCCGATCCGCTGGGGCGTTGCGAGCTCGCTCTACTTCAAGATGGCCGAGCGCCTGAACTGTATCCAGAACCAGATCACCATCCGCGATACCGTTCTCATCCGGCGCAAGGTCGCCGCCTTCATCATCACCGGTGGGCAGGACAACGTGCAGGGCGTGGCGGGGGAGATGCTGTGCTTCTTCTCGGAGCTCGGCTTTCAGTTCCCGCAATTCCCGTATATCGCCCATTCGCGGGGCTGGTCCGCCGAGGATATGGAGCGGAACGTGGCTCACGTGATGAACAGCGCCGAACTGCGCGAGGGCGCGCAGCAGCTCGCCGCGCGCGCGGTCGAGCTGTCCAAGATCCTGATGGCCACCTGCCCCATGGTCGAGCACACGCCGCGCGGAGGGCGCAAGGCCTATCGGCTGGAGATCGAGCGGGCCTGAGCCGCTGAAAGCCTACCCGTGGAATACGTCCGGGCCGCACGAAGGGCCGACACCCGGTCTTCGCGGAGCCCGGCGCATATGATCCTCCGCAATCTCGTTTCTTCGCTTCTTGCGGGAGCCGGGAAGGCTTAGGGAGTACTCATCCAGGCATCGCTGCCTCGGTACGGCGATACCCCGGCGCCAGGCATCACGCTGTTGTTTGATGTAGCGCAACTCCCCCCGCGCCAGCCGCGCTATAAGTCTGCAAGGAATAGGAAACCGTGTTTCAGATCCGCATTCACGGGCGCGGGGGGCAGGGCGTCGTCACCGCCGCCGAGATGCTCTCCGTCGCCGCGTTTCGCGAGGGGCGCCACTCGCAGGCGTTTCCGAGCTTCGGCTCGGAGCGCACCGGCGCTCCGGTGGTTGCCTTCTGCCGCATCGACGAGCGCGAGATCCGCCTGCGCGAGCCGGTGATGCGGCCCGATGCGCTCATCATCCAGGACCCGACGCTGCTGCATCAGGTCGAAGTCTTCGCAGGGATCGTCCCCGACGGCTTCATCGTCATCAACACGCGGCGCAGCTTCGAGGAATTGGGCGTAGGCGATTTCGTGCAGGGATTCCACGCCGAGCGCCTGTGCACCCTGAACGCCACCGAGATGGCTCTCAGGCACGTCGGCCGGCCGGTGCCGAACGCGGCGCTGCTCGCCGGATTCGCCGCGGTGACCGGGCGGATATCGCTCGACTCGGTGATTGCCGCGATTCGCGACAAGTTCGCCGGAAAGGTGGCCGAAGCCAACGTCGCCGCCGCGCGGGAGGCGTTCGAGTTCGTCGAGCGCCAGGCGGAGAAACGCTCGCATGCTCAAGCAAATTGAAGGATCTCAGGCGGTCGCAGAGGCAGTCGCGCTGTGCCGCCCGGAAGTGATCTGCGCCTATCCGATCTCGCCCCAGACGCACATCGTCGAGGCGCTGGGTAGGATGGTGAAATCTCGCGCGCTCGCGCCCTGCGAGTTCATCAACGTCGAATCGGAATTCGCGGCGATGTCGGTGGCGATCGGTGCATCGGCGGCCGGCGCCCGCACCTACACCGCGACCGCAAGCCAGGGCCTGCTCTTCATGAGCGAGGCCGTGTTCAACGCCGCCGGTCTCGGCCTGCCGATCGTGATGACGGTCGCCAACCGCGCGATCGGCGCGCCGATCAACATCTGGAACGACCACACCGACGCCATGAGCCAGCGCGACTGCGGCTGGATCCAGCTCTTCGCCGAGACCAACCAGGAGGCGCTCGACTTGCACATCCAGGCGTTCCGGCTCGGCGAGGAATTGTCGCTTCCGGTGATGGTGTGCATGGATGGCTTCATTCTCACGCACGCCTACGAGCGCGTGGACATTCCCCCGCAGGAGAAGGTCGATGCCTACCTGCCGCGCTTCGAGCCGCGCCAGGTGCTCGACCCCGCGGAGCCTGTGTCGATCGGGGCGATGGTCGGGCCCGAAGCGTTCATGGAAGTGCGCTACCTCGCCCACGCCAGGCAAATGCGCGCTCTCGAGCTCATCCCCGACTGGGCCGAGGAATTCTGGCGCGTGTTCGGCCGCGATACCGGCGGCCTGATGCACACCTACCGCACCGAGGACGCGGACACCGTCGTCGTGGCGCTCGGCTCGGTGCTCGGCACCGTGAAGGACACGGTGGACGAGCTGCGCGATCGCGGCGCGAAGATCGGCGTGCTCGGCATCACCTGCTTCCGTCCGTGGCCGGCGGCCGCGGTGCAGCGTGCGCTCCTGAAAGCGAAGCGCGTCGTGGTCCTGGAGAAGAGCCTGGCGGTGGGTCTCGGCGGGATCGTCTCGACCAACGTGCGCACGTCCTATGCCGGGCGGCCGGACTCGGTCCACACGGTGATCGCGGGACTCGGCGGCCGCGCCATCACCCGGGCGTCGCTGGCGCGTGTCCTCGGCCTGGCGATGGAAGGCGAGCTCGCGCCGCTCGAGTTCCTCGATCTGGATATGGGCGCGGTCGAACGCGTTCTCGCGCGCGAGCACGAGCTGCGCAGAAGCGGCCCGCTCGCCGAAGCGGTGCTACGCGAGGTCGGCGCGGTCGCGTCGCGCGCGGGCTGAGGGGCCTTGCGATGGCATTCCAGCCGATCAAGTTCTACCAGACCGGGACCTTCACGGTCGGCAACCGGCTGCTTCCGCCCGAGACCCGCTCGGTCCAGGCGAACATGCGCCGCACCAACTCGCTCAACTCCGGCCACCGCGCGTGCCAGGGCTGCGGCGAGGCACTGGGGGCGCGCTATGCCATCGATGCAGCCATGAGTGCCACGGCGAATCAGCTGGTCGCGGTGAACGCCACCGGCTGCCTCGAGGTGTTTTCGACGCCGTACCCCGAGACATCATGGCAGATTCCGTGGATCCATTCGCTCTTCGGCAATGCCGCCGCAGTTGCGACCGGCGTGGCCGCCGCCCTCAAGGTGAAGAATCGCAAGCACGTGCGCGTGATCGCGCAGGGAGGTGACGGCGGCACCACCGACATCGGCTTCGGCTGCCTCTCGGGGATGTTCGAGCGCAACGACGACGTGCTCTACGTCTGCTACGACAACGAGGCCTACATGAATACCGGCGTGCAGCGCTCCTCGGCCACGCCGCCGGCTGCGCGCACCGCGACCACCATGGCGGTGGGGAGCGAGCCGGGCAACGTGTTCGGGCAGGGCAAGAACCTGCCGGCGATCGCGATGGCGCACGAGATCCCTTATGTCGCCACCGCCACCATCGCCGACCTGCGCGACCTCGAATACAAGGTGAAGCGCGCCATGGAAATCCGCGGCGCGCGCTACCTGCACATCTTCGTTTCGTGCCCGCTCGGCTGGGGCCACGAGTCCGAGCTCTCGATCCGGATCGCGCGGCTGGCTCAGGAGACGGGGCTGTTCCCGGTGTTCGAGGCCAAGCGGGGCGAGGTGACTGGCGTCTCGAAGATCCGCCGCCAGAAGCCGGTCGAGGATTACCTGAGGCCGCAGAAGCGCTTTGCGCACCTGTTCGCGCCAAGTCCGCACGTGGAGACGATCGCCGCAATCCAGGCGATCGCCGACCGCAACATCCGCCGGTACGGCCTGCTCGACGGGGCTGCGGCGTGAGAAAGCCCTTCGCCATCACGCTCGACCCGGGATCGAGCCTCGCCAATCACACCGGGACCTGGCGCACCTTCCGGCCGGTGTATGTCGATCGGCTGCCGCCGTGCAATTCCGCCTGTCCGGCCGGCGAGAACGTCCAGGGCTGGCTCGCACACGCGGAATCGGGCGATTACGAGGCGGCGTGGCGGCTGCTCACCGAGGACAACCCGATGCCGGCAGTGATGGGGCGCGTGTGCTATCACCCCTGCGAGACGAAATGCAACCGCGGCGAGCTCGACGACGCGGTCGGCATCAATTCGGTGGAGAGATTTCTCGGCGACGAGGCGATCCGGCACGGATGGAAGTTCGATGCGCCCGCCGGAAGCAGCGGCAAGCGCGTGCTGATCGTCGGCGCCGGCCCCTCCGGGTTATCGGCCGCCTATCACCTTGCGCGCGCCGGGCACGCCGTGGCGGTGCACGAGGCGGGCCCCGTCGCGGGCGGCATGATGCGCTTCGGCATTCCGAAATACCGGCTGCCGCGCGCGGTGCTGGAGGCCGAGATCGCCCGCATTCTCGCGCTGGGCGTCGAGCTGAAGCTTAACGCCAAAGTGGCGAACATCCTGGACGCCATGAAAGCGCATAGCTTCGATGCGGCGTTTCTTGCCGTCGGCGCGCACATCGGCAAACGGGCCTACATTCCGGCGGGCTCCAGCTCGAAGATCCTCGACGCTGTCTCGGTGCTGCGCTCCATGGAAGGGGAAGCAAAGCCCATGCTCGGCCGGCGCGTAGTCGTCTACGGCGGCGGCAACACGGCCCTCGACGTCGCACGGACGGCGAAGCGCCTGGGCGCGACCGACGCCATCATCGTCTACCGCCGCACGCGCGAGAAGATGCCCGCGCACGACAGCGAGCTCGAGGAAGCCTTGCAGGAGGGCGTGCTGGTGAAATGGCTCTCCACCATCAAGCAAGCCGGCGAATCCTCCCTCACGGTGGAGAAGATGCTGCTCGACGACAAGGGCTTCCCGCAACCGACGGGCGAGTTGGAGACCCTGGAGGCCGATTCGCTGGTGCTCGCGCTCGGGCAGGACGTCGATCTGTCGCTGCTCGAGGGCGTCCCGGGATTGGCGATCGAGAACGGCGTGGTGAAGGTCGGGCCGAACATGATGACGGGGCACGCGGGAATCTTTGCCGGCGGCGACATGGTGCCCTCGGAGCGAACGGTCACCGTCGCGGTCGGCCATGGCAAGAAGGCCGCGCGCCACATCGACTCCTGGCTGCGCGGCGCGACCTACGCGAAGCCCGCGGCACACGCCCCGGCCGGCTTCGACCGCCTGAACACCTGGTACTACTCGGATGCGCCGAAGACCCTGCGGCCTACCCTGGACACGGTGCGGCGCCAGTCCACCTTTGAGGAAGTCACGCAGGGGCTGGATGAAACGAACGCGCTCTACGAGGCGCGCCGGTGCCTGTCTTGCGGCAACTGCTTCGAGTGCGACAACTGCTACGGCGTGTGCCCCGATAACGCGGTGGTGAAACTTGGTCCCGGAAGGCGCTTCGAGGTCAATTACGACTACTGCAAGGGCTGCGGCCTGTGCGCCGAGGAATGTCCCTGCGGCGCGATCGACATGGTGGCGGAGAACAACTAGCAAAGAGCGCGAGAGGGCGGAGACAATTGCCGCTGCGGCGCCGGGCGATTTGTGCATTCAGCGTTTCTCCGAACTCGTGCCCGAGGGCAGCATTCTGCGCCGCGCGAACAGGGCACGGTACGCCGCGCAGCGCTCCGCGCGCGAGCGCCCCAGCGTATAGTAAAAAGCGTGCGGAGTGACGAGCGCGTCCTCCTCGCCGAGCGCGTTGGCGCGGAAGCTCGACCACCGGTACTCGCTCGCCTCGCGGACGATTCCCGCGCGCACCGGATTCGATTCGATATAGCGCATGCAGGCAAGGAAATACCGTCGCGCGCGCACCGGCGTGCCGTCGAAGCGCTCCTCCCAGATCCCGCCTTCGTGTCCGTGGGCGCGGGCAAGGTGGCGCGCATAGCGCTCGCCTGCCAAGCGAAGCAGGAGGGTGGCGCCTCTCGCCCGCGCGGGCGTCACCAGAAGGTGTACGTGGTTGCCCATCAAGGCGTAGGCGTGCACCGCGCAATTTTCTCGCGCGGCGCACGTGGAGAGTCCCTCCAGGTAGGCGAGGCAATCGTCGCTTGCAGAGAAACACGCCGAGAGCCCGCGCTGCACCAGGTGCAGGGCGACACGAGGCTCTTCGGGGCATGCGAGGCGCATGCTTCCGGCAACGTCCCGGCCCGCGTGGCGTTGACGGGAGCGTCGACGCTTTCTCTTCAGGGATACAAGCCGCGCACCGCGTGCGCCTCGAGCACGCGCGTACAGCCGATCACGTAGGCGGCGGTGCGCAAGGGAATCCTGCGCTCGGCGTGCAGGTCCCAGACCGCGCGGAAGGCGTCCCTCATGATGCGCTCGAGGTTCGAGTTCACGTCCGCCTCGCTCCAGAAGAAGCTCGAGAAGTCCTGCACCCATTCGAAATAGCTCACCGTCACCCCGCCCGCGTTGGCGAGAACGTCGGGCACGACCGTAATTCCACGCTCGCGCAGCACGTCGTCCGCCTCGGGCGTGGTCGGGCCGTTCGCGCCTTCGACGACGAGCCGGCAGCTAAGCTTCGCCGCCCGCGCAGCGTTGAGCTGCCCCTCGAGCGCCGCAGGAACCAAAATGTCGCAGGGCGTCTGCCAGAAGGCTTCGGCATCGATCGCCCGTGCTTCCGGCGCACCGGCGAGTGTCCCGCCCGCGGCCCGGTGTGCTCTCACCGCGCCGACGTTCAGGCCCGACTCGCTGGCGATCGATCCGGTGTGGTCCTGCAGGGCGACGAGCTTCGCGCCCGCCGCGGAAAAAAGCCGCGCCGCCGCATCGCCGACGTTGCCAAATCCCTGAATCGCGACCCGCGCGCCCTCAAGCGGTGCTCCGAGCTTCCCCATCGCCTCGCGCGCGATCGTCACGACGCCGCGCCCGGTCGCGTCGCGCCGCCCGAGGCTTCCGCCCATCGACACGGGTTTCCCCGTGACGACCCCGAGCACCGTGCTGCCCTGGCCCATGGAGTAGGTGTCCATGATCCAGGCCATGATCTGCTCGTCGGTGCCGACATCGGGCGCGGGAACGTCGCGGTCGGGTCCCAGCAGAACGGCGATCTCGCTCGCGTAGCGGCGCGTGAGGCGCTCGAGCTCCGCGCGCGAGAGGGCGTCAGGCGCGACCCGCACCCCGCCCTTCGCGCCGCCGTAGGGAAGATTCACGACCGCGTTCTTCACCGTCATCCAGGCGGCGAGCGCCATCACTTCCGGCAGCGACACGTCGGGGTGATAGCGCAGCCCGCCCTTGCCCGGCCCACGCGACATGTTGTGCTGCACACGATAGCCCTCGAAATGCGCGTAAGCCCCGGAGTCCAGCCGGATCGGCACGTCGACAATGAGGCAGCGCTTGGGCTGGCGCAGCGTCTCGATGTAGCGCAACAGGTCCTTCGGCAGGAGCGGCGCGACGCGCTCGACCTGAGCGAGATAGGTTTCCCAGGCCCCGGCCTCAGCCGAGCGGGCGTAAGTGGGAAGGACGCGAGTCCTGGCTTCCATGAGGGTCACTTGCTGCAGCGACATCTTACCCGCGCCGCCGTCGAGGCGTCTCGGCGGGGCCGGCGATCCGGCGAAAGATTTCGCGTATGCTGCGCGCCGAATGGCGCATTCGTTCCAGGACCCGACAGTCTCCTGTCTGCCATCGCCGCTGCGAAAGCACTGTTGATCCAGGTCAAGACCGCGCCGGGCCTTTGGGAGCAGCATGGCAGGACCGATTTGCGCAGGAAAGGAGTTCCGTTATGGATCCGTACTACTGGTGGGGCTGGGGCCACGGATTCGGCTGGATGGGGCTTTTCCCTCTGGTCTTCATCGCGGCATGCCTGTTCTTCATGTTCTGGATGTTTTCCCGCAAAGGCGGCCGCGGCGCCAGCGAGAGCGCGCGCGAAATTCTCGACCGCCGCTATGCGAAAGGCGAGATCGACAAGCGGCAGTACGAGGAAATGAAGCACGCCCTCGAAGCCTAGCCGCCGAGGCGCGATGGGTTACCTCGTCGAAGGCGTCTGGAAGGATCTTCCCCGCGACACGCGCAGGACAGGAGGCGAGTTCATCCGCCCCGAGTCGGTGTTCCGCGACCGGGTCACAGCCGACGGGTCCTCGGGATTCAAGGCGGAAGCCGGGCGCTATCACCTGTACGTCTCGCTCGCCTGTCCCTGGGCGCACCGAACGATCATCTTCCGCAAGCTGAAAGGGCTGGAGAAGGCGATCTCGCTTTCGGTCGTCGATCCGCTAATGGGCGCGAACGGCTGGGAGTTCAGCGAGCGACCCGGCTGCACGCTCGACACGGCCAACGGCGCCGCGTACCTCTACGAAATCTACCTGAAGGCGCGGCCCGGGTTTTCGGGCCGCGTGACCGTTCCCACGCTGTGGGACAAGGCGCGCGGGACCATCGTCAACAACGAGTCCTCGGAGATCATCCGCATGCTGAATGGCGAGTTCGATGCCCTCGTCGACAAAGCGGGGACCCGATCCCTGCCGGACATGTACCCGCCGGAATTGCGCCCGGAGATCGACCGCTGGAACGAGCTCGTCTACCGCACCGTCAACAACGGCGTCTACCGCGCCGGGTTCGCCACCGCGCAGGACAGGTACGAGCGCGCAGTGGGAGATCTCTTCGCCACGCTCGAAGCGCTCGAGCGCCATCTCGCGAAGAGCCGGTACCTGTGCGGCGAGCGCATCACCGAGGCCGACTGGCGGCTCTTCACCACGCTCGCGCGCTTCGACGTCGTTTACCACTACCACTTCAAGTGCAACCTGCGGCGGCTGCGCGACTACCCAAACCTGTGGGCTTACACGCGCGAGCTCTACCAGGTTCCCGGCGTTGCATCGACTGTCGACATGTGGCACATCAAGGACCACTATTACCGCAGCCAGAAAGAAGTGAATCCGAGCCAGGTAGTGCCGGTGGGTCCCGAGATCGACTTCGCCGAGCCGCACGGGCGCGGCAAATTGGCCACCCAGGCGGCGGCCAACCCCTGAGACGTCCGCACTTGCGGACGCCGAGTTCCCCGAAGCCCTTCGCCGGCGCGAACTGCTGCCTTGACAAGGCGAGAGGGGCTCCCAAACTATGGGACCTATGTATCTGCGACCTTCCTATCTCGCCGCCTGCTGCGGCTGGACGCTTCGGAATCAGTGGTACAGCGTCCGCGCGGGCTGGTACACCCTCGAAAAGGGGCCCTGGGTGGCCGCGCTCGTCGTCGGCCTGGTGCTGGCAGGCTTCGCCGCCGCGCTGCGCGCAGTGGCGACGCACCGCGACGACCGGATGAACGTGGCGTGCCTCGCGCGCAACGTGTATTTCGAGGCGCGTGGCGAGCCCCTGCACGGGCAGCATGCGGTCGCCGAGGTCACGATGAACCGCGTCGCCTCCGGACGCTATCCCGGGACGGTCTGCGGCGTGGTCTACCAGAAATCCTGGGATCCGCTCCGCAAGCGCTACGTCGGCGCCTTCTCGTGGACCGAATTCGACACCGTGCCCACGCCCGCGGGCGAAGAGTGGCTGAGCGCTTGGCGGACGGCCGAAGCGGTCTACTACGGGAACGCCGAGCCGGTCGTCGAAGGCGCCTTGTTCTATCACGCGAGCACCATCAAGCCCTCCTGGGCGCGGGGCAAGGAGCCCCTTGCTCGGATCGGCGGGCACGTCTTCTACAAGTAATCCGGCATCCGCCGCGCCGGCCCGATCCGCCTTGACCCTGCGGCGCGCCGCCGCCTACACTCGCGCGATCGCCCGCGTGCCGTGGGAGAAGGAAATCAGCTTGGCCGCCAAGCCGAAAAAACGCGATTACACGCCGAACGCGCCGGGCGCGCTCGGCGGCGTGCGCGTGCTCGACCTCTCGCGCCTCGTCGCCGGCAACACGCTCACGCAGCTGCTCGCCGACTTCGGCGCGGAGGTGATCAAGGTCGAGCCGCCGGCGGGCGACACCCTGCGCGCCTGGCAAACGAACGGCGTGCCGGTCACCTGGAAGCTCTACTCGCGCAGCAAGAAGAGCCTAGGCCTGGAACTGCGCAAGCCCGAGGCGCGTGAGCTGCTCCTGAAGTTCGTCCCCACGGCGGCGATCTTCATCGAGAGCTTCCGTCCCGGCGTGCTGGAGAAGATGGGCCTTGCGCCGGAAACGCTCTTCGCGCGCAATCCGAAGCTCGTCGTCGTGCGCATCTCCGGCTGGGGGCAGGACGGTCCGTACAGCCAGCGCCCGGGTTTCGGCACGCTCGTCGAGGGCATGTCGGGATTCGCTTCGATGAACGGCTTTCCCGACCGGGAACCCGTGCTGCCGCCGATGTATCTCGCCGACAGCGTCGCCGGACTCCAGGGCGCCGCGGCGACGATGATCGCGCTGCGCGAAGCAGAGAGAGATGGCGGAGCGGGGCAGGTCATCGACCTGCCGCTCCTCGAGCCGCTCTTCAACATCCTCGGCCCGCAGGCGGCGAACTACCGCCTCACCGGCAAGGTGAAGGCGCGCACCGGCAACCGCTCGACCACCACGGCGCCGCGCAACGCCTACCGCACCAAGGACGGTCACTGGGTGTGCCTGTCGGCGTCCATCCAGAAGATGGCGGAGCGCCTGTTCCGCGCGATCGGCCGGCCCGATCTCATCGACGAACCGCGCTACGCG
>Ga0335085_10011760_pt1 | contig 12952 bp, 15 predicted proteins | sample Lox_Sample_45_FD_206712 | JGI IMG/M metagenome (GOLD analysis project Ga0335085, IMG submission 206712) | Soil microbial communities from Loxahatchee National Wildlife Refuge, Florida, United States - Lox_Sample_4.5 | ecosystem: Environmental > Terrestrial > Soil > Wetlands | place: USA...
ACAGTATCTTCCACAAGTGAATAAGGGGCCCCCCAACACATTCCTTGCCCCTCGGCAACGCATCCACTCTCTGTCTTGGCGGTCGCCGATTCATTGCACCTGCGTCTTGGGCCACCTTTACCGCGACTGGAGTTATCAATCTCTTGCAGCTTCCGAAGATGACAGAGGGCTAGGTATTTCGGTCGTAGGGCAGTCCCATCTGATTGGCGCTCTGATCGGCGCGGCATTTGGCGACGATGAGCGTGATGTCGTCGTGCTGTTCGTGTGGACTGTAACGCTGCACTTCATCGATTACTGCCGAGACCATTAGGTGCGGTGGAAGGTCCCGGTGCAGGCCGAGACAATCCAGCAGCCGCTCTTCACCGAACTCGTCTCCCTCTAGACAGCCAGCTTCCGTTACTCCATCTGTGTAGAGTGCCAACGTGTCTCCCGCGGAGAGACTGGTCTCGCCGATGGAGCAGTCCCATCGTGAAAAACGCCCAAGCACGGTGGCGGTAGATTCCAGGCGTTCGACTTCGCTGTTCGCTCGGACGAGGAGTGCCGGTAGATGTCCGCAGTTGGCATAGCGCAAGCGGCCGGTCTGATCGTTGTATTCCGAGAAGAAGAACGTGGCGTAGGCGTTCTCGGCTGTGCTCTGGCAGAACAGGCGATTGACCGATTGCATGAGGCGATCAGGATCGTCGAGTGAGACCGCGCATTGGCTGCGCAGGTTCGCCTGTAGATTCGCCATGAGCAGCGCCGCGGCGATTCCCTTGCCGACGACATCAGCAATTACCAGGCAAAGCCGACCTCCACCTGCGGCGAGAAAATCGTAATAGTCCCCGCCAACATGCCGTGCCTGATGACATGTTCCGGCATAGTCGAGAGTTCTAAGAGGCGGCAGTTCCTGGGGGAACAATTGACTCTGCACTTGCTTGGCGATCTCGAGCTCCTGGGCAAACCGCCGCTCCGCCTCGGCTCGCTGCGCCGAGGCCCGGCGCTGCGCCTCAATGGCATGGGTTATCTCGTCGAAGCTCACCAGAGAGAATGAATTGCCGTCGAGATCTTTGAAATGAGTGAAGACGCCACCCCACACTGGCGGCTCGCCGGCAGCTACGTTCGGCGCTTGCGCTGACTTGACGCGTCGCAACTTCGGCATGCTAAGGAACTTCACTCCGCGTTGCGACCACTCGCGGTAGCGGGCGACCACATCGTCGGTTACGAAGACAACGTCGGTCGGGCGCCCGATAAGGTGATAGAACTTCGAGTCCGGTTCGGGAGCTACCAGGACAAGCACCGTCTCGCCATCCGGCGGTGCGACAGCGAGCCAGCGTTCCCCGGACTGAAGCCTCGTATCTGCGACCAGCCGGAAGCCGAGCTGGTCCACATAAAACCGTCGGCTCAGCTCCTGATCGCGCACGAAGACCTTGACGCAATGAATGCGAAGAATCTGGTTTTGCGATGGCTGAGAGAGCAAATTCACTGGCGGGATTATAAGCCGGACGAACCAAGCATTCCGTCGAGTACAGGGAAATTAGGGGGTAGATTTTGCTCGGCAGCACGAAAGCGTACAGGCCATATGAGTAGAAAGGCAAGCCAGGGGCAGGTAGGAAAAGTTCAACCTCCAAGAAAGCGCAGGCCTTTGCAAGTAACGCAGCACGGCTCCAAGGGTTACGCTCGTTAGCGTTACGCCATTTAGCATAATATCGTATTGGTTGGCGAACTCCTGTGGCGTATCCAACGCGGCAGCAAAGGATCAAGAAAAAAGTAGCTTCCGTTGTAACGATCGAGGATGTCGCGCGAGTCGAGCGACTGTAGTGCCTTCTGCACGCTCGATGCCGGCCCGAGGCGAAATTCGTCGCGAATCGCCTCCGAATATATCTCGTCCGGTCCGCGAGCGGCCATGGCCTGCAGCGCAGCCCGCTGGCGTGCCGAAAACCCTTCCCACAGAACTTCGTAATAGGTTGATTGCCCGGCAACCAGTGCTTGTACTACTGAGTCCACATCGTCGGCGCCGAGCTGCTTCTGCTGCTTCAGCTCGGCAATGTCCCACAGCTCATGAGCGATGCGTTGCACGTCGTAAGGAATCAGGTCGGCTGCCGTAAGCAGGGCCTCGACACCAGCATTATCGAGGGTGCGCTCACGCTTGCGAAATTGTCGAACGATGAAGTCCCTCCAGTCCGCGGCTGAGATTTTGTCCAGGAACATCTGCGGGCCAGACTTGTAAAAGGGACGCTTGGAGGACAGCATTTGCTTCATCAGCGAGGGTTGCGACCCAGCAAAAACGTAACCGACTTCACGTTGCTGCTGGACCGCATTACGCAGGACGTTTTCAACCGAAACACCGCCGAATTCTCGAATCTGCTGGAACTCGTCCAAGCAGATGGCCATGCGAAAACCACCCTGGCGTGCCACCTGGCCAGGCAGCGCGAAGATTTCGGACGCAATAGGATCCGTCTTCTCGGCAGCGCCTTTCCCCAGCGACACATTGACCTGGCCCGTTGCTACGTTGACCGACATGCTCGGCTGCAACATGCGGCCAAAGCTCTTGACCCAGTCTTTTACTCTCTCCCAACCTCCGGCAGCTTGCAGCACCTTCTCGGCGAAGTCCTCCAGGAATTGCACATAGCTGGGATAGCTGCTGACCGTAAGGTTAACCGTGCGAATATACCTTTTGTTCAGTTGCAGCAGGGCCACAGAGACGAGAGAACTCTTTCCGAATCGCCGTGGCGAGAGCAGAAACACCTTCTGGCCGTCTGCCAAGTCGCGAATGAGGTCGGCGCGTTCACGGGTGCGGTTGACGAAGCTGGTTTCGTCAATAATCTCGCCGAAAACAAACGGGTTCTCAGGCAGAGGGTTCTTGCGACTTTGCATTACGCCTTTTAGCGTAACGCCAAAAGGAGTCATCGGTCAAATCAGAATTTTGGGGGCTCTTACTGCGTGGGCGCGTAATAGCCCTTGCGGGCGCGCACCTTGTACTTTTTGTTGTCGGCCAGGATGTCGATCTTGTGATATTTGCCGTTGAACTGGAAGTCCGCCGGTTTGTACGAGATGGCGTACTGGCTGCGCAACTCGTCCTGAATCTGCGAGAACGCGTCGGACACATCCTGGATCTTGAACGGGAAGAAGGCTCGGCCGCCGGTCTGCTCCGCGAAGTACTCCATCACCTTATCGCCGCGCAGCTTCATGCCGCTGGTGTTGGTCGAAATAGCGTAAATGATGACCTCGGCTTTTTGCGCCATCTCCAGCGCTTCCTCGCGCGATACGCGGCTCTGGTTGTCCTCACCATCGCTCAGCAGAATGATGGCGCGTCGGGTAGCCACCGTGCCCTTGTCATACGCCATCAACTTGTCGCGGCAGGCGTAATAGATGGCGTCATACATGGCCGTGCCGCCGCCCGGACGCAGCATGTGAACGCCTTTGGCGAGCGCTTCGGTGTTATCGGTGAAGTCCTGCGTGACTTCGGGCGTGGTATCGAAGCCGATGACGAAGGCGCGATCGAAGTTGGGACGAATGATCTGGTTCAGAAACTCGATGGCCGATTCCTGCTCGAACTTAAAACGGTCACGCACCGAATTGCTGGCGTCGATCAGCAATCCCACTCGCAAAGGCAGATTGGTCTCGCTGCGGAACGAGCGGACCGTGCCGGGGTGGCTGTCGTCCATTACCTGAAAGTCGTTCTGCTTGAGGTCCTTCACGAATTTTCCGCGCTTGTCGGTCACCGTGAAAACCACATTCACCTCGTCGACACGTTTGGTGATGGTGGTCAGCGGCACATCCTCGTCTCCGTTGGCGGGAGGCGTCGCCGCGCCTGCGGGCAGCTCAGCGGTGGACGCTGGACCTGCAGCGGTATTCGCAGGCGCAGATGAGGTATTGGAACTTGAGGTTGCAGAACCGGCCGAACTCGTAGATGCTGACGGCACCGCAGCCGGAGTAGGCTGCGCCTGCTGTTGCGGATACTTCGTGGCTGAAGGCGCCGAGGGCAGCGGCTGCGAGCCGTCCTGCGCAGCCAGGGCCGCCGAAAGGCCAGCCAGCAGGAGCAGGATAAAAAACTTGTTCATTGACCTTTGATTATAGTCGCTGCGGCGCATGTACCTCCGCGGCGAGTTCGGAAAGGAAATGCTCAAGCTCACCAGGCAATGGCGCCTGAAACGACAAGGGCTCGCCTGTCCTCGGATGTGCGAGCTCGATAGAAGCAGCATGAAGAAAATTGCGATCCAGGCTTAGCACCCCTGGGGAGGATTGCGCTGCATTGACCTTTGCACCTCCGCGAACCCGATTCGCCGCAGCTCTCGCCGCAGCTGTTATGCGCAGCTCGCGAGGCGCCCCGTACAGCGCATCGCCGACAACCGGATGCCCAATCGAAGACATATGAACCCGAATCTGATGCGTTCGCCCGGTTTCAATATGAACATCAACCAGGGCGAACTTGCCATACGGGGACTCGATTCGCCGCCGCACTTCGTAGTGCGACACCGCCGATCGTCCGTCGCGGCCCTTGGTCGTCATGCGCGTGCGTCGCACCACGTCGCGGCTGATTGCGGCGTTGACCGTTCCGCGGTCATTTGCCGGCCAGCCATGTACCAGAGCGACATACTTCTTCTTAACCTTGCGTCCGGAGAATTGTTGCGCCAGCTTGCGATGCGCGGCATCGTTCTTGGCCACCACGATCAGGCCGCTGGTCTCCTTATCGAGCCGATGGACGATGCCCGGCCTGAGTTCGCCGCCGACCTCCGAGAGCGCTCCGAAGCGATGAAGCAGCGCGTTGACCAACGTGCCGCGATTGCGCTCGTCGTCCGTCGCGCCCGCGCCTGCATGAACCATCATTCCTGCGGGCTTGTTGACGACAGCAAGGTCAGCGTCTTCATAAAGGACGTCGAGCGGGATGTTTTCTGCAATCGCTCGCAACGGCGGCAGCGTCGGGTCGCCAAGAATCGTGATCTGCTCGCTCCCGCGCAGCTTCAACGACGGCTTCGCCGGTGCGCCATTAACCAGCGCCTTGTTCTCCGTAATCAGTTGCTGCATCCGTGCGCGGCTGGTGTCGGGGAGCTGACCCGCAAGGAATTGATCGAGCCGCTGCCCAGCCGCTTCAGGGGTAACGCTTATCGTCATCGGAAATTGTGCGGCCATGAAAACGCGAGGATACAACACCTCGGGCGCCTGCGAGAGCGACGAAGGGTGATGAAGCTGGGCTAAACTGAAACCTCTCTGCCTTTGCGTCTCGGTGGTACGGCAACTTCAGGTGCCGGGGCCGGCTCCGGCACACGCAGGGGCGCGCGCCGCATCCACAGCAAGCCGCCGCCAATGACGAGCAGGATCGCAATCGCCTGCGTAGTGGACATGAAGCCTAAAACCTGCCCGCGCCCGGGATCGCCGCGGAAAAACTCGATAAAATACCGGGCCGTGCCATAGATGATGAGATAGGTGCCCAAGATTTCGCCTTCGAACTTCTTGCGCTTGATGAGCCAAACCAGGAACAGGCAGTTCGCCAGCTCGACGACCATCTCATAGAGCTGGGTTGGGTGCAAAGGCACGCCTAGTGGCGTCCCGACGATCTCATTCGCCAACGGGTTGTGAAACGTCACCGCCCATGGCACGTGAGTTTCCCTACCGTAGCAGCATCCGGCGGCGAAGCAGCCCATCCGCCCGAAGGCATGTCCTAGCGCCAAACCCGGGGCGAAGACATCGCACGTGCGCAAAATCGGCATATGGTTGCGACGCATGTACCAGATGCACATGATGAGCGCCAGCGTGACTCCGCCTGACCAGACCCCGCCTGCCTGCAAGGTCGAGAAGCTGAAGAGCTCTCCGGGATGCAGGCGGTAATATCCGAGCTCGTTGAAGATGTACAGAATCTTGGCGCCGATAATGCCTGACAGCACGGCGATGATGCCGAGGTTCCAAAGCTTCTCAGGGTCGAGGCCTTGCTGGCGGCCGAGGTGGACAATCAGCGTCAGGCCAAAGATGAGGCCTAAGGCGGCCATTACGCCGTAGGTCGGCAGGGCAAAGTGGCCGTAGTCGATTAGTCGAGGAAACACGTTGTTATTTTAGACGTTGCGGAAGCGCTTTGCGCTTCAAGGTGTCAGGTATCAGGAGTCAGGTATCAGAAGGTCGAAGCCGCCAGCCACCAACTTCCAGCCGCCAGCCAAGAAGAGGAAGAGTGTCGACCCGGTCCTCAACGAAGCCAGCCACAGTAAAGGCTGAGCATGGAGAGCGGTAATCACCGATTACGGAGTCACTGTCAGTAGGTTCGACTGCACTTTTCTTGGCTGGCAGCTTGTAGCTGGCGGCTGGAAGCTTTTCTGAGACCGAAACCTGATGCCTGACAGCCAAAAACAAAACGCCGACCCGCGGGGCCGTACACGGTGGGCCGTCAATGAACCCGTCCACGACGGTGGGAACCCTCCGCGGCTCTTTAGGCATCTCGGAACTGGCCGAGCCTCGCACACCGAACCGAATACGAGTCAGGCTCCCTGTTCATTAGCATTGGTTCAAAAAACGGTTGCCACCGGCACCAACTTTGCAGGCCGGCTTTGTGTGGTTAGATGCTAGGGAATCGTACTCGGAATGACAAGAGTAGGACAACAGAATGTTGGCATTCGACGTGCCAGAGGCAAAAGGAGGCTATCCGACGCGTCGGCTCTCTCCCAGCACCTCGTCCAGCGCGCCGGAAAGATGCTCGGCCCTGGCCGTATAGTCCTGTGTCAGGGAGTCGTACTTACGTTTGAGAACGTGCAGTTCGTCGGCAATGTTAAGCGCTGCCAACACCGCGACTTTCAGCGACTCGACCGTCGAAGCCTGCTGCGAGATGAGGCGCATCTTGGTGTCGACGTACTCCGCCAAATCCGCGATGTACTCGGGATCGGTGCCGCGTAGGTGATAGCCCTGGTCGTAGATGTCCACCCGAATACTGGTGCTGCCGCCGTTTCCGTTGCCCTGGCTCAAACCGACTCCTTATCGCACTTCGTTTGCTCGATTATTACGCGGACTCTTCCGCGGTCAAAGAATCAATTTGCGTCAGCATCTTTTCTACTCTGGTTCGTACCTCTTCCCGCTCCTTGCGCAGGGCGATGACTTCCGAACGCATGGTATCGACTTCCTCTTCGCGCTCGGTGAGTTGGTCGCGAAGACGATTGGCGTCGCGCTCGGCGGTGGCCTGCGCCTCGCGGGCTGACTTCAGCAGCTCGATCGTGCGCAGAACTTTCTTTTCAAGGGCCTGGAAATCAGCGGCAGTGGCCAGAGCAGGAGCTTCAACAGCGTTGGCGGACATAAGAGCGGTCGACCTCGAAAAAAATTGTGGTTCGAGCGCAGTATAGCGCAACGGAGAGCGTAGTTCGCGTGATGTTCCGCTGTGGTTGATGAAATCAAACAGGCGGAATCTGATTGAGCAACGAGCGGACGATCCACAAAGCGGCGGCCGCGTAGTTCGTCAAGGCCGCGGCCGCATAGTTTGCCGAGACGGCGTCAACAGTGTGCGGGAGGCGGCGCTATACTTCTACAACCCTTGTAATGAAGCGTCACGTCCTTATTTTCGGTTTTGTCGGCGGCCTGCTCATCGCCACCCTGCAATACACCGAATACCGCTTTGTCGTCATCGAGCACTCGGTGGAGCTCTACGGCGCGCTGATCGCCATCCTGTTTGCGACCTTCGGCATCTGGCTGGGTCTCCGCATCACGCGCAGCCGCGAAACCATTCGTGAGACCGTAGTGGTAAGGGAAGTGTCTGTCCCCGCAGAAGCACGTGGCATGGACCCCTTCGCCCCCAATACGGCCCAGCAGCAGAGTCTCGGCATCACGGCACGCGAGCTTGAGATCCTTACATTGATCGCCCGCGGTTTCAGCAATCGCGAGATCGCCACGCAGCTTTTCGTTTCCGAGAACACGGTCAAGACACACTGTGCCCGCACCTTCGACAAGCTGGGAGCCGCCCGCCGTACCCAGGCTGTGCAACGGGGCAAAGAACTGGGCCTGCTGCCGTAAACGCGTCACCCGAAAGTGCGATTTGTGCTCCATTCCTGCAAAATCATCCGAAAGTATGACGACATCCGGACCCGTTGTACCGCATCGTGACTCCATTCTCACTTGCACAAAGGAGCCTTACATGAAGAAAACCGTCCTCACCTTCGGCCTCATCGCCGGCGTCATCATCTCCGTCCTGATGGGAGGCTCGCTGCTCCTCGCTGACAAGATCGGCTCCGGCCACAGCATGGTTCTCGGCTACACCATCATGGTGGCCTCATTCCTGCTGATCTACTTCGGCGTCCGCAGCTACCGCGACAATACCCTCGGCGGGAAAATCTCTTTCGGCCGCGCCTTCGCCTGCGGCATCCTGATCGCCCTGATTACCACCATCTGCTACGTCGCGATGTGGGAGGTCCTCTACTTCAACTTCATGCCCCACTTCATGGACAGCTACTTCAGCGCGCAGATTCAGAAGGTCCAGTCCTCTGGGCTTGACCCGGTCACCACTGCCGCGAGAGTCGCTGCCGTACAGCGCTCGCAGCAGCTCTACCAGAACCCTTTCGTCAACATGGCGTATACATTCATGGAGCCGCTGCCCGTCGGCCTCATCATTACTGTCATCTCCGCTGCCATTCTCCGTCGCAAAGCTTCTGTCGAGCCAGCAACAGCTCCCGCAGTTATGACTATTTGAGTCAAAAGCCGGGTCTGCGCTCCGGCGTGGACTCGGCTCTTAGGACTTCTGTGGGGATATGACTTGGCGCGGAACGATCTCGGACAGTGCGTCTAGAAGAGGGTGTCTTGTCCAACCTGGGTTTGCCCGGGCCGTTTGATGCCGAAGTGCTGATAGGCGAGATGGGTGGCAACGCGACCTCGCGGCGTGCGGTCGAGAAAGCCGATCTGGATGAGGAACGGTTCGTAAATCTCTTCGATCGCGTCGGCCTCTTCCGCGAGTGACGCGGCCAGCGTATTCACACCCACCGGGCCGCCCTGATACTTCTCGATGATCGTCAGCAGCAACCGACGGTCGATCTCGTCGAAACCGTAACGATCGACCTCGAGCATCTCCAGAGATGCCTGGGCGGTGGCCTTGTCGATTTTGCCCGTGCCGCGCACCTGGGCGTAGTCGCGCACGCGCCGCAGCAGCCGGTTCGCGATACGCGGTGTGCCGCGGCAACGGGTCGCGATCTCCATTGCGGCATCGTCGTCGATCTCTACAGCGAGAATTTCTGCCGAACGCTGAAGAATGACCTTTAAATCGAGATGAGTGTAGAAATCCAGCCGCAGAACGATGCCAAAGCGCGAGCGCAAAGGCGCGGAGAGTAGTCCGGCGCGGGTGGTGGCTCCAATGAACGTAAACGGCCTGACCTCGATGGTATGGGTACGGGCCGCCGGCCCCTGGCCGATGATGATGTCGAGCTTGTAATCCTCCAGCGCGGAATACAGCAACTCCTCCAGCGCGGGCTGCAATCGGTGCACCTCGTCGATGAAGAGCACCTGCTTGTCGCGTACGTTGGTCAGGATGGCGGTCAGGTCACCCTTGATTTGCAGCGTAGGACCCGAGGTCTGCTGAAATGCCACGCCAAGCTCGTTGGCGATGATGTTCGCCAATGTGGTCTTGCCTAGTCCCGGAGGGCCATAGAGCAGGACGTGATCTAAGGCTTCACCGCGCGATTTCGCTGCCTGGATTGCCACCTCCAGATTGTCTTTGACTTTGTTCTGGCCAATAAACTCGCGCAGCCGCTGTGGCCGCAGCTTGAGCTCAAACGACGCATCGTCATCGACCGGGGCCGCGGAAACAATGCGCTCGCGGTCGAAATCCTGTTTCTCGTGGGAAGTAGGCACGCTGGGGCGATGGTAAAGGGAAACGGAGGGGGAATCAACGCGCGGCCATCCGGACTAGGCTTGCCAAGGATCGACCAGCTTGATCCCGCAGTTTTCGAAGTCGCGCACATTCCGGGTTGCGACGGCGGCGTGATGAGTGCAGGCAATGGCGGCGATTTGAGCGTTGAGGTCGATGATGGGTCTACCCTTCGAGCGGCGGGCAGCTGCAATGGCGGCGAACTGCCGGGCGGAGGCGTCTTCAAACGGCAATACCCGGTCTGCAAAGTCGACGTTGAAGATTGTCTCGGCTTCAACCACCAACTTATCGCGACGTTTGCCGAGCGGGAGCAGATAGAGACCGTAGAAAAGTTCGGCTTGGCTGATCGAGGTCGTGAAGAGTTCAGTGTGAGACTGCTTCCCAAACCACCGCAACACGGCAGGTTCCGGCCGCATTCTCATTAATTCCGACAAGACATTGGTATCTACGACGATCATCCGAAGTCAGGCGGTTCGCTAAAGGACTCTCGCTTAGGAATCTCAAGGTCTACCCCGCCCAGGCGCGCGAAGCGCTCATGGATGATCTGGCCGAGATTCTTCTCGGAAACCTTACGGCCTACCAGTGCGCCTTTCAGAATCTCTCGCGCTTCTTCCTCCATGGAGCGGCCGTTGTGAGCCGCGCGTAGGCGGAGCCGCTGCTTGATTTTGTCGTCGAGTTGCCGGATGGTCAGGGACGCCATGCAATCAATGCTATCACTGCTAGCAATGCAGATTCAAGCTTCGCCAAGACGTCCATCGTTGTCAGTCAGGCACAATTTTCACACGAAAAAAGCATCGAAGTTCAGCCTTGAGACTCTGATGTTAGATATGTCACCCGGCGCGGGGTAGCGCCACAACTTGAGCTCAACGGAGGAGGCCTATGGTCTTAGGGATGTCTCTTTCCACCTACACTTTGATTCACGTCATCATCAGCCTGGCGGGAATTGGTTCCGGCTTCATCGTCATGTTCGGGCTGCTGAACAGCAAGCGCCTCGACGGCTGGACCGCGATTTTCCTCACAACCACGATCCTTACTAGCGTCACTGGTTTCTTCTTTCCATTCGAAGGGCTGAAGCCCTCTTACATCCTTGCCGGGATTTCGTTGATCGTGCTGGCTATCGCAATATGGGCGCGCTATGGCCGCCGTCTCGAAGGCGGGGCACGCCGCATCTATATTCTGACCGCGGCCGTGGCCCTCTACCTCAATTGCTTTGTCGGCGTTATCCAGGCATTTGCCAAGATTCCTGCCTTGCATGCTCTGGCTCCGACGCAGAAGGAACCACCATTCCTGGTCGCGCAACTGGTTGTTCTGGCGCTGTTCGTCTGGCTTACGATTCTCGCAACCCGACGTTTTCACCTTGAGTCGCCTATGCTTCGCCGAACGGCTGATGCTGGGCGCTGACAATCGACAAGACGCCGAACCTGATCACAACGGGAGACTCTCCTCGCCGGGAAGTCTGCCGAAATTTGTCACGAACTAAGGAGGAACTTGTATGCCCACAATCACTGTCAAAGATGGAACGGAGATTTATTACAAAGACTGGGGAACCGGACAGCCCATCGTCTTCAGCCACGGCTGGCCGCTGGATGCCGATGCGTTCGAAGACCAGATGTTCTTTCTGTCCAATCATGGCTACCGATGCATAGCTCATGATCGTCGGGGGCATGGACGTTCCGGCCAGCCCTGGAATGGCAACGATCTGGATACGTATGCTGACGACCTGGCCGAGCTAGTGAAGGCGCTCGATCTGAGGGACGCGATTCACGTCGGCCATTCGACGGGTGGCGGCGAGGTGGCGCGCTATATTGCTCGTCATGGGACCAAGCGCGTAGCCAAGGCCGTTCTCATCAGCGCGATCCCGCCCCTGATGCTGAAGACACCAGCCAATCCCGTCGGGTTGCCGATCGAGGTCTTCGATCAGCTTCGCGCCGGCGTGCAGGGTGACAGGGCGCAGTTCTTTACGGACCTTGCCGATCCGTTTTACGGTGCTAACCGGCCAGGATCAAAGGTCTCGACGGGACTGAAGCATTCGTTCTGGCTGCAGGCAATGCTATGCGGCTTTCCCGGCGCCTATGATTGCATCAAGGCCTTCTCGGAAACCGACCAGTTCGAGGACTTGAAGAAGTTCGATGTGCCCACTCTGATCCTGCACGGCGACGATGACCAGATAGTGCCGATCGGAGCGGCAGCCATGCAGTCGTCGAAGCTCATAAAAGGCGCGGAGCTGAAAGTCATCAAGGGAGCTCCGCACGGCATGTGCTCGACCCACAAGGACCTGATCAACGACTACCTGCTTGAGTTCTGCAAGGCCTCGTCCAGCAAGGCCGCCGCGTAACTCTCGACCGTAACGGGCGGCGACCTTGTGGTTACCAGTTGCCGCCCGTTCCCCCTCCGGATCGCGACAGTTCCTGCTTATTCCGGTGACTTCCCTCGCAGGTACGCATATTATCGGGTTTCCAAAACCCATGAAGAACCTTGGCATCCTGCTCTCCGGACGCGGCTCCAACTTCGAAGCTATCGCCGACAACGTTGCCTCGGGCAAACTCGACGCGAACATCGCTGTCGTGATCTCCAACAAAACAGACGCACCGGGAATCGAGTCAGCACGCCGCCGCGGACTGACAGCTCTGGTGATCGCATCCAAGGGCAAGGTTCGTGAAGAGCACGATCGAGAAGTTGTGGCAGCGCTGCGGGAAAACAAAGTTGATCTGGTCTGCCTGGCAGGGTATATGCGGCTGCTTTCGCCGTGGTTCGTGCAGCAGTTTCCCAACCGTATTCTCAACATTCACCCATCACTGCTGCCGGCTTTCCCGGGCTTGGACGCACAGAAGCAGGCGTTCGATTACGGAGTAAAGGTCTCCGGTTGCACCGTGCACTTCGTGGACGAGAACCTCGACCACGGCGCCATCATCCTGCAAAAGACCGTTCCAGTGCTTCGCGACGATGACGACCATACCCTCGCGGCAAGAATTCTTGAGCAGGAGCACATCGCCTATAGCGAGGCGATACGCATCGTGCTGACGGGCAATTATGAGGTTCGAGGACGCAAAGTGGTCATGTTAAAATGACCATAGTCATCTGTGAGGTGACCATGAGCAAAACAGCCGTTAAGAAGAAGCCGAGCGCACAGATCAGGCCGGCGGAACGCACCAT
>Ga0335085_10011761_pt1 | contig 12952 bp, 10 predicted proteins | sample Lox_Sample_45_FD_206712 | JGI IMG/M metagenome (GOLD analysis project Ga0335085, IMG submission 206712) | Soil microbial communities from Loxahatchee National Wildlife Refuge, Florida, United States - Lox_Sample_4.5 | ecosystem: Environmental > Terrestrial > Soil > Wetlands | place: USA...
TCGCAGAACAGCGAGCGAATGTAGGCGGGCACGAAGCCGGGGAAATCGAAGGCGTCTTTGACGCCGTGATCGAAGGCGAACTTGCGGATGTTGTTGCCGTAGTCGAAGGTGACGGAACCCATCTTCTGCAGCTTGAGCATGCCTTCGACGTGGCGGGCCATGGTGTCGAGCGACTTCTCGAGGTAGGCCCTGGGATCGCTTTTGCGGAGTTCGTTGGCTTGCTCGAGCGTCATGCCGCTGGGAACGTATCCGTTGAGCGGGTCGTGGGCGGAGGTCTGATCGGTGAGGATGTCGGGGACGACGCCGCGCTCGGCGAGCTCGGGGATGATGTCTCCGCAATTGCCGACGAGGCCGACGGAGATGTTCTCTTTTTTGCGGACGGCGTTCTTGAGGATGCGCAGCGCTTCGTCGAGCGAGTTGACCATGAAGTCGCAGTAGCCGGTGCGCAGGCGCTTCTTGATGCGCTCGGGATCGACTTCGATGCCGAGGTAACAGGCGCCGGTCATGGTGGCGGCAAGAGGTTGCGCGCCGGACATTCCGCCCATGCCGCCGGAGACGATGAGCTTACCGGCGAGGTCTCCGCCGAGATGCTTTTCGCCGGCGGCGGAGAAGGTTTCGTACGTGCCCTGGATGATGCCCTGCGAGCCGATGTAAATCCACGAGCCGGCGGTCATCTGGCCGTACATGATGAGGCCGAGCTTTTCGAGCGCGTTAAAGTGCTCCCAGTTGGACCAGTGTCCGACGAGGTTGGAGTTGCAGATGAGCACGCGCGGGGCGTAGTCGTGGGTGCGGAAGACGGCGACGGGTTTGCCGGACTGCACTAGGAGGGTCTCGTCGTTGTCGAGGTCACGAAGCGACCGGACGATGGCGTGGTAGCAATCCCAGTTACGCGCGGCGCGGCCGGTGCCTCCGTAGACGACGAGGTCTTGGGGGCGCTCGGCCACCTCTTCGTCGAGGTTGTTCATCAGCATGCGCATGGCGGCTTCCTGCGCCCATCCTTTGCAGGAGAGCTGGTTGCCGCGGGGGGCGCGGACGGGGGTGTAGGTGGTCTCGGTGATGACGGGCATGACTGAAGATGGTAGCGAAAAGACCCACACAATCCAAAATCAGGATTGTGTGGAGCACCCGGCGGATCCTTCAACTACGCGCTCGCCCGACGGCAAAGGAAGCGGTCGGAGCCTCTCGGGCGAGCGCTTCGCTCAGGATGACACCGGTGCAACTTCCTTCGTCCCACTCTTTCCCCAAAGATGGGAAAGGATGGGGCACCCACATTGTTGTTGATGTCGCGTAGCTGTGGTACCTGATTGTGGGAGATGCGGACAAGAAAATCGGGGAGAGGCTGTTTGGCCCGCTCCCCACTCTCTCCGATCAGGTTTGCTATTGGAGATACTGTATCCGCGGGGCGGAAGTGATGTGTCAAAGCAGAGTGAATTCTGCATGAAGAGTGTGTAACAGATGGCAGTCGCCAGTCGCCACCGGCCAGTCAACGACAGAAGAGAGCCGGTGGGGCTGATGTTTGGCTCTTGCTATGGCGGGAGCCAAGCGCTAGGATTTGTCAATCCTATGCGCCTGCACCTGATTGACTACGTGATTTGGTGGGCGAATCCGGTGGTAATGATGGCCACCGCAGGGTATATGTTGCGCGGTAAGCTGCAGCGCGACTTCCCTTTTTTCTTCAATTTTGTGGTGTTTCAAACCGCTGCGTTTGCGGTTGAGTTCTCGCTTCGCAATTGGGTGAACTATTACTACATCTATTGGACGATTTCGGGACTGGAGGTCCTCTTCAGTCTCGGCGTTCTAGTTGAATTGATTACGAAAGTCGTTGCTGGTACGAAGACCCTACGAAATTGGAATGCCGCTTTTCTGTGCTGGTGCGTGCTCGTGGTCGTGATGATTGCCGCGATGTGGCCGTTTACAAACAGCGTAGACAACGTGACAAATGGAATTTACGTGGTGGACAGGACGGTCCGGGTCACGCAATTTGCGCTGGCGCTCTTCATGGTACTGTTTGGCGCGGCGGTTGGCATTTCGAAGCGCAAGCTGACTTTTGGCATCGCCGTTGGTTTCGGATTTTTTGCCGCGGTCAATCTTGCGGTGATGACCAGCTTGTCCCATCATAGCCTTCTGAAGAAGATGACCCTCAGCAGAATAAGCGCGGGCGCCTACATCGTCTCCATGCTGATCTGGCTGGCCTACGTCGCGACGGCGGCGAAGAGCGCGGCTCCTAGCCGGCCATCTGGCGCTGCGTGATGGTCCGTAAGCAGCGGTTCACTCCAAACCAATAAGGAATTTCGCGGTAATCCTGGGCGTCGAAGATGGCGATGTCCGCGTCTTTGCCGGGCTCGAGGCTGCCTTTGCGGTGTTGCACGTCGAGGGCGCAGGCTCCATTGATGGTAGCGGCGGCGATGGCCTCGGCGGGCGACATCTTCATGTGCGTGCAGGCGACGGAGAGGACGAACGGCATCGACGCGGTGGGAGCAGTGCCGGGGTTGTAGTCGGTGGCCAGGGCGACAGAGGCTCCGCTGTCGATGAGCCGGCGGGCGGGGGGGAAGGCGCTGAGACCGAGGAAATAGTTGGCAGCGGGCAGCAGCGTAGCGACGGTGTCAGCGGTCGCGAGCCAGGCGATGTCAGCTTCGTTGAGGTGGTCGAGGTGATCGACACTGGCGGGGTGGAACTCGGCGAAGAGTTCGAGCGCGGTGCGGGTGAGCTGGCCAACGTGGATGCGGGTCTTGAGGCCGTGGACTACGGCAGCGTGGAGGATGCGGCGTGATTGCTCCGCGCTGAAGGCACCGCGCTCGCAAAAGACGTCGACGTAGCGGGCGAGCTTGTAGTTCCCTGAGGCTCCATCGGTGCGCTCTTCCGCCACATACGGGATCATTCGATCACAGACGGTCTGGACATATTCGTCGGGATTGTCGCGATATTCCGGCGGAACGACGTGGGCGCCGAGGAAGGTGGGTACGACAGTACCGTCCCATTGTGCGGCTGCCAGACGAATTGCTTCGAGCGAATGGATTTCGTGCTCATAGGTGAGTCCGTAACCCGACTTGGCCTCGACCGTGGTGGTTCCGTGAGCCGCCATTTCGTGGAACGCCCTCATGACGGCGGTTGCGAGCTGATGCACAGACGATTCGCGAACGCCGCGAAGGCTGGAGCGAATGCCACCACCGGCGGCGGCAATTTCTTCATAGTGGGCTCCGGCGATGCGCTTCTCGAAGTCGATGAGGCGCGGACGCGCGAAGACGGGATGCGTGTGGGAATCGACGAAGCCGGGGAGAACGACGCGGTTGGTGCAGTCTATCTCCTCCACAGACGGTGAAGTACCCAGGTTAGCGCCCGACAGAAGGGCGCGAACCTGGGGCACCTGAGTGACTTCAGCGGTGGGACCGACGGCGGCGATCTTGCCGTCTTGGATGAGAACGGCGCCGTCAGGGACGATTCCGAGGTCGCGCATGGAAGTGCCGCGCCGCGGTGCAGGGCCGCGCAAGGTAAGAAGCTGCGAAGCGTGGGTGAGGAGAGTAGGGCCCATGGCGTGACCCTACCATGATGCCATGAGCCGGTAAATTGCCGGTCTTCCCCGCACTGAGAGCGCTGCCGTTACACGGTGAAAAGAGACACCTGTCCGCGAAGGGACAGGTGGGCCACGCGGTAACTAGTTCTTGCTTCCAAGTTCGCGAACGAATTCGACGAGAGAGCGGACGGGGATGCCGGAGGGACCTTTGGCAATCCAGGGTTTGGCGTCCTCGATCCAGGCGACACCGGCGATGTCGAGGTGGATCCAGGGGGTGTCGCCGACAAACTCCTTGAGAAACATGGCGGCGGTGACGGCTCCGCCCCAGCGGCCGGCGCTGTTGACGATGTCGGCGATGTTGGACTTGATGAGCTCGCGATAGTCGTCTTCGACCGGGAGACGCCACATCTTCTCGCCGGAAGCCTTGAGCGAGGCGTTGAAGCGGTTGTAGAAGTCGTCGTCGTTGGAGAAGACGCCGACGTTGATCATGCCGAGGGCGATGACGACGGCTCCGGTGAGAGTAGCGGCATCGATGAGATGAGTCGCGCCGAGCTGCTTGGCGTAGTGGAGACCGTCAGCGAGAACGAGGCGGCCTTCGGCGTCGGTGTTGATAATCTCGATGGACTTGCCTGACATGGCCATTTGCACGTCACCAGGCTTTTGCGCGGAGCCGGAAGGCATGTTTTCGGTGGCGCAAACGATGCCGATGACGCGGAGGTTGGGCTTGAGCTGCGCTATGGCGCGCATGGCTCCGATCATGGCGGCGCCGCCGGCCATGTCGTATTTCATTTTTTCCATGCCGTCGGCGGGCTTGATGGAGATGCCGCCGCTGTCGAAGGTGATTCCCTTCCCGACCAGTCCGAGGACCGGCTTGGCGGGCGCACGCTTAGGCTCGTAGCGCATGACGATGAGACGCGCAGGCTGCTCCGGTGAGCCTTGGGCGACACTTTGGAAAGCGCCCATCTTGAGCTCTTTGAGCTTCTCGGGGCCGTAGATTTCGCACTGCAGTCCTACTTCGTCGGACATGGCTTTGGCGCGATCGGCGAGGATGGTGGGGGTCATGCGATTGCTGGGCTCGTTGACCAGGTCGCGCGTGAAGTTCTGGGCCTCCCCGATGATGGTTCCGATGTCGATGGCGGCCTGAAGGGCGGCTGCGTTGGAGTTTGCCGGTGCGACGATGGTGATGGTGTCGATCTTCTGCTCTTTGCGATCAGACTTGTAGTAGTCGGGATCGAAGCTGCCAACGTAGGCGCCTTCGACAATGGCCTTGGCGGCGTCCTCGGCCGGAACTCCGGCGGTGGGAAGAACCAGGGCGAAGGTCTTCAGGTCTTTCGCCTTGAGAGCACGGACGGCCGCGCCGGAAATCTTGCGGAGATCGTTTGCCGAGAAGGATTTTAGCTTGCCTCCGGAGACGAGGAGCAGGCGCCTGGCCTTGAGTCCGGCAGGCTTGTGCAGGAGCGTGGTCTCGGCGGCCTTGCCGGTGACTTCGCCGGAAGCGATGAGATCGGCAGCGGCGGCGGTGATGGCGGCATCGTCGCTGAGAAGCATTGGATTCGGCTTATCGCTGTCGGCAGTGTCGGCGACGGCGATCACAAGACATTCGGTATCGAGCTGCGAGGGGGCGGAGGTCGAGAGTGTGATTTTCATGATGTGCTCTTCAAGAGTATCGCGAAGTGGCGGGAGAGTCGAAGGTGTATGTTTACGACTTGCGGCTGCGGGCAATGGCTTCGCGGGCTTCGCGGTCGGCGGTTTTGCGGCGCTCGGTCTCGCGCTTGTCCCACATCTGCTTGCCCTTGGCCAGAGCGAGTTCGATTTTCACCCGTCCGTTGCGGAAGTACATACGCGTAGGAATGAGGGTGAGCCCCTTCTGCTGGGTCTTGCCGATGAGCTTATTGAGTTCGCTGCGGTGAACCAGCAGTTTGCGGGTGCGTAAGGGCTCGTGGTTGAAGATGTTGCCGTGGTCGTATTCGCCGATGTGGGCGTTGATGAGCCAGAGCTCGCCGTCTTTTACCAGGCCGTAGGCGTCCTTGAGGTTAGCGCGGCCCCCGCGAATGGATTTCACTTCCGTGCCACGGAGAGCGATTCCGGCCTCGAATTTCTCAAGCAGAAAGTAGTTGTGGGACGCCGCGCGGTTGACGGAGGCGTCACGCTCGCCGCTGGCAGTGGGGTCGCGGCGGGGGTTCTTTTCCTTCTCCGGACGCCCGGTCGATTGTGGGGGACGCGCCATGGCAATGTACTTCTACCGTTATAGCCTGTTTGTGGGAGAGAAGAACAGGGGCGCGCGCTCTAAGCAACGCTGGTGAGAGTGGGGCGCTCGGCGGGGGATGATGGATGAGGAGCGTAACACCCGATAGGTCACATATATGCAGCGAGTGGGATGCTATAATCGCGCCAATCCTGACGACTGCGCGGGCCTGATGACGAGCGTTTTCGATTTCGCATCGTTCGCTCACATTTCGCTCGTACAGAAGTCAGAACGAAAGGCTGCTGCAGGTTTTCCCCGGGGTTAGGCCGCTATGCGGCCTGGCAGTGGGGGATGGGAAATCGACCAGCGGCTGGCGCCGCTGGCTAGAAAACGTCGCCGTCGCTACGTGATTGGTATGGTGGTGACGGACGGGAACCTTAGTTCCCACCCTATCGCCCAAGAGCAGGCGACAAAATTGGGATACCCGGCACCCGCAGGTTCTGAGAATTTGGCAAAGACTTAGAAGAAGCGTTCGGCAAACCTGGTCCTAAGGATTTTGATGAAACGGCGCACCCGTGCACTGGCCCTACTTCTTATCTGCACGATCATTTGTACCCTTCCCGCGGCGGGCGCCGATAAGGCCAAGGCGCTGTACAAACAGGGTCTTGATGCCGAGGTCAGAGGCGACTACGAAGGGGCGTATAACTTTTACCATCAGGCCTACGAACTAAAACCTACCGATATTCAGTACCGCGCGTCATTCGAGCGCGTTCGTTTCCTGGCATCGGCCTCACACGTCCACAAAGGGCAACTGCTGGAGAAATCGGGGAAGCTGCAGGAAGCCCTGACGCAGTTTGAGCAGGCGCTCTCGATCGATCCGTCGAGTTTTATTGCCCAGCAGGAAATCAATAAGATTTCGCGACAACTGAAGCAATCGTCGGAAGGAGCGCAGCCGCCGACGCCCAATGAGGCGGCCCAGTCCGCGTTGCACAAGCGCATGGAAGAAGCGGGCGGACCAGTGGAACTGGCTTCAATCGCCAACACTCCGATCACGCTCAAAATGAGCGAGGACAGCAAGACCATTTACGAGACGATCGGGAAGCTGGCAGGGATCAATGTACTGTTCGATCCCGACTATACTTCGCGGCGCATCCGGGTAGAGCTGAACGGCGTGACACTGCAGGAAGCGCTGGAGATTACGGCGCTGGAGTCGAAGACCTTCTGGCGGCCGGTGACTCCGAATACGATTTTCGTGGCGGCGGACACGCCGGCGAAGCGTAAAGAGCTGGAGCAGAGCGTCATCCGGACGTTCTACCTGACCAACCTGTCGCAGCCGAATGAACTGCAGGACCTGGTAAATATTTTGCGCACGCTGCTGGATACGCAGCGCTTGCAGCAGTTCCCTTCCCAGCAGGCCATCGTGATTCGAGGTACGCCAGACCAGATCGCGCTGGCGGAAAAGCTGATTGACGACCTGGACAAGTCGCGGCCCGAGGTGGTGGTGGACGTGGTGATCATGCAGGTGCAGCGCAACAAGTTGCGCGACCTGGGCATCACGCCACCAACCAACGTCTCGGTGGCGCTGGTGGATAACACAACCAGTTCCACTTCGACATCGGGATCGAATATCGGCACAGGAAACGGTTCGGTCACCACCACGACGGGAGGTACGGCCGGAGTCATCAACCTGAATAGCCTGGCGCACATTAACGCCACGAATTTTCAGGTGACGATTCCTCCGGCGACGGCGTCGTTCCTCTATAACGACAGCAACACCAAGATTCTGCAGCAGCCGCAGATTCGTGCGCTGGATGGACAGAAGGCGTCGCTCAAGATTGGACAGCGTGTGCCGGTGGCGACGGGATCGTTTCAGCCGGGTATTGGCGGCGTAGGCATCAACCCGCTGGTTAATACGCAGTTTAACTACATCGATGTGGGCGTGAATATCGACGTCACGCCGCGCGTGCACGGCACAGATCAGGTCACGCTCAAGTTGTCGATGGACATTTCCGCGGTCGATTCGTACCAGAACATCGGCGGTATTCAGCAGCCGGTGATCGGGCAGCGCAAGATCGAGCATGAGATCCGCATGCGCGAAGGCGAAGCCAACATTATGGGCGGCATCCTGGAAGAGACCGAGAGCAAGTCGATCAACGGCATTCCGGGGCTGGCATCGATTCCCTTCTTCCGGTACTTCTTTTCGACGGAGAACAAGCAACGGCAGGACAACGAACTGGTGTTCATGTTGATTCCGCACATTGTGCGCGCGCAGGACGTGGACGATTCGAACACGCGGGCGATCGACGTGGGGACGGCGAACGCCATCACGCTGCATCGCGCTGCCGCGCCTGCGACCGAACAGCCGCCAGGGACCGTTCCGAACCGGACAGCGGCGCCGGCGCCGGGTACCGCTCCGATTGAACAGAACGTGGCGACCGCTCCGGCGGGCAGCGCGTTGCTGAGCTTCGATCCGCCGTCGCTGAGCCAGGCGGTGGGAACCACATTCACCGTAAACGTGACCCTGGCGGGTGGACAGAATGTGTACTCCGTACCGCTGCAAATCCTCTATAACCCGAATGTGCTGCAACTGGTAAACGTGTCGAATGGACCGATGCTGTCACAAGACGGCCAGGCGGTGGCGCTGGTGCATCGGGATGACAGCATGATGGGAATCCTGCAACTGACGGCGTCGCGTCCGCCCGGAAGCACCGGCATCAGCGGCGACGGACAGCTGTTCACGCTAACATTCCAGGCGAAGGCGCCCGGACAGGCGACACTAAGCATCAATCGGGCGACGCTGAAGAATGCCAGCATGCAGAGTATTCCGGCGGGCGGGTCGCAAGCGATTGTGACGGTGCATTGAGAGGATTAAAATCAGGGCTGTGAGGTTTCTCCCTTCTGCCATTGGCAATCGTCGAGCGAGCTTGCGCGACCGACGCGGAGACGCAAGGCAGGGATTTACCGTCATTGAGTTGATCGTCGCCATGACGATCCTGATGATTTTGACAGCGGCGGCAGTACCGGTTGTTCGGGTTACGATCCAACGCAACAAGGAGCGGGATCTGCGGCACGCGTTGTGGGAGATGCGTGACGCGATTGATCGCTACAAAGATGCTGCCGACCGCGGAACGTTTCAGGTGAAGGTGGATAGCCAGGGATATCCGCCCGACCTGGAGACACTGGTGAAGGGCGTGGATTCGAACGGAAAGAAGCTGCGGTTTCTGCGACGCATCCCGGAAGATCCCATGACCGGCAAGACGGAATGGGGGCTGCGCTCGATGCAGGACGATCCGGACTCGGATTCGTGGGGCGGACAGAACGTCTTCGACATTTACACCAAGTCGGAGGGGACCGCGCTGGACGGGACGAAGTACAAGACGTGGTAGGTTGGATTTTCAGATTCGGGACCATGAAGCGGCGCTCTCGTCAACGCGGATTTACGCTGATCGAGCTGATGGTGGTGATCAGCATCATCGTCATTCTGATGTCGGTGGCGATTCCCCGCTATCAGGCATCGATACTGCGGGCGCGCGAGACTGTGCTGCGCGACGACTTGTACACGCTGCGAAGCGTGATCGATCAGTTCACGCTGGACAAGCAGAAGGCCCCACAATCGTTGCAGGACCTGGTCGACGCCGGTTACCTGAAAGAACTGCCGAAAGATCCTTTCACGAATACGCGCGACAGCTGGGTCCCGGTGACGGACGACAGCATCATGTCGCCAGACCAGTCGCAGCCCGGCATTATCGATGTGCACAGCGGCAGCGATCAGAATTCCAGCGAGGGCAGCGCGTATAGCAGCTGGTAGGCAAGTTGGCGGCCGGCTGACGCAGCTGGACGGCAAAAACATTGACTTGCACGAAAACGTGCAAGTTTTCTATAATTGCACAAAAACATGCAAGTCAGAAAAAAGCCGGCGGCGCCTCGCTTGTATTCGGTGATTACGGCCGATCTGGTCGGTTCGCGCCGAATCGCGGATTTTCGCAAGAAGCGGGATGTGATACTGCACACAGTGTCGAAGGCGCATATCGACCGCGGCCTGATTGTTTCCGCCTACACCATTACCGTGTGGGACGAGTTCCAGGCCATCATGGCGTCGCCGGAGAAGTTTCCGCAGGCCGCTCTGGATCTGCGGCGCCAGTTTTATCCCTTGACCTTGCGCATAGCGGTGGGCATTGGGACAGTCACCGGGCCCAGGAAGTCCCCGATCAATCAGTTTGCCGGCGGGGAGGCCTTCGAACGGGCCCGAACCGCCATGGAAAAACTCAAGCGCGCCAAGAGAAGCAAGTCCCCCAGGCTGACAGCTGTCGAGTCGGGCGATACCTTGCTGGATCTTGCGGCCAACGCGATTTACCAGTTGCAGGACGCACTGGCCGGCGATTTGTCGCCGGCGCAATGGAAGACCGTGCGGTGGGTGGCGAGCCTGGGGAGCCAGGAGTTGGCGGCGAAAAAACTAAGGGTGAATATTTCGACGGTTTCACGCACTCTTCGCCGGGCGCACTACTGGGAGATCGAGGAGACTTCGCAGGCACTCGAGGAGTTCCTGCGGGCACGCTTCGCACTTGCACGCTAGCGTGCAAGTTTTAGGTTCTTGCACAAATTCATGCAATCGATAACCAACACCTTTCTGGCCATCGTTCTTGCGCATCTGGCGGGTGATTTCCCTCTACAGACGGAGAGCATTATTCGCGCAAAACAGCGCGGCCTTGCCGGCCTGGTGATTCACGGCCTAGTGCATTACCTCGCGTTGATGGCGGCTTTGCTTGCTTTCAGTCCTGCACGCGTCGGGACCCTGTACTGCCAGGGGTTGCTGCTGGTTTATGTGGCTTTCCATGTGCTGCTCGATTTCCTGAAGATACGGTATCTGAGACTTCGGGGAAGGCCCGATTCGACGGCTCCCTTCCTTGTCGACCAGCTTCTGCACGTGCTGGCGGCTTTGGCTTTGAGTTTGGGTCTCCTTAAGGTGTCGCCATTTCAATTGAACACCGAGGGCATGTGGACGGATCCCGTCAAGCAGAGAGTGCTCTTGATATTGGTGACGTATGCGGCGGTTATTTTTGCCGGGGGATATCTGGTGCGGTCGATGACGCGGTCGCTTACGGAAAACATGCCCGCTCCGGAAGGCGAAAACAAGGCGGCCCTGCGGAATGCGGGCCTTTATATTGGGTGGCTGGAGCGGTTCCTGGTGTTGACCGCGTTTCTGATCCAATCGCCGGCGATGATTGGCCTGATTCTGACCGGCAAGTCGATTGCCCGCCTGGGAGAGTTGAAAGGTCCGAAGTTCGCTGAGTACTTCCTGATCGGAACGTTGCTGAGCGTGAGCATGGCGCTCAGCGGAGGCATTTTCCTGATGCTTACCCTCTACGGTTCGGTACTTCGACGCTGACGCAATACAGACGTCATGATGTCACCGCCCCTTCCGTACTTCGACCTCGGCGAGCCAGCCACGGCGGAGCTTCTCTTCCGGAACATTCGACAGATAAGGCTTGATATCGAGGATGGGCGTGCCGTCGAGCATGTCGACGCCGCGCACGCGCAGCTTATTGCCATTGCGGGAGAGTAGTTCGACAACCGTAAGAGCGATGGGATTGGGACGGCGCGGAGAACGGGTTGCAAAGACGCCGTGGGCACGGTCATCGCAGGGAGGATGAGCGACGAGGTCGCAGCCGTCGGCACGGTCGAAGACCCAGAGCACGTAGAGATGCGAAAGGGTCTCGATGTCAAGCAGACCGGACTCGAATTCGGGCAGGATTTCGAGAATGCCTTCGGCGTCGTGTTTGGCGCCGAGGCCCTTGGGAATTTCTTTGGTGCTGGTGTAGGGCGTTCGAGCATGGCCGATGGGGCGAGGGGTGAACATGAAACTAGTTTCGAATTTCCTGTTTCAACTTGCAAGCGCCAGAATCTTGACGGACTCGTTCATGACGCACAATAAAAGCCCGTCCTCGACCAGGCTCGGGATAACAAAAGTTACATTACGGGTGGGCATTGGATGCCCATGACGGCCAAGAGTGCAATGAGTTCGCGGCGAACGACAGCGGCAGTGGCCAACAGGAACTTCTTCCGGCCTTCGTCGGCTTCGGTGAGGATGTGATGGCGGTGGTAAAAGTTGTTGAACTGCTGGGCGAGCTGAAAGGCGTGTTTGGCGGCGTAGGCGGGCTCGGTCGTTGCGATGCATTGCTCGATGACGGATGAGGTCTTCCCTGCCAGCAGCCAGAGTTCCCAGATTTCGGTGCCGGTTTCGTCGGCGAAAAAGCGCGCGTAATCGACCTCGGTCGTGAGGGCCTGTTCGGGTTCGATGGCGGCTTTGCGGAAAATGTTAGTCGCGCGAACTACGGCGTACTGCGCGTAGGGGCCGGTTTCGCCTTCGAACGCCAGGGCTTCCTTGAAGTCGAAGGCAATTACCGATTGCTTGGTGAATTTCAGCATGAAGTAGCGCAAGGCGCCGATCGCGATCTGTTCGCTGATGCGGGTGCGCCCGGCGTCGTCGAGCTCGGGATGACGACTGTCGACTTCTTTCTTGGCGGCGGCGATGAGTGCATCGAGCAGATCGTCGGCTTTCACACCAAAGCCTTTGCGGCCGGAGACCTCGATGTAGGCTTTGGCGCGGTCTTCCTGGCTGACGTCGTAGCCGAGCTCGAGGGCGCAGCGCGGCGTGAGCGCGACCATCTCATAGGAAAAGTGGGTGTAGTGTGCGGCCTTGTCGGGATAGCCGAGCAGGCGGATGGCTTCGACGACCGTGTTCTGGGGATCGCTCTGGCGCGAGTCGATGACGTTGTAGATGGCTTCGACTCCTCCGAAGTGGGGATGCGAGGCTTCACCATGCGCGGCGGAGATCCAGCATTCGTGGTTGTTGGGATAGCGGAAGAACTTCTGATAGCCGAAGTCGCGTCCCAGAAGGCCGAACTTCCAGAGGTGGTAAGCGATGTCTTTCCCGACATAGCCGACAGTGCCGTTGGAGCGGACGATGACCTTAGCGTCTTCGTCGGGGCCGGACTTTTCGTCGGTGATGTTTTCGGATTCGGATGCGGCTTTCGCCGCGTTGGCTTTGGTGGGCTGCGGCGGGCGAGTCATAACCCAGCAGCCTTTATTCTTGCCTTCGGTTTCAAAGTAAAGAACACCCTTGTCTTTGAGCTGCTGGAAGGCAAGGTCCCAGAAATGCAGGTGGAGGATTTCGCTCTCGCGCGGCAGAAAGTCGTACTCGATGTCGAGCCGATCCATGGTCTCGAGATGACGGCGGAGAACAGCCGTAGAGATGA
>Ga0335085_10011762_pt1 | contig 12951 bp, 15 predicted proteins | sample Lox_Sample_45_FD_206712 | JGI IMG/M metagenome (GOLD analysis project Ga0335085, IMG submission 206712) | Soil microbial communities from Loxahatchee National Wildlife Refuge, Florida, United States - Lox_Sample_4.5 | ecosystem: Environmental > Terrestrial > Soil > Wetlands | place: USA...
CAAACCCCAGCAGAGAGAATGAGATAAAAGTGTTGCGTCGACCGGTTGAATCCACCGCCAAAAGCGGACCAACGAGGCTGTGCTTAGGGGTGTGGGTGAGTGTCGATGCCGAACGTCTCGATGACGATGTACACGCACATAGAAACGTAGATCGCGACAAACGTGGCCGCAGACGGCCCGAAAATCGCAACAAGAGCGACAGCAATAGCCAGAACGATAGCAGCCCACACGTCCCAAGGTATTAAAGCAAGCATGGCGGTTTACGTCCCAGTCTACCTTGGCCGCGCGGGCGAAATCAAAAACGAATACCTGATAGCACTGGAGCGCTTGGCTGACATTGCGAAATGTCAAATGAACGAGGTACGAATGAGCGTCGGCAAAGGGCCAATCATCCGACGTTGCGTTGGGGGCCCAAAGTTGACCCTAATCAATGCTGTTGTGGATTGTCGCAACGTTTTTTTGGCGAGCACATTGTTATGACGGCGCAAGCCTACGAACAACATTTCGAAGAAAACGTCACGCCCCCCGTCGGGGCCGAGAAAATTTTTTCCTACGCCGACGACTTCTCGAAACTATCGTCTCATATGAACAAGTCGTCATCGATGATGATGGGCGGAAGCATGCAGACATCCGTCGACAAAGCCGGTGGTCAAGAAATCGGTTTCTCATGTTCGCATGAAGGGGAGGATCGCGTCGCAAAGCATGGGAGACGATCGGCCGACAACACCTTCTTGTAATCGACAACTATCGCCTAGGCTTCGAGATAAGTGAGGGAAACAAAGTATCCGACCTCCGTGTCTTCTGACTACGGTCTCCCAGCCAAGCCCCCGCTTCGCCGGCTCGGTCTCGTGTTTGGCAAATTTTACGCAAAGTGGTGCGTGCATCAGATGATCAACGATACGTATCAGCATTTCGTGCGTACTAACACCGTGCAGTAGGAACAATTCATCATGACAAAACTTCCTTACGTGCGCCTTTATTCGATCACCTCGTCGGCGCGATTTAGAACCGACTGTGGCACGGTGACTCCCAGCGCCTTCGCGGTCTTGAGGTTGATGACCAGCTCGACTTTCATTGGTTGCTGCACCGGTAGATTGGCAGGCTTCTCTCCCTTGAGAATCCGGCCAGTGTAGATGCCGACTTGGCGGACCGGTTCCGAAAAACTACCGCCGTAGCTCATAAGACCGCCAGCCGCGGCGAACTCTCGAAACTGGGTGATCGCAGGCACCGCGTGGTGTGCTGTCAATGAGCCGAGTTGCTCGCTCCGGCTGATGAAGAACGCGTCGGGAGCGATCACAAGCGCGCCAACTCGCAGGTGCGCCAACGTTGCGAAAACCGCATCGAAGTCGCGCTCGCTACTGGCTTGCAGAATATGGAGCTGCAGCCCGAGGGTGCGAGCAGTTGACTGCAAGTCTTTTGAGACAGACTCTGCAATTTGGGGACTGGTCGGGTTGACTAGAAGCGCGACGGTGGTTGCCTTGGGCACCAACTCGCGCAGCAGTTCCAGTCGTTTCGACACCAGCTCGGTGTTTATGTTGGTTATGCCGGTAATATTGCCGCCCGGTCGGGCCAGCCCAGTGACAAGTCCAGCCGCGACGGGATCAATCCCCACCTGGAAGACAATGGGGATCGTCGCTGTTGCCGCTTTTGCCGCCAGTGCCGCGGGTGTGCTACCGGGCGCGACAATCACGTTCACCTGACGCCGAACGAGATCGGCCGCCAAAACTGGCAAACGATCGTTTTGGCCGTCCGCCCAGCGGAAATCGATTGCTACATTGCGACCCTCGACGTAGCCGGTTTCGGCCAGGCCCTGGCGAAAGGAACGCAAAGGGGCTGCGTACAAGTCTGGCGACGAACTGCCGAGAAACCCGATCACTGGCATCGCCTGCTGTGCGCGGGCAGCGAGCGGCCAAGCAACTGCCGCGTTGCCAAGAAGTGTGATGAACTCGCGCCGTCGCATTGCCTCCCCCGAGGCTCAAGACCGGCCATCGTATCAGTTCAAACCGGAATGTCCGCTACGGCAGCCCATAGCGGACATTCCGCCATTCAGTCGATCACCTCATCGGCACGCGCAAGCAGCGACGGAGGCACCGTTAGGCTGAGCACCTTGGCCGTTTTAAGATTGATCATCAGCTCATATTTGTTCGGGGTCTGTACAGGAAGATCGCTTGGCTTTTCACCCTTGAGGATACGATCAACATAGGCCGCCGCGCGTCGAAACGGGTCCACTCGATCCGGCCCATAAGAGATTAAGCCACCTTCGGTAACAAAGAAGTAGTACGGATAGACTGCGGGCAAACGATATCGTGCCGCAAGTTTGGTGATCAGCCGGCGATGGCGAACCGTTAGGGCGCCTGCTCCTACAATCAGGCCCCCGTTGGACGTCCGCGCGAAGGCAGCGATGCCGCTCTCAATCTCATCTTCGGTGTCGCCAATGCCGAGCGGGCTTACCTCCACTCCAAGCGACGGTGCCACCGCCTGGATTGCGGCGAACATACCGGTTTCGCTTATCGTCACATCACGAGTACGAAGTACAGCAGCTCGGGTCACATGGGGCGCGATTTCTTTGAGCAGCTCTAGCCATTTGCCGCTCATGCCATATTCGAATTGTGTAAATCCTGTCGTATTACCGCCCGGTCGTGCCAGACTATCCACGAAGCCAGCACCGACCGGATCAACGACACCTGCGAACACGATCGGTACTGCACGGCTCGCGCGCTGCAAGGGACCCACGGTCGAAGTGTTGCCGGCTATGATGACGTCCGGTGCAAGTGCAACTAATTCCGTCGCATATTTGCGTGTACGTTCGGCATCACCCCCCGTGTAGCGATCATCGATTTTAATATTACGACCTTCGGTCCAGCCTAATTCCCGGAGCGCTTGTGCGAACGCCGCTAGACGCGCCTGAGCTTCCGGGTTGTCCTTTGTCAGCGACACGATGAAGCCGATGCGCCGCATTCGCTCGGGCTGCTGCGCGCGTGCCGCAAAAGGCCACGCCGCCGCGCCACTGAACAGTGTGATGAACTCGCGCCGCCTCATTGCCGACCCCCCGTGGCTCATAGGGCATCGTAGCGGCTCAAACCCGCAAGGGGAAAGACCCTGCCAAGGTCCGCTTTGGGCGAAAGCGGACCTTCGGCAGCGCGCCTCGCCTCCGAATTACTGACCGGCGAGGCCCGCCTGCGGTGTGGCCGGTATCGCGGTTGTCTGTGATGTGTCAAAGCAAAGATCGCCCGCCCGAATCGAGCGGACCGCAGGATAAACGCGAAAGACCTGTGCTCATCGAGCGGCTACGTCGGGATCTCGGAGATGACGTAGATGAAAAATCACAGCTGCATAACTTTGCAACGGTATTGAGTTGCCACGAATCTTTGACTGTTAGCGATATTGTTAGTCTCCGCGTCTGGCACAAAAAAGCCCGCCAGCGCGACAGAGGGGCTAAACCTATGGCGCTTGCGGTTCTTGGCATACTCATTTTGCTTTTGCTCGCAGCGACAGCGTTGAGATACTTCATCACCCGGCCGCTCAATCGGTACGACCGCATCGGAGCCTTCGTTTTTTTTATTGTGATAGGTCTGCCGGTTTTTGTCGTTGGATTGGACTTGATTTCTCAGTCCACCGCGACAGTGATGACCGCCTTGGGTCGTTAGCGGACATTCTCCGATGCAAATGGCATATCTGCTTTACTACCCCAGAGCGGACATTCGTCAGGACGACTGAACAGTCTGCCAAGGCCGGACCCATGCAGCGCAGTGTGCTTATTGCCAAGGTGCATCGACCGTCAGCATGTGCCGACGGTCGATGATGATCGATGAACCGGTAAAGGTTCAAGCAGTCAATGTTGCGAGCTTCGCTTTCAGCGTATCAATCGTGGGCTTTATGATTTCGGCTACACGAAGGATCGCCAGCACCCTGTCGCGCTCCGGCACGCGGTAGCACGACACCGCGATGGAACGATCTACCGGATAAAACGCAGGTACGTGCGGGTATCCAGTTCAGCTGCGCCAGCCAACAACCATAAGAGCTTCACGCAATGGGATTGGCTTTTCGCGGGTTCTGGGGCTCCGCCCAGTCGCGAATTGTTGATGATCGTGAGCATTGGAAGGGTAGTAAATTCGGGGCCGCTCTCGTCCCCAAGAGAGCGCGGCCCCGATCTCAACCTGGTATTCCCCGTACCCCGTCCACGAGGTCGGGGCCGACATTCGTACAACGATTTGTGGCTGTTCGGTGGACGCAAAGCGCCGCCATCACGAATTCCTGTGAATTGTTGCCGTCAGGTCACGCTCCTCGTGGCGCGCCCTTACCGATCTACCTCCGCCCGAATATCGGTTGGCGCCTGCGTAGTCGGCATGGTCGCTATGGGACCGAAGCGGACATTCACGATTTCGGCGAACGCTCCTCTCACAGACATCAGACGAACGCAGCCGTGCGGGGCAGAATAATCCTGATTTCGGTGAACTCGCCTGGCTGAGTATTGACCTCGATTGAGCCCGCGTGTTGCTTGACGAGGATGTCGTGGCTGATCGAGAGGCCAAGGCCTGTGCCCTCACCCGTCGGTTTGGTCGTGAAGAATGGGTTGAACATCTTTTCTTTGACATCAGGCGCAATGCCAGTGCCGTTATCGCGGATCGTAATTTCCACGCGATCGCCGAGATTTTTCGTCGAGGCAGCAAGGGTCGGCTCGTAGTCGCCGCCGTTTGCCTCATCCCTGCGTTTGGTTGCGGCATAGAAGCCATTTGAAATCAGATTCAGAAGAGCTCGCGTGATGTCCTGGGCGAATAGGTCAACCTCTCCGGCCGCCGGATCGAAGGAACGCTCCAGGGTAATGTCGAAGTCCTTTTTCTCGGCCCGCGCCCCGTGCCAGGCGAGATTGAGGCTCTCTTCGACGATGACATTGATATCGACTGGCCTGTGCTCACCCGAGCTTTCACGCGAGTGCAACAGCATGTTCTTGACGATCGCATCCGCGCGTTTGCCGTGCTGCACCACCTTGTCGAGATTGCCCTGCAGCGTGTCCGTCAGTTCGTCGATTTCAGCGCGCGCCTTCTCGTCGAATTGTATATCCTTCAGGGTGCCCCGCAATTCATCGATCAATTCGCTGGAAAGTCCCGAGAAGTTGTTGACGAAATTGAGCGGGTTCTTCATTTCGTGGGCGATGCCGGCGGTGAGCTGACCGAGCGAGGCGAGCTTCTGGGTTTGCACCAGGCGGTCCTGTGTGGCGCGCAAATTCTCCAGCGCCTCGCGCGTTTCAGTGAGCAAGCGCACATTTTCGATCGCAATTACCGCCTGGTCAGCGAAAGTCGTGACCAGTTCAATCTGCTTTTCCGTAAATGGACGCACCTCAGAGCGTGTCAATGCCATAACGCCAATACAATTTCCGTCCCGGACCAACGGAACACCAAGCATTGTGCGATATCCCCCAAGTCTGCGACCTTCCCGATAAGTGTATTCAGCATCAGCAAGCGCGTCCGATATGTGAACTGGAGCAACTTCCAGCGCTGTTCGCGCAACCAAAGTGCCGCGACCTGGTGTGATCGGGTGCTCTCTCACATATTCTTGATATTCCGGTGAAAAGCCGTTGTCCGCAGTAAGGCGGTAAAGCTCGCCATCCCTTAGAAAGATTTGTGCGTTTTCGGCCTGACATAATCCGCCCGCCGATTCGATCAAAGTGTCGAGGACGGTTTGGAGATCAAATGTCGAGCGGCTGATAACCTTGAGCACATCGGCAGTGGCGGTCTGCTGCTGTAGCGACTCCGAAAGATCTTCGGTGCGTTGTCGCAGTTCGCTGAGCAGGCGCGTGTTCTCAATGGCAATCACCGCCTGATCTGCGAAAGTCTCGACCAGCCCGATTTCTTTGTCGGTGAATGGTTTGACCTCTTTGCGCATCAAGGCAATGACGCCAATTGGAATGCCCTCGCGCAGCAAGGGCACTCCAAGATCCGAGCGATATTTTCCCGCATGTTGATAGTCGACGTAGGTGTATTCAGAATCGGCCAGACAATCAGGAAGATGGATCGTCTTACCTTCCAGCGCGACGCGACCGACCAACGAACCACGTCCTGGCGCAATTGGGTGCCTGGACGCAAAGTCGACAAATCCTTGGTCCGCATTGTTTGACGCGGCCACGTGGTACTTGCCGTCGTCCAGTGTAAAGATGATGGCGAATTCAGCCCCACACAGCCGCGCTGCGGTTTGAACGATGCTGTTGAGAACCGAGCTCAGATCAAAGGTCGAGCGGCTGACGAGCTTGAGCACCTCCGACGTTGCGGTCTGCTGCTCCAGAGCCTTATGGAGCTCTTGCTTTAGCCGCGCCACACTTGTTTTCTTGCCGCCAGCAAAAGGACCACGGCGTGCAGCCTTTAACTTTTTGCGGCGCGCCGGCATCTTGGAGCGGCGCCTTTTAACTGCCTTGTCGCCTGTCTTGCCGCGTCGTCCCACTCTCGCCCCCCCGAGGATAATACAGGAAAACGTAGCGGTTCAGACCAATTCTGTGAAAGGGGCTGAATTGCCGCAATGTCCGCTTGGGTCCCCAGCAGAGCCATGTCCGCTCTTCGCCAATAGCGGACACCGGCATCTGAATCACGAAAGCTATTGGAAGCCGGCGATAATCGGCGCGGTATCATTTATCACGTCGGCTTCGTCCTCATAATCCTTGGTGCCCGCAGGGACACCGTTATAATTAATTGACGGATTTGACCAAAAAGGAATTCGGGGACAAGAGGCGCAGGCTTTGCGAGTTGCCATTATCGTTCGCCATTCATTTTTGTACACGTAGCCATGTCCACTCCTGAAAGGCTTGTCGTCTTTATCTGCGGCACGCTCGTGTCTTAGTCCTAACAGGTGGCCAAATTCATGTGCCAGGGAAAAATTTCCCACTGCACAGACATAGTTTATGACTGCAAACGCACTGCTTTTATCAGCAAGGATGACATCTGAAAGGCCGCAATAGTCGGCAACCGTGCTCAGAAGAAAAACGACATGCGCTTTTGCTGCCTCTCGTTCCGTCTTGACCCATGCGGACTTCTGCAACATCGCAAGGTCTGAGGGGAAATCGCTCTCGACATACGCAATTTCTTCGGACTTCGCGAGGTTGAGCGACATCCTCACGTTGCTGTTTTTCGAAGCGAGATTTGTGCTTTCAATGGCGAGGGTCGCAAGCGCGTCCGGGCTCGAGCCGAATTGCTCCAGCGCTTTCCGAACCGCCGGCGTGTAAAGAACCAATGCCCGGATTACAGCCACCGATTGGTTTTGGAAGAGACCTTCCTTTTGCGGACGAATTGCGGGCGCATCATTTGTATTGGGTATGGTTCCCGGCGGATGCTCTGATGGATACAAACTCGAGTTTGTCTTCACTATGGCATATGAGTCATTGCCAAGTGGATTGACGATGTAGACATCCGATCCAATAACGACCGTCCCTGAAATTTTTCCGTCCTGGACAACGAAAGTCGCTACACCATCTTTTTTCCCCGGTGCAGCCTTGCGATTTTCAACCTTCCCATGCCAAACGAAAGACGAAGGACCGCGTTGATTAATGTCCTTCTGAATAGCGTCGACCTTCATTCCGGGAGCCAGATTCAGTTTTATGCCGTTTTCCTTGCTAAATCCGTCCGCGATTGTGAGAGCTCCTCTGAGAAGCTCGAGTGAGATACCCGCGGGTCGAACTTGAGTGACATAGACCAAAGCTGACGTTTTGCGTTCGCGAAGTTTTGCTACCGCTTCTTTTTGAGCTTGAGAAATTTGCACGGCGTCGGAATTGGTCGTTGGCGTCATCCGGAAAAGTCGTCGATAATCGCCGCCCGCCTCTACAGCCGAGATCGCCGGGTTATCCCGTGCCGACTTCACAAGATTCGCTACATTGCCAGTCGGAACCTGGAAAATCACGGCATTGAGACCGGGGATTTGTCTTTGCACTATCGCGTGAAATTTTTTTGACACCTCCTTTACCCAACCTGCAGTCACCTGATCGCGCGCCTTTAAAAATACTTCGGTTGCCTCGGCCGATACGACGTGACCGAAAAGAACAACGAGGATCAACGTCGTGTATCGCATTCCAGGGTCCAGTCAGAGCTGTTGAACGAATTCACATGGAGTCCGGAAATCTCCGCCGACACTCGTAGTCTGCAGCGGAATGTCATTGAAACGCAATGAAGTGCAATCAGACAGGAGCGCCGCAGCCTTCCGCTTCCTGCGCGCTGCGCAAGCAGACCGATGACATGGATACCGGATCGTTAGACCAAATTTCAGGCCGCCGCGCCGACTAGTTGTCCACGCGCTTGCGGTAGTGTCGCCTCGTATAGCGGCGGTCCGGCGGTGGCGCGTACGCGCGCTGCGGCCCGTACCGGCTCACCCCTGGTGGCAGGTAGCCGGTGGGCGGCTGGCCGAAGCTGTCGGCGCCCGGTGGCGGGTTCGGCCCGTAGTTAGGCATGCTCTGGGCGATCGCTGCCGTCGCGCACATGATCACCGCCGATGCCAGGATGAATGTCTTCATGTTTCGCACTCCAATTTCTTTTGGAAACAAAGTTGTCGAACCGGGCGTCTTGCTGATTCCATGTTGCGTTGCCGTATGGACGTGTTGCCATGCCCCGCTTTCAGGCCAACAGAGACTCCTATCATCATTATCGCAAGGCTCGACGCGATTGATAACTCTCAGCCGACTAACCCGAGGCCAATCCACGCAATCGTGATCGAAAGTATCAAGGATACCGTAATGATTTTTAAATGGGTATCTCCGTTCGCTGTCAGCATTGTGTAGTTCATCGCGAATCTCCAAATCAAAGTCAGAATATCGCAGCCCGTTTGAATGAGTTTGATATTGATCAACTGCCGCATTACTGGTCGCGGCCTTTAAGCGGCTTGCCACCGAGCGGGTTTCGAGACACCTGAAGCAGGCGCTTATTCCGTCAACTGTTTGTACAAGAAACAAATCAATGTGATTGCCAACGTATTGAGCACTGCAATGACCTCGCTACCGTACACAACGCAAAACGACGTACTCACGCGAGGGATGCCACATGATCTCGTGCAAGATGAAACTGCTTTCAGCGGTTGTTAGTGCAGCGGCCTTGCTAGCCACGCCAGCACTTGCCAGCAAAGCTCACAAAAAAAAGGTATCGCGTCACGACGTCCATGCTTCCCAGACCCAACGCGGGGTCTATTCATGGGATGGCAGATACCTCGGTTGGGATCCCGATCCGAACATTCGCTTTCAGTTGATGCGGGACCAAAACATGCCGCCCGATTGATCCCTTGAGTATCGTGCGCGATCAGCGCTTGGCAGCGGCGGTCCGCGCTTGATCTTCTACACGCTTGCGCTCTTCGTAGTGCCGCCGCTCGACATAATGCGGGTCATCAAGCACTTCCCGCCACGCCTGGTCCAAGGCGTCTTTGTCTAACGCCTGTTTGCTCTTCCGCTCGGTCCAAGCGACCCAGGCGATGCAGACAACCACAACAAGCATGATGATAATGACGATGTGTGGCATTGCGTACCCTTCCTGACCTTTATCGCTGCTTCAGGCTGAGAATATAATCAATTATGGCATCGGTATCCGACGTCGAGATTATAAAATTGGGCATTCGTTTGTGGTTCGATGCAAGAAATACCTTCAAGGCAAGAGCGGTGGTCGACGGCATATTGGCGATGGCGCTGAAGCTCGGAGCGTTCTGGACAGCGGGACGCTGTCCCTCGATCACTTGATGACAGGAACTGCAAATCTCCATCGCAACCTGACGTCCCGGAGAATGGTCTGAAAGCGACTGGGCGACTGCTGGAACTGGCGCAGCCAATGTTGCGGCGGCGAAAAGGTAACCTGTGATGCGGTGCATGTTGTCACCTTTAGGACGACTTATTGCAGCGTACGCGGTCCAGTCCGGTCTTGACCTAAATCAATGGAACTTATTTTCGTTTACACGAGCTTGGCGTCATCTGTAGCCGCGTGGCGCAAAGGAAGATTGGTGATTGTCGTTTTTAGCCAATAAAAAGTCGTTTATGTCCAAGTTTTAGGCCGGCAGGCGACTTATTTTGTCGCTGTAAACCGTGCATGCGCGGTCCAGACATACACGTCCTACGGAAGCGTCATTTGAATGAAGGACCGCTTTGCAAGGATCGCCGACATTTTCATCGACGTCGGCATCATTGCACTGATGTTGGTCTCGCTGCTCTGGAACCCACCCGCATTCAAACTGAACGAAAGCCCGGCGCTCGCGCTGCCTGAAAATAGCAGGCGTCCACTAGTCGCGACGGGCGATGTTGAAACCAAACAAGCGAGGAGGACCTCATGGTAACCTGCATTTTTCGACTGGCTTCGTTGTTCGCCTTTCTGGCATTTCTGTCGCTGCCCGCTGGCAGCCAACCCACACCAGCGCAAGCCGAATGGATCAGTGCGTTGCGTGATGGCGGCTACGTGATCGTTTTCCGCCATGGCGCAACCTATCAGGACCAGGCCGACACCGACCCACTCAATCCGAAGGACGTCGCTAACCAGCGTCAGCTCAACTACGAGGGCCGTGCGCTCGCAAAATCGATCGGAGATTCGCTGCACAAACTCAGGATTCCGGTCGGCCAGGTTCACACCAGCCTGTTCCAGCGGGCGATCGACACGGGCACGCTGATGGGTTTCGGCGACGCCCAGGCCTCGGCCGATTACACCGAGGGTGGACTCGTCGTTACGCCGATCGAGAACAATCGGCGCACCGCGGCCTTACGCAAGGTTGCCGGGACAATGCCGCCCGCCGGCACCAACATCATCGTGGTCACGCATAAGCCGAACATCCTGGATGCGTTCGGCAAGGACTGGTTCGACGTCCGCGAGGGCGAAGCGTCTGTGTTCAAGCCAGATGGCAACGGCGGCTACAAGCCGATCGTTCGGATCCAGGCCGGCGACTGGAGCAAGCTCGCGCATGCGACGAACTGAGCGGGGTGATCTGCCCCCCGATACGCACGGCGATCAGATCGTCGGATTCCACGGCACCGGAATGTAACGGTAACCGCTGCCGTCCTTCTCGACATGGGCGAGCGACGGGAAGGGATAGTGAAATCCCTGCACCCGCAGTTTTTCCGCCGCCAGCATGTCGTAAACCTTGCGGCGGGTGGCTTCTGCCATAGCGCCATCCTGGTCGTAGAAGGCATGCCAGTCGGGATGCCGCACGAACAGGAATGGCACGTGCGTAACGTCGGACTGCACGTAGACTTGTTCTGACCCGGAGGCGATCACGTAGGACGTGTGACCGGGCGTGTGGCCGGACGTACCATGCGCGGTGATGCCGGGGACAACCTCCTTGCCCCACTCGTAGGTGCGCACGCGCTTTATCACATCGGCGTTGAATACGCGCCGGATGTTTTTGAAGTTGGTCGCGATGCGGCCGGCGCTGGCGCGACTCATCTCGCCATCGTCCATCCAGTATTTGTGCTCGGCCGCAGGCACCAGGATTTCGGCGTTCGGATAGGTGAGCGAGTTGTCGGCCATCAGCAAGCCGTTAATGTGATCGCCGTGATAATGCGAGATGATCACGGTATCGACGGCGGAGCGGTCAATGCCGGAGGCCGCGAGGTTGGTGATGAACTGACCGCCGACGCCATTGGATTTCTTGTAGTTGGCTTCACCAGTGCCGGTGTCGATGACCAGAAGATTGGAACCGGTGTTCACCGCAACCGGATTATAGGGCGTCGTCATTATGTCTTTTTCCATGAAAACTTCGGCGAGCGCTGCGTTGACGGCATCCAGTTTAATGTTGATGACGTGATCTTCCGCCATCTTGAAGCGGGCGATGCCGTCCGTGGCGACCGTCACTTCGAAACTGCCGATCTTGTATCGATACCAGCCAGCGGCCTGCTTGCCGGTCGGTGGCATGGCCGCGCGCGCAGGAGCCGCATACGGCAAAGTCGCCATGGCGGTCGCGCTGGCAGCTGCGGACAACATATCGCGGCGTGTAATCATCTGGCATCTCCCCCAAAATCTTTTTGTGCTCGGTCGTATGGCCGGCCAATTTTAGCCCGGGCCCCGATACCCGGACAGCAAACGTTAAGCGTTTTCCGAGCTGGCTGGAAGCGGTCCGAAATCCTCTGTACTCGTAAACTGGGATTGGTCAGCGGGTGGCCCGGATCGAAGGCATTTTGGCAATTGGAACGGAGCAATGTCCGTTCCGGGTCACGGACAACTAATTGGCCTTACCGGCCAGCGCGGCGAGCGGCTCCGGCACAGGGCCACCGGTCGCCCAGTCGAGCAATTCGACTGTGTGAACGATCGGGATGGCGATGCCGGCAGCAAGTTGCATGATGCAGCCAATATTGCCGGCCGCGATCGCGTCCGGTTTGAGCAGCTCAATGTTGGCGACCTTTCGGACACGCAATTGCTCCGCGAGTGCCGGCTGGAGAATGTTATATGTGCCCGCCGAACCGCAGCACAAATGGCCTTCGGGCACGTCTTTGACCACGAAGCCTGCCTTGCTGAGCAAATCCTTCGGTTGGCGCAGGACTTTCTGGCCGTGCTGCAGCGAGCAAGCAGCGTGATAGGCAATTGTGAGCGGCATGGGAGCGGCCGCATCGCGCAGCTTGAGCGTCGCCAGGTATTCGGTGACGTCGCGCGCACGCGCGGAAACACGGGCGGCCTTGGTGGCGTAAGCCGGATCGCTGCGCAGCATAAATCCGTAATCCTTGATGGTCGTGCCGCAGCCGGAAACGGTGACGAGGATCGCGTCGAGCCCCGCTCCTTCGATCTCGCGCGTCCACGCATCGACATTGTTGCGCGCCTGTGACAGGGCCTCGTCCTCGCGCCCCATGTGATGGACCAGCGATCCACAACAGGCCTCACCACCGGCGATCACCACCTCGATGCCGTGACGATTGAGCAGACGGATGGCGGCCTCATTGGTCGAGGGCGCAAGCACAGGATTGATGCAGCCGGACAACAGCGCGACCCGGCCCCGCCGGCGTCCTTCGGCCGGATAGACCTTGCC
>Ga0335085_10011763_pt1 | contig 12951 bp, 12 predicted proteins | sample Lox_Sample_45_FD_206712 | JGI IMG/M metagenome (GOLD analysis project Ga0335085, IMG submission 206712) | Soil microbial communities from Loxahatchee National Wildlife Refuge, Florida, United States - Lox_Sample_4.5 | ecosystem: Environmental > Terrestrial > Soil > Wetlands | place: USA...
TGGATGTCGCGCTGACGCCCAAGATCGGCGCTAACGTGCAACAGCAACTCGAAGGCGACCTCAAGGACGAGGAAGATGCCGTGCGTCAGTACAACTCCGCTATCAATGTCTGTGCCAAAGCTGGGGATAACGGATCAGGCGACTTATTTCAAACGATGCTCAAGGACGAAGAAGGGCACGCGGATTTCTTGGACGCACAGCTTCATTCCATCAAGGAAATGGGCATCGGCACTTACCTCGCGCAGCAGTTGCATGCAGAAAAATAAAACTGTCGGGAGGTTTCGGGAAAACTACGGAGTCAAGCGATAATAGTTCCCCGAATGGCTTCCGCTATCCAAATAGCCACTCCAGTGGCGATCCGTCGAATCCAACGGGTGCAGACCGTCACAATCGCATGGATGAGTGTGGAGGCTCTGGTGTCGCTCTTCGCAGCTTGGCGGGCGCAGAGTCCCGCTCTGCTTGCGTTCGGTGGAGACAGCGCCATCGAACTTCTCTCGGCGGCAGTAGTGCTGTGGAGATTTCGTGCAAGTGCTGCACACGCGGACGCGGAGATGCGGGCCGCCCGTTTCGCGGGAGCCTTGTTGTTCGCGCTGGCTGCCTTCGTTGCCGTCACTTCGGTCACGATTCTACTGGGGTATGGCGAACCGAAGCCCACACTTCTAGGGATCGCCATTTTGGTCGCAGCCGCCGTCGTCATGCCATGGCTTGCGAAAGAGAAACGGCGGCTGTCAGGAGCCACGGGCAGTGCTGCGTTGAGGGCGGACGCCGCCCAGTCGGCGCTGTGCGCTTACCTCTCGCTCATCGCCTTGGGGGGATTAACGATCAACATGATCTGGCACTTAAGATGGGCAGATCCGATTGCGGCTCTAGTAGTTCTGCCGCTTATCGTGTGGGAAGGTCGGGAAGCCATGCGCGGTAATGCCTGCGAGTGTTGCTAGGTGCGCCTCGCGTCCACCCAATCTGCCATGATTAAACCCTGCGTGCAGTATTGCTCTGGGTATAGTTGCTTCTCAAAATGTCAACGATTGAAGATGTGAAAGCTGCGGAGCGAAAGATGAATGAAGCTAAAATTGCGCTTCAGCGGTATACCGAACGATCCCCAAATGATCCGTCCGACCACAAGCTGCTTCGTCGCCTCGCGGAAGAGTTGAAGCGAGCGACAGACGACTATCTCGCGAGCGTTATCAATCTGAAGGCGTAGCGCAGTTCGTTACGGCTTGGCGGCTTCACAAGCATGAAATGAGACCACACGCCATTGATCCGCCTCGCGGACATACGTCTTCGTGAAACGCCAGTCATCAGATATTTCTTGTCCGTTCATTGAGCGGGTTCGCTGTAAGCGTCCCGTGACAACAGCAGCATTGTCATACACCCGCACGCGAATGTCCGATGTCCGATAGCTGAGGAACTTCATCCGCCCAGAGCGTGCAAACTCGAGCGCGTTGGCTTTGGTCATCACGGGCATTTTGGGTACAGTGACCTCCATGTCGTCTGCCCACAATTTCTCCAGAGCCGTTGCGTCTCCATGCTCGTGGGCTTCATTCCAGACCGTTTCGAGCCGTTCAAGCTCGTGAACATCGGCATCATGAGTTGACTGAGCAACAATCCGTGCGGTTCCTACGAATAAGGTTGCGACCGACCCCACTAATAAGCTGAGAAAAAGAGATTTCAATGGGATTTCCTCCCGCGTCCGATAGGCTACCAATGTCTCGACGGGCGATACCGTACCGCCAACTCTCAACCAAGATAGGACGCCAGCGCACGCGAATGCCGCGCTGACTCCGACCTTCAGCTACTACGCCGCCTCCGCGCCCACGCTGCAATGTGCGCCCTCGGAATCCACAAACTGCGCCAGCACACCGCCAAAGTCCTGCTTCTTGGGAGGCATGCTGAACAGCACGCCCTTGGCGCTCACGTCGCGGTAGAAAGCCTCCACATCAGCGACAGTGAAACCCAGTTCGACCTTGCCTGCTGGATTTTTCTCGGAAGCCGGGTGCAGCGCAAGGGTGGTTTCGCCCGTCACGAACTCGCTCCAGCCGGGAGACTCAAACTTCAAAGTTAATCCGACGACATCGCGATAGAACTTCACAGCCTTGTCCATATCTGCGACAAGCTTGATCGCGTACCTCAGTTGTGTTCTTTGCATTTGCGCCTCCGCTAACGACCAGTCCGCACGTCGGGACTTGAGCGAAAGAATACACGAGCGGTCGGAGAAAGTCTGATTTACTGAGGAGGTTTAGCCTTCGATTTCACCTAGTCGAAGCACTGGAGACTCGCCCCGGCAACAGACGCCATACCGTTGCCAAAGCCGAAACCACGGGCAATTAGCTAACGTCTCGTCGTGCCGTCGATTAGCAGCAGAGATGTCGCTTGCGCTCAGTGGTCTAGTATCCGGCGCTTCGAACATTTCCTGTAGCTGCTCGATGTCGCCAATTATGCGTTCAACGTCCATTTCGTCTCAATATCCAACATAAGCACTGCAACGGTCAAACGGGACGGCATCAATGACGTGCCTGCGAGGGTGCCCGCACGCACTGGAGAGCCGCCGATCAGCGTACCGGATAAAAGTCCCGAAGCAGCATGGTGCGTTGCCCTAATCTTAGCTTTCGTGTAAGCTCCGTTCCGCTGGGCTCCTCTGTGCGATCCGTTCTCCAGAAAGGTCTACATGAGAGATGCCGTAGCAGTCGCCGCCACGTCAGTTCCATCCAATCGGGATTGGTTCGGTCTTGCTTGGAAGACCACAGCTTGGACAATACTTCTGGCGTCCATCGCTTACTATGTGCGGCGCGATGCTCTCCACTATCTGTTTCGCTACACGCCAGACAGTTTCAAATCATTCTGGTCAGAACGAATTCTTATCCGAACGCACGTTGCCTGTGCGGTAACAATGATTTCTACGGGCACATTGCAGTTTTGGACGGGACTTCGCATGAGCAATATGACGTTGCATGTCTGGTGTGGAAGGGTCTATCTGCTGACCGGGACGTTCGTCGGCTGCTCCGCGCTATACATGGGACTGCATCCCCGGCTCGGCGGAATTGTGTACGGCTTCGGTCTTTTTCTGAACGGACTGTTCTGGTTGGCGGCGGCTTCGATTGCCTACTATGCGATCCGCTTAGGAAACGTGCAGGTGCATAAGGATTGGATGATTCGTGCCTACGTCCTTGCATGTGCCGGGATCGTAGGCGACCGTATTATCCCTGACATGTCGTTCGTGGCTCGGCGTATCGGCGTCGACGCTCTGAACGATATAAGCGGATGGGCGAATTGGGCTGTGCCACTCATGGTAACGGAGGTCATTCTGCAACTTCGACGCTTGCGGAAGACACGCCGCCCGAACAAAATCAGTTTGCCAGCCTAGACAACACCAGAAGAGGCTGTAAACGGGCACGACGGCAGGCTTTCCTGCGATTCTAGAGGCGTTGCAATGAACATAGCTCGCATGATCGCTTGTGCTTTGCTGTTATCGGTTCCGGCTGTGTCGCAGTCTGGACTTCCCGCGAGCCTGTCCGCACAATCAGAAGACGTGAGAATTCTGAAGAAGCTTGAGCAGGATTGGCTTGACAGCTACCGTGAGGGTGATGCTCAGAAGATGAGCAAGATTTTGGCAGATGATTTTATTGGTCGGTGGGGCGACGGAAGCACACAGACCAAAGTCGAGCAGCTAATGGCAATTCGCAATGGCGAGGAGAAGCACTCGGCGAACCGATTGGTGGAGTGCAATGTCCGGATATACGGCGACACCGCCGTAGTGACTGGAATCCAGACAGAGCAAAGCATGTTGGAAGGGCGCGACGGCTCCGGGACGTATTCCTACACCGATGTGTTTGTGAAGCGGCATGGTCAATGGCAAGTCGTGGCGTCGGAGACCAAAAGGGTCGTGAGGCAGTCTCCGAGTTCGGAACTGAATGCACGGGAGCGTTTGGTGGGCAGTTGGAAGCAAGTGTCAGACGAAGAGACGTTGCCTGACGGCAGCGTTGTGCTTCAGGATGAGATTGGACTCGTTACTTACGATGCGAGCGGGCACATGTCGGAGCAGGTAATGAGGCGCTCGGTCTCTGGAACGCAGGTTCCGTCCGATTCGATTTACTTGAGCAACGGATATGATGCGTACTTCGGAACCTACGCGATTGACGAGGTCAAGCATACGATTACGCACCACGTCGAAGGCAGCGTAGCTAGGCAGCTTGTCGGCAAAGACCTTGTCAGGTCATTTGCGTTCGACGGCGACCGCGTGACTTTGAAACCCACGAATGCTGATGAACACTGGACGGTTGTGCTGGAGAAAATCCGAAGTTACTAGCATGGCTTGCTGTACAGGCACGGAACGTACGATTCCATCCATTTGACCCTACAGGGGCTTCCTCGTACCATTGCCGCCAGTGTCCACGCCCTCCCAACCCGTGGGGCAGACGGTTTCTCATTACCGCATTCTCAGCAGGATCGGCGGCGGGGGCATGGGCGTAGTGTACGAAGCGGAAGACCTGAAGCTCGGTCGCCACGTCGCTCTGAAGTTCCTCCCCGACGAACTCGCCCACGACGCACAAGCCCTCAGCCGCTTCCAGCGGGAAGCCAAAGCCGCATCCTCTCTGAACCACTCGAACATCTGCACGATCCACGAGATCGACGAGTTTGATGGGCGAACCTTCATCGCCATGGAACTGCTGGAGGGACAGACACTCCGGCACCGGATCGCTGGCAAGCCGCTTGAGATCGAGACAGTGCTCGATCTGGGCATCCAGATCGCCGACGCTCTCGACGCGGCACACTCGAAGGGCATCGTCCACCGGGACATCAAGCCCGCGAACATCTTCGTGACTGCTCGCGATCAGGCAAAGATTCTTGATTTCGGGCTAGCCAAAATGAAGTCCATTCCTAGCAGCATGGGAACGATTGGGGAGGCAACGCAATCCACCGCTGACGAGGAACAACTAACCAGTCCCGGTTCGACACTCGGAACCGTTGCCTACATGTCGCCAGAGCAGGTAAAGGGAAAGGAACTGGACGCTCGCACCGATCTGTTCTCGTTCGGAGCGGTGCTTTACGAGATGTGTACAGGGGTACTGCCGTTTCGGGGCGACACTTCGGCGCTGATTTTCAACGCCATTCTGGAGCGTCCGCCTATGCCACCTGTGCGGATGAATCCTGACGTTCCGACGAAACTCGAAGAAGTTATCCACAAGGCTCTTGAGAAAGACCGCAATCTGCGATACCAGCATGCCTCCGACATTCGCACGGACCTCCAACGGCTGAAGCGGGATACAGAATCGGGTAAAGCGGTATCGACTGGTAGCGCACCCCCCCGCTGGTCACTTCGGACGATGGTGATGGGTGCAATAGCTCTCGTGGCTGTCATCGCAGTCATTGCCGTGGCAACGTTCTATTTTGGCGGAGGCAGTGGCACCCGCATCAACTCCGTCGCTGTTCTGCCCTTCGCCAACGCGACTGGCGATCCATCCATGGAATACCTGAGCGATGGCATCACGGAGGGGGTGATCGACAGGCTGTCGGGACTCCCGACTGTGAAAGTGATCTCGCGAACGTCAGCCTTCCATTTTAAGGGGCGTGACATCGAGCCGCAGAAAGTTGCGAAAGAGCTTGGCGTAGATGCCCTAGTCACGGGCAGAGTCGTTCAGCGCGGCAACGACCTCTCGGTAAGTGCCGAACTCGTGGACGCACGCGACGACAAACAGATTTGGGGTGAGCAGTACAGCCGGAAGCTCGCGGACATCGCGTCAATCCAGCAGGAAATCGCAACTGCTGTATCCGGCAGCCTGCGAGTACGACTAACGAGCGAAGAGAAGACACGCTTGGCGAAATCGTCCGTGACAAATCCTGAGGCATATCAGCTTTACTTGAAGGGTAGGTATCACGCGAATCAAGCAACAGTAGTAGGGCTAAAGAAGGGAATCGAGTATTTCCAGCAAGCAATTGACAAAGACCCCGGCTTTGCTCTGGCGCATGCAGGTGTGGCTGGCTCCTACAACCTGTTGGGGGGTGGACTAGTCTATCTGCCACCCAATGAAACTCTTCCGAAAGGAAAAGCGGCGGCGCGTAAGGCGCTTGCGCTTGATGACTCTCTCGCCGAAGCCCATGCCGAACTAGCCTATGCCCTCTGGTTTTCTGATTGGGACTGGTCGAGCGCGGAGAACGAATTCAAGCGAGCGATTGCGTTGAATCCCAACAGTGCCATCTCCCACTCGCGGTACTCCGAATGCTTGCAGACGAGAGCACGGTTTGACGAAGCCATTGCTGAAGGTGAGCGATCACAAGACCTTGACCCTCTTTCGCCTCAAATCCTAGCGAATCTGGGTTACGGTTATTTAGTATTCCAGCGTTATGACGAGTCCATCGGCAGATTTCAGAAAGCTCTCGATTTGTACCCAGACGCTGCATGGATTCGACAACAGCTAGCTGTCGCATACGCCATGAAGGGCATGTACCCGCAGGCTTTCGCTGAATACGACAAGATAGCCAAGCAGGACAAGGTGGTCACAGCGGAGAACCAACTGGTTGCTGCTAGTCTTGGTTGGCTCTACGCAGTCTCAGGCAAGCGAGTCGACGCGCTGAAAATCGCGGAAGAACTTAACGGGCTGTCATCGCACACCTACGTCGATTATTATGAGATTGCTTCGATTTATGCTGGTCTCGGCGAAAAAGACGACGCCTTTCGTTGGCTGGAAAGAGCCTACGCAGAGAGTTCGAGCAGCATGATTTGGCTCGCGGTAGACCCATTCTGGTACGGGATGCGCTCCGATCCCCGCTACACCGACCTGCTGCGCCGGGTGGGGCTGCCGCAGTGAGGATCAGTAACCACTAGTCAAAAGGTATACCGGGCGAACCATCGAAATCCGAAATCGTGGGCTAACCGAATCAATCGCTTGCGGCACTTGTGGCGAGACCCTTCTTGACCACCACGTCCTAAGGTGAAGAAAACAAGGAAGACGACACGTTTGGGGCTGCCTGTCCTACTCCGCCCTGTACGTCGTTGACTTCACGTTCATCTCATCCGTACCATTCAAACCTGAGTTCCCTGCGCCACGCATGATCGGTCAAACGATCTCTCATTACCGCATCATCGAGAAACTCGGCGGCGGTGGGATGGGTGTCGTCTATAAGGCAGAGGACACCGACCTTGGTCGCTTTGTCGCCCTCAAGTTCCTGCCCGACGATGTGGCGAATGACCCGCAAGCATTGGAACGCTTTCGACGTGAAGCTCGTGCCGCTTCAGCGCTGAACCACCCAAACATCTGCACTATTCACGAAATTGGCAAACATGGTGACCGACCCTTCATCGCCATGGAATTTTTGGATGGCATGACGCTAAAGCACTGCATCGCAGGAAAACCCATCGAGACCGATGTGCTGCTTAGTCTCGCCATTGAGATTGCCGACGCTCTCGATGCCGCCCACTCGAAGGGGATCGTGCATCGCGACATTAAGCCCGCGAATATCTTCGTCAGCGAGCGCGGGCACGCCAAGATTCTGGACTTCGGTTTGGCGAAGGTCGCACCGATCGGCGGATCGGCGAACCCAGTCGGCTCAGCCAACACTCTGACGCCCACGATTGATGAACCACATCTGACTAGTCCGGGCACAATGGTGGGCACGGTCGCTTATATGTCGCCGGAGCAGGTGCGCGGCAAGGAACTGGATGCTCGCACAGACCTTTTCTCGTTCGGGGCAGTGCTGTACGAGATGGCGGCAGGCGACGTGCCGTTTCACGGAGAGACCTCAGCAGTCATTTGCGAAGCCATCATGAATCGCATCCCCGTCGCTGTGGTGCGACTGAATCACAACGTACCGCCCAAGCTGGAAGATGTTATCAACCGCGCCCTAGAGAAGGATCGCAACCTTCGATACCAGCATGCCTCGGACATGCGGGCGGAACTGCAACGGCTGAAACGGGACACCGATTCAGAACGCTCACTTGTAGTTCCGGCTGCATCTGATATTGCTCACGAGGTCAGGTCTTTGCCAATATCATCTGCGGACGCTATCCAGATAGGTGACGCGGAAGCAAGTTCCGATACTCAAGTCCTAGTTGGGCTGTTCGCGCGGCACAAGAAGAGTTTCTTGGCGTTGACTACGGTGGGCATATTAATTTTGGCTGGTCTGGGCTACGGGGCATACCGCTGGGTTTCACCCGGTTCACGTTCCACCATCGAGTCTCTTGCTGTGCTCCCCTTCACCAACGGGGGTGGAGATGCTAATACCGACTATCTCAGCGACGGGATAACAGAGTCCTTGATCGACAGCCTAGCCCATGTACCCCAACTCAAGGTGAAATCCCGCAACACGGTCTTCCGCTACAAAGGGAAGGACATAGATGCACAGAAGGCGGGCAACGATTTGGGCGTATCGGCGCTGGTGAGCGGACGAGTGGTGCCACGCGGTGACAGCATCGAAGTGAGTGCTGAGCTTACCGATGTTCGGGACAGCACTGTAATTTGGGGGCAGCACTATAGCGGTAAGAGCGCAGAGATTATCTTGTTGCAACAGCAGATTGCGGGCGACATCGCGGAAAAGTTGCGTGCCAATCTTAGCACTTCAGAAAAACAGAAAGTCACCAAACAGGGCACGCAAAATCCAGAAGCCTACGAGTTGTATTTGAAGGGGCGTTACTCGTGGAACAAACGCACGGCTCCCGACCTTGCCGCTGCAATCTCCTATTTCAATCAAGCTATCGCGAAAGACCCCGGCTACGCTCTGGCATATTCCGGTCTCGCCGATACTTATTCCGTATTGACTAGCTTTGGTGGCACTCCCAGCGAAAACGTTCCGAAGTCGAATGCCGCCGCCCGGAAGGCACTGGAGTTGGACGCGACCTTGGCTCGTCCCCATGCTGTTTTGGGCAACAACGAGATACAGTACGACTGGGATTTTGCCGGAGGAGAGGCTGAGTTCAAGAAGGCTTTGGAACTCGATCCTAACGACGCCACAGCTCACCAGTGGCACGCGGAGAGCTTTGCCTCGATTGGGGGCAGGGAGCAGGAGGCTCTTGCTGAAGCCACCCGTGCGCGCCAGCTCGATCCGCTGTCTCCGATGATCAGCGCGGTTCTGGGGGAGATTCACATCAATGCACGACAATACGACGAGGCTATTGTCGTCTGCAAGAAGGTGGCAAAAGAAGACCCGACTTTCGCCTACGCGCACTATTGTTTGGCTCTAGCTTATTGGGGGAAACGCATGTACCGGCAGGTTATTGAAGAATGGAAGGTCTATGGCAAGCTTTCCGCCGACAGGAACGAATCTGATTTCGCTTCCGCCTTGGAGCAAGGATCTCATTCAGCGGGCTGGAAGGGTGCTCTCACCAAAGGCATAGAGATGCGGCAAGCGCAACGTAAGACTGGGTACTCGTCTGCGTATGACATCGCCGCCCTTTATGCCGACTTGGGAGACAAAGAGCAGGCTTTCCAGTGGCTCAACACCGCCTATCAGGAGCGCGATGGGAAGGTGGCGGGTTTGAGGGTTGACTTCTTACTCGACCCCCTGCATTCCGACCCGCACTTTGCTGAGTTGGTGAGGAAGGTGGGGCTGCCGCAATAGCGGATTTAGAAAGTTCGAACTCACGATCCTGAATCAATTAGCGGAGTACGCGGAACTGCAACTGTCTCAATGCCGTACTACTGCGGGACGGATTCCGTTGCTGCCATTTGCATCAATCGGAGCGACTTCACAAACTCCTCAGAGTTCGACACCCAACCGAACAGAGTTTGCATGGTCAAGAGCGACGCCTCATGGTTGCTCCTCGGCAGACCGTCGCCGATAGGCTCGCCCATGCAATCTTCCAGAAGGACACATGAGTAGTCCCGGAACATCGCATCCCTCACCGTAGATTCCACACACACACTGGTCGTAGATCCGGTAACGATGAGGTATTTGACGCCGAGGCGTTTAAGCACTTCGTCCAACTCCGTTTCAAAGAAACCGCTGAATCGGTGCTTATAGACAATTGTGTCATCGGTTTTAGGTTTTAATTCCGAAATGATGTCCGTATTCCACGTATCTCGAACGAGGAATCGCCCCTCAGTGCCGTCAGGGGCTGACATCTTTTGCCCAACCCCGAAGTGCAGATGCCGCGTCCGATTGGGTGAGTCAACGGTACCCAAGTCTGAGAGGTCAGGTCTAAAGCCCATTTTCAAGTAGACAATCGGGATTCCGGCGTTGCGGGCGGCTCCCAGCACCCTTGAGGTCGGGCGCACCGTCGCTTGAATCATCGAAATATCCAGTCCAGAGCGGTCGAACATGCCGCCCTTCGAACCGAAGTCGTTCTGCATGTCCACCACGAGCACGGCAGTTTTCGACGTTTTGACGTAGATGGGTGCGGGCTTCGCGTCGAGAATCACAACATCACCATTGTCAGATTCCGTCATGACGTGATCTCTCCCAACGTACAGACTGATCTACCGCGTAGATCAGGGCATTTTACCGTAGCTGATTGCTTTTTCTGCACCCAGTATGCGCAAATTCGTCTGTGGTTTGCTGTTGGGGGTATTACCTTGCAACGGAACTTCTTGCGGTAATCAGATGTGCTGACATCGGGGCGTCTTTACCATCCCACTGTATAAGTGCCTGAGCAACAGCATCAGCAGCGCGGTCAAGGGCATATGGGTCACGTCGCTCGATCTCTGCCCGGAATGGAGAGCCAAACACCAAGCCTTGGGCAGCATCGTGAGCATTCACGCGGCTCGACAATTTGATCGTCTCGATCTCAACGTCAGTGAAGCCCGCAGCGAGCAGGTCGTATTTGATTTGTCCGGGATCGGAGTAGGAGAATGGACCGCGCTCCATGTAGTCAAATGGCACGTGGGCGAAAAGCGCACTGACGGCGTCTTGTGCAGCTTTCGGTATCGGGTTCAACTCAAGGCGGTCGAATGTGACTAGCAGGTAGTGACCGTTGGGGCGAAGCACCCGACGTGCTTCTTGGTTGGCGCGAATCTTGTCGGGAAAAAACATCACCCCGAACTGACAGAGGACTAGGTCGAAGATTCCGTCTGAGAACGGCAACTTTTGTGCGTCCGCAGGTTTAAAGGTCACCTGTTGGGCGGTCAGAGCATGCTCTGCCAATTCAAGCATGGCGGGATTGATGTCCGTGGCGACGATCTGTGCCCGCGGAGCCGCCCGATGCACCGCCCGGGTGACAATACCCGTGCCAGCAGCAGTCTCTAGAATTCGGTCTGGCTGGAGAACGGCGCACCGCTCGGCGACGAGCTTCGCATAAGGTTCAAACAAAAAGCCCATGTAGCGCTCGTAAAGCGCGGGAGTTGAGTGAGCAAATATCCCATCCGTCATTGGTGCAATATCTCCTTCGCTCTCAGGAATTCATGGGTTCGAATTTCGTGAATGCGGATGAAATTGTGTTTGATTGAGACATTGGACTGACTTCCCAAGACGTATTGATCAGCGCACCCGCTCCAGCACGCGCCTCCAAGTCTTGCCATCGCCAATCTCCAGACGGTCGCCTTCCAACTTGAAAGGACGAGGCTGGTCAGTGTCGGTGTAATCCGGCGATAGGCTGCCCTCGACGTGATGGGTCACGATGCGGTTCTGTGTGTCAACCGTATACGTGCCGAAGTACGCGACATATGCATTGTAAGCGGCGAGGGCATGCTCGGCTGTGGGTGGTTTGCCATCATTTGAGTTCGCTTCGGGAAAACGAGGCAAGGGCGGAACCTTCATGATCTGAATGTGAACATGCCCGGTTGCATCGTAAACGAAGTATCCCCTTGGATGTTCGCCGAACCAATACACCCACTTTCCATCCTTATCTAGGTCGGCGAACTCCAGCACGCGCCACGTGCCAATGAGATTCTGCACGTCAGGGACGGGCACCTTTAGTTTCTCTGGCTGGTTCTGGGCGAACATGCCGCCGATAAATGCGAAGATAAAACACGCCCACATGAAAGTGATTTTCATCAATGCTCTCCTGTCGTTTTTGCAGTAGGAGTATACTTCGCTCCGATTCGCGTTCGCCTAGCTAACGTCAGGAGGTCAAATGCGGTTCAAGACTTTCGCACACCTCGTCGGTCTCACCATGGCGACTACCGTGCTGGCGCAGAGTTCTGGGGATATTGCGTACGTCCACGTCAATCGGGTGAAGCCCGGCATGACAACGCAGTATGAAGCCGCTCGGAAGCGGCACTGGGTCTGGCACCAAAAACTGAAGGACACTTGGTCTTACCACGTCTGGCAAATCGTGTCGGGTGACGCGAGCGGAACTTACATGGTGTGCAGTTTCGGACACACTTGGAAAGAAGTGGACGAAAGCGACCACCTAGTCGGTGGCGAAGAGGATGATCCTGCTGCGAAGGTTGAGCCTTATTTGGATGCTGAGCCGGAGAGCTATTACCGTTATCTCCCCAACCTGAGCATAGCGCCGAAAGAAGGCTTCTCACCTTCTGCGAAACTAGAGGTGACGCGCTGGTTGGTGAAGCAGGAAGATGTGGACAGCTTTCTCACGGCGCAAGCAAGAATGAAAGATGCTCTTGCGAAAGCGGGGCACTTCGGAAACTTGCGCTGGTTTCAACTGGTGAACGGTGGGGAAACTCCGCAGTTCTTGATGCTTGTTGACCGTGACAACTGGGCGTCATACGAGCATTCTCTAGACGAGAACCTCAGCAGCATCATGGAAACAACGTACGGAAAGGATCAAGCAGCCAGCATGATGCAGGATGTTCGCAGAGCCGTGCGCTCACAGTATGTGGAGACTTGGCAGTACCGACCTGATCTCAGCTTCGTACCCGCCGCTTCAGGAAGATAGGTTCGCGTTCCCTGTGCTGGTCGTCACGTTGCGCTGAAGTTCCTGCCAGACGAACTCACCCACGACCTCGGAAGCCCTAAGGAACCTCTGAACAACCTCTTGATTTGAGTGCTGCGCGGGAGGTCAGGCTGTACAGGCTACAGATCCCCCGGAATTCCCTGCCGTCTTGCTGAAACCCGCGATGGATG
>Ga0335085_10011765_pt1 | contig 12950 bp, 11 predicted proteins | sample Lox_Sample_45_FD_206712 | JGI IMG/M metagenome (GOLD analysis project Ga0335085, IMG submission 206712) | Soil microbial communities from Loxahatchee National Wildlife Refuge, Florida, United States - Lox_Sample_4.5 | ecosystem: Environmental > Terrestrial > Soil > Wetlands | place: USA...
GCCCGCGGCGAACGCCCGCCGCAGCGCCGGGCCGATCTGGCCCGGCTCGGTGACCAGCTCGCCGGCCCCGCCGAGGGCCCGCACCACCTCGTCGTAGCGGCAGCCCGGCTGCAGATCGGCGGCGACGTCGTAGCCGTACAGCGCGCGCATCGGATGCTTCTCCAGCCCCCAGGCGCCGTTGTTGCCGCAGACCATCACGACCGGCAGCCGGTGCCGGACCAGCGTGTCCGCGTCCATCAGCGAGAAGCCGGCCGCGCCGTCGCCGAGCAGCAGCACCACCTGGGCCGGCGGCCGGGCCAGCCATGCCGCGATCGCGTACCCCAGGCCGGTGCCCAGGCAGCCGAACGGGCCCGGATCGAGCCAGTGCCCCGGCTGCGCGGGCTCGACGTACTTGCCGGCGAACGAGACGAAGTCCCCGCCGTCGCCGATCACCACCGCGTCGTCCGCGAGCTGCCGGGTCAGCTCACCGTAGACCCGCATCGGGTGGATGGGCAGGGCGTCGCTGGCCAGCAGCCCTGCGTCCGCGGCGATCGCGGCCCGCGCGGCGTCCTGCAGCCGGGCCAGCCACTCCCGCCGGGCGGCTGGCGCGGCTGGTGTGGCGGCCAGCTCCGCGGCCAGCCCGGTGAAGAACGCGGCGAGGTCACCGGCGGCCGTCCCGGCCAGCGGGCAGTGCGACGCGAGCTGGCCGGCGGAGTCGGTCACGTGCACCACCCGCGCGGCCTGCCCGTCCCGGCCGAACTGGCCGTAGCCGAGCCGGAAGTCCAGCGGCGCCCCGGCCACCAGGACCAGGTCCGCCTCGCGGAAGGCGGCGGACCGGGCCCGGGTGACCAGCAGCGGGTGACCGGCCGGGATGATTCCGCGGCCCTGGCCGTTGGCGATGACCGGAAGCTGGAGCCGCTCCGCAGCGGCCCGGGCGGCGCCCTCCGCGCCGTCCATCCACACGTCCGACCCGAGCACCAGGACCGGGCGTGCGGCTGCGGCCAGCAGCCCGGCGATCCGGCTGACCGCTTCCGGGGCCGGGCCCGGGCGCGCGGTCCGGCCGACGGTCGGCAGCCTCGCCTCGGCCTGGCCGTACAGCGCCTCCAGGGACACGTCGAGGAACACCGGCCCGCGGTGCGGGGCGGCCGCCAGCCGGAACGCCTCATCCACCGACGCGGCCACCTGCGCCGTCGCGTGCTCGGTCCAGGCCCGCTTGGTGACCGGGGCCAGCAGCGGCGGGTGGTCGATCTCCTGCAGGCTGCCCGCCCCCCAGCGGTAGTCGGGGGCGCGGCCGCCCAGCACGACCACGGGGGCGCCGTTGAAGTGCGCCGTCACGATCGCGCTCAGGGCGTTGGTCACGCCGGGCCCGGCGGTGACCACCGCCAGCCCGGGAACCCGGGTGAGCCGGGCCGTGGCCTCCGCCGCGAACACCGCGGTCTGCTCGTGCCGGACGTCGATCAGCCGCACCGGCGGGTCGGCGTGCACCGCCGCGTCGTACAGCGGGAAGACATGCCCGCCGGACAGCGTGAACATCGTCGTGACGCCGTGCTGGCGGGCCGCGCCGAGCGCCAGGGCCCCGCCGTGTTCCCGGTCAGGTGCGTCGTGGCTCACGCCGCGATGTTACCAGTCGGTTAACTAGTTGGCGGGCCGGGGCGCTGAAGGTCCCGCCCAGGGCGGGTGACAGGCCCCGTCGCGCGAGGCCCAGGAAGGTGGCGCTGTCCGCCCGGCCGGCTCCCGCGGGCAGCATCCCGGCCAGCGGCTGGCCGCCCACCGTTTCGAGGTCGCTCAGGTTGGACCGTTCGGCCAGGCCCGGCCGTGCGGGCCAGGCGCCGATGACGACTCCTGCGCACGCCAGCTTCCGCGCGGCCAGCGCCTCCAGGGTGAGCGCCGTGTGGTTGAGCGTGCCGAGCCCGGCCCCGGCCACGACGAGTACCGGCGCGTCCAGCATGGCCGCCAGGTCGGCGATGGTCGACCCGGCCGGGTCGTACCGGACCAGCAGGCCCCCGGCGCCCTCGACGATGACCTGCTGCCGGTCCTCGGCCAGCGCCGCGATGTAGCTCGCCGCCGCCCGCAGGTCCAGCGGCGGCCGGCCGGCCGCCCGCGCGGCGGCCTCGGGGGAGAGCGGGTCCGGATACCGGGCGAGCTCGTGCCGGTCGGTCACGGCCGCCAGGGCGGCCACGGCGCCGAGGTCACCCGGGGTCCCGGGCGGCTCACCGGTCTGGGCCGGCTTGACCACGGCCACGCGTTCTCCCCGGCACCGGGCGAGCGCCGCGAGAGCCGCCGTGGTGATGGTCTTGCCGACACCCGTGCCCGTTCCGCTGACGATGATCAGGCCCAACGGCGTAACCGCCGCAGCCGGGTGACGAACTTGTACCGGTCACCGCGGTACCAGGACTGCGCCCATTCGACCGGTTCGCCGTTGACGTCCACCGCGTGCCGGGACAGCAGCAGCAGCGGCAGGCCGATGTCCACGGCCAGCAGGTCGGCGTTGTGCGGGTCGGCCAGCACGGTCTCGATCGTTTCCTCCGCCTCGGTCAGCCGGACGCCGTACGCGGAGCCGAGCGCCTCATACAGCGAGCTGTGCCGATTCAGCTGCTTGCGCAGCCCCGGGAAGCGGCGCGCGGGCAGATGCGAGGTGTCCACCGACATGGGCTCGCCGTCGGCCAGCCGGAGCCGGTGAATGCGCAGCGCCCGGCCGCCCGGGCGGATGCCGAGCAGCAGGGCGAGGTCCTCGTCGGCCGCGATGTAGCCGATCTCGAGGATCCTCGTCTGCGGGTGCAGGCCGTGTGCCCGCATGCTTTCGGTATAGCTGGCCAGCTCCAGTGGCTGCGCCACCTTGGGCTTGGCCACGAACGTGCCCTTGCCCTGCCGCCGGAGCAGGCGGCCCTCCACCACCAGCTCCGCGAGGGCCTGCCGGACCGTGGTCCGCGACGTGCCGTAGTCGCGGGCGAGCTCGCGTTCGGGCGGGACCGGGCTGCCGGGCGCCATCGTGACGATGAGCTCGAGCAGCTGCCGCTTGACCGTGTAGTACTTGGGCAGCCGCAGCAGCGGGCTCGGCACTACGTCGCCAGGCACGCTCCCGCTCGCAGACGCCGTGACCGGGGCTCCCGCCGTGGCCTGCCGGACGCCGGGCACGCTGGCCTTTTCCGGCGGGACCGGCGATACAGGGACGGGGGAGACGGTCATGGGCCACTTCCTTCCCGCTCAAGCGGTTATCCGGACATGATCTCTCACCGCACCCAGTGCGCGGAATGCCACAGCGAGGTCAACTTCTGTGAGGTTGGCCCGCGCGGTCAGCCGCAGGCACGCCTGGCCGGGCAGCACCGAAGGCGGCCGGAAACACCCCGCGCGGACGCCGCGACCGGCGCAGATCCGCTGTGCCTCGAGCGCCGCGGCCGCCTCCCCGATCGTGATCCTGACGACGGCGGCGGCCGGGGCCGGGACCTCGAAGCCGAGCCCGGCGGCCATGGCGGCCAGGCGCCGCGCGTTGGCCACGGCGCGCCGCCCGAGGCCCGGGTCGGCGCGGACGATACCCAGCGCCGCGAGCGCGGCGGCCACGCTCGGCGGGGCCAGCCCGGTGTCGAAGATGAACGCGCGGCCCACGTCGATGAGGGTGCCGATGACCTCGGTAGCGCCGGTGACCGCACCGCCCTGGCCGGCCAGCGATTTCGACAGCGTGAGCGTCCGGATGACCCGGGGGTCGTCCCCGATGCCGGCCGCGGCGGCCACGCCCCGGCCGCCCGGCCCGAGCACGCCGAACGCGTGCGCCTCGTCCAGCACGAGCAGCGCGTGGTGGGCGTGCGCGATGCGGTGCAGCTCGGCGACCGGTGCCTGGTCGCCGCTGACGGAGAACACGGTGTCGCTCACCACGATGGCCGCGGGCTCGGTACGCCGGGCCAGCGCCCGCTCCACCCCGGCGGTGTCGGCGTGCGGGGTGATCTCGACGCGGGCGCGGGCCAGGCGGCACGCGTCGATCAGCGAGGCGTGGTTCGCGGCGTCGGAGACGATGAGCACCCCGGGGCCCGGCCGCCCGGTCCCGGCGCCTTCCGCCGCGAGGACCTGCGCGAGGGCGGTGATCACGGCGAGGTTGGCCAGGTAGCCGGAGGAGAAGACGAGCGAGCTGGCGGCACCGGTGAAGTCGGCCAGGTCGCGCTCGAACCGGGTGTGCAGCTCCGTTGTCCCGGTGACCAGCCGCGATCCGGTGGAACCGGTGCCCCACGTGCGGGCGGCGGCGGCCGCCGCCTCGGCCAGCCGCTCGTCCCCGCACAGCCCCAGATAGTCGTTCGAGGCCAGGTCGACGGTCCCGCCTGGCCCGCCGTGGCCGGGCGCGCGGGCGTACAGCTGCCGCCCCAGCCCTGCGGCCTGCCGTGCCAGCGCCGCCTGCCGGAGCACCGCGACGGGGTCTGGCGGCTGGCTTGCCGGCGGCTGCGGCGGCTGCGGTGGCGGCGGTGCTGGGTGCGGCTTCATGGGTGCTGATAGGTTTCCCCAGCCTCCGGCCGCCGTCAAGGGGGTGAGCCGCTGCTGCCCGGCCCGGGGAACCTCAGCGTGGCGGCAATCGGTCCCCGGCAGTGCGATTATTGATGTGTGCCCACGCTGACCGACCTGGCCCGCCGCCATACCTATCTGACCAGTGCAGATCTGGAGTGCCTGCATGCGCTGGTGTCGGACTGGCAGCTCCTGGCCGATCTGTCGTTCGCTGACCTCATCCTCTGGGCGCCGCTGCGCGACGGGAGCGGCTGGATGGCGCTGGCCCAGATTCGGCCGACGACCGGGCCGACCTCGTTCCAGGACGACGTGGTCGGGACGCGGGCCGAGCCGGGGGACACGGCGCTGCTGGATACCGCGTGGGCCGAGCGCAGGATCTGGCGGGAGAGTGACCCCGACTGGACCACGGGCATCCCGGTGCGCGCGGAGACCATCCCGGTGATGCGAGCGGGCCACGTGATCGCCGTGATCGAGCGGAACACCAACCTGAACTCCGCCCGCACGCCGAGCCGTCTGGAGCTGACCTACCTCCAGGGCGCCGATGACCTGGCCCGGATGGTGGCCGAGGGGACGTTCCCGTTCGGCGGCGAGCTGGCCACGCTGGCCCGCTCACCCCGCGTCGGCGACGGGCTGCTCCGCCTGGGGCGCCCCGGGCGCGTCACCTATGCGAGCCCCAACGCGTTGTCGGCGTTCCGCCGCCTCGGCCTGGCCACCGACCTGGTGGGGGCAGAGCTGGGGCCGCTGATCGCGAAGCTGTGCGCCTCGTGCGGCAGCCCGCTGGATGAGTCGCTGATGCTGGTGGCGTACGGCCGGGTGCCGCGGGACGCGGAGATCGAGGGCAACGGGTCGATCCTGCACCTGCGCTCGATCCCGCTCATCGTGGGCGGCAGCCGGACCGGTGCCCTGATCCTGGTGCGCGACGTCACCGAGCTGCGCCGCCGGGAACGCGAGCTGATGACCAAGGACGCGACGATCCGTGAGATCCATCACCGCGTCAAGAACAACCTGCAGACGGTGGCCGCCCTGCTGCGGCTGCAGGCACGCCGGCTGCGCGGCCCCGAGGCGCGGGCGGCGCTCGAGGACGCCGTCCGCCGGGTCGGCTCGATCGCGATCGTGCACGAGACGCTGTCGCATGCGCCCGACGAGATCGTCGCCTTCGACGAGGTCGCGGATCGGGTCGTCATGATGGCGTCGGAGGTGGCCGGGACCGAGATCCGGGTGACCCCGAAGCTGACGGGGACCTTCGGCCCGCTGCCGGCGTACGTGGCGATGCCGCTCGCGCTGGTGCTGACCGAACTGCTGCAGAACGCGCTGCAGCACGGCTTCGCCTACCCCGAGCCCGCCACCGGCGAGACGCAGCGGTCCACCGGCAGCGTGGAGGTCAGCGCGGTGCGCGGGCCGGACCGGCTGACGGTTGTGGTGGTCGATGATGGCGTCGGGCTGCCTGAGGATTTCGACCCCGAGTCCTCCAGTTCCCTGGGGCTGCAGATCGTGCGGACCCTGGTCGTCGGCGAGCTGGGCGGCAAGCTGGAGATCACGCCCCGGCCGGAAGGCGGCACCCAGGCCCGGGTGGACCTCCCCGTCCAGGACGACGAGCCCCCCCATCCCCGCTCCCGCCCAGGCGGATAGCGCCAGGTAGCGCCGGTCCCGTCCGGGAGTCGGCTGGCCCGGCCGGCCTCCCATTGACAGGGCCAGGCCCCTCGCGTTTGCTGTTTCGCAATGACGGTGTGCCGCCAGCCGCCTGGGCGCCGCTGGCGGCATATGGTCAGGACCCGGCTCCGGCACGGCCGTGCCGGAGCTTCCCTGCTGATTCGTGAGATGGTGCGGGGAGCCAGCCGCGGCGTCAGCCGGAGACCGGCGAGACGTGCGCACGGGCGCGGAGCCGCAGCGTACGCCGCTTCAGGGCGCGCCGCTCGTCCTCGCTCATGCCGCCCCATACACCGGCGTCCTGGCCGGAGTCGATCGCCCAGTGCAGGCACGACTCCATCACCGGACAACGATGACAGACACGCTTGGCTTCGTCGATCTGGAGTAGTGCAGGACCGGTGTTCCCGATCGGAAAGAACAACTCAGGATCCACGTCACGGCAGGCGGCGTTATGGCGCCAGTCCATGAGGTCACTCCTTCGGGGCATGACGGCCGCACGCCGGCTGCTTGAACCGAGTGCGCCCAGTATCAAAGCTTGTGAATGATTTCACGAGCTATGTCGAATATGGATGAACCCACTTATCCCCAATATCAAAGCCTTGCCAGCTGGCAAACCGCCCGGAGCTGCTTCATAGCCCAGACACGCTTGGGAGACCGGGAACCTGCCCGGTGTCGATGACACGCGAGAGGGCTCCGGCCCGGCATCGTTTAAAGCTTCTCAAGCGTGGCGCCGGGAACGCAAGGGGACGCAACGGCGATCTTCGCCATTTCAATGTGACCTGAATCACAATTAATGCCAGACGGGGTAGTTTGCAGTCGGCAACATCCGCAACGCGGAATCACGCGATTACACGCAGCGCTCCCGGTACCGAGCGGAATGTCACCGACTCCGCCTCGCCAACATACTCCCCGTCGACCTGGAGCGCCGCCGGCCGTCCCGAGCGCACCGTGATTTCCGGCTCATCGTGCAGGTTCAGCACGTACCTCCCGATCGGCGGCCGTCCCGTCTGCCGCAGCATCTGGCGCATCGCATTCAGCGTGGAAAACGTCCGCAGCCGCCGCAAGGCAAAGACGTCCAGGCCGGTGTCGAACGAGGCGTTCGGCGTCGGGCTCACCGGGTGGCGGCCGACGTAGCTCCACGGCGTGGTGTTGGAGACCAGCGCCATGCCCAGGCTCGGCACCGCGATCCCGCGGGCCGACTCCAGCGCCAGCCCCGGGTGACGCCGGTCGGTGCGGAGGTAGTACTCACGCAGCGCCATCCGTATGTACAGGCCGGGCGACGCCCGGCGGCCGCGGGCGCGCTGGTCCTCCACCGCGCGGACCACCTCCGCGTCCCATCCCAGCCCGGCGTTGAACGTGAAGTACCGGTCCCCCGCCAGGCCGAGCCCGATCGTCCGGGTGGTCCCGGCGGCGAGACGCGCACCGATCACTTCGACGGCGGCGACCGGATCGGCCGGGACCCCGAGGTCGCGGGTGAAGACGTTGGCGTTTCCCCCCGGGATCGCGCCGATGGCGGGGAGCAGCCCGGCGCTGGCCGGCGGATGGCCAGCCCGGATTGGCGCCTCCTGCATCAGGCCGTTCACGACCTCGTTGATCGTTCCGTCCCCGCTGAGCACCAGCAGCGCGTCGCGGCCCCCGGCGGCCGCTGCGGCGGCGATGTCGCGCGCGTCCCCCCGGTACCGTGTTTCCACGGTCTCGATCTCCGCGTGGGCAGCCAGTGAGCGCACGATGAAGTCCAGGACGGGCTTGGTCGTCGAGGTTGCCCGGGGGTTCACGATCAGCAGCGCGCGCACGCGAATAGGCTAGCTCTGGGGAGAAAGGTGCGATACATGCGACCACGCCCGCCGACGCTGCTGCTGGCCGCGGCGGCCCAGGCTGTCGAGGCGGCCGGGCTCCTCGTCGCCGCCGTGCTCACCGCCGCGGACACCGCCGCCGGCCGCTCCTACCAGCGCAGCAGCGGGATCGCGCTCACTATCATCGCGTTCGGTGCGGTGATCGTCGTCGCGCTGATCGCGGTCGGCATCTACCGCGTCCGCCGGTGGAGCCGCACCCCCGCGCTGCTCACCCAGCTGTTCGTCGGGACCACCGGGGTCTACCTGCTGGAGGGGCACCGGCTCGCCCTGGGACTGCCCGCGCTGCTGGTGGCGCTCGCCGGTTTCACTGGCCTGCTGGTCCCGCCCAGCCTGCGCGCCCTCGCCGTCGGTCCCGGCAGCCCGGAGCCGGCGGGGACCACGCCACCGCCGGCCAGCCAGCGTACCGGCAAGGCACCCGGGGCCGCTCGGCCCGCAGGCAAGACGGCCGGGCCGTCCGCCGGGACGGCGCAGCCGGGCGTCCAGACGGTCCCGCCGGCGCCCAGGGCCGCCCGCCCGTCCGGCAAGAAGCCCTCATCCCGCCGCCGCTGAGCCGCTTCCCCGCCGCGAAGCGCAGGCGCCTTTACCGGCAGCCGCAGCCGCAGGCCGCAGGCGAGTTCTACCCGCAGAGGTGCCATCGCAGGTACCCGCCATCGGGTCACGCTGGCGCCATCGCTGCCCTGGGGGACCGGCGGCGGCCGATGCGGTCCCCTGGGGAGCTGCCGGCCGACGGGCGGTAGGACTACTCGTCGGTGGTCAGGCCGGCGCGGAGCTGGGTGAGGGTCCGGGCCAGCAGGCGGGAGACGTGCATCTGGGAGATCCCCAGCTCGGCGGCGATCTGTGATTGGGTCAGGTTGCCGAAGAACCGGAGCAGCAGGATCTTCTTCTCCCGCGGCGGCAGCCGCTCGAGCAGCGGCTTGAGCGATTCGCGGTACTCCACGCCCTCAAGCGCCTCGTCCACGATGCCGAGCGAGTCGGCCACCGCGGGGGCGTCCTCGTCCCCCGAGTCGGGCGCGTCCAGGGACACCGTGGAGTAGGCGTTGGCCGACTCCAAGCCCTCGAGTACGTCTTCCTCGCTCATCTGCAGGTGGGCCGCGAGCTCGCTGACGGTGGGCGCGCGTCCCTCGCGCTGGGCGAGTTCCCCGATGGCCTTGGTCAGCGAGAGCTTGAGCTCCTGCAGCCGGCGCGGCACGCGGACCGCCCAGCCCTTGTCCCGGAAGTGCCGTTTGATCTCACCCACGATGGTGGGCGTCGCATAGGTGGAGAACTCGACGCCGCGCTCGAGGTCGAACCGGTCGATCGACTTGATCAGGCCGATGGTGGCGACCTGCGTCAGGTCGTCCAGCCACTCGCCCCGGTTGCGGAACCTGCGCGCCAGGTACTCGACCAGCGGCAGGTGCAGCTCCACCAGCGCGCCGCGGATCCGTTCCCGCTCCGGGCTTCCCTCGGGCAGCGCGGACAGGCGCTCGAACAGTTCCCTCGCCCGGGCACGGTCGGGGACGGCGTGATCGTCCCGGGTGACGGCGGCGAGCGTGTCGTCGGCCGGGCGGGTCCCGTATTCCTCGGTCACCCGGATGTCGTCCTCGGTGACCTGTACCTCATTTTCGGTCACCCGGACCTCGAAGTCTCCCATCAGGACCCCGACGCTCCGCGGCGCTTGCGCAGCACGATGGCCACCCGGTCATCCGGCTCCAGCCGGGAGTCGACGTCGCCCGCCAGCGCGGACAGTACGGTCCAGGCGAACGTATCGTGGGCCGGCTTACGCGGCTGCGCGGCCACCACCGAGACGACGATCGTCATCAGGTCGGCGCCGAGCTCGAAGTCGCACTCCAGGTTGGTGCCCGGGATGGCCTGGCTGAGCAGCATCGCGCAGGCCTCGTCGACGGCGATGCGCAGGTCCTCGATCTCATCCAGGGTGAAGTCAAGCCGCGCGGCCAGCCCGGCGGTCGCGGTGCGCAGCACGGACAGGTAGGCGCCCTCGGCCGGCATGCACACCCGCACGCGGTCGCGGGCCTCGCGGTCGCGCACCTCGAGGTCGGGCGCGACCGCACCAGGACCCGGCACGGCGCCTCTCGCGGTCTGCCTGGCGGCGGTCTCTTCGGTCACGTTTCTCCTTCGGGCCGGCTGGCTGGCCGGCCGATTGCATGCAACCTATCGTCCAGGCCGCACCGGTCCCGGCGTGCCGCGCGGCGCCGATCAGATGATCTCACGCGCTCGGGCGGAACCGGGGCGACGCTGCCCCGAGCAGACCGGGCACCTGTGCCCGAAACTGACACCACCGTTTTGTCCGGCAGGCCGGATGGGGTCAGGTTAGCGGCCGGCCGGTCCTGCTTGCGCCGGTCCGGACCGGGGATTACCCCGAAAATACCCCGGATGGGGCCGCCCGGAAATACCGCGAGGGGCCGCGACGGTGTCGCGGCCCCTCCTACGGGTGCGTCGGCGATGTGACTGCCGGGCGGTCTCAGCCCTGCTTGGTCTCCCAGAAGATCTTGTTGATCTCGTCGATCTTCGCCAGCAGCTTCTCAGCGACGGCCGGGTCGGCGCTGCCTTTCGTGCCGGAGGCACCCGCGAGCTTCGTCGCCTCGTTGAACAGCGTGTGCAGCTGCGGGTACTTCTCGAAGTGCGGCGGCTTGAAGTAGTCGGTCCACAGCACCCACAGGTGGTGCTTGACCAGCTCGGAGCGCTGCTCCTTGATGATCAGCGCCCGGGTGCGGAACTCGGGGTCCGTGTTCTGCTGGTACTTCTCGTCGATCGCCTTGACGGACTCGGCCTCGATCCGGGCCTGAGCAGGGTCGTAGATGCCGCACGGCAGGTCGCAGTGCGCATAGGCGACGGCCTTTGGTTCGAGCAGGCGTGCGAGCAGCCTCATCGATCCACCTTCCGTAGTGTCTGATCACGGATATCTGGTCCGACATTACCCCGCTCGCCCTAGCCAACACCGGAGGGCCTCCGTGCAGTCGCCGCTCCTGCGGATCGCCGTCGCCGAGCATTCGATGGAACCCGTGCTGTGGCCGGGTGACTGGCTGCTCGTCCGCCGGACCCGGCGGATCCGGGCCGGCCAGATCGTGCTGGCCCGCCACCCGGGCCGGCCGGCGATGCGGATAGTCAAGCGCGCGGCGCGCCGGGAGGACGGCGGCTGGTGGCTGGAATCCGCCAACCCGGCCGCCGGGGCCGTGGACAGCGCGCGCTTCGGCGCGGTGCCGGACGCCCTGATCGAGGGCCGGGTCCTGCTACGCTACCGGCCGCTTCGCCGCGCCCGCCGCTGAGCCGTCTCGTCCAGCCGAACGGCCCCCGGCGTCGCGCGTCCGCCGGTGCGGAGTGCTCCCGGCCGCGGGAAACGCGGAGGCCCCACCCTGGCGGTCAGAATGGGGCCTCCGGCGCTCAGGCGGTCAATGCCGCAGACGCGGCTCCGGCGCCTCGCCGGCCTGCCGGTTGACCAGATTCATCATTTCCGCCCGGGGCAGCCGCACGCGCTGCGCCCAGAAGTAGATGATCAGGCTGAAGGCGGCCACGACCGCGATGTCCCACCAGAATGGCAGGTGGAAGGTGTTGGTGGGCGCCTGCGGGTGCTTGTCGCTGGACGCCGCGCCGCTGTACTGGCCCTGCCAGGAGATGATGCCCATGCCGATCAGGTAGACCGGCAGCCACTGCGCGGACTTCCAGTCCAGCGGCGGCCGCTCCGGGTCGAACGCCATGAAGATGCCGATCAGGACGTAGCCGATGACGATCGCGATGGCCAGCTTCCACAGCACCTCGAAGCCCGACCAGTAGATGAGCAGGTTGGCCATGATGAACGCCAGCGGCGCGAGCCACACGGCCCCCGGCATCCGGTACGGCCGGTCCGCCTCCGGGACCTGGCGGCGGAACGCGGCCAGCGACAACGGCGCTCCCGCGTACATCAGCACGCTGGCCGAGGTGACCAGGCCGACCAGGGAGTGCCAGCTCGGGAACGGCAGCAGGAACAGCAGGCCGAACAGGAACGCGATGATCAGGCTGAACCAGGGAATGCCGTTCCGGTCGACCTTGGCGAACAGCTGCGGGTAGTACCGGTTGCGGGCCAGGCCGTAGCCGACGCGCGAGGTGGACGTCTGGTAGATCAGCCCGGTGCCGAACGGGGAGACGAACGCGTCGATCCGCAGGAGGAGCGCCAGCCAGCCCAGCGCGGCCAGGCTCGCCACCCCGGCGAACGGGAAGACGACGACGGGGCTGTCGTCGGGTAGGCCCGCCCAGCCCTGGGGGCCGGAGATCAGGCTGTGCGGGATCGCGCCGATGAACGCCAGCTGCAGCAGGAAGTAGATCGCGATGCCGATGATGCACGCGGTGATGATGGCCAGCGGCAGGTTCCGCTGCGGGTTCTTGATCTCGCCGGCGAGCTGGTCGGCCTGCTCGAAGCCGAGGTAGGCGAACACGATGCCCGCCGACGGGATGGCCCCGAACAGCGCCTTGATCCCATAGGGCATGAAGCCGCCGCCCGCCCCAAGGTTGTTGGCGTGGAACTTGAACAGCAGCACGATGATGGCCAGGACCGGGATGGCGACCTTCCACCAGGTGATACCCGCGTTGACCTTCGAGAACAGCTTCATGCCGAGGAAGTTGATCGCGGTGAAGATCGCCATCAGCACGACCGTCATCGCGAAGCCGAGCCCGGTGACGTTCTTGGTGGTCGGGTCGTAGAGGCCGTGCCAGTAGTAGGAGCCGTACTGCATGACCGCGAAGCACTCGATCGGCGCGACGGTGACCGCCTGCAGCCAGGAGAAGAAGCCGAACGAGATGCCGGCGACGCTGCCGAACGCGAAGTGCGGGAACCGGGCGGTCCCACCGGCCACCGGGTACATGGCACCGAGCTCGGAGTGGACGAGCGCGAGGATGATGATGATGACCCCGGCGATCACCCATCCGAGTAGGGCTGCGGTGCCTGCGGCCTGCGCGGCGAACAGCGCGCCGAACAGCCAGCCGGAGCCGATGATCGAGGTTTCGGACGCCCAGGTG
>Ga0335085_10011766_pt1 | contig 12950 bp, 9 predicted proteins | sample Lox_Sample_45_FD_206712 | JGI IMG/M metagenome (GOLD analysis project Ga0335085, IMG submission 206712) | Soil microbial communities from Loxahatchee National Wildlife Refuge, Florida, United States - Lox_Sample_4.5 | ecosystem: Environmental > Terrestrial > Soil > Wetlands | place: USA: Florida...
CGATCCAGACCGGTTGGAGCGCAAAAAATATTGTAAGTTCTGTCGGAAGCATACGCACCATAAAGAGGTGAAGTAGGCCAGTAGCTCCAACGGCTAGAGCAGCGGTCTCCAAAACCGCGGGTTGGGGGTTCGAATCCCTCCTGGCCTGCCAGACTTTTTTAAGGATCGAGGGTGAAACAATTCTTTCAAAAGATCGCTGAATTTGCCAGAGAAGTACAAGCTGAATTAAAGAAGGCAACTTTTCCGAGTTGGCAGGAGACCTTTGGATCAACTGCTGTAGTGATTATCTTTGTGTTTATTGTGGGAGTTTTTCTTACCGTAGTGGATCTTGCATTGGTTCGGGCGATTCGTTTGGTGATTGAATGAGCGGCAATGAGGCTTGCATGTCAAAAGGTTGGTACGTTTTACATACGTACTCCGGTTTTGAAGGCCGGGTCAAGGCAAGCATAGAAGAGCGTATCAATTCGTTGGGTTTGGCAGATAAGATTACCCGGGTGCTTGTTCCTACAGAGAATGTGGTCGAGCTGCGTGAAGGCAAGAAAAAGGTTGTAACTAAAAAGTTTTTTCCTGGTTACGTGCTTGTTGAAATGGAACTTACGGATGAGACTTGGCAACTCATCAAAAACACCCCGAAAGTCACGGGCTTCTTGGGAGGAGAAAACAAACCAGCCCCCTTGTCTGTGGAGGAGGTCGAGACCCTTCTTAAGCAGCTTGACGCTGGAACGGCAACACCCAGAGAGAAGGCTCAGTTCCAAAAGGGGGACAGCGTAAGGATTATTGACGGACCATTTTTGGGTTTTAATGGCGTTGTGGATGAGGTAAATACCGATCAGGGAAAGATGAAGGTCTTGGTAAGTATTTTTGGTCGTGCCACACCGGTAGAGTTGAGTTTTTTGCAAGCTGAACGTCTGTAGTTTTCATTATAGATAAACACAACATCTCAGACCCGAAGGAGCGAAATATCCGATCATGGCTAAGGAAGTAAACGCGATAGTGAAGTTGCAGATCCCTGCGGGCAAGGCTAATCCGGCTCCTCCAGTAGGCCCTGCCTTGGGCCAGCATGGTGTGAACATCATGGAATTCTGCAAAGCTTTTAACGCCAAGACACAAAGCCAGGAAGGGGCCATTATCCCGGTGGTCATTACCATTTATTCAGACCGGACTTTTACTTTTATTACAAAAACCCCGCCAGCTTCCGATCTCTTAAAAAAAGCAGCGGGGATCATCAAAGGATCTGCGGTGCCAAACAAGGACAAAGTTGGAAAAGTCACCTCTGCTCAAGTGGCAGATATTGCGCGGTTGAAAATGCCAGATTTAAGCGCTGTGGATCTCAAGGGGGCTATTCGAATCATAGAGGGAACTGCCCGGAGCATGGGAATTCAGATTGTTCCACAGTGATATGCGATTAATGTAAAAAGTAAGAAGTAAGCAGTGTAGAAAAGGGAGTGGGGTAAAGATGGGGAAAAAGTATAAAGCGGCTCAAACGCAAGTGGAATCCAAGTCTTACTCATTGAAGGACGCGGTCGAATTGATGAAGCGAGTGGGCTTTGCCAAATTTGATGAAAGCGTTGAATTGGCGGTTCGACTGGGTGTAGATCCGAAGCACTCGGATCAGATGGTTCGAGGCTCAGTCCTTCTCCCCCATGGAACCGGAAAGTCAGTTCGTGTGTTAGTGTTTGCCAAAGGAGAAAAGGAGAAAGAGGCCGTTGCTGCAGGGGCCGACTACGTGGGGAGTGAAGATCTGATTGAGAAGATCAATAAAGGTTGGATGGAGTTCGATCGGGTGGTTGCAACTCCAGACCTCATGGGACAGGTGGGTAAGCTGGGTAAGTTACTCGGGCCGCGTGGATTAATGCCCAACCCTAAAGCGGGTACCGTGACCTTTGATCTTGCAAGAGCAGTCCAAGAAATCAAGCAGGGACGTGTGGAACACAAAATGGATAAGACGGCGATTGCCCACGTGGTTGTCGGTAAGCGTTCTTTTGATGAAAACGCTCTCGTAGAGAATATTCGGACGGTCATGGATTCCATCGTAAGGGCAAAGCCGGCCTCTAGCAAAGGGACTTATCTTTTGAGTGTCGTCCTCTCCTCCACGATGGGGCCTGGAATCCGGGTAGATGTCTCAGAATTTACGAAGATGGTAGAGGCGGCTTGATCTTTTAAGGTCAATAAATAAGAGGAAGAGGAAGCGGATAAGAAATGAAACGCGATGAGAAGGTAAAACGGGTTGAAGTACTCCACGATAGATTTTTAAAGGCAAGGGTCGCCATCCTAACAAGTTTTACTGGGCTTGGCATGGAAGAGTTGACCCAGCTTCGTCAAAAGCTGCGTGGTGTAAAAGCAGAGCTATCCGTGGTCAAGAATACGCTCGCCCTACGCGCTATTGAAGGAACCGGTCTTGCTTCAGCCAAGACCGTCTTTAAGGGACCAATTGCTGTGGCAATTGGTTATGACGATCCCATTTCTCCAACAAAGATTCTGCAGGATTTTATCCAGAAACAGACCTCGAAGATGCAGGTACGGGCTGGATGGATGGAGGGAAGGATACTCACAGGGCAGGAGGTGTCGCAGGTCGCAAAATTGCCAGGCCGTGAACGATTATTGGCAGACGCCTTTGCCCTGCTTCGATCCCCTCTTTATCGCCTGGTCATGGATCTGTATTCTCTGCCTCGGAATCTCGTCTGGACATTGATGGAGATTAAAAACAAACAGGAAAAAACTCAAGGGGACGAAAAACTCATTGGGTCAGAAAGAAAGGAGTCAGAAATGGTAAAGGTGAAAGAAGAAGGCAGGATTGGTAAAGAAGAGATCATCACGGCGATCGAGAGTTTGACGGTTCTTGAGTTGGCCGAATTGGTGAAAGAACTCGAAGGTAAATTTGGTGTCACGGCGGCTGCGCCAGTCGCCGTTGCTGCTTCTCCTGGCGGGGCGGCAGTTTCTCAGGTCGCTGAAGAAAAAACCAGTTTTGATGTGGTATTGACCAATGCAGGAGATAAAAAAATACAGGTTATTAAAGTAGTTCGAGAGCTCACCAATTTGGGGCTAAAAGAAGCGAAAGATCTGGTGGAAGGCACACCCAAGCCTGTTAAGACAGGGGTGACTAAAGAAGAAGCAGAGAATATCAAGAAAAAACTCGAAGAGGTTGGGGGCAAAGCCGAGATCAAGTAATTAAGCATCTATTTTATTTAAAAGTGTGGATATAGGGAGGATCTCTATGACCCAGTTTGGAATGGCAGGGCTTCGGGACCGCACGGATTTTGCAAAAATTCGTGCACAGATTGGTATCCCGGATCTGATCGACATCCAGAAGAAATCTTATGAACGATTTCTGCAAATGGGTGTCCCGCCTGAGCAACGAGAGGATATCGGTCTCCAATCCGCCTTCAACAGCGTCTTTCCGATTTCGGATTATAATGAGACCGCCATGATCGAACTCATCGATTATGCACTGGGTGCGTCCAAGTATGATGTCAGGGAGTGTATCGAGCGGGGGATGACGTATGCGGCTCCGCTGAAAATCAAGGTCCGGTTAATTCACTGGGAGAAAGATGAAAAGACCAGCAACAAGAGGGTCAAAGATGTTAAGGAGCAGGAGGTCTATCTTGGGGAATTGCCCTTGATGACGGATAATGGCACGTTCATCATAAACGGAACCGAGCGGGTTGTGGTGAGTCAGCTCCATCGATCTCCTGGCGTCTCTTTTACCCATGATAAGGGTCGTACTCATGTGACTGGTAAAGTCCTCTATTCGGCACGTATTATTCCATACCGGGGCTCCTGGCTCGATTTTGAGTTCGATGCCCGTGATATCCTCTATGTCCGGATTGATCGTCGAAGGAAAATGTCGGTAACGATTCTCCTAAAGGCTTTTGGATATTCAACGGAAGACCTCCTCCGCATCTACCATCCTATTGAAGAAATCAAAGTGATCAAGGGTAAATTATTCAGAAAGCTGGATCCCCAATTGCATCCCGGAATCAAGTCCCCGATAGACCTTGTCCACAAGAAGAGCCGAGAGGTGATTGTAAAGGAAGGAAGTAAGATCACCAAGGCGCTGATTGAAAAACTCAAAGCAGCGGGAGTTAAAGAAATTTCAGTTACCAAAGAAGATCTAATTGGACGTCCGATTCTCCAGGACATCGTTGATTCTAAAACCGGAGAGATCTTGGCGGAGCGGAATCGGGAGCTGACGGAAGAAACCTTAAACGAGATCATCCAGCGAAAAATCGAGCAGTTCAACGTGATTTATATTGACAACATTAATGTCCTGCCGGTTATCCGTGATACGCTTTTGACAGAAAAAGTAACCTCGAAAGAAGAAGCCATGGTGGAAATTTACAAAAGGCTTCGTCCTGGTGAAACTCCTACGATCGAGACCGCACGTGTTTTATTTGAAAGTCTGTTCTTCTCACCGAAACGGTATGATCTCTCGCCAGTCGGACGGCTTAAGCTCAACAAGAAACTTGGCTTGAGCTTTCCCCTGGACAAAAGAACCTTGACTTCAGAAGATATTCTGGAAGTTGTCCGGTACCTCATCGATCTCAGGTGTGGGAAGGGAGAGATCGATGATATTGATCATCTGGGAAACCGGCGAATCCGTTCCGTGGGGGAGTTACTGGAAAATCAATTCCGTGTCGGGCTGGTCCGAATGGAACGAACCATCAAGGAGCGGATGAACCTTCTGGACATGGAAAATGTGCTACCCCATGATCTGATTAATGCCAAACCGGTGACCGCAATTATCAAAGAATTTTTTGGAAGCAGTCAGTTATCACAATTTATGGATCAAACCAATCCGCTTGCGGAAATCACTCATAAACGGCGTCTTTCCGCCTTGGGGCCGGGAGGACTGACACGCGAGCGGGCTGGATTTGAAGTCCGTGATGTTCATCCTTCTCACTATGGGCGAATTTGTCCGATCGAGACACCAGAAGGGCCCAATATTGGGCTGATCACCTCGCTCGCTACTTATGCCCGTGTGAACGAGTTCGGATTCATCGAGGCTCCGTATCGAAAGGTCAGAAATGGTCGGGTCACCGATGAGATTATTTGGCTCTCTGCCATTGATGGTGATAAATACGTCATTGCCCAGGCAAATACTAAGATTGACAGTCGCGGCAAGATTATTGCGGATAGCGTCTCAGCGAGATCTTCCGGGGAGTTCGTCATGGTTTCTCCCGATAAAGTAGAATTCATGGACGTTTCTCCAAAACAGATCGTCAGCGTGGCCACCGCCATGGTTCCCTTCTTGGAGAATGATGATGCCAACCGTGCTCTGATGGGTTCCAATATGCAACGGCAAGCGGTTCCGCTCATTCAAACTGAAGCCCCGCTTGTGGGGACCGGCATGGAGGCCGTGGTGGCGCGAGACTCGGGGTATGTTGTGTTGGCAAAACAGCCCGGAGTGGTTGAAAGCGTGGATGCCTCGCGTATTGTGATTAGAACTGAATCGAGTTCTAGAAAAAAGAAGGTCCGAAAAGGTCAAAGAGATCTCGGTGTCGATGTCTATTCTTTGATAAAATTCAAGCGTTCTAACCAAAATACCTGCATTACCCAAAAACCGGTCCTCAAGGTCGGCGCTAAGGTAAAGCAAGGTCAAGTATTGGCGGACGGACCAGCGATTGATCAGGGAGAGCTAGCTTTGGGGCGTAATGTGCTGGTAGCATTTATGCCGTGGGGGGGGTTCAATTTTGAGGATGCCATCCTGATCAATGAAAAACTGGTACGGGAAGATGTGTTTACTTCGATCCACATCGAAGAGTTTGAGGTCGAGTCGCGCGATACGAAACTGGGCAAGGAGGAAATTACGCGGGACATCCCGAATGTGGGGGAAGAGGCCCTTAAAAACCTGGACGAAAGCGGTATTATCAGAATCGGCGCCGAAGTGAAGCCGGGAGACATCTTGGTAGGAAAGGTCACCCCTAAGGGCGAGACTCAACTTACTCCTGAGGAAAAGCTGCTTCGAGCGATCTTTGGTGAAAAGGCAGGTGATGTCAAAGACACCTCGCTGACCGTACCGCCGGGCGTCGAAGGGATCATCGTCGATGTAAAGATTTTCTCTAGAAAAGGGAGCGACAAGGACGAACGCATTAAAAACATCGAAAGCGAGGATGTGATTCGCCTTCAAAGAGATCACCAGGATGAGCTCCGGATTATTGAGGAAGAGAAATACAAGAAAATTCGTAAACTCCTTGGCGGGAAGATGATTGCCAGGGAGATTGTGGATCCTGATACTGGAGAAGTTCTGCTCAAGAAGAAGAAATTGCTCGCGCCGGATATTCTCAGTAAGATCCGTGATGAGAATCTCAAAAATATCACGCTGACTGATCAGGAGACCCAGTCAAGGATCGAAGAGATCGATCGATCCACCAAAGAGCAGATGGAGATCCTGCAGACGCTGTATGATGAGAAGGTCGGACGGCTTAAAAAGGGAGATGAATTGCCGCCGGGAGTGATAAAGCTGGTCAAGGTTTATATCGCCATGAAACGCAAGATTTCGGTGGGCGATAAAATGGCGGGTCGACACGGGAACAAAGGGGTCGTCTCCCGGATTCTTCCCGAGGAGGATATGCCGTATCTATCGGATGGCACTCCTGTGGAGATTGTTCTAAATCCACTGGGGGTCCCTTCGCGTATGAATGTTGGGCAGATTCTTGAAACCCATCTCGGATGGGCAGCGAAGGCGTTAGGTCTGTATGTCATAAGTCCCGTGTTTGATGGTGCAACGGAGAAAGAGATCAAAGAGCTTCTTAAGAAGGCCAAACTTCCGGAGTCAGGCCAGTCCATCCTTTTCGATGGGCTCAGCGGCGAACCATTTAATCGGCCAGTGACCGTCGGCCACATGTATATGCTAAAACTTCATCATTTGGTGGACGACAAGATCCATGCGCGCTCGATCGGGCCTTATTCATTGGTGACGCAGCAGCCGTTGGGAGGAAAGGCACAGTTCGGCGGCCAGCGATTAGGTGAGATGGAGGTATGGGCTCTCCAGGCTTATGGAGCCGCATCGACTCTTCAGGAATTTCTGACTGTCAAGTCAGATGATGTACCCGGGCGGTCTAGGATCTATGAAGCGATTGTCAAAGGAGACAACTTTTTAGAACCTGGCTTGCCGGAGTCCTTTAATGTATTGGTGAAAGAACTCCAGAGCCTGGCATTGGATGTCGAGCTGATTAAAGCTAAAGAGTAGTAGATAATATTATTTCGCCCAGCCGGCTCCATCAAATAGTTGGGCGCTGAAGTAAGGAGGATTCAATTGGAAGGAATCTACAGCCTATTTGAGAAACCTAAGGATTCTGTTTCGTTTGATGCGATTCGAATACGGATTGCTTCTCCGGAAAAAGTTCGGTCTTGGTCTTACGGCGAAGTCAAGAAGCCGGAGACGATCAACTACCGTTCTTTTAAGCCTGAACGGGATGGGCTGTTTTGCGCCAAAATCTTTGGGCCAACGAAGGACTGGGAATGTAATTGCGGCAAGTATAAGCGCATGAAGCATCGCGGGATCGTCTGCGACAAGTGTGGGGTGGAAGTGATCCAGGCCAAGGTTCGCCGCGAACGCATGGGACATATAGAGCTGGCAGCTCCGGTCGCCCACATCTGGTTTTTGAAAGGAGTCCCCAGCCGGATCGGGAATCTCCTGGAGATGAGTCTCAAGCAGCTGGAACGGGTTCTCTATTTTGAAAGTTACATTGTCGTAGATCCCGGAGAATCTTCCCTCAAGGAGAAGGAGCTGGTCTCTGAGGAGAAATACCGAAGTCTTGTCCAAGAGCATGGCAGCTCAGTCAAGGCTGAGATGGGTGCAGAAGCGATTAGGGAACTGCTTAAGAAGATCAATATCGATGCGATGGGCAAGGAGTTGCACCGGAAGATCAAAGAAGCCAATTCCACTGCCTTAAAGAAAAAGTATACAAAACGTCTTCGAGTTGTGGAGGCCTTCCGGAAATCAGGAAATCGGCCGGAGTGGATGATCCTGGATGTTATTCCGGTTCTTCCGCCGGAACTCAGACCCTTGGTTCCTCTGGATGGGGGCAGATTTGCCACCTCGGACTTGAATGATCTTTATCGTCGAGTGATCAACCGTAACAATCGGTTAAAACGTCTGCTGGAACTCAAGGCTCCGAACGTCATTATCCGGAATGAGAAACGGATGCTCCAGGAAGCGGTGGATGCGCTCTTTGACAACGGTCGTCGAGGCCGGGCAATTCGAGGACCGAACAAGCGTCCTCTCAAATCTCTCAGCGACATGCTCAAGGGGAAGCAGGGAAGGTTCCGACAGAATCTCCTTGGAAAGCGGGTAGACTACTCCGGCCGATCTGTCATTGTGGTGGGGCCGGAGCTCAAATTGCATCAGTGCGGTCTGCCAAATAAGATGGCACTGGAGCTCTTTAAACCATTCATTTTCCAGAAGTTGGAAGAGCGTGGATATGTCACCACGATAAAAAGTGCAAAAAAGATGGTGGAGAAAGAAAAGCCAGAGGTTTGGGATGTCCTTGAAGAGGTCATCAAAGAGCACCCCGTGTTATTAAACCGAGCGCCCACGCTGCATCGTCTCGGGATCCAGGCATTTGACCCTATTTTGGTAGAAGGCAAAGCGATTAAACTCCATCCGCTCGTTTGTGCAGCCTTCAACGCCGATTTTGATGGCGATCAGATGGCAGTCCATGTACCACTGTCCGTGGAAGCACAGATCGAGGCCCGCGTCTTGATGATGTCCGTTAATAACATCCTGTCGCCTGCTAGTGGGAAGCCCATCATGGTGCCTTCTCAGGACATGGTGTTGGGCTGCTACTGGTTGACAAAGGCTCGTGCGGGGGCGAAGGGGGAAGGGAAGATCTTCTCTAGCGCTGAGGAGGTTCGAATTGCCTATGATGCCAGGACAGTTGAGGAGCATGCAAAGATCAAGGTGCGCATTAACAGCCGTCTGCTTGAAACAACCGTGGGACGAATCCTCCTCGGAGAAATTCTGCCCCCGCAGATGCCATTCTCTTTAGTGAACACGGAGATGACCAAAAAAGAGGTCATGCGGTTGATCGATACCTGTTATCGAGAGGCCGGCCATCAGGAAACCGTGATGCTGCTAGACAAGATCAAAGACACCGGCTTTTTCTACGCAACCAAGGCAGGGATCTCGATCTGCATTGACGATATGCACATCCCCACTCGAAAGGCCGAGTTAATCGAGAAGGCACAACGCGATGTCATGGAAATTGAACGGCAGTATGCAGATGGTCTGATCACCAACGGTGAGCGATACAATAAGGTCATTGATATCTGGGCCCATGTGACAGAGTTAGTTGCAAGCGAGATGATGAAAGAGCTGGGTGGTAACGGGCAAGCAGTCAAAAAGACGGATGCTGCGCTCGAACGACGAGAGTTCAATTCTATTTTTATGATGGCCGATTCCGGTGCCCGTGGAAGCACCCAACAGATTCGTCAGTTGGGCGGAATGCGCGGTTTGATGGCCAAGCCTTCCGGTGAGATTATCGAGACCCCCATCACGGCAAATTTCCGAGAGGGATTAACCGTACTACAGTACTTTATCTCCACCCACGGGGCACGAAAAGGCTTGGCAGATACGGCGCTTAAAACAGCGAATTCTGGATATCTGACTCGAAGGCTCGTGGATATCGCCCAGGATATGATTGTGAGCGAAGATGACTGCCGAACGCTGGATGGAATTTATCTGACAGCCTTGGTGGAGGGCGGCGAGATCATTCAGCCGCTCGATGAGCGGATCCTGGGACGTGTTGCTTCCGAAGATATACGAGATCCAGTGACGGGGGAGGTCATCTGTAAAGCGGATGAGGAGATACAGGAGGCTTATGTCAAAGAGATCGTGGATGCCGGTATCGATCAGGTTAAGATTCGCTCGGTCCTTACCTGCCAGTCTCGCCGAGGTGTCTGTGTAAAATGCTACGGTCGTGATCTTGCACGAGGGAAATTGGTGGGGAAGGGCGAGGCAGTGGGCGTCATCGCTGCTCAGTCTATCGGAGAGCCTGGAACCCAGCTCACGATGAGGACCTTCCACATCGGCGGCACGGTTAGCAAAGTGGTGGAACAGACTGTACTGGAGGCAAAGAATAACGGGAAGGTCAAGTATCTTAACCTCAATACCGTTAAAAATAAAGAAGGCGACATGGTGGTGATGAACCGGAACGGCAAGATCGCCATCTACGATGAGACAGGCCGTGAAAAAGAAAAATATTCTGTGGTCTATGGGGCAAGGATTAAGGTTAAGGAAGAGGCCACGGTCCAGATGGGTCAGCGGTTGGTGGAGTGGGACCCATATTCTCTCTCCATTTTGACTGAAGTGGGCGGCAAAGCAGCTTTCGGTGATGTCATCGAAGGGATCACCATGAAAGAAGAAGTGGATGAGGTCACCGGTCTTTCTCGTCGTGTGATCATTGACTATCCCGGTTCAAACTTCCGACCGAGGATTTCTATCAAGGATGATGCGGGTAAGACGACCAAGATTCCAGGGAGCCAGTCGGTAGCACGCTATCTTCTGCCCGCAGGGGCGCATATCCTTGTCGAGCGCGCCCAGGACGTTTTCCCGGGTGATGTTCTAGCCAAGATCCCGCGTGAAACCACTAAAACCAAGGACATCACAGGCGGTCTGCCCAGGGTGGCGGAACTCTTTGAAGCCCGGAGACCCAAGGAGCAGGCGGTGATCAGCGAAATCGATGGCACTGTTGAATACGGCGGATTTGTGAAGGGCATGAGAAAAATTATTGTGAAGAATGACATGGGCGATGTCAAGGAGTACTTCATCGCGAAGGGTAAGCATGTCAATGTTCATGAAGGCGATTGGATTCAGGCGGGTGAACCTTTGATGGACGGATCCGCCAATCCCCATGACATCTTGGACGTCCTAGGGCCCAAGGAACTCCAAAAATATCTTGTGGATGAGGTACAAGAGGTCTATCGTCTCCAGGGAGTGTCTATCAATGATAAACACATCGAGATTATTGTGCGTCAGATGCTCCGTAAGGTGAAGATTGAAGATCCAGGAGACACCGACTTTCTCATCGGCAGTCAAGTAGACAAGTTTGTATTTGCGCAAGAGAATGAACGCATTATAGAAAAAGACGGCAAGCCGGCTGTGGGTAAACCGATCCTGCTTGGAATTACGAAGGCGTCATTGAGCACAGACAGTTTCATCTCAGCCGCTTCGTTCCAAGAGACCACGCGAGTGCTCACGGAGGCTGCGATCAACGGGAGAGTGGACGATCTCCTTGGCTTGAAGGAGAATGTGATTGTCGGCCGACTGATTCCTGCTGGCACAGGACTCAGCAACTATCGCGATACGTTTGTAAAACGGCCTGCAGTAGACAAGATTGCCGAGCCTGTTGGCTCAGAGCTCGTTGAGAAAGGGGATGATACCAAGGATTTAGTCTTGAAGGAAACCCAGCTATAAATCATCCGATTTAAGCTGGTATTCCCCGGCTGCCTCTTGGTTCGTCAATGTTAATCCGGTGAGCGGTGAGACCACTTTTTGTAGTAGAAAGAGTGGAGCCTCATTCGAATAATCTTGACAAAATAAGTAAATTTCAATTATACTTCCTAGGTTTTCATCAAATCGACCTGGATTTTGATGATTTCAGTTTTTATTGAAGCGTCATTGGGCAGAAGAAGCGTGGAGGAAATGTGCCGACGATTAATCAGTTAGTACGCCGGGGTAGAACAAAGGCCCGGTTGAAAACCAAAAGCCCTGCTCTCAAAGGATCTCCACAGAAAAGAGGCGTCTGTCTTCGTGTTTATACAACGACACCCAAGAAGCCCAACTCAGCATTGCGAAAAGTCGCTAGGATTCGACTGACCAATGGGATGGAAGTGACCGCATACATTCCTGGGGTCGGGCACAATCTCCAGGAGCACTCGATTGTGCTTGTGCGAGGCGGCCGCGTGAAGGATCTTCCCGGTGTGCGGTACCACATCGTTCGTGGGACGTTGGATACCGTGGGTGTACAAAACCGTAAACAAGGAAGATCCAAATATGGAGCAAAGCAACCCAAGTAGGTTGCAAAAGCATCAAAAGTAGGAATCAAGAGAAAGAGGAGAATTAGGTGCCAAGAAGGAAGGTCGTTGTAGACAGAGAGAGAATGCCCGACCCACGCTATCGCGAAGTGTTGGTGAACTGGCTGGTCAATGCCCTGATGCGGAAGGGGAAGAAGAGCGTCGCCGAGGGGATCTGTTATAAAGCTTTTGACTTGATTAAGGAAAGGACCAAAAACGATCCACTAAAAGTATTTCAGTCAGCGCTTGAGAATATCAAGCCGGTGGTTGAGGTCAAATCACGGCGTGTCGGGGGTGCCTCTTATCAAGTGCCTGTAGAAGTAAGGTATGAACGGCGGATTTCATTGGCCATGAGATGGCTAATCCAATATTCCAAGGAACGGGCGGGCAAGAGCATGCAAGAAAAATTAGCGGCTGAGTTGATCGATGCGTCCAATCGCAGCGGAGGGGCTGTGAAAAAGAAGGAAGATACGCATCGCATGGCAGAGGCCAACAAGGCTTTTGCACATTATCGGTGGTAAAGATGCCAAGGCAATATTCATTAGAAAAAACTCGAAATATCGGAATCATGGCCCACATCGATGCGGGAAAAACGACAACCACCGAGCGTATTCTCTTTTACACTGGGATCACCCATCGAATCGGTGAAGTGGACGAAGGTACGACCACGATGGACTGGATGGTGCAGGAGAAAGAGCGCGGCATCACGATTACGTCAGCCGCGACGACCTGTTTTTGGAAGGACTATCGGATCAACATCATTGATACGCCCGGCCATGTGGACTTCACAATCGAAGTGGAGCGATCTCTCCGCGTCTTGGACGGCGCGGTCGCGGTCTTCGATTCGGTTCAGGGGGTTGAGCCCCAGTCCGAGACAGTCTGGAGACAGGCAGACAAATACCATGTTCCTCGGATTGCCTTTATGAATAAGATGG
>Ga0335085_10011769_pt1 | contig 12949 bp, 11 predicted proteins | sample Lox_Sample_45_FD_206712 | JGI IMG/M metagenome (GOLD analysis project Ga0335085, IMG submission 206712) | Soil microbial communities from Loxahatchee National Wildlife Refuge, Florida, United States - Lox_Sample_4.5 | ecosystem: Environmental > Terrestrial > Soil > Wetlands | place: USA...
AAGATCTACACCTCGGCCATGAACGCCTTCGATCTGCTCTACGAGGGCAGCGCCTCGACCTCGGCCTCTCTTCGCGCTGCGCAAAAGCATCTCGAAGAGCTGGTGCGTTACGAACCCAAGTTTCAGGACGCCCTCGCCGCCCTCGAAACCGCCCGCATCAGCGTCGAGGACGTCGGCGCCAGCCTGCGCGATTACGCCGGCGGCATCGAGGCCTCGCCCGAGCACCTCGCCGAAGTCGAAGACCGACTCGCCCTGCTCGATCGCCTCAAGCGAAAGTACGGTCCCACGCTCGATGACGTGATTCAGTTGGGTGAAGAAGTCACCCGCAAGCTCTCCGCCATGGAGAACAAAGACGAAACCCTCCGCCAGTTGCAGGCCATGCTGGCGCAGGCGGGCAACGAATATCTCGGCGCCGCCCGCGCCATCTCCAAGAAGCGTTACGAATCTGCCCGCAAGCTGGAGAAGTTGGTGGAGGCTGAGATCAACGACCTGGCCATGCGCTCCAGCTTCCACATCGAAGTCAGCGGCACGGACGACGAAGCCAACTGGAGCGCTGGCGGCTTCGACCAGGTCGCCTACCTGATCGCCACCAATCCCGGCGAGCCGCAGCGCCCGCTCGAGCAGATCGCCTCCGGCGGCGAACTCTCCCGTGTCATGCTGGCGCTGAAGGCCAGCATCGAAGCCGGCAAAGGCCGCGTAGCGCGGACGCCTGCGCCGCAGCGCACCCTGGTCTTCGACGAAATTGACATCGGCATCGGCGGGCGCGCCGCCGAAGCCGTCGGCAAAAAGCTCAAGAACCTGGCCCGCTCCAATCAGGTTCTCTGCGTCACCCACCTTCCTCAGATCGCCACCTTTGCCGATCATCATTATGTGGTCGAAAAGAAGACCGCCGCCGGACGCCCCCGCACCGGCGTCCGCCTCATCACCGGCGAAGAGCGCACCGAAGAAGTGGCGCGCATGCTGAGCGGCGCCAAGCTCACCGAGACCTCCCGCAAGCACGCCGAGCAGATGATCAAGTCCAACGCCTGAGAAAACTGCAAATCTTCCCGGGTGCCCCATCCAAGCCTGCTTTTGGTGAGACCCGGCGTTTCAATGCAGGATTGCAAGAACACGAGCTTGGTCTGGGACGTCAACAGCATTTTCCCCGAGAGCGAAATGGCGCTAGGGCAAAGCCCTGGAACATCAGCGGAGGGGCCGGCTCAAAATCGCTTCACAAGGGCCAGTCTCGTTAGAGACGGAATGACAAATGGACGAGAGCGGACTCGGATGGGCGCCCGGCATAACCCTAAAATACCAAAGCCCCGAACGTGGCTCGGGGCTCTAGAGATACCAAACGGCGTCTGCGAAACATTTTTATGATATCCCGCGTGCATGGGCGATGCAAGAAAACTTTGGGGTCGAGCGCCGCGAGGAGGGCAAGGGAGTTGAACCCTAGTGGCTGCAAAGCCACTCGACGTTTCGCAGACGCCGTCCAGTACCCACTGGCAATACCCTCCTAAACGTGCGTCCGCCTTGCAACATTGTATGAGTGCTCTCTCACAAAATGATTTTTCTACCGTGGGATCTTTTAGGAGTGGTTTCAATTTGGGAAAGATTTCTTGCGCTAAGTCGTGCAACGAGGAGATTCGGGGGACCAGACGAAACGTTTCCAGTTCTCAACTCAGCGGAAATTTGGGGACAAGAAATTCGGGACAAACGGAACCATCGATGTTTTCTGCGCCTCCAAGCTTACTAAAAAAGTACGGAAGGATAGGTGGCAGCCGAGAGCCCCCCAAATCCTGGGAGGGATGGTGGAGCACAAAATGCGCGGGCACTTGACAACTAGCTCGGAAAGCGATATATCTGTATCCGACTATGCCAGAGCGGATCGATTCCCATTTGCCGTTGTCCGCCGCGTCCTTGCACATCCTTTTGGCTCTGGCCGGGGAAGATCTCCATGGCTACGGCATCATGCAGGAAATCGCCCGGCAATCGCAAGGAATATACAAGGTCGGTCCCGGCACGTTATACGACAATCTGCAAAAGCTCATTCAGGCCGGATGGGTTCAGGAATTGGGGCCGCGCCGCGGAGACGACGATCCCCGTCGGCGCTATTACCGGCTCACCGATTCCGGAAGGGATGTCCTCCGAGCCGAAACCACACGCCTGGCGCAGGTTGTCCGCGAGGCCCGCTCGCGGCTGCGAATCCCGAATCCCAGGGGGGCTTAATGCTCAGGCGCCTGTATCGCTGGGCCGTGCGCTTGCATCCCGCCAGCTTCCGCCGCCGTTTCGGCGAGGAGATGCTCTCCATCTTCGACCAGCAAAAGGGGACGCGGGCCGCGCTCCATATAGCGCTGGATTGTGTACTCTCGCTATTCAGGCAGCGTCTATTGCGTCCACACAGCGGCACGGAACTCGCCGCCGTCCCCCTACCCAGTCCAAACCCGAACAGTATTCCTTCTTTCGAGTCACTCGACCCCTTCCAGCCTCGCGCGTCGGCCGTCATTCCCGGCGCCCTGCTGTCGCTGACTCTCTTCTACCTGACGGTCATCGGAATCTCTTACAGCTGGATTCATGTCTTGCGTCCGCGTTTTCCCGAGGTTGGGATCGGTCCCAGCCAGGCGGTTGCCAGCCAGACGAGCTTGCCGTTCGATGTAATTCCCACTGAGCCGGGCGGTCCGCAAGCCAGGCCCAGCGTATCCAGTAGCTCAGTGGCTGCGCCCACGCCAAAGCCCAAGCAGATGATCCTGCTCGACCAGTATGTCGGGGAATACATCTCCAAAGATCCACCGGTGAAAATACTGGTTCAGATCGAAGAGGATTCCTTCAAGGGAGATCACCTGTCTATTTCGCTGGCTGGCGCGGCCCACTCGGGCCTCGCTCTCTCACCCATGTCCCCTGGAAAGTTCATTGTCGCAGGAGTCGAGAACAGCCACGTCATTTTCACCGCCGATGCGCAGGGCAGCATTTGTTGCCTGTCGTGGGTTGTAAACGGCATTGTCACCACAGCCAGACGGCAATAGTTCATCCTATCCCCGAGGCTGCCACGCAAGCGAAAAGCAGGCTTGCACGGCGAGTTGATCTTCTGGCGCGGACCCTTCCCAGAGTGGGGTCGAAAGGGCCTGCTGGCGAATGCTGTCCACACTCCCAACCTGACGGCTTGTGAATGGATTTTCTGGAAGAAGGATTTACACGGATTTTACACGCGCATGCTTGGCCTGAGCTAAAGTAGCCAGCGTTACGTCGTGCAACGGGCCCTCCCCTCTTGCCGAGCGGAATCGCGCCGAAAGCTATAATCTGGATGCGCTTTCGGGCAGGTTGCATACTGTTCCTGCGAGTTCCTTTGCTTCCAGCGGAAAGTCCGCACAGGTGTTCATCCGCTCGTCGCGGCGTAGGCTTGTTCGCGTGAGCTCCGTTCGCTGTGAGGTGCTACAGCACCCTGCCCGGCCGAGCAGGCCACGGTTGTAAATTCTGTCCTATGAGAAGTTCTCTCGGAGAGCGAATATTCGAGCTGGTGATTCCACTGGCTTTGCTCTGTGTCCTGGTCTACTTGGCGGTAATGCAGTATCGCTGGAGCGGGGAAATCAGCCGCGCTGCCGGGAGCCACATGAAAGCGGGACTACAGACCGCGGCCATGAATTTCAGGCGCGCCCTCTCTCGCACTATGGCGAATGTCGCATCGAATGCCACTGCAGAAATTACACGTCAGGGCTCGACCGATCCCAGCCAAATTGCGCGATCCTTGCAGAACTGGAAGCGAAATACGCCCTATGCCGGGGTAATCGCGAACGTCTATTGGTGGGACGGTTCGGCGGCTTCGTCCCAGCTGCTTCGGTTGCTTCCCGATGGCGACCAGTTTGAGTCGGTCGCATGGCCCTCCCGCTTCGAAAGCTTGCACGCTCGTTTGCAAACGCTGTCGTCCCATTCATTCGCTATGGGGAACCACCCTGGCCCGCCGCGCCCCTGGGAGGGAAGAGGAGAGCGAGGAAGCGGATATCCGCCCGAACCAATGAGGCATTCCCAGGATATCTGGCACATTGATCAACACATTCCCGCCTTGATACATCGCTGGGACTCGTATCCCCACGATCCACAACCAAAAAATTCGGACGCACGTCCGTGGTTGCTGATCGAGCTTTCGCCCTCAGTGCTGCAGTCGTCCGTCTTTGCCGGTATGGTGCAGCACTTCTTCGGCGATCCTGAATCCGGGGATTATGAAGTGGAAGTTCTCGATGCCGGTAGCAATGAAACACACCTTTTCTTCGCCTCCGCCCCAAACATGACCGCCTGGGACGCGGCGTCAGCCGATGCGAGTCTCAACCTTTTTGGTCCACCCGGCGCCCCTTCCGGACCGCCTAATTCCGGAATGGGCTTTACCCATTTCTTTCCCGGTGGCATGCACTCGGCTCCGCTGCGCGGAGAGAATGCGCCCGACTGGCTTGGGCCGGTCCGCATAGATCCTTTGTATTACAGTGCGCAAGATCGTGGCTGGCAACTGCTCGTGCGGCATCGCATGGGTTCGATAGAAGCGGCCGCAGCTGCTCTGCGCCATCGGAACCTGTTTCTGGGATTTGGGGTGCTGCTCGTATTGGCCGCTACCATGGCCCTCATTCTTTTCACCAGCCGGCGCGCCCAGCGGCTTGCCCACATGCAAATGGAATTCGTGGCGGGGGTTTCCCACGAGTTGAGGACCCCGATCGCGGTGATCTCCTCAGCCGCGGAGAATCTTGCCGATGGCGTGGTCAAGAATCCAGAGATGCTGGCTCGGTATGCCGCCGCCATTCGTAATCAGACCAAACAGTTGAATCATCTGGTAGACCAGGCCTTGCGCTTTGCGTCCACCCGCAACGGCAATTCGAATTACTCCGTCTGCGCGGTTGATGTAGCCCAGGCAATCCACCTCGCGCTGGAAAATACTCCCGGCCTCAGTGACGAATTCCACATCGATTTTCAATTAGAACCCGGTTTGCCTCCGGTGTCGGCCGATCCGGGCGGCCTCTCGCAATGTTTGCAAAACCTGATCTCCAATGCTGTGAAATACGGTGGCAATTCCCGGTGGATTGGCATCCGCGCGGGTGCACTGCAGCATGGCAATGCCGGTAGCCAGGTAAACATCACTGTGGAAGACCGCGGAATTGGTATCGGCACCCCAGAACTCAAGCGGGTTTTTGATCCCTTTTATCGTGCATCCTCGGTATCCAGCAGCAACATCCATGGCAGCGGTCTTGGACTCGCCTTGGCCAAGCGGTTTGTCGACGATATGGGTGGAGAACTCACGGTGGAGAGTGAGTTGGGGAAGGGAACTACCTTCTCCCTTCGCCTCCCCATAGCTCAGGACTGACCATAATGCAAAGTATCCTGCTGGTGGAAGACGAGGAAGCGCTGACCATGACCCTGGTGGACCGCTTGGTCAGCGAGGGCTATTCCGTGGAGTGCGCCGCTGACGGCGAAACCGGACTGGAGCGCGCTCTTCGCGAGAAGTTCGATCTCATCATTCTGGACGTGATGCTGCCCCGTAAGCGCGGCTTCGATGTATGCCGCGACATTCGCAAGCGCAACTCTTTCGTCCCCATACTCATGCTGACCGCCCGCAGCGAAACCGTGAACAAAGTTCTGGGACTCAAAATCGGAGCCGATGACTATCTCACCAAGCCGTTCGAAATGATGGAACTCACGGCGCGGATTGAAGCCCTGCTGCGCCGCGCTCCCCTGCAACCTGCTGATGGCTTGGAGATTCACCAGCTCGGTGAAATCAGCATTGACCTGAAGGGAACCACCGTATCACGCAAAGGGAAACCCGTGACGGTCTCGGCGCGGGAGTTCCAGCTGCTTCGCTACTTCCTCGAACACAAGGGCGCGACGCTGTCCCGGGAAGTATTACTCCGCGAGGTCTGGGGCTACCATGCAGATGCCTTTACCCGCACCGTGGACGTGCACATCGCCAGTTTGCGCCAGAAGCTGGAAAAGAACCCGCGCAAGCCCTCCCTGCTGATCACCGTTCCCGGTCTCGGCTATAAGCTGCAGGCTTAGCTGCTCGGCAGTTGCGCCGCGCGCCCGTGCTCGGACAGCAGTACGATATTCCGGACCACCGTACTCAACGCACTCTTCTCGAGCGAGTCCGGATCGGGTGCAGACTGCCGTTTCACCAGCCGTATCCGGCGCTCCACTTCCTCCGCCTTGGAAATCAAAGTCAGCCGTCCGGTGTCCGACAAATATTGATCCACCGCCCCGAGCCTTCCGCGAAAAATGCTGTAAACCGGAACTCCCAGGGCGGCCGCCTCGCGGTTCATCGTGCCCCCGCCGCTGATCACCAGATCCGAAAGCCAGATCAGGTCCAGCCCATCGATCGCATAGGTGGGCACAACCACCTTTCCTTGCTCAAAAAGCGGCAGCCATTTCCCGCGCAAATCCTGATGCTGTTTCATCGTACGAGGCAACAGGACCGCCCGCGCATGGCTCGTCTTTGCCAGCAAAGCGAAAACCGCGTCCAACAGAACTTCGCTTTCGGGATTGTGGTAGTGGGCTTCTGAGGCCGGCGGCCGGATCGTGACGATGACGTCATCCCCCGTTAACCCCAACAGCTCCCCGATAGACCCGTCGGGATGGAACGAGGGCACATAAACGTCTTCCTTAATGCCGGGGTAGCGCAAAATGTGGTTCGGTCGCACCCCGAACTCCTCGACCGCTTTTTCCGGAATGATTTCCGGCGCCAGAATCCAGCTGTGGCGAAACCAGTTGATCCAGCTCACATGTTCGTAATCCAGAATGGTAAGCGTCGGAATCCCCAGCAGGGAAGCCAGCAGAAACATCGACCGCGAGCCATGCGAAACCGCCAGGTCCGGGCGGCGCAGCAGCACGCCGGGCGCCATCTGCAACATGCGAGTGCCCAGCCCCGCCAGCTTGGCCAGCTTGTGCTTGCCATAGTGCGAGCCCACACGGCGATACCCCAGGCCAAAAAGCTCCGCCAGCTCGCAAACCTGGAAACAGTCTCGTGCCGTCACCGTAATCTCGAACCCGCATCTTTCCAATTCGTCAATGATCGGTTTGAAGAACGGAACATGCGGAGAATTTTCCAGGTCAATCCAGATGTGCTTGAACATCACCTGGTCCGGGTGCTCGTGCATCAGATCTTGCCTCCATGATTCCGGCGGAAGCTCCACCTTCTTATCCATGGAGGGAGCCTGTGCCGCGACCGCAAGCAACCCGTCCCGCTCCAGCATTTGTTCACATAAAAATCGCAAGGAATTAGGACCTCAATCTGCGTGGCGTCTGCAGCCGCGCTCTCGGCAAAAAGGGGCGTCGAGAAACCAACCGCGCAACTTTCTTCGCCCCGGTTCAGCCTACCGCGACACCTCACCCTGCCAGCCTACTGTCGCCGGCCGTAGGGGTGGGTAAGTTGTTGGTTAAGCGGATGTAAAGGGCAGGTAAAAACTTGTTCTCGGCCCGGAAGGCACAAGCGGCCGAAAAGGACTTCCTGCGCTCCCTGGCCAGAAATCACCCTATCTGCACTCAGACAGTGAACAACTGGATCGAACTGGGACAGATACTCGCCAGGATTCGTAAGACCATGGTTTCATGCCTGCTAAACTGCGCGCTGCGCATTTCGATGTGCTGATTGCCCTAACCGCGCGTTCTTATGGCACGCCTCATCACTTCCAACCATGCGGAGTTTGTGTTGATCAATCAATATCGGAAAGTAGAGCTTGAGATATGGTAATTTGCCATTTGGAGATAGCGCCGCGTTCTTAGCTCATTGTTGTGTCTTCCGTTTCCATCTCGCTTCCTCGCGTAGCTCGCCACAATCCGCTGGCGGCAACCGGAGTTGTGTTAGTGACTGTCTTCGTTATCTTCGCTTTCTTCGCGCCCTGGATTGCGCCCCAGGATCCCGCCCACATCGATCTTGCCAACCGATTGGCGGTTCCTTCCGCAGCCCACTGGTGCGGCACGGATGAATTAGGCCGGGATATTCTTTCCCGCTTGATTTACGGCTCGCGCATTTCCATGCTGGTGGGCAGTTGCGTTGTGGCGGCTTCGCTTTCGCTGGGACTGATCATCGGGTCGGCTGCCGGCTACTACGGTGGCCACATTGACCGCTTCGTCAATGTGGTGCTGATGAATGCTTTTATGTCGTTCCCCGGAATTCTGCTGGCGATCGCTTTCGTCGCCTTCCGCGGGCCGGGAATCTTCAATCTGGTGCTGGCGCTTTCACTGGGGGGATGGGTCGGCTATGCCCGCCTGATTCGCGGGCAGGTTCTGGCCGCCCGCGAACGTGAATTCGTTGAAGCGGCGCGGGCCTTGGGCGCAGGGGATTTTCGCATTGTGGTCCGTCACATTCTTCCCAACATCATTCAGCCGGTGATCGTGCAGGCGGCCATCGGGATGGCGGGCGCCATTCTTGCAGAAGCGACGATGAGCTTCCTTGGTCTCGGCGTGCCGCCGCCCACCGCCAGCTGGGGCGGTATGCTCAACGATGGCCGATCGCACTTGTTTGACGCGCCGCATTTGGTCCTCTTTCCTGCGCTGGCCGTCATGCTCGCCGTCCTCTCGTTCAACTTCATCGGCGATGCTTTGCGGGATTTCCTGGATCCGCGTTCTCGCATTGAGGCGGGAATCTAAGAATCCCTCGCTGGGCTGGGAATTCCGGCTGCGGGCTCCCCGTTTCCCCTTCGCAAGCTCAGGTCAGCTTCACGCCCGCAAAGCGCCTCAACTTTCGTAACCTCGACGGCTTGGACTTTCTCGCGCAACATTTGGCAGCAGACCGGGTTTGGGCTTTTTACCAGCCGGGGACACCGAAAACGGCTGGGAGACAGAAGCGACGGAGGCAAACATTTTATGAAGATGAAGAACGCATTTCTGGCGCTGGCTTTGGCTGCTTTGGCTTTGCCCGCTAGTGCGCAGACGATCCATCAACGCAAGGTCAATCAACAGAGACGTATTGGCAACGGGGTGAAAAGTGGGCAGTTGACGCCCAAGGAGACCAGTCACCTGGAGCACAGAGAAGCACACTTAAACCGGGAAACGCGCCGAATGCGCGCGGCCAACGGTGGCAAGCTGACGCCGCAGGAAAAAGCGCGGGTCACGCGCCAGCAGAATCATATTTCCCGCAGTATCTACCGCCAGAAACACGACGCCCCGCACCAGTAAGCGAGATACCGAAAAAGAAGCCCCGGCCGCCGATGCCGGGGCTTTGGTGTGTTCGCCCCCTGGAAGATCTGACTTTACTCGCCACAGCCGCCCCCATCCACCGGCGGCATGTTCATGAAAACAGAGGAAAAGCAATTCTTGACGAATCGCATATTGCTATATATATATTGCATATTGCGATATGACGACCGCAGAGAAAATCCGCTACCTGCGCGAGGTGGAAGGTTCGCTGCGGGGTTTAGGCCGGCCTATGACGCAACAGGAATTAATCGCCGGCATTAGCAAGGAACTCGGCAAGAGCATCAGCCAGTCCTATATTTCCCAGATCGAGGGTGGCCGGCGGCCGCACATGACGCAGGCTACGCGTAATCTGCTGGCCAAGTTTTTCAAGGTGCATCCCGGATTTCTGGTGGACGATCCGGAGGGCTACCATGCCGAACTTACTTCAGACTTGCGCACCACCGAGGGACAGCTCGATGTCTGGCTGCTGCAGGCTTCGGAGCGGTTTGCCAGCGATCCGGAGGTGAGCGAAGTCATGCTGAAAGTGGCGCGCGAGCAGGACACGCGGCGCTGCTTTCTGCTGCTGGGAGCGATTCTGAACACCCCGGGCCTGGCGGATCGTCTGCTGGAAGCCTTGCAGCCCGAGGCCGCTCCCACGGACCGTGGCCGTGCGAAGGAGAGGAGGCGTTCGCAATGACCTGGGCGAATTTCTATCTGATCTGTTTTGCGCTGGGCTTTGCCTTCAGCCTGCTGTCATTTGTACTGGGCGGCTTTCATTGGCATCTGCCGCATCACTTGGGTGAGCCGCACGTACACTTCGTACCTCATTCCCATGCAATCCCGCATCTCCACGTGGGCCACGCCGGTCATGGCGTGGGCAACGCGGGCGCCAAGCCGGGCAGCGTTGCGCCGGGGCATGTCTCGCCGTTCAATCCCGTGACCATGGCTGCGTTCCTGGCTTGGTTTGGGGGAACGGGATTTCTGCTTACGCGCTTTTCGACGGTATGGGTCCTGACGGGGCTGGGCATTGCCACGCTTGGCGGCGCGCTGGGAGCGTTGGTGGTGTTTCTCTTCCTAACGCGGGTGCTCATGTCGGAAGAAGAGGACCTCGATCCCGCCGACTTCGAAATGGTCGGAGTGCTGGGACGGCTTTCCATGCCCATTCGCCAGGGTGGAACCGGCGAGTTGATCTACTCGCAAGCCGGAACGCGCCGCACTTGCGGCGCCCGCGCCGAAGAATTGTGCGCCATGCCTAAAGGCACGGAAGTGGTAGTGACGCGCTATGACAAGGGAATCGCTTACGTACGCCCATGGAGCGAAATGGCGGGCGAAGACGCCAATGCTGAGACGAAGTCTGCAGAAGGTGAATCATGACCCGGCGTCTGTGGAATCCATTGCTTGCTGTGATGTGGCTGGCGCTGCCTGCCATGGCGCTGCGTTATTGGCAGGTCTGGGATCGTCTGCCTGCTCGGATGGCGACGCACTTCGACGCCGCCGGCCAGGCCAATGGCTGGATGTCACGCGGGGCATCCCTGGCATTCACTTTGGGCTTCATGGCGTTCATGCTGGCGGTGTTCTCGATCGTGCTTTATTTCGTGCGCCGCAAGTATCCGCCCAGCGCGGTGTCCTGGGCCTTGCTGGTCTTCTTCTGCGCGGAGATCTGGACGATCTTCTACATGTTGGACTCGACCCTGGGCTACAACCTCGCGGGCACTGCAATCAGCGTGATACCTCTGCTGGTCATCACTCCGCTGGGAATTTTGGCCGTGCTGGCGGTTGCTTTCCTGGAGAAGCGTGGCAGTGCTTTCCCTCCGGGGGACCTGCTGGCCGAAGAAGTGCAATCCGGCAAGGCGTGGAGCCCATTGCTTCTAATTCCCATGCTGGCGGCAGCCTGGGTTGTTCTGGCTCTGCCGCCTGGCGCCCTGCGGCTTGGGTTGTTGATTTTGACTCCGGTTTTTCTCGCCATATTCGGTATGGCGTGGGATGGCTTTCATTACTACTTCACGCGCCACGGGCTGGAGATTCGCACGCTGGGCTTGCGCCTGAAGTCCGTTCCCGCGGCCCAGATCGAACACTATTCGGTCGAGAACTGGAAACCGATTTGCGGGTACGGCGTCCGCGGGGGTGGGCAATCACAAGGCTTACGTGTGGGGAAATAAAGGCGTCCGCATCCGCATGACGGATGGAGAGCTTTTTCTGGGGCACGACGATCCCGCGCGCATTGTTCGCGATCTCGACGCCTTGAAAGAATCGCAAAGAGCAGTTGGGGCAGTAATGTGAGTTTCCTTCGTGTTACTTCGTGTCCTTGGTGGTGATTGAAACTGGTCTCATAAGGAGGGGCGATATGTTGGGCGGAATAGCGTTGGAGATTTGGATTATCGCAGGGCTGGCAGTGATGGCCTTGCTGTTTCTGATGAGCGGCCTCGCGCGGCTGTACCGCAAAGCGGGTCCACATGAGGCGCTGGTGGTGTACGGTTTTCGCGGCACGCGCGTGGTCAAGGGCCACGGCACGATCATCTTTCCCATGGTCGAGAACTGCCGCGGCCTGTCGCTGGAGCTGATGTCGTTTGACGTGGCGCCGCAGCAGGACCTGTACACCAAGCAGGGCGTGGCGGTGACGGTCGAAGCCGTGGCGCAGATCAAGGTCAAGTCTGACACTGAGTCTGTACTGACGGCATCGGAGCAATTCCTCACCAAGACCGATCAGGAGCGCGAAGGCCTGATCCGGTTGGTGATGGAAGGCCACCTGCGCGGCATCATCGGGCAGCTCACGGTGGAAGAGATCGTCAAGCAGCCGGAGATGGTCTCCGACCGCATGCGCTCTACCTGCGCGGATGACATGAACAAGATGGGGCTGGAAGTGATCTCGTTCACCATCAAGGAAGTCCGCGACAAGAACGAGTACATCACCAACATGGGCAAACCAGACGTGGCGCGCATCAAACGCGATGCCGATGTCGCGACCGTCGAGGCCGAGCGGGATACTGCCATCCGGCGAGCTCTCGCCACGCGGGAAGCGGCCGTTGCTAAAGCACAAGCCGATCAGGAACGCGTCCTGGCGGAGACGCTCTCACTCGCCAAGCAGGCTGAAGCGCAGCGCGATCTGGACGTGAAGAAAGCACAATACGTGGAAGTGACCAAACGGCAGCAGGCGCAGGCCGACAAGGCGTACGACATTCAGACCAACATCATGCAACAGCAGGTGATCGCCGAGCAGGTGAAGGTGCAACAGGTAGAAAAAGAGCAACAGGTCAAAGTGCAGGAGGCGGAAATCAACCGCCGCGAGAAAGAGCTGATCGCGACCGTGCTGAAGCAGGCGGAGATTGAGCGTCAGAGAATCGAGACTCTGGCGGCGGCCGAAAAGCAGCGCCTTACGGTGGAAGCGGAAGGTCATGCTTCTTCCATTCGCGCGCAAGGCGAAGCCGAAGCGGAAATCATCTTCAAGAAAGGCGAAGCCGAAGCCAAGGCGATGAACGTCAAGGCGGAAGCTTACCAGGAGTACAACCAGGCGGCAGTCATTGACAAGCTGTTCGCCAGCATGCCCGAAGTGGTGAAGGCTCTGGCCAGTCCGCTGGCCAACGTGGACAAGATCACCGTGGTCTCGACCGGGAACGGAGACGCTGCCGGCTTGAACAAGATTACCGGGGACATCACCAAAATGGCGGCGCAGGTGCCGGCGCTGTTCGAAACGTTGTCGGGGATGCCGATGACCGAGCTGCTGGGCAAGATTCGGCAGATTGGCGACAAACCACCCCGGCCGGACGTGCTGCCGCCGGCGAATGGCAAGTAAGAGAACGCGTGGGGCGGGCGATTTCGCCCGCTTCAC
>Ga0335085_10011771_pt1 | contig 12947 bp, 8 predicted proteins | sample Lox_Sample_45_FD_206712 | JGI IMG/M metagenome (GOLD analysis project Ga0335085, IMG submission 206712) | Soil microbial communities from Loxahatchee National Wildlife Refuge, Florida, United States - Lox_Sample_4.5 | ecosystem: Environmental > Terrestrial > Soil > Wetlands | place: USA: Florida...
GAAGTTCGCGACGTCAGCGCTCCCACCCGGACCGCCGGTTGGGTTATAAGCACCGGGGTCGTCGTAGGTGCTGCTGGTGGTATTAGTCCAATTGTAGGTGGTCGCGAGGCTGTTGCCCGTTCCCGCGCTCAACCCCAGCGTGACCGCCAGCACGCCGGCAATAAGATTTGGGAAGGACTTGGAAAACTGGCGTGGGACTACCGAGAACTGGCTCACCTGTTTCATGGCTTCTCCCTTCGCGATTCGTCACCTATGACTGCGTTGGCTTACCGTTCGCCAAATGGCCACCACCCCGAGCCAGGCGAACCATGATTCAACTTTAAAACTGAACGACCTTAAGGGAACTTCCCGGCAATAAAATAATACGTTAGCGTAAACTGCTGGACGCATCACGTCTGGCCACCTTGCCAAACACCGCTAATTCAGCATAAAGGCAGGATTGCCCGCCGGACAGTTGCCGTCCATTTCGGTAATCTTTGAAAGTGGACGCCCTTCCACGTGAAAATCCCCAAACAAGCAATTTATGATCTGAGAATGAAAGTCGATCGCCGGGACGGTATCGCCACCCGTCCCAGCATGAAGCTGCGTCACTGCGTCGTGCAAAGCCGTATTCCCGCAGCTAATCGTGTTGCCCTTCCCCTCAATTAGCAGCAAAAACTCGGTGGGCTTGGGACAGCTCTTGAGATTGGGCAAATACGGGGTATCACCGTCGACATAAAATGGACTGCCAGACACGTTTGCGGGTGTATAATTGAAGCCCTTCAAGTAGTTGCCGATAGGCATGCTATAGCTGTGAGTATCGACCGGAGCCTTGCCCCTTCTTGCTGGGCAAGTCCTCATGAGCCGCAACTTCGCGGCGGGGTCACCACCGCCGCCAAGATAACTAAGGTAGGGAGAATTCGCGTCGTCGAAACCCACCCCTTTGGTGTCATAGTAGAAGTTGCCGTTGTAATCGTCGGAATACGACGTGATGGCAATGCCCCATTGTTTCAAGTTGGTGATACACGAGGCTTGATACGCCTTGGCACGCGCCCGGGCCAGCGCTGGCAACAGCATAGCCGCCAAGATGCCGATGATGGCGATCACAACCAGCAGCTCGATGAGCGTGAACGCTCTGTTCTTGTTTTGATTAGGGCCTATCATGTTCACTTCAGCCTCCATCGCTTGGGACAACCCGCGCTGCCTATCTGTCAGCACGGCTACCTGCCCGTCAGAATCCACCATAACCATCTTGAGGGTACGTCTTTTTTAGAAGTTTGCAAGAGATTTGCGCTCGTATCGGCCTGCATTTCAAGAGCCTATTCACTCAGCGAACGGATATGCTAGGCGGTCGACTGGCTTTGGAGTTGACTGTGTTCGAGAATGCGCTACTGTAATGCGCAATCAGCAAAACGGTGAGAGTTTTGCAACTAAATAGGTTTGGGGAATGGTTAGGGCTGTGCTACTGCAAAACAAAGGCTTGGTAACCAGGCGAGGTCCATGATGAATTCGTCACGATCGGTCAAGTCTTCACTTCGTGAGTTGACTCAATCCACAAAAGCCAATCCCTTAGCGGCGCGCTTCAGGAGTGTTTTCAGCAATGGTTGTAGCGCAGCTAACCAGCGTCTCAGCCAAGTCGCCGCTTGTGCGCTCGCCCTTGGACTGCTCGTGGGGCCAACTGGCAGCCATGCCGCCACACTGATTTGGACTAACAGCAGCGGTAATTTTAGCACGGCTTCGAATTGGGACCCAGCGCAGGCGCCTGCGACTTCCGACGTGACTGTTTTCACAAACGACACGGACTATACAATCAATTTTAGTTCCAGTTCGCCAGTGATGGATAGCAACACGTTCAGTAATCGCGCCGGGGTGGTCACAATCAATGCAGGCGGGAATACGTGGACCGTCACGAACAATTTTTACGTCGGCAAGGCCGATTCAACTTCAACAGTTTACCTGGCGAGTGGCACGCTCAGCGTCGCTGGTACGGCAAATTCTGCTGCGCTGCTCCGCATCGGCGATGCCAGCAACAGCCTTGCCAATTGTGTGGGAACGCTCTTCGTGACCAATGGGACTGTTGTGGTTGACGGCGCTATCGTAGGAGAAACTAACGCTTCGGTTGGCAAGCTCGTCATCACCGGCCCAAGCACGTTCACATTCGGAGCCAGCGGCAGTACGCTCACGATCGGCGTCGGCAGTCCGGGAAGCCAGTTGATCGTCACCAACGGCGGTAAGCTGTTTGTTGACGGCACCCTCGCAGTCGGTACCACCAACGTGGCTTCACACCAGTATGTCATCTTCTCTGGCCCCACCAGTGCCGGGACGTTGACTTCGGCGGGACAGTTTAACATCAATGGCGACAGCTGCCAGCTGGTTATTTCCAACGGCGCAAAGATCACCGCGTCTGGCAGCCTCCTTTTCGCCAACCATTCCTCGTTCTGCACAGGGGTCGTTGTGGGCGCTGGCTCCGCGCTGATTTTTGACGGCAGCGTGCAAATAGGTACCGGCTCCAGAGGTGGCACCAACAACTTCTTCATGGTTTCGGATGGCGGATTCTTCAGAGTCGGACACAGCGGCACATTCGCCTTTGGAAATAACTCCCTCCACTTGAACGACGGAATCCAATTCGGCGGACCGGGTGCGATGAGCACCGCGGTGACCTATTTTTGCCGGACCGCGTCGAATCCCACAAACCACTATCGCAACTACTTGACAGTCACTAACGCAATCCTTGCCAGTGGCCTCATGCTCGAGCAGGGACCGCAAGAGATCCTCACCGTCTTGGCTAACGGGACTTGGCTGTTCACCAACAGCTTCACCCTTTCGACCAGCGATGGCCCGATCACCCAGGACTGCCTCCAGGTCAGAGGCCCTGGCAGTATGTTGATCATCAACGGCGGCACCCTCTCCAACCTGCGTGTGGGTGGCGACAACGGCGGCGGTATTAACATCGGCGGTAGCACCCTGTCGATCGGCGCCAGCATGCTTATCACAAACGGCGGCAAGCTGCTTTCGTCCTTCGGCACGATTGGCGGAAACGGCGTGTTCGTCACCGGCATCGTGGCCGGCGTCGGTTCCGTTTGGTCCAACTACATGGGCGAGGCTGGCTTCACCAACGGCATCTTTGTCGGTGCCAACTCGAGCGGCCACAGTAATTTCTTTGGTGTCTTTGACGGCGGCAGGCTGTACAACAACGGCACGTTCGTCATCGGCAACAACGCCACCGACACCGTCAATACCGTTCAGTTTGGCGGGCTGGGCGCATCTGTGTTTGTCGACAACACTGGCTCACTCAACATCGGCGGTGCGCCCGCAACTTTCGGGAACACGTTGATCGTCACCAATGCGACGTTGACCTGCGCCATGATTAATGTCGGCATCGGCACAACGAACGTACTTGGTAATTCAACGAACAATTCTATGGAGTTTAGAGGCGGGATGATCTCCGTCGGCGCGATGGTTGTTCGACCGAGTAATACCGTCCTCTTCACCGCCGGTACGCTTAGCGCCGGCAGCATGAGGTTCGATACTCTCGCCAACAACAGCAATGCCTTCGTCGTCGGCGACGGCACAAGTGCCGCGTATTACGACATGGCGGCAGGCGGCTCCGGCTTTCATAACTTCAACAATGGTGGGTTGGTCGTTACCAACGGCGCCTCACTGCGCGGCAACGGCACGCTCGTTGGTAACGTCACGGTACTGGGCACATTCGCTCCCGGGTTCTCCGTCGGCACAGTCGTGGCGAGCAACAATCTGTCCTTCAGTTCCAGTGCGGTGCTCAATTACGAGTTGGGCACTTCTGGCGGCAATCCCACCGGCGATTCGGTAATAGTGAAGGGTGATCTGATTTTGGGCGGCACGATCAACGTTGCAAATTCCGGCGGGTTCACCAACGGGACCTACACGTTATTCGAACACACGAACACGGTATCGGGCACGTTGACCGTTGGCACGTTGCCGGCCGGGTTCAGCGCCACGGTCTCCACGAACACCCTCCCATTTGTGGATTTGATCGTAACCAGTGGTGGGGGCGATACGTACACCACATGGGTGAACTTCTATGGACTCAGTGGTGGGAGTGCGGCGGGCACGGCCGACCCGGATGGCGATGGTATGAACAACACCAACGAGTTCCTTGCCGGTTTCAACCCGGTCAACAGTACAGCGTACCTCCATGTCATCAGCGTTGCGAGAACTGGCAGCGACGTGAAGGTGACGTACTTGGGCGCCAACGGCGACAGCAACGGCTCGCCGGGCCCGAAGACCAACGTCCTAGAATTCACGACCGGCACTGCCAATGGCAGTTACTCGAACAACTTTGTGTCGACCGGCCATACCAACATTCTCAGTGAAGGGACGGGCGTCGGCATCGTGACCAACATGGTGGATGTCGGCGGGGCCACGGGTGCGACGCGGTACTATCGCGTCCGCGTGCTTGTGCCGTAATGGAGAGCCTTTGGGAAAACATGAGAGCGATGAGCGCAGTCGAGCGGATAAATAGGCAAAAAGGAATTCAGAGCCTAGTTCACGACCAGATGAACCAACTGCCGACTGCGCTCACGATTTCTGGGTTGACTTTGGTAGTGTAGTTTCGGTACCATAGCTCGTCGGCACTGTAGCGAGCAGTGCCGTGAAGGCGAGGTAAGAAAGGAAAGGTGAGGGTAATGAAGACGCGAGATCAAATCAGTCATCTAGTATGTTCTACAACAATCCGTCTATTGTTTACCGTGGGCGTGTGTTGCTTGCTCATTCAAAGCGCAAACGCTGCACTGCTGTTTTCGGAGGGTTTTAACTACACGGCGGACACCACTCTTGTCCCCAATGACGGGTGGACGGGAGGAAACGCCAATATTACGGTTGGCAGTGGTAATCTCACGTTCCCTGGTCTGCCTGACTTGGGTGGCCCTAACCTGCTTTCAGTCTCAAACGGGGCTGCTGGAACTGCCATCAGTCAGTTTGCAAATCAGACCAGTGGACAGGTCTATTATTCCTTTCTGCTCGATACCCTTGCTGTTGGCACCGGCAATAGGTATTTGACCTCATTGAATCCGGGCACCAGCACGCCGAATGGCGGCAGCGACGCACTGTCGGTTTATATATACTCAAACAACACGTTCGGATTACGTACTGCTAACATAGCCGCCGTTCATACTGTGCCGTTTTCGCTGAATACCACTTATTTCGTGGTTGTGAGCTATGACTTTGGCACCACCAGCGCCAACTTTTGGCTTAATCCAACCCCCGGTGGCGTCCAGGGTGCGGCTGATATGACTTTGGCAGGAGACGGCTCAGTGACGGCGATAGACAACGTAGGATTCAAAGCTCAAAGCGACAATATATCCGGAGTTGGTCAAGGCGCTTACTTGATTGATACCCTTCGTGTTGGCACGACATGGGCGGATGTGACACCGGTTCCCGAGCCGTCCGCCTTCTTTTTGGCGGCGGCGGGAGTTGGTTTGATGCTCGGTATGATTCGCCGTCGCCGCAGCTAATCTGATTGGTTGGGTTATCCCTCAAGGGCGTCCCGGAAGTGTCCGGGACGCCCTTTGTTTTTGTAGCCTTTCTAGCTGTGAGCTACTTCTGTGACACGTCAAAATGGCTAAACAACTCACCGACCTGGAATGGCCCGCAATCGATCGAGCCTTGCCCGTGCACTACTGAGGCTGGGATCGATTTGCAGCACTTGCTCGTAGTGTTTAATCGCCTCTTCAGTTCTGCCAGTTCGCTCGAAAGCGATTGCCAGATTGAACTGTACACCGGCATTATCCGGTTTGACCCGTAGCGCCTGTTGAAGGTGCTCGATTGCATCATCAAGTTGGCCGCGCTGCAGCAAGGCGGCCCCCACATTGTTCTGGGCGATCCAAGCGTTCGGATACTTTGTCGCGTTGTCTTGCCAGAGCGTTTCGTCGTTCGCATAGACGCAACTACGGCTCCAAGTCCCTATTCCCAACATCACCAGCACGGCCATCCCCGCCATTGTTCCCCAATGCTGGCCTCGTTCGTCCAAGCGAGAGCCAATCCACTTAGCGGTGGCGACCGCCAAGGCGACGACTCCGACGATGGAGTAGTACTGCCAGTGATCGGCCACCAATGAAAACCGATAAAAGCCTTGATCGAAGAAGCCCAATACCGGTAACAGCATCACTACAAAATACCCCAGTCCAAAGAACAGCGGTCGTCCCCAACTGCGACGCTTCAACCAAAATAGTCCAAAACAGCCGACCAAGGCCAATCCGGGTAGGTAGCCCATCCAACGGGAAGCACCGATTTGCCACTCGGGATAGATCACTGTGAGATGGAGAGGCACGAGCGCCTTTTCCAGATAAAACCATGGCACCAAACCCGCCATCGCCAGTTGCGCAGCCAATCCCATTTGGACGGTCTGCTGATTCTCCAGCGCTCGATTATGTTGAAACCAAAGGGTCGCCACTCCGAAAACCAACGAAAGGCCAAAGAACGGAACGCTGCGCACGAAATCGTTCCACTTCACCCGTTTCTTCATCCACCATAGGCATCCCAGCAGGACAACCGGCAGCATAGCGACGGCAGTCTTGCTGAGCAGGGCCATCAGAAACATCACGAACGAACAACCATACCAGCGCCATCGATTCTCTTCCTCGAATTTAAGGTAGAGGAGAATCGCAATCAAAGAAAACAGCATCGAGAGCGTGTTCTTTTGTTCGCTGATCCAAGCGACGGTCGCCACGTTCACCGGATGAATCGCAAACACCATGGCTGCCAACCAGCCGCCTGGAACCTTCAGACGTTGCAGAATCTGCCAAACGAGCAGAGCGTTAATGGCGTGCAGGAGGACATTGATTACATGGTAGCCTGACGGATTGTTTCCCCATAGCCGCCATTCCACCCACCATAAACTCCATGTCAGCGGATAATAGTCCAGCGCTTCTGTAGTAAACCAAAACCGGTACAACCCGTTTTCCGCTTTGATCATCGGGTTTTCGGTAATCAGAAGATAGTCGTCGAAGACAAACCCATTGTGCAGGGCAGGCGCATACGCGATGAACGTCACCAAGATGAGGCCGAGCGCCAAGCCGAACTCCCACCTTGTGCCGGTCTCCGCGGTAGTGCTTTTCACAGCTTCAGTTTATACCGACCTACGACCGCGCCGGAAAGTAGCAATCCAAAAAGAGCGGATCTGTTGTATGAGTCGAAGCGCGACCGCCATTCCACCCACCACAAACTCCAGGTGAACGGTTAATAGTCCAGCGCTTCCGTCGTGAACCAGAATCGATACAACCCGTCGTTACCTTTGTCCATTGGGTTATTGATGATAAGAGAGTTGTCATCAAGGACACCGGCATCTCAGGCGGGGATGCATACCAGAACTGTCAGGAGAAAAATGCGCGCGCCCAAGGCCGTTGGTTTACATGAACCTTTTATCCGTAGTACGAATATACTGTGCCATAGATGAGCATGAAAGTCGACTGATTGCCGTTGCGACGCGCCCGGGAAAATGGGAGAATGCTGAGCCTTGAGCATGGAGCCCAAATCCTGTCCCGATATCTACCGTTACGTGCGCCTGACAACCGACGAATTGCGAGCTGGCTATCTCGTTGAGAATTTGTTTCAGCCGGGAGCCGCGCGCTTGATATACACGGATGTTGACCGCGCAGTCCTCGGCGGTGTTGTGCCGACCTCGCAGAAGCTGTCGCTCGAGACATCGAAAGAACTCGCGGCACAGTTCTTTGCTGAGCGACGCGAGATCGGTGTTATCAATATCGGCGGCAAGGGGATGATCAGCGTGGACGCGAAGGAATTCACGCTGGCCAAACGCGATTGCCTCTACATCGGACGCGGCAGTCAGCGTGTCGAGTTCGCAAGCTCCGACCCAAAAGGGCCGGCTTGGTTTTACCTCGTGAGCTATCCTGCTCACGCGGTGCATCCGACGCGGTTGGCCACTCCGGCAGATGCGGAGCCAGTCGATATTGGGTCGCAACGAGACGCCAATCAACGGACAATCTACAAGTACATCCATCTGAATGGCATCAAGAGCTGTCAGTTGGTGATGGGCTTCACGGAATTGAAGGAAGGTAGTGTCTGGAACACGATGCCGCCACACACGCATACACGTCGCTCGGAGATTTATCTGTATTTCGATGTCGCCCCTGAGGCAGCCGTGTTCCATTTCATGGGCAGCGCGCAGGAAACACGGCACTTGGTGGTGCGCAACGGCGAGGCGGTGCTGTCGCCGCCGTGGTCCATGCATTGCGGCTCTGGAACGCGCAACTATTCGTTCATCTGGGCGATGGGCGGCGAGAACCAGGAGTTCTCTGACATGGATCAGATCGCCGTGAAGGATCTGAGATGATCCTCGACCAGTTCCGACTCGACGGCCAAACCGCGCTGGTAACGGGATGCCGGCGCGGACTCGGAATGGCACTGGCAGAAGCGTTGGCCGAGGCAGGCGCGGACATCATCGGCGTGAGCGCCTCGATGAAGAGCAGCGGCGAGGAGGTGGCCAAGCGTGTCACTAAGCTGGGACGGAAGTTCACCGGTCACGCTTGCGATTTCGGCAATCGCCAGTCACTCTACGACTTCATTAGGCAGGCCAACACGCACATCGACATTTTGGTTAACAATGCCGGGATCATCCGCCGCGCGCCTGCGGCTGAATACTTGGACAAGGATTGGGACGAGGTCGTCGAAGTCAATCTCAACGCTCAATTCATCCTCGCCCGCGAGATCGGCAGGCAAATGCTCGCGCGCGGACGCGGAAAAATCATCTTTACGGCATCACTGCTGACATTTCAGGGTGGCATCACAGTGCCAGCGTACGCGGCGAGCAAGGGCGGCATCGGTCAACTCACGATGGCACTGGCCAACGAATGGGCCGGCAAAGGCGTCAACGTCAACGCTATCGGGCCCGGCTACATGGAAACCGACAACACGGCCGCATTGCGCGCAGACCCGGTGCGGTCAAAAGCGATTTTGGAGCGGATCCCCGCCGGGCGTTGGGGCCAACCGGAAGATCTGAAGGGCGCGGTGGTTTTCCTGGCCTCGCGCGCTTCGGATTATGTCAACGGCACGATCCTGACCGTGGACGGCGGTTGGATGGGCCGCTAGCTGTCCACACGTCGCAGATTCTCATCGAGCGGCGTCATCTTGGGCATCAAGATGTGGGCTACGCCGAGCAGGATGAGGTAACACGAACCGGCAGCGAGAAAGGCCCAGAAGTATCCGGCCGGACCGCTGGCGGAAAGTACCTGACCAAGGCTGAAGTCTGCGGCCATGCCGGCAACGGCGCCGACCATTCCTCCGATACCAGTGACGGAAGCGGTGGCTTTCTTTGGGAAAACATCTGATACGAGCGTGAATACGTTCGCCGACCAAGCCTGATGGCCGCTGGCCGCAAGGGCAATCAGCAACACGGCAATCCAATACAAATTGTCCGAGCGCGCGCTCGTCATGAGTGCCGATTCCATTTGCTTGGTCTGCTCCTTGGTAATCGTGCTAGCCGCGGCGTTTAGAAATTCTTTGGCTGACGCGTAACTATTGCCCGACAGGGCCCGTAGGGTGGTCCGGACTTCCGTCGGGACGGGTTCCCGGGTTTCCTCCCGCCGGGGTTTTCCGTGCACTGTAACGGTCCGTTCCACTTTGAAGGTGGCATGCTGCAAACGCTCGAAGAACCGTTCGTTCACGTTGAACCGCGTGGGGACTCGAGTCGCGAACATCACCGGCAGGATGAACAGTGCGCAGATAAACAGCGTCGTCTTACGCGCGCGATTCACCGGCCAACCCCGTTTGATGAAGAAGGACGACAGCCAGCCGCCCGCGATGCTGCCGCCGTCGGCAAGGACGTAAATGGTAATCAGTGGCAACGCGAGTCCCTTGATGTCCAGCCCGAACTGATCATACAGAAACTTACCGCCCCAGAACAAATAAAACCACCACACCGCGTCGGTGATTTTGACCGCGGCAAATGCCCACGTCTCGCGCAGCGGCAGCACCTTCAGCCACGGCACCTTGCCCGTGGCGGACTCCGCAATGGAATCACTGTTGATATAGGCGAGTTCCTCTTTGGATAGGCGCGGATCCACTTCCGGACGGTGGTAAAACTTCAACCAGAGCAGGACCCATACGGCGCTGAAGACGCCGGTCGTGAGAAACGCGAACTGCCAGTTCGTGCCGTCCGGCAACACGATCATCGGGATGATCGTCGGAGCGAGGATGGCGCCAACGTTCGAGCCGGCGTTGAAGATGCCGGTCGCCAGCGCACGCTCCTTCTTCGGAAACCACTCACCAACGGTCTTGATGGCTGCGGGGAAATTGCCGGACTCCCCGAACCCAAGGCCAAATCGTGCCAGGGAAAAGCCGATCAGGCTGAACGCAGGGCGCACCGCCGCGTGCAACATGCCGAAAATGCTCCAGATGCCGATGGAAAGAGTGTAGCCAATTCTCGTGCCGAGTCGATCAATGATCAGGCCCATCACGAGCATGCCAATGGCGTAGGCGAACTTGAAAGAAATGTTAATCGTGGCGTAATCGGGATCGGACCAGTTGAAGACTTTGTACTGCAGTGTCGGGCCGAGAACGCCGAGGATGCTGCGATCCATGTAGTTGATGGTTGTCGCAGCGAATAGCAGCGCGCAGATGGTCCACCGGTACCGACCGGGCGGGTGTTGGTCATGCGGCGCAACAGCTTTCTTCCCGTCTGAGACTGTAGTGCCGAGCTTGTTCACGTGTAGATCCTTCCCCAGAGAATTTCGCCGGCGGCTGTCACGGTCCTGTTGCTGTCCGTGAAGCTCGCGCTACCGAATTCGCGACCTAAGGATATGGTCCGCAACGGCGGTGGTCAAGAATGGATTCCTGTGACGCGGGATAATCTGACCGGGCTTACGCCGCGGTTATTCCCGACAAGCATTCGGGTTCTTACCGGTGAATTGCTTGAACGCACGGCTGAAGTCGTTGGGATGTTTGTAGCCCAGCGAGTAAGCAATCTCTTTGACCGAGAACCGGTCGTTCCCCAGCATCTCTTGCGCTCTGGCCATTTTGAGCCGCTGGTGATACGTGGCGGGGGACTCGCCATGGTGGGTCTGGAACATCCGCGCCAACGTCGCCGGCGAGATCTGAAGGTAGTCGCAGAGATCGCTGACTGGGTTTCGCTCGGCCAGATTCTGGGCCATCCAGCGAATCGCCAACTCCATACGGACTGACGGCTCGGGCGGTTGGGACTTGGGCCGGAAGAGCCGTGCGGCGGTCACGTCGATCGCGATGTGCAGTTGTTCAATCGCCAGTTTCGTCAACTCGTCGGGTCGCTCAACCTCCTGACGGCAAAGCTCATGAAGCTGTTCCAGCCTGCGCCACAATCGCGTGCCAATCGTCCATCGCCGATAGCTCGCAGGGTCGATCGCAAATTCCGAGCAGCGCGGCTCTGTGCGCCAGATCCACACGAACAGGTCAGAAACCGCATCGGGCCGGTCCGTCCAGCCGCTGGCACAATCGGGGCCGACGATCAGGAAATCACCGGCACTCACCACGAGCTGACCATTCTCGAAGACCAAGGTTGGTTTGCCTCGATTGACCAACACGTAGTGCCAACCGGGGTGCCGCGATACCGGGATTGGACTTCGTCCGTACTGCCGATGTCCCCAAGCCAGGTAAAGCAGTTCCAACTGCGCGCTTTCGGGACAGACCCACCGTGGCCGGCCCGGGGGCGGCAAGTGTAACGCCTGTGGAAGTGTGCTCATGGCCTCAGACACATAGCCTCAACAATCATGCCGAAACAAGCTACCAAAAAAATACCCGGTGATGCTACTAGAATCGTGTTGGCGAGACCCCCGTTGTGTCATAAGATGAAGTTGGATTAAAGAGCTTGTACAGCCGAACTGTCACGACAATGAATACACCATCAACCGCTCCCCTTGATGCAGCGTCATCTCCCAGACTGAATACGACCTCCCCTCGTCCACTTGGGCTGAAGAAATCTTTCGGATTCGGCGATCGGCTCGGGTTGGCGACGCCGGGACATCTTGCTGCCGCGCGCAAATTTGATTTCGCGCCGATTTTTGCCCAGCAGTCGATCCGTGAAATGGAACGCACCCAGCGTACGCCGCAGGAAGTGATGCGCGCCGCGCAGACCGCTCTCGCGGAACTGGGCTACACCGAAGCGTGGGGCGCGGATGCCGATCACCTCAAGCTACCCGAGCACGTCGATCGCACGGCGGCCACGGGGTTCTGCTTTTTCACCATCGATCCGTCGGAGCATGTCGGCAAAGGCACGTTAACGGCGGAGTTGGAATCTCTCTATCTCGGACGCAAGTTCGAAGTTCCGGGCCTAGGTGCGCTTCAGTTCGACCGCCGATCGCTGCAGGTCGCCGCAGGGAAATACGCTCGCGCCTTGGAACACGTCGGTCTCTTGGGCCGGCACATCGCCAAGACGATGGGCAGCCGACCGTTCGAGATCGAAGTCAGCGTCGACGAAACGGAAGACCCCACGAGCGCGTCGGAGCATTTCTTCATCGGCTCCGAACTGAAACGGTTGGGGGTCCCGCACGTCGTCAGCGTCGCGCCGCGGTTCATCGGCGAGTTTGAGAAAGGCATCGACTACAAGGGCGACCTGAAGCGATTCGAGGCGGCGTTGCGCGAACACTTGGCGGTCGCGAAGCATTGCGGGCCCTACAAGATCAGTGTTCACAGCGGCTCGGACAAGTTCACGGCCTATCCGACCATCGGGCGCGTGTGCGGCGAGTTGCTTCACGTGAAAACGGCAGGTACGAGCTACCTTGAAGCCCTGCGCGTTGTCGCCCGGACAGATACGAAATTGTTCGCTCACATCGTTGAGTTTTGCCGGGGACGGTTCGAGACCGACCGCAAGAGCTACCACATTTCAACCACGTTGGCGCACGTGAACGCGCTTTCAACGTTCAGCGGTCCGCAAGACGAAACCCGGTTCATCGACGAGGTGGCGGGGCGACAGCTGCTGCATGTGACGTTCGGCTCAGTGCTTA
>Ga0335085_10011773_pt1 | contig 12945 bp, 10 predicted proteins | sample Lox_Sample_45_FD_206712 | JGI IMG/M metagenome (GOLD analysis project Ga0335085, IMG submission 206712) | Soil microbial communities from Loxahatchee National Wildlife Refuge, Florida, United States - Lox_Sample_4.5 | ecosystem: Environmental > Terrestrial > Soil > Wetlands | place: USA...
ATGAACCCAGGACACATTCCGCGAATCGGCGACAATGGCGCCAATTTGACGATGGATTGGCGCGTGCTTCTCTTCACGCTCGTGATTTCCATCTTCACGGGCATTCTGTTCGGCCTGATACCGGCGGTTCACGCATCGCGTACCGATCTGAACTTAATGTTGAAGGAAAGCAGCTCACGCTCTGGCACGGGGTTCCGGCAGAACAAAGCGCGATCGATTCTCGTGATTACCGAAATGGCGCTTGCGCTGATCCTGCTGGCGGGCGCCGCGCTGCTGATACGCACATATATCGCGCTCCGGCACGTTGAGCCGGGTTTCGACCGTCACAACATTCTGACGATGAATATGTCCCTAAGCGACGCACGCTACCAGAAAACCGCGCAGGTCGCCCAGCTCGTTCGCGACGGCGTTGAGCGGATCCAGTCTCTACCCGGCGTCGAAGCCGTCGCCACCACATGTTCGCTTCCGCTGGAACCAAGCTTTGGCCTCGGATTCACAATCGAGGGTCAAACGAATACGGACCCGCGCAATCAACCCGGCGGCGCGTGGCGCAGCGTCTCACCGAACTATTTCAGTATCTTCCGCATTCCGGTGCTGCGCGGAAGGACGTTCACCGATCGCGATGATACCGGAGCGGCGGGGGTTGTTGTCGTCAACGAAGCGCTCGTGAAAGCGTTTTTCTCGAAGCAGGATCCAATCGGCGCGCGAATCACGATTGGCAAAAACGCCGGCCCGCAATTCGCCGAGCCGCCGCGCGAAATCATCGGCGTCGTAGGCGACGTGCGCGATGGCGGCTTGAACCAGAAACCTTTTCCCATCATGTACATCCCCGCCTCGCAAGTCACCGACGGGATGACGTTGCTCAATGAGCAGATTCTGCCGATCATGTGGGTCGTGCGCACGAAAGTACCGCCGTATTCGCTCAGCCAGGATATTCAGCGCGAGCTGCGCGAGGCGAGCGCCGGATTGCCGGTCGGGAAAATCCGTTCGATGGAGCAGGTGGTGGCGGAATCGACTGCGCGCGACGATTTCAATACGACGCTGCTGACGATTTTCGCAAGCGTCGCCTTGCTGCTGGCCGCTGTGGGAATTTACGGCCTGATGGCCTATTCCGTGCAGCAGCGAACGCAGGAAATCGGCATTCGCATGGCGCTCGGTGCGGCCCCGGAGAAAGTCCGCGGCATGATCGTGCGCCAGGGGATGATCCTCGCGCTCGTCGGTGTCGTAGTCGGTGTTGCGGCAGCGCTTGCGCTCACGCGCCTCATGGCCAGCCTTATTTTTGGCGTGAAAACGTGGGATCCAGTCGTTTTTGTCACCGTGACCGTTGTGCTCAGCCTTGTCGCGCTCCTCGCTACGTATATCCCGGCGCGGCGCGCGGCACACGTAGATCCACTGGTGGCTCTCCGCTACGAATAGACTCTGTAAGATTTGGCGCCAAGGAGGCCCTTTCTTGACGCTCCATGCCTGGCGCGCCGCCCCTATTCTTCGCCCGGTCACATTTTGTTCATGAGCGTGTCATATTCGGAAGTATCATGGCAAGCAGAGGAGGATTGTGCTTGCATGGCGAGCGTAATTCAAAGCGTGCCGGACAGTGCCCGCGTCGCGCGGAAGGAGTCCAGCAAATACCCCGGCGCGCTTGTCGTCGTCGAAGGGATCGATGGTTCCGGCAAGAGTACGCAGCTTTATCTCCTGAAGCGCTGGCTGGAAATCGGGGGCTATCGTATCCATTTCACCGAATGGAACTCGTCGCCGCTCGTAAAATCCGCCACGCGCCGTGGCAAGCAGCGCAAGCTTCTTACGCCGACCACTTTTTCTCTACTCCATGCCGCGGATTTCGCCGATCGCTGCGAACGCCAAATACTGCCGCTGCTTCACAGCGGCTATCTCGTCCTGGCCGACCGCTACATTTATACAGCCTTCGCCCGCGACGCTGCCCGCGGCTGCTCGCCCCACTGGCTGCGCAATCTCTATAGCTTCGCGCCAATACCGGACGTCACTTTTTACTTCCGCGCTCCGCTTGACGTTGCTGTCAATCGCATCGTCGCAGGCCGCCCGAAATTGAAGTATTACGAAGCGGGCATGGATCTCGGCATTTCGCTCGATCGCGCCGAGAGCTTCCGCATTTTTCAGGACCGCATCCTGAATAACTACGATCAAATGATCGAAACGGATAAATTCGTCCTCATGGACGGCACGATTCCCGTGAATCGCCTGCAGAAATTAATGCGCCAGATCGTCGGCGAGCGTGTCAACATGGAGCAGTTCGCGCCCAAGAAAACGAAAAAGAAATGACCGACTCATTGCCCGAGAGCCCCGCTGGTTCCAACGGCCAGCCGCCTAAACCCGCGAAAAAGCGCGCCGGAAAAGCTCGCGTGAAGCGAAACGAAAAGCCCGCCGATTCCGCGTCTGCATCCGCCTCGCGTTTTTACGGAACGCCGATGCCCGGCGTCACTACCGAAGAATTGAGCGGCTCGCTCATCGTCATCGAAGGCACGGACGGCTCCGGCCGCTCGACGCAAATCTCTCTTCTCACCGAATGGCTCGAATCCGAAGGTTTCGCCGTACAAACCATGGGCCTTCGCCGTTCCTTCCTGGTTGGCGAAGACATCGACGCGCTCTTAGCCGAAAACGCCGTCACACGCATGACGCTTGCTCTCATGTACGGCACCGATTTCTTCGATCAGCTCGAGCGCCGCATCCTTCCGGCCCTCCGCTCGGGTCTAATCGTCCTCGCCGATCGCTACATATTCACTTTAATCGCTCGTTCTGCGGTTCGCGGCATCAGCCGCGATTACCTCCACGGGCTTTACGAAATGGCTCTCCGCCCTGATCTCACGTTTTGGCTCAGCGTGCGCCCCGAAATCGCCTTCGACCGCGAATTCAAGAAGTCTCACTCGATCAGCTACTGGGAATCCGGCCGTGACCTTTCGCTCTCCAACGACCTCTTTCAGTCTTTCATTCGCTACCAATCAATGGTACAGAAAGAGTTCGAGTATCTTTCGAAACGCCACGACTTCGTGGAAATCGATGGCGAAAGGAGTGTGGCCGAGGTGAACGCGGCGCTCCGCAAACGGATCGCCCAGCAGTTGGGCATTCGAGGCACGCACTATCATCCCTCGAACGCTCTTGCTCACCTCTGGCGCTAAGCGCGAGTGGCTGCTCCCGTCCAATTGGCCGCGATTGATGCCGGTTCCAACGCCATCCGATTAGTCATCGCCCGAGCCACCTCTCCCCAACACATCGAAATCCTCGAAAACGAACGCGCCGCCGTCCGCCTTGGCCACAACGCCTTCACGCGCCGCATGCTCGACGCCAAAACAATCGCGCGCGCCGTCCGCGCCTTCCGCAGCTTCCGCGACGCCATGGACCATCACAACGTAACGGCCTACCGCGCCGTCGCCACCGCCGCCGCTCGCGAAGCGCGCAACAGCCGCAAACTGCTCGAGCGCATTCGCCGCAAAACCGGCATTGAAATTGACGTCATCACCGGCGAAGAGGAGGCACAGCTCGTGTGCAACGCCGTCCATTGGGCGCTCGGCAAAAGCGTACAGCCCCGCGTGATCTTCGACCTCGGCGGCGGAAGCCTCGAACTCAATTTCTTTCAGCGCGGCCAACTGCAGCGCCGCATCGGCCTGCCCCTCGGTACAATCCGCCTGATGGAAACCTACAAAATCGAAGGCGCGATCGACGAAGACAAACGCCGCCGCCTCCGCCACCACATCTTTGCGCTTTTGCGCAGCGCCATGCCGTCCGCGCCAAAACTCACTCGCGAAATCGGCGTCGCCTGCGGAGGAAACGCCGAAGCGCTCGTCCGCCTCGCGGCCGGCCCGAACGCCGGACGAATTCCCACGATCAACACGCGCCTGCTCAAAGACCAAACCTGGAGGCTGCAGAATCTCGATGTTCCCGCGCGCATGCGGGCCTTCCGCATCCGTCAGGATCGCGCCGAGGTGATCGCCATCGCCGCGATCATTTTCACGTCATTGGCTGAATGGCTCGATCTGCGCTCGCTGCTCGTGCCGGGCGTCGGCGTTCGCGAAGGCGTTTTGCTCGACCTTGTCGCCGAACAATATTCCGCCACCGCCGAATCTGAAGAAGACATGCGCCGCGATGCCGAATTGCTCGAGGGCGCCCGCTGGTTCGCCCGCCGCGTCGGCTACAACCAAGGTCACGCCGAACAGGTCTCGCGCCTTGCACTCTCCCTTTTCGATCAACTGCGTCCGCTACACCAGATGAATTCCGATATGCGCGTCCTGCTCGAAATCGCCGCGCTTCTTCATGACGTCGGCCACTTTGTGAATCGCAAATCGCACCAGCGTCACGGCGAATATCTCGTCCGCAACGCGGAGATTCCCGGCCTGCGTGGCTGGCGTCGCGACATAGTGGGCGCGCTCGTCCGTTATCACAATACAAAGTCCGAGCCTGAGATGACGCACGCGTCCTACGCTTCGCTCGATGGCGAGCACCGCAGGCAGGCCCGTATTCTTAGCTCTTTGCTGCGTATCGCCGAGCGCCTCGAATCCGAGCACGAAGAGCGTGTTATGGGCGTAGATGTGCGCATCGAAGGCCGCAAAGCGATTTTTCTCATTGCGGCGTCGGACGGCACGCGCCTCGATATCGCCGGTCTCGAGCGCAAAGCCAAACTTTTTGAAACGGAATTCCACTTGAAACCCGAATTCCGCCGCGACCAAAGAAAGGCCAAAGTCGCCTAAGTGTGGCACAGGCACCGTTACCTGTTTGATTTCGGTTTGTTCGTAGTCATGTAGCGGTCGACTTGCCTTCTAGTCGGGCACTTTCGTTTTTGCCTTTGACTCTGTTCCGGATCGGATTGCGCAGGATGATTTTCAAAGGACACAACTCATGCTTCTCTACCTGATCCGCCACGGAATCGCCGTCGATCGCGCCGATCCCAAATCGCCGCCCGAGGCCGAACGCCCGCTCACCGCGAAAGGCGTGCAGAAAACGCGCGCCGCTGCGCTCGGATTCATTGAACTCGGTGCCAAGCCAGACGTCTTCATCTCAAGCCCATACATCCGCGCCGTGCAAACCGCCGAAATCTTCGCCGAGGCACTGGGCTTTTCGCCCGGCAAGATCCGTATGAGTGACGCGCTAAAGCCCGCCGCAAATCCCGCCGAAATTCTGAAGGAAATTCAGCGCATTCGCGCCAAGGAAATGGCTTGCTTCGGCCACGCGCCCCACGTCGACCTCGCCATCGCCCAACTCTCCGGCGCGCGCAGCGTCTTCACCGAACTGAAAAAGGCGGGCGCCGTCTGCTTCGAACACTCCGCGCCGCACGGCCGCTGGACTCTTCGCTGGCTAATCAGCCCCAAGCTCCTCCGCGACCTCGCAAAGTAGCCCCCTGGGAGCGCCGATCTCCCGTTCGGCGTCTTTTGATGCGTGTAGCGGCCGACTCGCCGTTCAGTCGGGCGCCCTCGCTAACAATCGCGCTCACTTCAACTCCGTCACCGTCACTTCAAGCTGAAACTCTTTGCTTGAATTCGGGTCATCCGCAGTTCCCACAAGCATCGGTCTGCCTTCGATCACCGCAACGCTATTGCTGATCGTTAGCGTACGCAATATGGGTGGATTTGGCGGTTGTTCTTTGGCCACACTGGTAACGTCGCATGTCGCGTTCATGGTGAGAACGCCGTTGCGAAACATCAAAAACGTGTTGATCGAAGTTCCGGCATCAATGTACTGCGTCGTTCCGTCTGTTTTAGTGCCGATCGGCACGCGTGTCCCGATCTGCAATCGACCCTGTCTAACCTCTTGACCTTGAGCTGGCGGGCTAAGTGCCAATGTATACCGCCTCGAATCGATCTTTTTGCCGCTGTCCGTTTCGGTGAGCACAAAATCCAGCCGATACGGAGTAGCGATTTGCGTTTGCTGCGTATTCGCATCCTGGGCCATCGCGTCAGCGGCCATGCCGCCACCAACGAGGACCATCATTGCAAACGCCGTAGCCAAAAGTCTTCCTCTCGACATTGTTTCCTCCACGCGTGCCTGTCTAGCGTTGTTACTCCGATTCAATTTTCTCGTTCAACGCTTTCATTTCATCGAGCTCGCGTTGCTTTTCCAAGTTCATAGCCTCTGCCACAAGCGCGGCGTCCTGTGGACTTTGTTCCACGTATCGCACGAGCAGTTTCTCCTGCTCTGAAAGCGGCTCGGGCGCCGGAAACTGCGCGAGTTTCGGGAGTGAGTCTCCGCTTTCGCGCGCGTTCCTTTCGGTCAGATCACTCTGGCGCGTACGGTGGGTTAGCCCGTTATGTCCCGAAGGTGTTGCAGTCGCTGCGGGAACTCGCGCAATCGTCCAGGCCACTCCATCCTGAGTCGTTCGCGAACCGATATTTACGGGAGCCGAATTTCGCTCTCCAGCCCAAATCAGCAAAACCGCCAAACTCGCCACAGCAAATCCTCCAGCAGCCCAGCGCCGCCATCCATATCGAGACGCCTGCGCATTCTGCGCCCGCAAATTCGCCAGCACGCGCTGCTCCAGCCCATCCCGCGGCTCCGCTGCGGCATAATTCGCCAGCGCCGCATCCAACTCGCGCTCGAAATTTTCTTCGCGCATATCCCAACTCCTCACTTTCGCGCCACAATCCCTGTCAGCTTCTCGCGCAAAATCTGCCGCGCGCGAAATACGCGTGATCGCACGGCCGCCTCGTTAATTCCCAAAACTGCGGCCGCTTCCCGCGGCGTCATCTCCTCGATCGTCGAAAGGATCAGCGGCTCGCGCAGTTTCGCCGGCAACGTCGCAATCACCTTTTCCAGCGCGGCGCCAATGCCCGCCGACTGCACCGCCGCCTCCGTCGAAATCGCATCCGAAGCGATCTCCCGAAAGTTCTCGTCGTCGCGATTGAGTCCCACTTCATTCCAGCGCCTCTGCCGCTTGCTCTTATCGACGGCCACTCGCCACGCGATCCGCGCAAGCCAAGTCTTTGGATTCTCCACGTTCAGGAGCTGCCCGCCGTATCGCAGCACGCGCAAAAACGTCTCCTGCACCGCATCTTCAGCATCCGCATGGCTGCGGAGTACCGCATACGCGATCCGGTACGCGAGTCGCGCGTGCTCCTTGACGAGGCTCTCGACCGCCTCATCCCTGCCGCGCGCGGCCGTCCGAGCCTCGCCCAGAACCAGCTCTCCCGCCACCAATTCGCTGCCCTCACTCATTAAAGACCACTCGGGAGCCCGTTTCGTTCAGCTTTTTCTATGATTTTTTTCAATTCGCGGCCATGCAGGCCAAGAGGAAACTTGCCAAAACTGCGGCAACTGCCCCAAAGTACTCCACAAACACACGCTTACCAGAAAGAAATCGGCGCGCGCAGCCTAGTCCGAGTAGTATCCGTCCCGCGCCTGCACAGAATCGTCCTTCTGGTTCACGCTCAATTGAATCCGGTGATAGCCCGCATCCTTATCTGGCGGGCTAGGTGTATATCCAAGGCTGTACTGATTTCGCAGCTCTTCCTCAGCCTCGGCGTAAGCCTGATCGATCGGCAGTTTTTTTGAAATCTCAAACATCTGGCCGCCGGTCTCCGTCGAAAGCTTCTGCAACACCTTCTTCCCATCAACACGCTCTTGCTGTGGATACCCCCCGCCGCCGCGCGGATATCCGCCGCCGGGCCAACCGCCCCCGCCGCGTCCCATTCCGCCTCGATGACCGAAGCCGCGGTCGAAGCTCGGTTCCTTGCCCGCAAAATAAAGCGAATAGACGGCAGTGTCAGCCCGCTGCGCCGCATCAATTGCCTCTTCCAACGTTTCTTTGCTTCCCCGGTCCTCACCATCCGTCAAGACGAAAATCGCCTTCCGTCCTTTTCGCTTTGCCATCAACTCGCGCGAAGCGAGGTAAATGGCATCGTAAAGATGCGTCCCGCCTGCGCGATAGCCACCGCGGCTATTGCCGCCTCGCTCATTATCGCTGCCGTTTCGCTGTTCGGTCCCAAGCAATTGCAAGGCGGCCTGTAGCTTCGGTTTCGCCGCAGTCACATCCTGCAAGAGTTCCACTTCACGATCGAAATGAATCACGAATGCATGGTCCCTGTCCTCTCGCATCACGTGATCCAGAAACGTGAAACTGGCGCTGCGTTCGCTCTCGAGATTGCTGGCTTCGCTCATGCTCGTATCCACTAGCAGGCCCAGTGTCAACGGCACATCGTTCTGCTGCATGAAATAAGCAATCGTTTGTGGTCGGCCATCTTCGGCGAGCAGGAAGTCTGACTTGCTTAGCGTCGGCACAATTCTGCCGTGCTTATCCCGCACGACGGCGTAAACCGTCACCATGTTCGTCCGCACGGACACCTTGCCCGCGGATTCAGAGATTGTTTTAGGAGAATTCTGCTGACTCGCCGTGGGCTGCGCGTCAGGGGTTGGCGCTGGCGCATGTTGAGGACCAGCTTGCTGTGCTTTTAGAATGAACGCACCGGAGACAGAGAAGGCAAGGGCCGTCGCTAGCGTCCAGATGGTTCTCTCGCGCCTCAGCGCGAGACGCCCAAATAATGGTGATCGGAGCCTGATCCACATAGGCTAAGAAAATGATGGCAAACGGCGCCATCAAGGTTGCCCTGTGGCGAAAGGCGCGCGACTAGCCTTTCTTTGCGAAGCTTTCCTCTGCGTCCTAAGCATCTCTCTAGTACGTTTGCCTTGCTTCCACCGTCTCTAATACGGCCAGGTCCAGTTCTTGATCTCGGGCATGTCATCGCCGCACCGATACACATATTCCTTGTGCTCGATCAGCTTGTCCCGTAGGAACTGCTTGAAATGTCCGCCTACGCGCGCCAGCCGCGGCACGCGGTCTACCAAATCGCCCGCAAGATGAAACCGGTCGATGTCATTTCGCACGGCCATATCGAAAGGCGTAGTCGTCGTGCCTTCCTCCTTGTATCCGCGGACATGCAGGTTGTCGTGATTATGCCGGCGATAAGTCAGCCGGTGAATGAGCCAGGGATATCCGTGGTAAGCGAAAATGATCGGCCGATCCGTCGTAAAAATCGAATCAAACTCCGGATCGCTCAGCCCGTGCGGATGTTCTGACGAAGGCTGCAGCGTCATCAAATCCACCACATTCACGAATCGCAATTTGATGTCGGGAAAATGTTGCCTCAGCAGATCGACGGCCGCTAGCGCCTCGTGAGTCGGCACATCACCCGCCGAAGCCATTACGGCGTCCGGCTCGACGCCGTTGTCGTTGCTCGCCCAGTCCCAAATTCCCACGCCTGTGGTGCAATGCCGCACCGCCGACTCCATATCGAGCCACTGCGGACTCGGCTGCTTGCCCGCAACAATCACGTTCACGTAGCTTCGGCTGCGCAGGCAGTGATCCGCCACCGAAAGCAGCGTGTTCGCATCCGGTGGCAGGTAAACGCGCACCACGTCCGCCTTTTTGTTCACCACGTGATCGATGAAGCCGGGGTCCTGATGGCTGAATCCGTTGTGGTCCTGCCGCCACACGTGCGAAGTCAGCAGATAATTCAGTGACGCGATCGGCCGCCGCCATCCGATATGTTTTGTCACCTTCAGCCACTTCGCATGCTGATTGAACATCGAGTCGACAATGTGAATGAACGCTTCATAACACGAGAAAAATCCATGCCGGCCGGTCAGCAGATATCCTTCGAGCCAGCCCTGGCACATGTGCTCGCTCAGGATTTCCAGCACGCGTCCATCGCGGGACAAATGCTCATCTGTCGCGATGATCGGCTCCATGAATTCCTTGTCCGTCGCCTCATACAACGCATCGAGGCGGTTTGACGCCGTCTCGTCCGGCCCGAACACGCGAAAATTCTTCGCGGCTGCGTTTGCCTTCATTACATCGCGCAAGAATCCGCCCAGCACACGCGTTGCCTCCGCGATTGCTCCTCCTGGCTTGGGCACTTTCACCTGATACTTGCGGAAATCTGGCACGTTCAACTCTTTCAGTAGCAAGCCGCCGTTCGCGTGCGGATTGGCACCCATTCGCCGGTCGCCCTTCGGAGCCAGATCGGCGAGTTCGGGAATTAACGCGCCGTTTTCATCGAAGAGCTCTTCCGGTTTATAGCTCTTCATCCAGCTTTCGAGCTGCTTCACGTGTTCGGGCTTCGTCGCCAACTCCGCGAGCGGCACCTGATGCGCCCGCCATGTGCCCTCCACCGCCTTTCCGTCCACCACTTTTGGGCCGGTCCAGCCTTTCGGCGTCCGCATCACGATCATTGGCCAGCGCGGCATCTCCGTCTTGCCGTTCTTCCGCGCCTCCTCCTGGATTCCGTGAATCTCATCAAGCACGGTGTCCAGCGTCGCCGCCATCAACTGATGCATCACGCCGGGGTCGTCGCCCTCCAGAAAATGGGGTTTATATCCGTAGCCCCAGAAGAGCTGCGCCAATTCTTCATCGCTCATTCGTCCGAGCACGGTCGGATTCGCGATCTTATAGCCGTTCAAATGCAGGATCGGCAGCACGGCGCCGTCGCGCGCCGGATTCAAAAATTTGTTCGCGTGCCAACTCGTCGCCAGCGGCCCGGTTTCTGACTCTCCGTCTCCAACCACGCAGCAAACCAGTAGATCGGGATTGTCAAATGCTGCTCCGTTCGCATGTGCCAGCGAATAGCCCAGTTCACCGCCTTCGTGTATCGATCCGGGCGTCTCCGGCGCAACGTGGCTCGGAATCCCGCCGGCAAACGAAAACTGCTTGAAAAACTTCTGCATTCCGTCGACGTCGCGCGAAATGTGCGGATAAAATTCGCTATACGTTCCTTCCAAGTAGACATTCGCCAGAATTCCTGGCGCGCCGTGCCCCGGTCCGGTAATAAACAGCACATTCAAATCGCGCTTCTTAATCGCGCGATTGAAATGCGCGTAGATGAAATTCAAGCCGGGTGTCGTTCCCCAATGTCCAAGCAGTCGCGGCTTGATGTGCTTCAGCGACAGCGGCTCGCGGAGCATGGGATTGTCTAGGAGGTAGATCTGGCCGACGGAAAGATAGTTCGCGGCCCGCCAATACGCGGTCATCTTGCGTTCTTCTTCAGGTGTGAGAGGTTTCGCCGATATTTGAGCCTTTGCGACTGCTACCGATTGGGGATTCACTGCAGGAACTCCTTTCAGGGGTCTAAAAATCGGAGGTTCCGATTATAGCTCACCGAAAATTGCAACTTCATAAAACAATCGCTGTAGCCCGATTTTTTCTCTGTGCTCCACGTTCGAGCAGTGGCGGCCGCTGCATGAATGCGTTTCGCCCATTGCACCACTTTCAACCGCACAAACCACCGCCATACGCGCCGCAGAAGCCGCAACAACCGAGAGCGGCATCCCGTGGCATCCCATTTCATTTCCCGAATGACAATCGCCATGTCAAAATACCCATGCGCAATGCGGCGCCGTACGGAGGAAAATCCTTTCCTATTGACATTAGAGTAAATCTATGGTAAACTTTGTCTGAATTTTAGATGATGCGCTCCGTGCCAGATTACTTCAGCCGCTTGCCACTCGCCGCCGGTGCCCGAACAAGAAAAGCTTCCAATCGCCAGTGCCCCCGATTTCTAATCGACAGTCTGCCGATTAGAAATGGCGTTAAGCCTTTTCTCCTCAACAAAAAATGCAATTCTAATCGACAAAAAAAGGGGATTTTTCGGAAGCCTGCGACCTGCCACCCAAAACCTGTAACGTGCTTTTCTAATCGCAACTGCCAAGAATTAAAACAGCCCGTAAGTGCTTCGTTCTCAGCACAATCTGCAATTCTAATCGCAGTCGCCATTGAGGTTTTTCACGAGCTACGAGTCACAAGTGACGATTTACGCCAATCATGAAAATTCTCGTCCTCAACGCCGGTTCGAGCAGCCAAAAGACTTCGCTCTACGATCTTTCCGGTCCGCTCCCCGAAAGCCCGCCCAGGCCAACCTGGGAAGGCAAACTCGATTGGCGCGACGGCCACGCCACGCTCCAGGCGCACACGCTCTCTGGGCTCAGCCATAAAGAAGAAGTCGCAGCCGCCCAGCCTTCGGAGGCGACGGCCCATCTTCTTTCGTTCCTCACCGAAGGCAAAGCAAGCGTCATCCGGGGCAAATCCGAAATCGCCGCCGTAGGCCACCGTATCGTGAATGGCGGCCCTGAATTTACACAGCCCGCATTCGTCACGCCCGCCGTAAAAAGCGCCATCGAAAAAATGGCGACCTTTGCTCCGCTCCACAATCGCGCCGGCCTGGAAGGTATCGCCCTGATCGAAAGGGCGTTCGGATCCGGCCTGCCTCAGATCGCCGTTTTCGACACAGGTTTTCATAGCCGGCTGCCGGAAGCAGCGGCCGTCTATCCCGGCCCCTACGAATGGTTCGCCCAAGGCATCCGCCGATACGGCTTCCACGGAATTAATCACGAATACGTTGCGAATCGCGCAGCCCATCTCCTCGGAAAAAAAATGGCGTCGCTGAAACTCGTGACCTGCCATCTCGGCAACGGCTGCTCGCTCGCCGCCGTCAAGGGTGGGCGAAGTATCGACACCACGATGGGTTTCACTCCGCTCGAAGGCCTCATGATGGGCACGCGCTCCGGATCAATCGATCCCGCGATCGTCACGTATCTGATGCGCGAACGCCATCTGAGCGCAGACGAAATCGATGATCTGCTGAACAAGAGATCCGGCCTTCTCGGAATATCGGGCCTTTCGTCGGACATGCGCGAAATCGTCACCAGAATGAACGAGGGAAATCTAAGGGCGAAGCTGGCCTTTGATATTTTTGTCCATCGCCTGCAAACAGGAATTGGTTCAATGGTCGCCGCGCTCGGTGGGCTCGACGCATTGGTATTCACCGCGGGGATCGGAGAGAATTCACCCGAAGTGCGCGCCGCCGCGTGTGCCAGTCTCGAATTTTTAGGCGTGATCCTAGACCGGGCGAAGAATCAATCGCAGGAAAAAGATTCAAACATTTCGGCGACGAACTCGCGCGTGCCGGTCTTCGTAATCCATGCAGAGGAAGACTGGTCTAT
>Ga0335085_10011774_pt1 | contig 12945 bp, 14 predicted proteins | sample Lox_Sample_45_FD_206712 | JGI IMG/M metagenome (GOLD analysis project Ga0335085, IMG submission 206712) | Soil microbial communities from Loxahatchee National Wildlife Refuge, Florida, United States - Lox_Sample_4.5 | ecosystem: Environmental > Terrestrial > Soil > Wetlands | place: USA...
CGCCGGGCTCGGCGAGTACTTCGACCTTCCCCCCGCGATCTACCGGGTCGCGTTCGTGGCGCTCGCGCTGGCCGGCGGCACCGGGATCCTGCTCTACCTGACGGCCTGGCTCGTGATTCCCGATCAAAACGAGGGAAGCTCGGTCGCGGAGCGGATGCTGCGCGACCACGCCGGAGCGCCCTCGCGTGCGATCGCCCTCGCCCTGGTCGCGTTCGTCGTGATCCTCGGACTCTCGGAGGCGCGCTGGTGGCCGACCCCCGGCAACCTCTGGCTCGCAGCTGCCCTGGCCGTTGCCGCCTTCGTCTGGTGGGAGGCGAGCCCGCGCGGCGCCGCTGCCCACGATGTCCCCGCCCAACCCGGCGAGCGGGCGCCGGTGCGGCGCCGCCAGCCGCTCTTCGCGATCGCGGTCGGCTCACTGCTCGCCGCGTCGGGCATCGTCGCCCTGCTCGACGTCACGGGCGTCTGGAACGTCGACTGGCGGATCGTGCTCGGGGCGATGGTCGTCTTCACCGGCGGGCTCGTCGCGGTCGGCGCGGCGGCCGGCCTCCGCGTCGGCGGCGTCGCAGGTGTCGGCGTCGTCCTGCTCGCGGCGCTCGCGCTCGTGCTCTCGATCCGGGTGCCGCTCTTCGCGGGCTGGGGCGACGAGACGGTGCAGCCGGCTTCCGTTGCGAGCCTCGACTCCACCTACGAGCACGCGGTCGGCAACTACACGCTCGACCTGCACGCGCTCGCGCTCCCCGCGGGGAAGACGCACGTGCAGGCGAAGCTCGCCGCCGGCGACCTGCTCGTCCGCGTGCCCGAGCGCGCCACCGTCGACGTCGAGGGCCGCGTCGGGCTCGGGGAGGTGCGGCTCTTCGGCCACAGCGACAGCGGCGGCGGCATCCACGACCACGTCGTCGAGCCGGGCCGTCCAGACCAGGTGCTCGTGCTCGATGCGAGGACGGCGCTCGGCGTGGTGGAGGTCGTCAGGGGGTGAGCTCGCTCGCGGGCCGGTTCGCGGGCGCGCTTCCCCGCTTCGAGCGCGCGGAGCGCGGCCGCGTCGTGGCCGGCGTCTGTAGCGGCATCGCCGAGACCCTCAGCGTCGATCCCGTTCTCGTCCGGCTCACGTTCGCGCTGCTCGCGTTCGCCAGCGGAGCCGGCATCCTCGCCTACCTCGGTGCCTGGGCGCTGCTGTCGGCGCCGGAAGCTCCGCAGCCCTCTCGCACTCGCCGGATCACCGGCGCCGTGCTCCTCGTCGTGTCTGCGGTGCTCGCGTTGCGCGGCCTTGGCCTCTCTGACCGGGTCGTCTGGCCACTCGCCCTGGCGGCCGCCGGCCTCACGGTGCTGAGCGGCGCCATCCCGGGCGGCCTCGACGACCGACGGGCCCGCATCGGCGGGATCGTGCTCGTCGTGCTCGGCGCCGCGTTCTTCCTCGAGCGGAACGCGCACGGCAGCGCGACCACGCTGCTCGCGCCCGGGGCGGCCCTGGTCGCGCTGCTGCTCGTCGTGGGGCCGTGGGCGTGGCGGCTCTCCCGCGAGCGGGACGCCGAGCGCGCCGAGCGGATCCGCACCCAGGAGCGCGCCGAGCTCGCGGCGCGTGTCCACGACTCCGTGCTCCAGACCCTGGCTCTGATCCAGCGCGGGCCGGACGATCCGCGGCGGGTCTCGACGCTCGCCCGCCGGCAGGAGCGGGAGCTCCGGGCGTGGCTGTACCCGGAACGCGAGCCGGCCGCGCCGGGGACGCTCGCCGGAGCGCTCCAGGGAGCGGTGGCCGAGATCGAGGAGCTGCACGGGATCCGCGTCGAGCTCGTCCGTACCGGCGACGTCGAGGCGGACGAGCGCGTGCGCGCGCTCGTCCTCGCGGCACGGGAAGCACTCGCGAATGCGGCGAAGCACGCCGGCGTCGCGGAGGTGTCGGTCTTCGTCGAGGCGTCCCCGGAGCGGGTTGCCCTCTATGTCCGCGACCGCGGCGGCGGTTTCGACCCGGACTCGGTTCCGGCCGACCGCCGCGGGATCGCGCATTCGATTCGCGAGAGAATGGAACGCGTGGGCGGCAGCGCGCGCATCGTCTCCTCGCCGGACGAGGGCACCGAGGTCGAGCTCGACCTGCCGGGGAGGGCCGAATGAGCGTGCCCCTGCGCCGGGTCGTGCTCGTCGACGACCACGACCTGTTCCGGGCGGGCGTGCGCAGCCAGCTCGGGCCGACGGTCGAGGTGGTCGGCGAGGCGGGCACCGTTGCAGACGCCGTACCGCTGATCAAGGAGCTCGATCCGGACGTCGTGCTGCTCGACGTCCACCTCCCGGACGGCGGCGGGCAGGCGGTGATCGTCCAGGTCGCGCCGGAGCGCCCGGGCGTGCGCTTCCTCGCGCTCTCGGTCTCGGATGCCGCCGAGGACGTGATCGGCGTGATCCGCGCGGGCGCGCGCGGCTACGTGACGAAGACGATCTCGGGCGAGGAGCTGACCGAGGCGATCCAGCGGACGGCGGACGGCGACGCCGTCTTCTCGCCGCGGCTCGCCGGCTTCGTCCTCGATGCGTTTCGCTCCGGCGAGGCGGCCGCCGACCCCGAGCTCGACCAGCTGACGGCGCGCGAGCGAGAGGTGCTGCAGCTGATCGCGCGCGGCTACCGCTACAAGGAGATCGCGGCCCGACTGCACCTCTCGGCCCGCACGGTCGAGTCGCACGTGTCGGCCGTGCTCCGCAAGCTTCAGCTCTCGAGCCGCCACGAGCTGACGCGCTGGGCAGCCGAGCGGCGCTTGATCTAGTTCGCTAGCTCGCCGCCGAGTCGCCGGGCCCCGGCTCGTCCACGCCGGAGCCGGACGTCCCCGCCACGGGCGGGGGGGTCGGGCGCAGATACAGCCACTCGTAGCCGAGAGCCGCGATCAGCCCACCGAGCGCCGGGCCGACGTAGTAGATCCACGCGTTCGGCCAGTGCCCCGAGACGAGCTCGGGCCCGAAGGCGCGCGCGGGATTCATGGCGGCTCCGGTGAGCGGCCCGCCCGTGAACACGTCGATCGAGATGGTGAGCCCGATGGTCAGACCGGCGACGGCCTTGAACGCGCCGCGCGGATCGACGGCGGTCGCGAACACGGCGGCGACGAGGAAGAACGTCAGGATCAGCTCGACGATCATCCCCTTTCCCGCGTCGATGCCCGACAGCTGAGGCACGGCGCCGAGGAAGGCCGGCATCTTCAGCAGCCAGCGAAGGATCAGCGCCGCGAACGTCGCGCCCGCGAACTGCGAGACCCAGTAGAGGCCGGCACGCGAAGGGGTGATCCGGCCTGTCGAAAGAAAGCCGAGCGTGATCGCCGGGTTGAAGTGCCCGCCCGAGATGTGGCCGAGGTTCGAGACCATGATCCCGATCGCGAGGCCGTTCGCGAGGGCGACCGCGACGATGTTCTGCCCGCTCACGATGCCGGCGCCCCCGCCGAGGAAGATGAGCGTGAAGGTGCCGACGAACTCGGCGACGCAGACTCTGGCCACGTCCCTGTCCATGGCGCGGAGCGTACGGGGCAGCCCGGACGGAGCCGGGTCGGGGGAGCGCCGGAGCCGGCGGGGCGAGCTAGGACACCGCGTCCCGAAGGGCCTGAGCCTCGGGCAGGTGCTCGAGCTTCTTCAGCGTGTTGTTCTCGATCTGGCGGATCCGCTCGCGCGTGACCCCGAAGGCGCGGCCGACCTCCTCGAGCGTCCGCGGCGGCCCGCCGAGCAGGCCGAAGCGGAGCTCGATCACCTGCCGCTCGCGCGGCGGCAGCGCGGCGAGTGCGTTCTCGATGTCTTCGCGCCGCAGCGAGAGCTGCGCCGTGTCGAAGGGCGACTCGGCCGCCTCGTCCTCGACGAAGTCGCCGAGCGCCGAGTCCTCCTCCTCGCCGATCGGCTTCTCGAGCGACACGGGGAGCTGCGACATGCGCAGGATCTCGCGCACCTCGTCGGTCGTCATCTCGAGCTCCTCGGCGATCTCCTCGGCGTTCGGCTCGCGGCCGAGCCGCTGGACGAGCTGCCGCTCGATGTGGACGACCTTGTTCAGCTTCTCCACCATGTGCACGGGGATCCGGATCGTCCGCGCCTTGTCGGCGATCGCCCGGGTGACGGCCTGGCGGATCCACCAGGTGGCGTAGGTCGAGAACTTGTAGCCCTTGCGGTAGTCGAACTTCTCGACGGCGCGGATCAGCCCGAGCGAGCCCTCCTGGATCAGGTCGAGGAAGGAGAGGCCGCGGCCGAGGTAGCCCTTCGCGATCGAGACGACGAGGCGGAGGTTGGCCTCGATCATGGCCGTCTTCGCGCCCATGTCGCCGCGCTCGATCCGCTTCGCGAGTGTGACCTCCTGGTCGGCGGTCAGGAGCGGCACCTTTCCGATCTCGCGCAGGTAGAGGCGGAGCGAGTCGAGCGACGGCTCGACGGTGAGGTCGAGCTTGGGTGTCGCGGCGACTTTCTCGTCCTCCGGCTGCGGCACCTCGTGCGGGGGCGCCTTGTGCTGCTCGCCCTCGACGAGGTCGATCCCGTGGTCGATCAGGTAGGTGTAGAAGTCTTCGACCTGCTCCTTCGTGAGCTCGACGTCCTCGAGCCCGCCCGCGATCTCGTCGTAGGAGAGGAAGCCCTTCTCCTTCCCTTCCCCTACGAGCTTGTGCAGCTCCTCGACGTCAGGAAGCGAGATGTCGACGGTGAGCAAGTTGCGAACCTCCCGGCTCTGGGTCGTTGCGACGGCACTGCGCTTGCCACGGCACTGCGAACTCAGCCTGCGAGCCGGCTGGCACCCACGCCCCGGCCCCTCCCTCGAAGTGACGCGGATATTAGTGAGCGGTTACAGGTCCGTAAAGAAAATTGCGCGAGACACGAGCGCACCAGCAAGCTCGCTACCCGCTCTCCGCTGCTGGTGATCAGCTCCTCGGGCCTCGGCGACCCGCCGCCGTCTCGCCGGCCGTTAGGCGGCCCGGCTTGCCAATGGTCTGTTAGTCTCGTATGGTCGGGATATGCCGACCATAAAACGCACACCTCCCTCTGCGCACGACTACGAGGCGGAGGACGTGATGGTGGTCTCCGAGCCCGAGCAGCTACGGGCGCTCGCCGACGAGCTCCGCTCGCGGATCGTCGCCCTCCTCCGCGTACGCGCCCGCTCGAACCGGGAGCTCTCCGACGAGCTCGGGATCCCGAAGGGCACGGTCGGACACCACCTCAAGGTGCTCGAGCGCGCCGGCCTGATCCACGTCGTCCGCACCCGTAAGGTCCGCGCCGTCGTGGAGAAGTTCTACGGCCGCACGGCGCGGCTCTTCCTCTTCCAGACCGAGGATCCGGCAGACGCGAGAGCGCTCGGTGCGGTCACACTCCGGCAGGCGGCGAGCGAGCTGGAGCGCAGCCCCGAGGGCGCCGGCTTCGGACTCGTACGGGCGCGCCTGAGGCCGACGGACGCGCGGCGCCTCGAGCGGCGTGCGCACCGGCTCCTCGACGACTTCCGGGCCGCCGAGACACCGGAGGGCACGCTCTCGGCCCTGGCAGTCGGCTTCTGGTCGTCGGAGCCAAGCGATGCATAGGCCGCACCGGCCGAGCGGCGGCCTCTGGTCGAGCTCGGACTTCCTCAAGCTCTGGACCGGCCAGTCGATCAGCGAGCTCGGCTCGCAGATCTCCGGTCTCGCGATCCCCTGGCTCGCCGGCGCGGACCTGCACGCGACCCCGCTCGAGTTCTCGTTCCTGACGGTGCTCGGCCTGCTCCCGTTCATGCTCTTCGCACTGCCCGCAGGCGTCTGGGTCGACCGCCTGCGCCGCCGCCCGATCCTGATCGTCGGCGACGCCGCGCGCGCCGTCCTGCTCGGCTACGTCCCGCTCGCCTGGGCACTGGGGATCCTCACGATCCCGCAGCTGCTCGTGATCCAGTTCCTCGTCGGCGTCTTCACCGTCTCCTTCGACATCGCCTACCAGTCCTATCTCCCGGCCCTCGTCGAGGGGAAGCAGCTCGTGGACGGCAACTCGAAGCTTCAGACGACCGCCGCGGCGGCGGGTATCGCCGGCCCGGGGCTCGGAGGCGCGCTGATCGGCGCTTTGACGGCCCCGTACGCGATCGTCCTCGACGCAGCCAGCTTCGTCGTTTCCACCGCGTTCATGATCCCGATCCGGGCCGTAGAGCAGACGCCCGAGCGCACGGAGGGAACGCGGCGGCCCAAGATGCTGCCCGAGCTGAAGGAGGGCATCGCGTACGTCGTCCACCATCCGCACCTCCGCTGGATCGCCGTCTGCACGGGTAGCTCCAACTTCTTCTCGATGGTCACGATGGCGATCGGCCTGCTGTACATGCAGCGCAGCCTCGGCCTGCCCGCCTTCTGGGTCGGGATCGTCTACGCCGGCTACGGGGTCGGGGCGCTCGCCGGCGCGGTCACGACGACGAGGCTCCAGCGCGCCGTCGGCGTCGGACGGGCGATCCTGATCCCCTCGATCCTCTTCAGCTGCGCCGGCTTCGCGTATCCGCTCGCGCCCCACGGCATGCAGGCGGTCCCGATCCTGCTGGCCGCGTCCCTCGTCTTCGGCTTCGCGAGCATGGCCTACAACATCGTGCAGGTCAGCTACCGGCAGGCGATCACGCCGCAGCGGCTCCTGGGACGGATGAACGCGTCGATGCGCTGGATCGTCTGGGGGACGATGCCGCTCGGGTCGATCCTCGGCGGCGCGATCGCGACGGCAGCGTCGATGCGCGCGGCAGTCTGGGTCGGAGCGATCGGCGGCGCCTTCGCGTTCCTCCCGATCGTGCTCTCGTCGGTACGCTCGATCGGCGAGATGCCCCCGTCGCACGAGCCCGCACCGCGCGAGGCCGAGCCGCTCGCAGCCGCAACGCCGCCGCTCGCGCCCGATGCGCCGGCCTAGCCTGCGCCCACAGGGCGAGCTCTGGCGCAATCGCAGCTTCGTCCGGCTCTGGGCGGCGAACAGCGTCAGCCAGCTCGGCACGCAGGTGACGATGCTCGCGCTGCCGCTCGCGGCGCTCTACATCCTCGACGCCGGCGCGCTCGGCGTCTCCCTCCTGCGCGCGTTCGCGGTCCTGCCGTTCCTGCTCTTCTCGCTGCCGGCCGGCGTCTGGGTCGACCGCCTGCGCCGGCGGCCGCTGATGATCGCCGCCGACTTCGGACGGGCCGCCGCGATCGGGTCGATCCCGATCGCCTTCTGGCTCGGACACCTGACGATGGCCCAGCTCTACCTCGTCGCCGGGATCCACGGCCTGCTGAGCGTGATCTTCGACGTCTCCTACCTCTCCTTCCTGCCGGCGCTCGTCGGCCGCGGGCGGCTAGGCGAGGCCAACTCCGCGCTGCTCGGGACGGAGGCGGTCGCAGGGCTCGCCGGGCCAACGTTGGCGGGCGGGCTCGTCGCCGCGTTCGGGGCCGCCGTCGCGGTGCTCGCCGACGCGATCAGCTTCCTCTTCTCCGGCGCGCTGATCGCAACGATTCGCGGCCGCGAGCGGCAGCGCGAGCCGGTGACGACGCCCGCGCGCCGCGAACTCGTCGAGGGCGTCCGCTACGTCTTCAGGCAGCCGTACCTGCGCACGCTCACGATCTGGATCTCGGCCAGGAACCTCTTCACCTCGGCCGCCTTCGCGCTCCTGATCGTCTACTTCGTCCGGGGGCTCCACCTCGGGCCGGCCACGATCGGCTGGCTCACGGCTGTCATCAACCTCGGCTTCATCGCGGCGGCCCTCGTGAACGGGCGGCTCGTTCGCCGCTTCGGGATCGGGCCGATGATCGCCTACACGGGCGTGCTCTCCTCGGTCGCGCTGCTCGGCCTTCCGGCCGCGCCGACGGCCGCCCCGCTGATCGTCCTCGTCCCCTGCGGATTGCTGACGACCTTCTTCGGCTTCTTCCTGAACGTGAACCAGCTGACGCTGCGGCAGGCGATCACGCCGGAGCGGCTGCTCGGGCGGATGAACGCGGTCACCCGGTTCATGTACTGGGGGACGATGCCGCTCGGCTCCGTGCTGGGCGGCATCGCTGCCGAGTCGGTCGGGCTGCGTCCCACGCTCTTCGCAGCCGTCGGCGGCGGCTTCCTGATGAGCCTGCCGATCGCCCTCTCGCCGATCCGCCGCCTGCGGGAGCCCCCGGAGCCGCCGCCCGTGCCGGCGCTGTCGGTGATGCCGTTGAGCGCCGTGCGGAGTACCGTTTCCGGCGATGCCGGAACTACCGGAGATGGAGGCGTGGCGGCGCGGGCTGACTGAGCCCGTCTCCGCCTTCCCGATCGCCAGGGCCGGGCCCGCGCACATCGCGACGTTGAAGACGTTCGAGCCGCCACTCTCTGCACTCGAGGGCCGGCGCTTCCGCGGCGCCGAGCGACGCGGCAAGCGCCTGCTCCTCCCGACCGACGACGGTGAGCTCGTCCTGCTCGTGCACCTGATGACCGCGGGACGGCTGAAGGCACTTGCCGCGGGAGCTGCGGCGCCGAAGTCGCCTGCCTTCCAGCTCGCGTTCAGCGGCGGCTCGAAGCTCGTGCTCACCGAGACGGGGAAGCGCAAGCGCGCGGGGGTCTGGCTGCTCACGCCCACCGGCGCGGACGAGGAGCTCGCCCATCTCGGCCCCGAGGCGCTAGGGGTCGGCTTCGACGAGCTCGGCCGGATCGTGCACCGCGAGTCCCGGCGCCTGCACGCGCTCCTCCGCGACCAGCGCCTGCTTGCGGGCATCGGCCGGGCCTGGACGAACGAGATCCTGCACGCGGCCGGGCTCTCCCCGTACGCGCTCTCGACCGACCTCGACGACGTGGAGGTCGAGCGGCTCGCCGCCGCGATCGATTCGGAGCTCGAACGCGGTCTCGAACTGCGCGAGCGCGGCGCCTCGGACGAACGGACCTATCGCGTGCACCGCCGGCTCGGCAAGCCGTGCCACGTGTGCGGGGCGCCGATCGCCCGTGTCGACTTCGAGGAGCATACGATCTACTACTGTCCGACCTGCCAGACCGGCGGCCGGGTGCTCAAGGACCGCCGGCTCTCCCGGCTCCTCCGCTAGGGATAGGCTGCCGGCCATGGCCACGGTGGGCGAGGCGATGACGAAGGACGTGCTCACCGTCGATCCGTCGGCGTCGATCGGCGAGGCGGCGGAGAAGATGGAAGCGGCGAACGTCGGCGCCGTCCTCGTCGTCGAGGACTTCGTGCGGATCGTCGGGATCATCACCGAGCGCGACCTGATGCGCGCGGTGGCGGCCAGGTCACGGGCGGCCGAGGCGCGCGTTCGCCAGTGGATGACGGGCGAGCCGATCACGATCGAGCCCGACCTGCCGGTCGAGGACGCCCTCGAGATCATGTTCTCCCGCCACTTCCGACACCTGCCGGTGGTGAAGGACGGCCGCCCGCTCGGGATCGTCAGCCTGCGCGATCTCGCGCGCTGGCGGTTCGAGCACTCGCGCTCCTGATCCGTCGGACGGCCCCGTTAGGGTGCGGCCCGATGATCCGTCTTCTCCCCGAGCGTGGCGGCTGGCTCGAGGTCGTCTGCGGGCCGATGTTCAGCGGCAAGAGCGAGGAGCTGATCCGCCGTCTCCGCCGCGCGGAGATCGCCGGCGAGCGGGCGCTGATCGTGAAGCCGCGTATCGACGACCGCTACGACATCGGCCACGTCGTCAGCCACGCGGGCGCGAAGATGCGCGCGGTCGCCGTCTCGGCGCCCTCCGAGATCCCCGGGCTCGTCGGCGGCTACGACGTGGTCGGCGTCGACGAGATCCAGTTTTTCGGCGGCGAGATCGTGCTCGTGCTCGACACGCTCGTCGAGCGCGGCATCCGCGTCGTGGCGAGCGGGCTCGACCAGGACTTCCGCGGCCTCCCCTTCGGCTCGATGCCCGAGCTCCTCTGCCGCGCCGAGCTCGTCGACAAGCTGCAGGCGGTCTGCCATCGGTGCGGCGGCCCGGCGACGATGACCCAGCGTCTCGTCGACGGGCACCCGGCACCCGCCGACGGAGCGACGATCGTCGTCGGCGCGCTCGAGCAGTACGAGGCACGCTGCCGCACCTGCCACGAGCTCGCGGAGCCCGTGCTCGCGACCGGCTGAGCCCTCGCCTCGACCCTGAAGGGGACACGGCCGCCCGAGCCACGGCCCGGGACCTGGTCCCGGGCCGTGGCCGTTCTGGACAGCAGCCGGTCACGCCAGGCGAACCGTCAAGGTCCCGTCCGCGACGGCGACCGAGCCGCCGAGCCGCTCGACCAGGCGCACCGCCACCGCCGCCCCGAGATCGCGGAGGTCGCGCCCGAGCACGACCGGGGCCGATGCGTCGGTGACCGGCGAGACCCGCAGCTCGGGACCGGAGACGACCACCTCGACCTCGTCCAGCCCCCCGTGACGGAGCGTGGCCTGGATCAGGGCGGAGACGCCGCGGTCGACCGCCTCGACATCGGTCTCGAGTAGCGCACCTTCGCCGGAGACCCGGACGCGATCCTCCCCGAGCCGCTCCGCGGCGTTGCGGGCGAGCGTGAGCGTGTCGGCCTCGCGCAGCCCCGGCTCGTAGCGTCCCGTCGCGATCCGCGCAGCCAGCGAGAGCTCGTCCAGCAGCTCCGCGATCTGGCCCGCAGCGGCCTCGATCATCTCGACGTAGCGGTCGGCCGGCGGCTCGAGCCCCGCCCCCCGCGAGAGCGTCTTCGCGAAGCCGTGGATCGTCGCCAGCGGGGTACGCACGTCGTGGCACGCGAGCGCGACGAGCTTGCCGAAGGAAGTGTCGTCCGCCACGAGACGGTTAACCTAGCCGGTATGAGCGCGACGAGACAGACTCCGCTCGATCTCCAGGCGGCAGCGCCGGACGTGCCGATCGGGCTCTCGCGTGCCGGGGTCACCGGCGTCCAGAAAGCCGTGCGGATCGGCCGCGGCGAGGGCGAGAAGCTGATCGCGGCCACGATCGACTGCACGGTCGACCTCGATCCGTCGCAGAAGGGCGTCCACATGTCGCGCTTTCCGGAGCTCTTCGAGGAGGCGATCGAAGGAGTCGTCGACGACGACGCGTTCCTGATCGAGGACCTCGCCGAGCACGTGGCACGCGCGATCGTCGGCAGGCAGGAGGCGCTCGTCGCCGAGGTGCGGATCACGGCGCGCTATCCGTACGAACGGCGCACGCCGGTGTCCGGCCTCTCGACCCAGGAGATGGTGTCCCTGATCGGCATCGCGGCCGCGTCGCGCGAACGCGCGCGACGGGTGGTCGGGGTCGAGGCAACGGGGATCAACGCCTGCCCGTGCGCCCAGGGCCTCGTCCGCGGACGTGCCTCCGAGCGCCTGCTCGACGCCGGCTTCGCCGAGACCGACGTGGAGCGGATCCTCGAGCTCGTCCCCGTCGCAACCCACAACCAGCGCGGTCGCGGCACGCTCCTGGTCGGGACCGGGGAGCGCCTGAACGCGGAGCGGCTGGTCGAGCTTGTCGAGGCGTCGATGAGCTCGCCGATCTACGAGCTCTTGAAGCGGCCGGATGAGCTCTTCGTCGTCGAGCACGCGCACCTGCAGCCGCGCTTCGTCGAGGACTCGGTGCGCGTGGCGCTCCACAGCGTGCTCGAGGAGCTGCCACAACTCGACGACGGGGACTTCGTCCTCTCGCGCCAGCTCAACTTCGAGACGATCCACGCGCACGAGGTGGTGGCCGAGCGCTACGGCAGGATCGGCGAGCTCCGTGCGGAGCTGCGCGACGGCGGCCACGGGCCGCAGGCGCACACCGAGCTCAGGGACTGGCTGCGCTCTTAGACTCGCCGCGGCGGCCGAGGCCCTGAAAGCGGTTCTCCTCCCCGTGCACGAGACGGCGGATGTTCGCCCGGTGCAGGACGAGAACGGCGGCCCCCGCGAACGCGCCGAACGCGATCACCGGCCACGGGAAGCCGAGCAGCCACGCCCAGACCGCGAGCGACGCCACCGCTGCGATCGAGGCGACCGACGCGTACCGGGTCAACCCGAAGACGATCAGCCAGACGCCGAGCGCCGCTCCCGCCACCGCGGGCGCGACGCCGAGGAAGGCCCCGCCCGCGGTCGCGACCATCTTCCCGCCCTTGCGGAAGCCGAGGAAGAGCGGCCGCCAGTGCCCGAGCATCGCGGCCGCCCCGGCGAGGACGCCCGTGCCGTGGCCGACGAGCATCGTGCCGAGGAAGGCGGGGGCGAAGCCCTTCGCCGTGTCGAGCAGGAGAGCCGCGAGCCCGAGCCCGCGACCGTAGACGCGCCAGACATTCGTCGCGCCGATGTTGCCGCTCCCTTTGGTGCGGATGTCCTCGCCGCGGAAGATCCGCGCGAGCCAATAGCCCCACGGCATCGAGCCGACGATGTAGCCGGTCACGACGAGGACCGCGGTCAGCACGGGAGCGGGGCCTTACGACGGGATGGCGTGCTGCTCGACCCAGCCGTTGACGACCTCCCAGTCGAGGTTGTCGAGAAACGCTCCGATGTACGCGGCGCGGTCGGTCTGGTAGTCGAGGAAGTACGCGTGCTCGTAGACGTCGAGCGCCAGGAGGGGCGTCGCATTCCAGACGGGGAACGTGTTCTGCGCGTCGCCGATGTAGTTGAACAGCCGCCCCTCGTCCCAGTCGTAGGCCGTCCACGCCCAGCCGCGGCCGGCCATCCCGGTCGCTCGCAGGTCGTCGCGCCAGGCATCGGCAGAGCCGAAGTCCCGCTTCACGAGAGCGGCGAAGGCTCCGGTCGGGGTGCCGCCGGCGCCGCCGAGGTGGGCGAAGTAGAGCTCGTGGTTCTTGATCCCGCCGATCGCGAACGTCAGGTCGACCTTGAGCGCGCGCAGCTCGGAATACGTCTGGTTGGCCGTCGAGCGATCGGCGTCCGCGAGCTTCGCCAGGATCTCGTTCCGCTTCGCCACATAGCCCTCGTAGAGCTTGTAGTGCGCCTCGACCGTGGCGCGGGAGATCCCGTCGAGCTCGTACACCTCGGGGCGCAGCGGCCGCGGCGCGATCTCCTCGAACCTGTACGCAAGCGTGGGCATTCCTGCGAGTTCCTCCTCTCGACGCTGCCGGGCCGGCGGAGCATATCCTCCGTTGCGGAAACTCAGCCG
>Ga0335085_10011776_pt1 | contig 12942 bp, 15 predicted proteins | sample Lox_Sample_45_FD_206712 | JGI IMG/M metagenome (GOLD analysis project Ga0335085, IMG submission 206712) | Soil microbial communities from Loxahatchee National Wildlife Refuge, Florida, United States - Lox_Sample_4.5 | ecosystem: Environmental > Terrestrial > Soil > Wetlands | place: USA...
GGTGCAGACAGTCTTGGCCGCGGCGGCCGGGGTGCTGGTTACTGACGGCGGCGCTGGGAGGTGGCCGGCGGGTGCGGCCGGACTGCAGCCGGCCATGCCGAAGGCCACCGCCGTCATGGCCATAAGCGCCTTGATGTGGTTTTTCACCGGAACGAGCTTTCCTGTTTCCTGCGGTTCTTTAGACGCGCGCGAGGCCTGGGTGGTTGCGGCGATTTCCGCTGCCCGGAACTAGTTCCGGCGCCGGGGATCCACCCTGCCTGCCGTGCTGGCAGGGTGGCGGTAGGTGGCATGCGCCGGCTGCGCGCAGGCAGCCAGGAATGACGCGCTATGCGCCGGGCTCGATGGCGTCGCCGGCCGGGCCCGGCCTGATGGCCAGGTTGGCCGGGCACCGCCTGCACGGCCGCGGGCGAGGATTGGCCGGACGGGCCTTTCGATCACGGGCCCGCTCCGGCGCCCCCGTATGGAGAAACTGGAGATATGAAATTCGGCCTCAGTTACAACACCGCCTTCGCGGGCACCGATCCGGCGAACCTGAAGGCGATCGCCCGCCACGCCGACGACCTGGGTTTCGAGTCGTTCTACGTGCCCGAGCACGTCACGCTCTACCCGGGCGCGCGGGTCGGTGAGGCCGAGTTCCCGCCTGATCTGCCGATCGCCGACCCTCTCGAGTGCCTGGCCTTCGTCGCCGCGTCGACGGCGGCGATCCTGCTCGGCACGGGCGTGCTGCTGCTGCCCTTCCACCACCCGGTGGTCCTGGCCAAGCGCCTGGCGACGATCGACGTGCTCTCCAGCGGCCGCATGCGCCTGCTCACGATCGGGGTCAGCAGCCTCCCGGGCGAGGCCGCCGCCGTCGGCGTCGACTACGCGACCCGCGGCCGCCGCGCCGACGAGGCGATGGACGTCCTGCGCGCTCTCTGGGCGGGCGACGCCACCGGCACGAGTTTCGGCGGCGAGTTCTACTCGTTCGAGAACGTGACCAGCTATCCAAAGCCGCTGCAGATGCTGCCGATCCACGTCGGCGGCTCGAGCGCGGCCGCCGCCCGCCGCGCCGGCCGGCGAGGCGACGGGCTCTTCCACGGCGGCCGGCTGACCCCGGCCGAATGGCTCGCTCAGATCGAACTGATGCACACGACCGCTCGTGCCGAGGGCCGCGACCCGCAGGCTCTCGAGTACACCCGCTGGGGTTCGATCGACATGGAGCGCAGCGGTGCGGAGGCCTACGCCGCCCAGGGCGTCGACCGCCTCGTCGTCAGCACGACCTCGACCGATCTGGACGAGCAACTCCGCCAGCTCGAGGCCTTCGCCACCCTTCACGGCCTGCGGCGCTGAGCGACCGGTCCCGGAAAGGCGTACCGCCGCGGCGCGGGGAACCTCAACCGGCAGGGTGACTGGGGTGGCTATGAGCGGTGCTGCCATGCGAGCAGGCTCATGGTGGCGGCGATGGGGATGGCGCCGATGAGCATGGTGGCCCGGATTCCGGCGATCGCGGCGACCGCGCCGCCGCCGACCGCGCCCAGTGCTTCTGACCCGCTGGCGACGGTGCCATACAGGCTGGTGACCCGGCCCAGCAGCTGGTCGGGCAGCTGCCGCTGACGCATGGTGGCCGAGGTCATGTTGAACAGGGCGAAGGCGGCGCTGCTGGCGGCGAGCATCGCGGCGGCGATGATCACGTGAGCGGTGAGCCCGAGCACGGCCTGGGTGGCTGCCATGACCAGCCCGGCCAGGAGCAGCGACCGCCAGGTGCCGAGCCGCCGGCTGATGCGGGGCCCGATCCCGCCGACCGCGACTCCGCCGACCGCTGCGATGGCCAGCAGCAGACCGTACGTGCCGGGCTCCTGGCGCAGGATCTGCAGCACGTACAGGACCAGCACCGAGAACCAGGCCGCATCCATGGCGCTGATCACGCCAACGGCGATCGTGACATCCCGGATGGCGGGGTGCCCTCTCAGCCACCTCAGGCCCTCGGCAAGGTCATGCCCGAAGGCCGCCAGCGATGTGGCAGTGTGCCGGCGGGCGGGCTGGCCCAGCGGCTGGAAGACGCTCGGCAAAGTCAGCAGCAGCAGCACGGCGATGCCCAGCGTTCCGGCGTTGACCGCGAACGGCAGGACGGCGGCCAGGCCGAACAGCCAGCCCCCAGCGGCGGGCCCGGCCAGCTCGTTGCCGACGATCTGCCCGGCGATCACCCGGGCGTTGGCCCGGTCGAGGCTGGCGGGGTCGGCCAGCCGGGGTATGCACGTCACCGCAGCGGTATCACGCAGCGCCGATCCCACCCCGGTGGTGAATGCGGTCACATAGATCAGCACCAGCCCGGCGCTGTGCGCCAGGACCGCTGCCGCCAGCCCCGCGATGATCACGGCCCGGGTCACGTCCACGATCACCATCAGCCGCCGCCGGTCGCTGCGGTCAACCAGCACACCCAGCCCGGCGCCGGTCAGCAGCCAGGGCAGGCTCTGCGCGGCGGTGACGGCCGCCACCGCGGCCGGCGCGCGGGTGAGCTGCGCAGCCAGCAGCGGAAACGCCGCCAGCCGCACGCCATCTCCGAAGTCGGCCAGAAATCCCGACAGCCAGTAGCGGGCAAAAGGAGCACGGAACGCCCCAGCCAGCGCGACCACACCAGCATCATCCCGGATCCCAGGGCTGGCTGGCGAGACAGGACCTCCCGGGGGCGTACCTCTTCCTCACGACTCCGGGCACCCGCCTCTGCACCCTCCCCGGACCTGAGCCTGCGCTACTCGCACGGGCCAGACAGGCGCTGGACGGGCGCCGGGCATGCGCTGGCCCGAGTGTCGTGCGCCGTTCCAGCAGCCCGGCTGAGGCATGTCGCTAGCATGGCGGTGCCAGCCTGGAGAGCAGAAGGACGGACCTGATGAGCTTCCAGAAAACCCCGGGCGGCACCCGCGGCGCCCGGATCCCGCCGTCGAATGCTGTGACCCGCGCCCTCAACCGGGTCGCGATGGGCTGGCACCGGCGGTCCGGGGACAAGTTCCAGGGCCAGGATCTGCTGTACCTGACCACGGTCGGGGCCAAGACCGGCCAGAAGCGGCAATGCACCGTGGCCCGGTTCCCGGACGGGGAGGACGCCTGGCTGGTGGTCGCCTCAGCCGGTGGATCAGCCCGTCATCCTGCCTGGTACCACAACATCGCCGGGCATCCAGACCAGGTCTGGATCGAATTCGGCGGCCGTCAGCTGCGAGTGACCCCCACCCAGCTCGACGGAGACGAACGCGCGCAGGCCTGGCAGCGGATCACCCAGCTCCAGCCACGCTACGCCGGGTACGAGCAGAAGACCGACCGCGCCATTCCCGTCATCCGGCTCTCCCGCGCCGACTGAGCCCGGGCAGCTCGCTGGCACGGCTCCACGGGGGCCCGGACTTGCCTGTGCGGAGGGGCCTGGCCAAACCATCATGACGGGTTGACCCGCCCACGATCAGATCCACCGGCTGCGCCAGCCCTGCCCGCCGCACGCCCCCGTCGGCAGGTTGACAGATTCTTTCTGATTAAGGAAACTGTTTCCTAGATCAAGAAGGGAGTTGCCCCATGGAAGCGCCCACGTTCACGGCCGCCATCTTCTACCGCGACCCCAAGGCGGCGCTGGAGTGGCTCGCCGGCGCCTTCGGCTTCGAGGTCACGATGGCCATCGAGGACCCTGAAGGCGACCCGCGCAACTGCCACTACGAGATGGCCATCGAGGGCCGGGGCCGGATCATGATCGGCAGCGAGTGGGCCGATTGGACGCGCAGCCCGGCGTCAATCGGCGGGGTCAACACCCAGAGCACCCACGTCGACCTGGCGAGCGGCCTCGACGCCCACTGTGAGCGGGCCCGGGCGGCGGGCGCCACTATCGCCGCCGAGCCCGAGGACCAGTTCTACGGCGACCGCACCTACCGGGCCGCCGACCCTGAGGGCCACGTGTGGACGTTCTCCCAGCACGTCCGCGATGTCACCCGGGTCGAGGCCGAGGAGGCCATCGGCTTGACGATCGAGGCTGCCAACTGGGCGTGAGCGGCGCGGCCGCGACGGCGCCCGTCCCCGACCCGCTCGATCGCACTTTGGCGGCGCTCGCCGACCCGGCCCGCCGCCGCGTCGTGGACCTGCTCCGCGAGCGGCCGCGCCGGGCCGGGGAGCTGGCTGCCGCGCTGTCGATGAGCCCGTCGGTCATGAGCAGGCACCTCAAGGTTCTGCGCGACAGCGACCTGGTCGAGGAGGCGAGCCCGGCGTTCGACGCCCGGGTTCGGATCTACTCGTTGCGCACGGGGGCTACCGCCGGACTGCGGTCCTGGCTCGAGGCTGTCGAGCGGGGCTGGGCCGAGCAGCTGACCGCCCTGAAGGCTCACGTGGAGCGGGGCGTATGACCTCCCGTATCCTGGTCGCGCTGCGGATCGCGGCACCGCCGGACCGGGTCTTCGAGGCCTTCACCGCGGAGATAGGCCAGTGGTGGCGGCCCAACGGCCTGTTCCCATCGAGCCGTCACCGCGCCGGCCACATGGCCATTGAGCCGGGTGTCGGCGGGCGCGTCACCGAGACCCACGACGACGGCGAGGTCGTCGAGATCGGGCGAATCCGGGTGTGGGAGCCGCCGGGCCGGCTCGTGTTCACGTGGCGGCCCGCCTCGTTCCGGCCCGACCAGGAGACAGAGGTGCACGTCGGCTTCGAACCCGTCGCCGAGGGCAGCCGGGTCGTGGTCGAGCACCTCGGCTGGGACGCTATACCGCCCGAGCACGCCGCCCGCCACGGCTTCCCGCTCTTTGCGTTCCAGCAGCGCTTGGCCGATTGGTGGCGCGACCTGCTAGCTTCCCTCGCCGACCACAGCACCGGCCCTGCCGGAAGCTGACGGGCGACCCGATCTCCAAGCTGGCCGGGCTGATGAAGCGGATGGGTCACTCCAGACGGCGTACCTTAGTGCGGCCGGGACGCCTGCACACTTTGCTTATATCTCAGCGATGAGGAGGCGGCTGATGACTCAGGGAGACCACTTCAGCGAGGCTGAGCGGCTATCACGGGACGCTCACGCGCCTGGACTGGCGCAGGTGCACGCGACGCTGGCCGTGGCGGAGCAGCTCGCCAGGGTGGCAGAGGCGCTGGACATGCTGATCCAGATCCAGCAGGAGGACGGCTGAGGACCACTGGGCTGGGGCGGCGGGTTAATAGCCCCCGGCGCTAACGCTTTGACCTGTGCGAACGCGGATGCCACGGCCCAGGCCAGCTGGATCTTCCGGGACTGGCAGGGGCACCAGCGCAGCCTGTTTGGGCCAGGCAAGAGAGGGGCGGGAGCTCGTGCCCCCGCCCCATTGCCCGGATCGGGTCTTCTCTCAGTAGCCGAGGCCTCCCCCGCCTCCCCCGTGGCTGAAGAACACGAGGAACATGATCAGATAGACGACCGCGGCGACGGCCAGGGAGATGGCCAGCCACTTCTTCCAGTTGCGGCGGTGTCCGGCTTCAGTCTGAGCCATTGCCCGCCTCCTTCGTTCGTGTTGGATCCCTTTACCCGTTACTACGTGCGAGCGACTGAGGGAACCCTGGAAGCTTGCTGAGAGCTGGCTGTGAGTGGTGGCAGGGCCACTGAAGGCCTTCGCGCCTCCGGGTTAGAGCACGCCTACCAGGATGATGACCAGGTGGGCAGCGCGATGAAGACGGTGAGGAGGTAGACGGCGATGACCCACTTGCGCTCGGCCGCGATGCGGGCGAAGGTGCTCCGGCGAAGGGGACCAGCACCGAAGTGGTGATGGTCGAGGACTGGGTAAGGACGGTCACCCCCATGCCTGAGGCCATGGCGAGGTAGGCGTTGCCGCCGACCGCCTTGATCAGGATGTCGCGGGCTCTTCCGACCATGAGCAGCTTCAGCAGCTTCCCGAGATAGCGGACGGCCACTAAGATCAGCGCTGCGCCGATCACGATGGTGAACAGCGGGCCCAGGGTACTGCTGAGATGCGAGGTGGCCTTGATCACCCCGTCCTCGACCGGCCTGGTGGCGCCCGTATGAAGTTGAAGCGGGCCGGGTCGGCAGCCACCCTGTGCCGTACAACGCGTTGGTCAGGGCCCCGCTGATTCGTTCCAGAGGGTGCCAAATCAGCTCGAGGGGGAAAAGATCAGCAGCGCGAGCCAATTGTAGATGTCGTGGATTGTTGAGGCGCCCAGCGCCCGGCGGAATTCTGTGCGGCTGCCGATGAAGGTGAGCGCGACCAGGGTGGTCGTGACGGTGGTGCCGACGTTCGCGCCGAGAATGATGGGGATGGCGGCGCGGATGGGCAACGCGCCTGCTCCCACGGCGGTGACAGCGATGGCCGTGGTGGTGGTCGACGACTGGATCAAGACCGTGCCGAGCACGCCCACGCTCAGCCCGACCCAGGGGTTCGCAGCGAAGGCGAACATGCTGTGCGCAGCGTCGCTGCCCAGCCCCGCGAAACCAGCGCTGATAATGCTCACTGCGCAGATCAGCAGGTAGATCAGCCCAGCTGTACCGCACCAGCCCAGGACTTTGGGTCCACACGGGGAGCTGGATATCTCCAGCGTCCGACGCATCCGCCGAGGGCGCAGCCACGGCCACCGAGCCGCTGGCCGCCGGAGATTGCCCCGAGGTGCCGCCTTTCCCGGAGCTGTTGCCCGGCTCCCTATCGGGAGAGGCTTCCTCCATGCATCCAACGTTACGAGGGTTCCCCCGAAAGTGTGGAGGTCCCGCTAAAGCGGATCTTTTGCTTTCGCAGTCCTCTCCCTGACCCATGGAAGCGCCGGAGCGCAGACAGTGTCCAGGTGGAACCCCGCAGGACCGTCAGGCCCGAGGGAGGAACGACCCTGGACACCGCGGAGTCTCAGCGGCACAGGGCACACTCGGCGTGGACTGGCACTCCGGGTCCCGGCGGCGGCCTGAGCCCAGTGTTGAATGATCACCGGGCGTGTGGGCGGCGCGGTATCAAGGGCCGGCCGCGCTCAGGGCCGGTGGGGTAAGGAGAGATGGCTGATGCCGGATAGGTCCCACGCGCTGGATCACATCGTGGTGGTGCTGTTCGAGAACCGGTCTCTGGACAATGTGCTGGGCCACCTGTACGGGCCGGGGGACGGCAAGAACTTCGACGGGGTGATCAGCAAGGACCTGAGCAATCCCATTCCCGGGTGGGCGGAGCACGGCGCTGAGCGCAAGGTGGTTCCCTACACCGTGGCCACCGACATGGATTCGCCGAACCCGGACTCGGGTGAGGAGTACTTCCATACCAACACCCAGCTGTTCAACATCCTCGACGACCACAACCGGTTCAGGATCGGTGATGGCGCAGCGGCACCGTGGAATGCGCCGCCACCGGGGACGACCCCGACGATGGATGGGTTCGTCACCGACTACATCTCCACCTTCACGGGCGAGACCGGCCGCCAGCCCACCTACGACGAGTACGCCCACATCATGACCGGCTGCACCCCCGAACAACTCCCGGTGCTCAACGGCATCGCCCGCGACTTCGGGGTCTTCGATCACTGGTTCTGCGAGGTGCCGTCCCAGACCTTCATGAACCGGTCGTTCTGGACGGCGGCCACCTCGTCGGGAGGTTGTCAACAGCCCGATGCGCAAGTGGTTCACCAAGAACGACGCCGAGACGATCTTCGACCGGCTGGAGGCCCACGGCAGGACCTGGAAGGTCTACGTCATGGAGCCAACGCCGCTCTCGTTCACCGGGATGATCCACTTCCCCCGCCTGAAAGACCGGCTGGCCACCCACTTCGTGCCCTTCGCCGAGTTCGAGACCGACGCCGCGGCGGGCACCCTGCCGGATTTCTCGCTGATCGAGCCAAACATGCTGTCGGGCCACGGTGACTACCACCCTGCGTTCGGCCGCTCGTTTTCGGACACCGTGGACCTGGCGATGGACAGCCCGTCCTCGATGCTGTCGGGTGAGGCCTTCCTGGAGCGGGTGTACCGCGCCTACCGGCCCGCCACCTCCCCAACCGGCCCAAATGTGTGGAACACCCCCCTGCTGATCGGGTGGGACGAACCGGGTGGCATCTACGATCACGTCCCGCCGGGGGCGGTGCCACCGCCGGATGCGTCCGCGCCTGCTGGTGAGTTCGGCTTCGCCTTCGACCGGTCCGGGTACCGGGTACCCGCTGTCGTCGTGTCGCCGTGGGTGGAACCGGGGTCGGTGTACAACGAGGAGTACCGTCACACTTCCCTGATCGCCACGCTGCGCAAGACCTGGGAACTTGGTGAGCCTTTCACGCAGCGGGACGCCTCGGCCCGCACCTTCGACCACCTCTTCTCGCTCGCCACGCCCCGCGACCCGCAAACCTGGGCGACCCCCAACGCGCGTCCGGTGCCCGCCTGGATGATGGACCCCGAGGTCGTCGGCCAGGGCCTGAGCAGCCTGGGCATGGGTGTCGGACCCGCACTCATCGCCAGGGCCCAGCAGATGGGGGTGCAGCTCCCGGCCGAACTCACCGACCCGGGAACCGAGCTTCCACCCCGGCTCATCGTCGGCGTCCTCCGGCAGATCGCCGGTCACTTCTTCCCACTCCTAGCAGGAGACGCCAAAGACCCCGGATGAGCCCAGGCCCGGCCTGACCGCCTACGCACCTCCGCTGATCAGCTCGCCCAGAGCCCTGCCGAAAGCACGCTACTGATTAGCGCCCGGACGATGCCCAGTTCAGGCGGCTGCCGCGACCGCATGGCGTTCGTGCCGCCCAGCCGGTTCCGGCAGCGGCCCTTCTGCCGAGCCGGAGTGCGGGCCGAGGTGACCATCCTGGGCTAGGTCGTCAACGCACATAGCGAGCAGAACGGCGCCATCTACCAGGAGGTCACGCTCGGTAGGACTGATATCGCCCCGGTCAGCCCGCTCGCGGAAGATCGCGCAGATGTGCTGGAGCGCCGCATCAACGGTAAGCACGGTGATCACAGTTCTCACCTCCAGCCCAGGCATACCGCCAGGCATGCCCGGCCGGTCATGGGCTTTGGTCCCAACTGTGGGCCTGCCCGGGGCCCAGGCTGTACCTGCATGCGGGTGCGCAGCAGTGTGCCGGGAGCGGATCACCAGCGTAGAAGGCCCGCACGCGAGCTGGACGCGGGCACCCAGTGCCGTCAGAAGCCCGGAAACTGCTTGTCATAGAGGGCTATGGCTTGGCTGGCGAGGCGCCGCTGGGCCGGGTGTGAGAAGACGCCCAGCCCGCGCTCTAGCTCCGCGCGCCGCACGCGGTCCGTCGTAGGCCCGGCCGGGACTAGCGGGGCGGACAAGAGGAACAGGAGTCCGGGAAGGAAAACCACGCCCCACGCGCCGCGCAGCATGCCCCCGACCACGGTGAGCACCCCTCCGGCCAGCAAGGGCCGCCACCGGGGACCTACGGCGCGTGCCAGTCGCATCAGGCCGATGACCATGAGCAATGCGCCAGTACGGATTCCCCTGTGGATCCGCCTCGTGAGTGCGAGCCGCGCGAGCTTCGGGGCGCCGTACCTGCCGGCTGAGCCGACGGGCGGGCTCCACACCACCAGGTTCCGGCGATGCGCCCGCAGTCTCATCATCGTTCCTCCTCGGTTTCTGGCCATCTCTTCGCCGGGTCACCATTGATCCTCGCCGTAAGGCCTCGTCGGCGCGTCGGAGGAAGTCCCTATTTTACCTGCTGAGATAGGTCTTAGCCGGGCCTGAAACCAGCTTATCCGGCAGCCTGGCGCAGCCTCCCGCGGCTTGACTCCGCGCTGCGCGCCCCGCTGTTTTGGGCACGCACAGGGCATGATCTTCGCGACAGAACTTGAAACTGGGGCAGCCGACATCAGAAACGCCACCCTGGCCCAGGTACCAGCCGGGAGGTGAGTCCCATGGATCGCGTACAAGCGCTCATCCGTCCCTACCGTCCCAGCGACCTCGATGCCTTGTACCGGATCTGCCTGCTGACCGGCGACGACGGCCAGGACGCAACCTCGCTCTACAACGACCCCAGATTGCTCGGCCATTTTTTCGCAGCTCCTTACGGGTTGTTCGAGCCAGCTCTGGCTTTCGTGGCACAAGACACCGCAGGCGTGGGCGGCTACATCTTGGGCGCGCTCGATACCCAGGCCTTCGAGGAACGACTGGAACGCACTTGGTGGCCCCACCTGCGCGCCCGCTATCCCGATCCCCCGGCTAGCGTCCCTGGAGAGCAGCTGACGCCCGACCAGCAGGTGGCGCACATAATCCACCACCCCTGGCGCATCGCGGACGGGCTGGCAGCGCGGTATCCGTCGCATCTGCATATCAACCTGCTGCCGCGCCTGCAGGCTAGCGGACTTGGGAGCCAGATGACCAAGACACTGATCGCGGCCCTCCGCGGCCAGGGATCTCCAGGGGTGCACCTGCACGTTCCCCGGGGCAACCAGCACGCAGCCGGGTTCTACCGACACATCGGCTTCACCGAACTCCCGGCTACCCCCGACGAGCTCCCGGCGCCCCACGTGCTTCTTTTCGGCATGGACCTACAGGCCAGGTCGTAGCGCTGCCCGGCTGCAGCCATACCGCATTGTCACGAGCGAGTCGCGAACTCGCTTTGCTGAAAGGCGTTCCGAGTCGAACCGCGTCGGGCCCACCGCGGTCGGGGCTCCGTCCTGCTGTGGACCGCACCTGGTCTGGATGACGCGCGTGTTACCTGCTGTAGATGGGGCGGATGTACCGTCGAGGAACGGTGAAGATAATGGTCCGACGCGGCGCCGGGCGCTCGGCGGGGTCGGCGGTCCCGCTTGTTGCGGTGGGGTGCGGGCTTGTCCTGGCCCTCGGGGGCTGCAGCGGATCCCCGGGGACAGCCGCGGCTGCGGCCGCGCGGCCGTCCCCAGGCTCGGCCTACACGTTGATGCAGATGAACCTGTGCCTGTCCGGCCTGGGCGGCTGCTACGCGAAGGTGGAATACCCCGCGGTGGTGCGGGAGGCAATTACCCGGGTCCATGAAGCGCGCCCGGACGCGGTCACGTTCAACGAGGTGTGCAGCGGTGACGTCGCGCTGATAGCCCAGCGGACCGGCTACCACCTGCGCTTCTCAAAGGTGATCTACAACGGCAAGCCCCTGCCCTGCAGACGACCGGGCGGCCGTGGACTCTTCGGTGACGCCGTGCTGTCGAAAGCATCCATCCTGAGCGCCGCCAGCCAGCCTTTCGAAGCGCAAGCCGGCCCCGAACGGCGCATGTGGCTGTGCGCCAGCACCCGGATCGGCGTTGACGTGTGCACTGCTCACCTTGCCTCGCACGAGCCCGTTGAGGCGGCCGCGAACCGGCTGCAGTGCGCCGAGCTCGGAGCGATCCTTGCACGCCGCGCGGCCGCCCGCGCCGTCATCTTCGGAGGCGACGTGAACCGTCGCCCCTCCTGCGCCCCGCACGGCTTCTGGACCCGCACCGACGGTTCCGCGCACCAGAATCCCGGCAGTCAGCAGGTCTACGGAACAGGCGCCTTTCGCTCGCCCTCGGCGCGGGTGGTGCCCGCCATACACACCGACCACGACGTCCTGCTGGTCCGTGCGTATCTCAGCGCACACTGATGATTTGATCATCTGGCCGTCCGCAAGGGCCAGGTGTCCAAGATTTGCTTCGGATATGAGATACATGTTTCCGAGGTAAACATCTTGACCCGGAAGCAAGGAGGCCGTACGTTACCCGCAAGGGGCAGGCAGCCCGCACGTGGGAGGGGAACCAGATGAGCGCCACACTTGCCATCCGCCACCACGTCCGCGACTACGCCGCCTGGCGCAAGGTCTATGACGAGGTAGAGCCGCTGCGGGCCCAGTACGGCTGCATCGCGCAGCGGGTGATGCGGCTGCCCGATGACGGCAACGAACTGTTCGTCACCCATGACTTCTCCAGCGCCGAGCAGGCGGGCAGCTTCGCCCACGACCCGGCCCTGCGGGAGGCGATGGACCGGGCCGGAGTGGAGGGCGCCCCGCGGATCGAGATCTTCACGGATGTCTGAACCCAGCCGCGTACCAAGGCCGGGGAGGAGCCGCAGCCGCCCCTCCCCGGCCTCGCTCGGCGTGGTCAAAGTAGACGCCGACTTCGCCGATGAGTACCCCGGCGCCGACGCCAGCTGCACCGAGGCCTACGCGTCGCTGGTCCGCACCGGCCAGGCCCTGCTGGGCGAGATCGAGCGGAGCATCTGGCGGACCGCCGGCATCCCGCACCCCGCGGCGACGGCGCTGGCAGTCATCGACGGCGCCGGTGAGCCGCTGACCCCCTCACAGGTCAGCGACCGCGTCCTCGTCGCCTCCGCCACCATGACCGCCACGCTCGATCTCCTCGAGCACCGCGGCTGGATCCGCCGCATCCCCAACCCCGCTGACCGGCGCAGCACCCTGATCGAGATCACCCCCGACGGCCGCGCCACCGCCGACCAGCTACTGCCCGGCATCCGCGCCGTCGAAAAGAGCATCCTGTCCACACTCGCCCCCCGCGAACGCGCACAGCTGCTGGACATGCTCACCAAGATCCTCGCCCGCACAGCCGAGGTCGCCGCCGGGCAACCCGAACCCCAGAGCGGACGGCGCAACCGCCCCGCCCGCCTCGGCGGCCTCCCCCAGCGCACCTAGCTGGCACCAGCACCTCGGCCAAGTCCCTGAGGACTACTACCTGCCAGTCAGTATTCACATGCCGCCAACACGGGTGGAGGGCGACTTCGCTGCGCAGCAGCAGGGGGCGCTGGGGTCATGCACTCCGATCTGCCAGGTCTCAGCGATCGCAGTAGCGGATGCCCGCTCTTGATGGCTGCTGGCGGCTTGTGAGTCCTCAAGGTCTTGACCGTTCCTGTCCGCTCCTGTGGCAGGCGACATCGGACGGCGGCGTGTCCCGGGTACCTGTCGGCATGCGCCACCATTGACGGTATGACCAACGTGACCAACCGGCCCGGTGACGACCCATGGGCGCAACGCGAGGCCAGCTTCCGGCTGTACGTGGAGCCGCCAGCGGTGGCGTTCTTCATCCCTGGCATCGACGACCCGGCCGAAGCTGAGGCCCAGTGG
>Ga0335085_10011777_pt1 | contig 12941 bp, 13 predicted proteins | sample Lox_Sample_45_FD_206712 | JGI IMG/M metagenome (GOLD analysis project Ga0335085, IMG submission 206712) | Soil microbial communities from Loxahatchee National Wildlife Refuge, Florida, United States - Lox_Sample_4.5 | ecosystem: Environmental > Terrestrial > Soil > Wetlands | place: USA...
GACTGGTCGGGAGTGGGATTAGGCGGGCCGCTGGGCGTTCCGTTGCCGGCAGGCGTGGAGTTCGGAACCGGCTGGCCTAGAGGATTCTGCCCCTGTTGTCCCATTTGATTGGGATTGAACCCGCCAAATCCGCGATTGGTTATGTCCTGCTGCCAAGGGCGAGTAATCAATCCGCCGCGATCGCTCGAAGGATCGTAGATGAACAGCCAATCCTTGTAGTGATTCTTGTTGTTGAACTCGCGTATGGTCTTTTCCTTACTCAGGCTAGCAACTCCCAGGATCGGACCACCGCCGAATACCTGCGGATTGGAGCTTGAAATGCCCGACGAACTGCTCGCGGAACTGCTGGATCCTGAGGAACTGGAAGAACCAGAATCAGAGCCGGAAGCATTCTCGGAATCGGAATTCGCAGACTTTTGTTTGTCGCCAGTGGGCGCGATAGCTGCGGCGTTCCCGGACGCATTGGCGTTCAGGCTGCCGGCCCCCGAGACACCGCCGCCAATCGGTACCGGGTTGGCTCCGGGCAGGTTTCCTTGCCCCGGCAAGCCCTGGCCAAGCACCGGCCCGTTGTTGAGGGTGACGTCGGTCATTCGCAGGATTTTGAAGTCCTTCCCGGTGAGTGGGTCCTTGTAGCGTTTGCGGAGGAAACGAATGTTGTTGGTGTTCTCGAGTTCTTCAACCCGTGTCGGGTAGCGGCCGAACTTCCTGTAATACCGCTGAACGGCGCGCGCGTAAGCGCAGCCGCGATGGATCATCTCCTGTTCACGATCGCGCCGGATCTGAAATGAGATCTCTGGCAACACGAGAAGCAGCGCGAGGGCAAACAGGGCGACCGCCAGCATGAGTGTGATGAGGATATAGCCGCGGGAGGAATTTTGTAATTTTTTAATTTGGTAATCTCGAAATTTAACTGCGCGCGACATGGGTTTTGAAATTACAAATTACACAATTACCAAATCGCTCTCATCCCTGAGTGAGCGGAATGCTCTGCTTGTTGTTGTAGAGCACGTCTTCGATTTCCACGGAGGTGGGAGTCACGCGCAAGATCCGGTAGCGGCGATCCACGATCTCACCTTCGCCGGCAACGAAGACGTCGTTATCTTTGGACAAGAACACTTTTTTCGGTTCGCCCGGCTTGCTGGCAAAACCGAAGAACTTGAGGTTGATCGGTGGAGGAGGAGGCGGAGGCGGAGGAGCTGTGATTTGAGTCTGCTGCGTGACACCGGGACGCAGCGGCCTTTCTATTGTCGGCACCGAGCCCGGCACGAAAATATTTCTTCCATTCCCCGCGTACTTGATCTCTTCACTTCGGTGCAGCATATCGAAATCGAGTGTCGGATCAAGCCGGGGCTCAGCCAGCGCGTTACCTTTTCCGAAAGGTGTCCGCCGCTGGTTGGTCGCGTCGGGGGTTGTCGCAGTCTGGTGCGCGGAAGCCGAAGTCTGCGGCTCCGGCCACAGCCATCGCACGATCAGGACGAGCGCGATCGCTCCCAGCACGGCGACAGCGATGACTTGTTTCCGATTTTCAGCCCCTAGTTTCACTTCAGGCGCCCCTCAGATAGCTGTGCAGCTTCACTTCCAGTTTCACCGGGCCGGCATTTTCTCCCGCCAGATTGATGCTGTCGACGATGTAAAACAGCCTCGACCGTTCGAGCGAGTTCACAAAGCGGACCAACTGCAGGTAATCGCCGGAAAGACTGGCTTCGATCGCCACCGGCACCGTTCCGGCAGTTCCCGGATCTCCTTCTTTGTACTTGGCCTGCAGAATCCGAACGCCGCTTTCCTGGGCAAGCTTGCCCAGTTGCGCGGCGACATCGGAGTCGTGGGCGGCAAAGCGGTCGCGATAGAACTGCGGAATCTGCTGTTTGGCCAAGTCAATCTTCTTGTCAATCGCGTGCAGCGGCTCAACCTCACGCGTCTTGGCCCTGAGTTCTGCGGACAACTGGGTCATCAGCTCGTGGCGCGACTCGACCGAACCGGCCAGCGGAGAAAACAGGACTCCACCCGCGACCAGGTCTGCCGCCACGAGCACCACGATCGCGATCTTCAGTTTGCGGCGGGATCCCTGCAGGTCGGGCATTATTTTCCGCTCCCTCCCATCTGGTCAGGCATATATACCGCGACAATCGTGGCTGAAATGCCGTTGGCATTATCGGTCGCCAGGGATTCCTCGGTCATCTGTGTTCCCTGAAAATGCGGAGAACTCTCCATGCGGTGGACCAACTCCAGCGCCGTATTGCGAGAATCGCCGGCGACTTTCATCTCCAGTTGCAACTGGTTCTGCTCGTTCAGAGCCGGGGCGAGGGAGACGACGTGGACCGTCGCCGGCATAACGCGTTCCAGGTCGGCGAATACCTGGGTCCAGGAAAACGCCTTGCGCCGAATCAAACCGTTCAGAAACTGGGATTGGTCACGCGTGCTGCGATTGGCGGGCAGTTCGAGAAAAGATCGAGCCTTATCGCGCTCAGCGTCGAGCTGATCGATCTGGGCCTGTAACTGCCGGATGGTATGCCGGTCTCTGCCCGCATTGATCCATCCGCGCACCGCAAGACTGATCAGCAACAGAGACAGGACACAGAGCGCGGCCACGCCGACGCCCCATCGGGTCCAGAACTCACGAGCGTCTTCATAGCGCCGGGTTGCGAGATTGATATCGAGACGCATGGCAGTTAAGAAACCAGGGCTCCCACAACGCCAGCCATTCGCCAACGTGGCACCGAACCGTTGCTCGCAGAGAGCTGCGAGGCGGCCACCAGTTCTTCGACTTGCGCTCCGGTCTGGGCTTTCAAGGCGGCGGCGGCTCCACCCGCTTCCGGCAATCCGGCAATATAAATGCGCGCGATATTCAGGCTGTAAGTATCCTGGAAGAAGACCACGGAGGGATAGACTTCCTCGGCCAACTGTTCGGCGCCAATCGTGACCCCGCGCACGTTTTCCAAGGTACGGAACAGTAACAGTTGTTCCTGGTCGAGAATGGCGATGCTGATGGTACGCGCATCGACCTTGACGACCAGGGTCGGCCGATCCGCGCCGGCCGCCCCGAGAGCGGCCAGCATCGATGGCATTACTACGCCCGGGCTGTAACCGGCATCGCGAAATACAGACTCATACTCTTCCAGGACCTTGTTCAAGACCACAGCGGCCACGAGGCGCACACCTGTGGGCGCGGTCTGAGCATGATAGGAAATGCGCGCCTCGTCCACACTGAATGGCAGAGATTTCTTCAGCCGGAAGCGAACGACGGCTTCCGCTTCGTCCGGCTTATCGGGAAGCGTCTCAAAATCCAGCAAGACCACCCGCACCGCAGTATCGGGCAGGACGGCAACGACGTCGCGTCCCCGTCCGCCAACGTTCTCCAAAGCGCTTTGAACGGCCTGGCGCACCGCCGATCCGTCCCGCAGATTCGATTCGGTCAAATCGGGAACCACCATCCCCGGAGCAAGTTCGTGCGCCGAACAGACCTCGACGGTACGGCCAGAGTCGGAGGCTCGTCCCGCCAGGACGCGATCGGCCGCGATCTCACAGGCCAGCGATGGCCGGGGCACATGTTTGGAGGCTTTTGTCATCGATATCTGCTTGATCACTCGTTCCGCGCTCGGTGGCAGTTGTCCGAGGTACTGGCTGTTACCGCATCGTCTCGATGAACGTGACCTTGTTGATCTCCTTGAGCGTGGTGACTCCGGTGCGCACTTTATCGAGCGCCGACTCGCGCAGGAACCGCATGCCTTCCTCGCGCGCGGCGCGACGGATTTCAGAAGTCGGCTTCTTGGCCAGAATCATCTCGCGAATGCGGTCGGTCAAATCCAGCAACTCATGAATCGCGGTGCGGCCTTTGAAGCCGGTGCCGGCGCACTCGATACATCCCTGCCCTTCGTAAAGCGGGACTTTCGACCACTGGTTCGGGTCCAGCCCGCTCGATTCGAGCACCTCGGACGGGTAGTGCACCGCCGTCCGGCAAGAGTCGCAGATCACGCGCACCAATCTTTGCGCCAGGATGCAGTTCAATGCCGAAACGAAGTTGTAGGGCTCGACCCCCATGTTCAGGAAACGGCCAAGGACGTCGACCACGTTGTTGGCGTGAACCGTCGTAAACACCAGGTGCCCGGTCAGCGCGGACTGGATCGCGATCTGGGCAGTTTCCGTGTCGCGGATCTCGCCCACCATGATCTTGTCGGGGTCGTGGCGCAGGATGGAACGCAGGCCGCGCGCGAACGTCAGGCCCTTCTTCTCGTTGACCGGAATCTGGGTGATGCCTCGGACCTGGTACTCGACCGGATCTTCGATAGTGATGATTTTGTCTTCGTCGGTCTTGATCTCGTTGACGGCGGCATAAAGCGTCGTCGTCTTGCCGCTGCCGGTGGGCCCGGTCACGAGCACCATGCCGTAGGGCTCATTGATGTAGCGGCGAAAGCGGCGCAGATCGACTTCATCGAAGCCCACCACATCGAGCGTAAGTTTGCGGAACTTCTCGCTCATCGACTCTTTGTCGAGCACGCGGAGAACCGCGTCTTCGCCGTGGATCGACGGCATGATCGACACGCGGAAATCGATGGCGCGCGCGTTGTACTTCACGCGGAAGCGGCCGTCCTGCGGAACGCGGCGCTCGGAAATGTCGAGTTCGCTCATTACCTTGATGCGCGAGATGATGGTCGAGTGGTGCTCTTTGCCAATCGGCGGCATGGCGTGGGTGAGGACGCCGTCAATGCGGAACTTGATGACGACCGAGTCGTCGCGCGTTTCGATGTGAATATCGCTGGCCCGCCGTTGCAGCGCGGTGAAGATCGTCGTATCGACGAGCCGGATGATCGGGCTCATGTCGCCTGTGCCCGTCGTCAGCTTGTCGATGGAAATGGTCTCGTCATTGCCGGCTTCGTCCTCGCGGATCACGTCGAGCGTGAATCCCTCGCTGGCCTCTTCCAGCACGCGTTTGGATTGCTCGGTCTTCTTGAGGATGTCGGAGATCTGCTTGAGGGTCGAGACCTTGGTGACGATGCGCTTGCCAAGCAGCAAGCTGATCTCGTCGATCATCATGAGCTGACTGGGATCGGCAATGGCAATTGCCAGCCTCCCGTCCGCGGTTTCTTCCAGCGGAACGAAGTTGTAGCGGAACATCAGGTCGACGGGGATCTTCTCGAAAAGATCGTGGTGCAGCTGGAAGTCGTTCAGGTCGATAAATTCGCAGCGGTAACGACGGGCGATATCGCGCGCGCGGTCCAGTTCATCGCCTGTGGTTTCGGGCGCCATCTTGCCGCCGTTTCCGCCATTCACCAGTGCTGTTTTTTTCTCCGCCATACCCATTCCAGTCTACAGCCTTCTCCGAGACCCCGGCACTTCAGTGCATGCCGGCTCCAAGAGTAAAAATCGGCATGTACAGCGAGATGAGAATCCCGCCCACAAAAACGGCCATCACAACCAGGATGAGAGGTTCAATCAGCGCCATGGCTGCACCCAGCGCGGTTTGCACATCTTCTTCGTAGAACTCCGCCACCGAGCTCAACATCGCCGGCAATGCCCCGGTGGACTCGCCCACTTCCAGCATCTCGACGGCAAGATCAGGGAAAATTTTCTGCGCTTCCAGACTCTTGGCCAGGCTCTGGCCTTCCCGTACCCGTCCCGCCGCCTGCAACACGCTGCTGAGGATCTGACGGCTGCTCATGGATGCTCCCGCGGTTTCCATCGCTGGCACCAGCGGCAACCCGCCTTGCAGCAGGGTGGACAGAATCCGGGAAAAGTTCGCGACCTGGTATTTCAGTTGGATCTCACCCACCAGCGGCAACGAGAGAAGAAACTTGTCAATGCGCTCGGCGCCGCGGTCACTCTGTTTCCAGCGCCACAACAGCACCGCGGAAATGGCCAGGGCCAACGCGAACACCCAGGCGTATTTTTGAGCGTCCAGGCCGATTTTGAGCATGACCACTGTCGGAAGGGGAAGCTGCGCTCCGAGGTTGTCGAACAGTTCGGCAAACTTCGGCACCACGTAGGTGATCAGGAAAATCAGCATCACGGTTACTACTGACACCAGAAGCGCCGGATATATCAGCGAAACGGCCAATTTTCTTCGAAAAGTCTGGACCAGGCGCTGATAGGCAATGTAGCGGCTCAGGACCTCTTCCATATTGCCGCTCTTCTCGCCCGCCATCAGGGTTGTCGTGTACATCTTGGGGAACACGTACTGCGCGGCGAAGGCATCAGAGAGTAATTCGCCGCCCTTCACGCGATCACGGACGTTTTCCAGCAAGGTCAGGAAAGTTTTGTCGCGCTGCCGCTTGATGAGCAGATCGAGTGCGGTCAGAATCGGCAGTCCAGCTTTGATCAGGGTGAGAAACTGCTGGTTGAAGATCAGGAATGTGCCCGCTTTTACTTTGCCTCGCTGCCCCAGATGCGTGCCGCCGACCGACAACAGGCTGCTGGGCTTTACCCAGTACACCAGGTATCCCTGCTGCAGGAGCCGCTCGCGCACCTCCGACTCCGAGTAGCCATGCTCCAACTGCTGCCGGAGATGGCCCTGCTCGTCCGCAACTCTGGTCAGGAACTCAGCCATGCGATGTGCCTGCGGGGGCTTAATGCAAGTGTAACATTCTACTCAGCAAGCAGTTACCAGCGAACTCCAGCACTCAAGTAACCGCTGCCCTACTGCGCGATGTCTCCCTCTACGATCTCAATACCTGGGGGAGGCACGAAATTGAACCGGCTGTCCGCCACCGGTACATCCTCCCGCAAATCGGAAAAACGAAATTCTGTGGTCGCTCCATCCACGCCCATGAGAGTGATACGGACGATCTGGAACCTCGGCGTGATCTCAAGCTTCACTTCGCTGATCGTCTCCGCCAAGGCCTTCGGCACGCCACGAAGCACGACGTTGCCAGCTTCGAGAGGAAGATCACCGTTGGTTTTCGAGAGTCCTTGCAACTCATTGGCCAGCTTTGTCTTACCGAGAAGAAAAGCCAGCGGGGAACGCAGATCGTCCAGCTTTTTCAGATCGCTCTTTCGGAGCTGCCTTTCCTCCGGCAAATAGAACCACACCGCCTTGCCGTCGCTGAGAAACAGCTTCTCCTTGGGAGAACGATATTCCCACCGCATCTTGCGGGGCTTTTTCAGCCACAGGGTGCCAGATTCTTCACGCACCATACCGTTGCCCTGGTAAATCTCGGTGAAATCTGCCTGAAGAGTGCGGAGGTGGTTGTAGTGGTCGTCCACGGACCGCGCCAGTTGTTGGACATCCTGCGCTCGCGCCGTTTCGGGCGGGTAGCTCGCGAGCAGGAGGCCGCAAGAGAATGCCAGGTAAATCCAACCGGCGATTCTATGGCGCAAGCGACCGGAACTGGTTAAGCCAAGATGAATCTTGGAACGCATGCAGTCTTTCACCATTTTAGATGCTAACGGCCATCCGCTCATTAAGAGAGGCCGAAGGCCGATGAGCAAAGACCGCGAAGTGTTCGCCTCGCTGCACCAGTTCCAGGAACGCGCAATCCCGCAGGTGTTGTTCCAAGACCGGGTTGTAGTAGAGGAGAAGTGCCGGCCGTGGAACTTGTCGCAACGATTCTTCGAGATTTCTCAGCACGGATGCTAGTCCACTGGCACTGAGAGGATTAAACAGATACAGAACCAGGGGGTCCTCTGGAAAAGTGAACTGGCAAGCATCTGCGCAAACGGAGCGCACATCCGCGCAACGTCTCGCGCCGCTGTAGTCGTGAATATTCTGTTCCGCGATGCGGTGCAATTCGGGAAGAATCTCAACCCCTACAATTCTTCGGAAGGAATACTCGGACGCCATCAGGAGCGTTCGCCCCTTGCCCGAACCGAGGTCGATGAAGGTGAACCCGGCGAAATCGATGGGCAGACTCGCCATCATTTGCCGAAAGGCCGCGGGTTCGGTTGGCTGGTAGCCAGAGAGGAACACTCCCAACAACCGCTCGCGCCAGCCGACGGTCCCGCTGGTGGTGTTCACGTGATGCTCCCAGTCGAACTCCATATCGCCAAAACGGCGGCGCCGCTGTTCGGGCATGGAGTCGCGCAGGAATTCCCACAACTCCCGGAAGAGCAGGCGGACTACGCCAAAGGGGCCGAGCTTCCGAGCCTGCTCGCGCCACCATCGAACAAAATCCTTCGTCAGTTGTGGGATAAATCCGGCCGCCGGCACGCCTGCATGCTAACAAATGCGGTTGCTGCAATTTCACCTTTGCCCAACGGATTGGACTTTTTTTGAGCTGAATCTGCCCTACCGGAACTTCGGTCGCGGCGGAATGTATCCGGGCGGAGTACCCTTCGCGATAAATGGGAAATTATCGGGGTGGAGTACCTCAATGCGGCCGTCGAAAGTCATCTGGTAGGGGTTGCCGTCGGGATCGACTGGCAATGCAAGCAGCAGGCCCGCTCCGATCAGGTCGTACATACCCGAAGGCGCTCGCCCCGTCCGGGCGCGATAGAGGGCGGCCAAGTGTTCTAGTTCGGTCACGTCCTCGTCCACACGCAAAGCCAGGAGGTGGGCTATGGCGTTCTTCTTGATCAGTTCGTCCTGCGTGGAAGCGTAGGCCGTCTGCCAGAGCGTGCGCGCGGTCTGGATCTCGCCGGCGTGCTGCGCCATCTGCGCCGCCAGCACGCGCAAGAAGGGATGGAAGTTCGGGACCTTGGTGCCGCGTTCGAACGACTCCGACGCCTTGATGTAATCGGGCGGCTTCAGGTGGTAATAGATGAACCCAAGTTCGTAATACAACTTCCAGTTGTCGCGATTGTTCTGGATGCCTTTCTCCACCAGCGCGACGGCGCGATCCGGAACGCCAGCACCCTCGGGCGGCTTGGGCGGCAGAAAGTTCGCTCCGAACTGATACGCCACCACGAGTTTCGGATCGAGCTCCGTTGTGATCTCCAACAACGGGGCAAGTAACTCGTAGCCTCCGGTGCCGACGACATGGCGGTTGCCAAAGTACTGGATTGCCCGCGTCCAGTAGATATCCGCCATCAAACCCGTATACCCCAGACTCATCCTCTTGACCCACTTTGGCGAATTGATATACAGGACTTCTTCCAGCGTGGCCGCCGGGCGCGCCTGATCCACTCGCCGCAAAAGGACGATCGAACCGAGGAGTGAAAGAACCAGCACTGTACTGGCAACAACCGTGACTTTACGCGATCCGCTCATTTCAGATTCCGGCGTTCGAAGATCAGGACCGCGCCACAGATCGCCATCGCGGAGTAGAGCAATGCGTAGGCCGTGTTGTACATAATCAACGCTGCCGGAATGGCTTGCTCGTGCGCTACCTGGCCGATCACGTTGAGGGCGGAAAAGTTCGGCACCAGATACGCAGCCCCGGTCGCCAGCCAGCGCGCGGGGCCGTGCGACATCGCAGCAAATCCACGAAGATCTTCGGCGAAGCTCCCGATCACGAACAGGGAAAATGTGAAAACCGCTGACAACAGCGGAGACGAAAATGACGAGAACAGCAAGGCCAGCGAACACAGGATCAGAAACTGCAGCACGATAAAGTACAAGGCAATCAGGATCCAACCATCGGAAGATTGGAACTTGTGCGATACGTAGAACAGAGCCGCGAACACTCCGATGGCCATGCAGAATGTGTTTACGATGAGCGTGCCGGCCAGGCCAAAGACTTTGCCTACGATGAATTCCCAACGCCGCACCGGGCGCGAGAGCATGGTATACAGGGTGCGCTTCTCGATTTCCTTTGACACCAGGCCAATGCCGATGAAGATGGCAATGACGACTCCGAACAGGGAGACGGCGGTCAGGCCGAGGTTCACCACGACGAGCCGCTCGATGTCGATCGAGATCTGTCCCACTAGGATGGCAGCCGCTGACAACAGGATGGCAAAGGCGACCAGGTTGTAGAGGACGCGATCACGCACTGCTTCGCGGAAAGTGTTGGCGGCGATGCTTGCCACTCGGTTCATTGCACGACCTCCGCCGCCTTGGCTTCAGAATTCACTTTCTGGAGGTAGTACTCCTCCAGCGAGGGGCGCACCGGGGTCAGCGAAATTAGTCGTAGCCGGTTTTGCCGTATGAGCTCCAATGCAGGATCTTGCTGCGACTCGGGCAGAATGCCGCGCGTCGTGTCGCCGGTCGTGTGGCACTCGGCACCCAGCGCGCTCAGGCCTGAAGGAATTACTGAACCATTCCAAATCATCTCGACCCTACCTGCAACCGAGGACGTCAGGTCGGCGACATGTCCTACCCCGCGCAGTTCACCCCTGTGAATGACGGCGACGCGATCACATAACGCTTCAGCATCGGAGAGAATGTGAGTCGAAAAGAATACTGTTTTTCCTTGGTGCTTAAGTTCTTCCATCAAGTCCCGGACCTCGCGGCGGCCCATGGGATCGAGCCCCGACATCGGCTCATCCAGGAATACAACTTTGGGATCGTGCAGGATCGCCTGTGCCAGGCCCACCCGCTGCAGCATCCCCTTGGAGAACTTGCGCAACTGCACGCCGGCGGCGTCTTTCAAGCCGACGCGCTCGAGCATGGCATCGATCTTCCGACCGCGCTCCTTTGGGTCCACGCCCGAAAGCTGGGCATAGTATTCGAGCAACTCCTTCGCCGTCAGGTAGTCGTAAAAATAGGGCTGCTCCGGTAGAAACCCGATTTGCGCCTTGATTTCCGCATCGCGGATGTCTTTGCCCAAGATCTGGGCCGAGCCGCCGGTGGGAAAGACAAGCCCCATCAGCAGCTTCAGCGTGGTCGTCTTGCCCGCGCCGTTTGGCCCGAGGAAGCCAAAAACTTCCCCTTCGTCGACGGTCAGGTTCAAGGGTTTCAGCGCGACACGGGGCCGCTTCCGCCAGAAGCCGACAGCGTAGGTTTTTGCCAGGTCAATTGTTTCGATCGCGGTCATGGCCATTCAAGAAATTCGTCTGGGATGTAGGAAAATTATAAGCAGATTCGCGACGGATAGGCACTGTCGTCGACAGCAACTCACCTATCGAAAGTAATGACGTGAGAATATAGGGGGGGTTGGTGTTGCAGTGCCCAAACCTAAGAAGAAAAGAGCCCGGAAGTTCTTCCGGGCTCTTTCTCGGCTTGTACCCTCCCCCAGGTACGTGCCAAAACTTTTTCAAACCGTGGCGAGGTCACTCCTCGCGGCGACTCTTCTATTGCGCGATGGGGTAAGCCTGACAGTCCGCATTCGTTGCTGGCATCGCTGCACCTGTTGATAACTGGCTACGCAACACGCCATCCGTGTTGGCGCAAAAATCGCGTGTACCTGTGCTGCTCGGAACAACGGGACGTGTTCCGGTTACAAAAGCGCCGTTGATCGGACCTCCGCCATTAAGTCCTATTGCGACGAATTCGTAACCGGTGTGTCCGCCGCTCCCCGGTATGGCGTTGGCCAGACTGTCGTCGAGCAAGCAGGCGTGATTCACCGCCTGAATGCACGGCTCGGTCCGCCCGAGATCCTGGAGTTGCGCTGCGTATCCGGTAGCCGGAAAAGCATTGTAGTAGGCGATTTCTGCCGAAGTGATGGCCCGAATCGCTGTCGCGGCCGATGACTCATTTGCCGCCATCCTTGCCCGCAGCAGGTTGGGGATGGCAATCGCAGCAATGATCAGAATGATCGCCACCACGATCAGCAACTCGATGAGCGAAAACCCCTTTTGTTTCCAGCCAGTATCCTGCACGGCATAGCTCCCGCCTAAGAACTGCACAGGTCAATTCTCTAACTGCACTCAGGGGGCCGTTTCACGGGTTCCTCAAGATTCCCGCAAGTATTTCGTACAGAATAGCTTAGCGGGGGGATGTCCATTCTTCCAGGGCCTGGCGGGCGCAGTTTTGACGGAAAGTGTCAGTTCTGGAGCGCGGTCCGGAGCCTCGTCTTCGCCCAGAAAACAAGAGGAGCATCGGATTGCACGCCGATGCTCCTGTGTCTGAGTACCCTCCCCGGGTACTTCGCTAAACGTTTCTTACTGACCCAGTACGGTTACGGTTCCGTCGCAGGCGCCAGCCCACGCAGCGGGCTGGAATCGGACCACTGCATCCTCAAAGGAGCAGAAGGACCGCACACCTGACTGGTTCTGCTGGGTAGCAGTCGTGGTGATTGTATAGGCCACCGCAGGTGGGCCAGCAGCGCCCTGAGTGTACGTATAGGTGTAGCCCTGCTTGACGCCGTTCGCCAACACGCCATCAATCGTACAAGCTGCGGCGGCGGTCGGCGGAGTCGGACAGGCCGCGGCCACGCCGCCCGGGCCAAGAGCTACCAGGGTGGGGGAATAGCCGACCGTGGGATAAGTGGAGTTGTATGCCACTTCGCCCGTGTTGATGGTGCGAATGCCGCTGGCCGCGGCGGACTCGTTGGCCGCAATGCGCGCACGCAGCAGGTTCGGAATAGCAATCGCAGCGATGATCAGAATGATCGCCACCACGATCAGCAACTCAATTAACGAAAAACCCTTCTGTTTCCGCATCGTGATAAATCTCCTTCTTCTTCTCATGGTCATGACGACCATCTCAGAATTCATAATGCACTTGAAGTTCCACTAGAGAGGTGACGAAAGTTCCCAGGCAGTTCGGCGCAAACCGTCCATTTGCAGTGCGCGACCAATTTCGTCCCATTACCCAATCTCGCCTGGTTTCCGAAGTACGACATTTCTCGGACGTCGCCACTGACATTTTTTGGCGGTCTTTCCGGCCAGCTAGATCGGTCTTGAAAGCAGCGAAATTCGACGTGTTTCGGCTCCAAAAAAATAAGGAGCACCGGATTGCTCCGATGCTCCTGTGTCTGAGTACCCTCCCCGGGTACTTCGCTGAACGTTTCTTACTGACCCAGTACGGTTACGGTTCCGTCGCAGGCGCCAGCCCACGCAGCGGGCCGGAAACGGACCACTGCATCCTCAAAGGAGCAGAAGGACCGCACGCCGGACTGGTTCTGCTGGGTAGCAGTCGTGGTGATTGTATAGGCCACCGCAGGTGGGCCAGCAGCGCCCTGAGTGTA
>Ga0335085_10011779_pt1 | contig 12939 bp, 14 predicted proteins | sample Lox_Sample_45_FD_206712 | JGI IMG/M metagenome (GOLD analysis project Ga0335085, IMG submission 206712) | Soil microbial communities from Loxahatchee National Wildlife Refuge, Florida, United States - Lox_Sample_4.5 | ecosystem: Environmental > Terrestrial > Soil > Wetlands | place: USA...
AACGATCCGGTGCCGCTGATTCCGCTGCTCACCCAGCGCACCAAGCACATCGGAATCGCGTGCACGCTGTCCACGAGCTTCTACCACCCGTACATGGCGGCGCGCACGATGACGACGCTCGATCACCTCACCGAGGGCCGGGTCGGCCTGAACGTGGTGACCGGCAGCAGCCGCCGGGCCGCGCAGCAGTACGGCTACGACGACCTCGAGCCGCATGACCAGCGTTACGAGAGGGCGCATGAGTGGATGGAGGCGGTCGGCGCGCTCTGGGAGTCGTGGGACGAGGATGCCGTCCTCGTCGACACGGAAACCCCGCGGTACGCCGACCACACGAAGGTTCATCCAGTCGACTTCGCCGGGAAGTACTTCAGGACGCGCGGTCCGCTCAACACCATCCCCGGTCCGCAGCGGCGCCCGGTCATCGTCCAGGCGGGCGCGTCCGCGGCGGGGCGTGACCTCGCCGCCAAGTACGCCGAGTCGATGCTCGCGCACGGGCACAGCATCGAGGCGATGAAGGCGTTCCGTGCGGACATGCACCGCCGGCTGAAGGAGTACGGGCGAGATCCCGGCGAGCTGAAGATCCTGTTTCTCGTCGAGCCCACCCTGGGCGAGACGGACGAGGTGGCCCAGGCGCGCGCCGAGGCCCACCAGCGGTGGGCGCGGACAGACGAGGCGATCGAGCGCCGGCTGTGGGGACTGAGCTATACCTCCGGCGGCACTCACGACTTCTCCAGGTACGACCTGGACGGCCCGGTGCCCGACGTCTGGGGCAACGGCGAGACGAGCACGCTGCGCAACTTCGTCGAGCGCGGGCAGGGCATGACGCTGCGCGAGGCGCTCGCCACTATCGACACCCATTCCGGGCTGGCGTTCACCGGATCGCCCGACACCGTCGCGGCCCAGATGGGGGAGGCCATGCAGGAGGTCGGCGGCGACGGGTACCTGCTGTCCCCGGTGGTCACCAGGAGGAACATCGCCGAGATCGCGGACGGACTCGCGCCTGCGCTGCGCAAGCGCGGCCTGATCAGGGACGGCTACAACCACTCGACCTTCCGCGAGAACCTGCTGGAATTCTGACGACGCCCCGGAGGAGCTGCGCTCCTCCGGGGCGTCCGCCTTAGGCGGCCATGGGGGTCAGGTCGCGGAAGTGGCTGCGGTGGAAGACCATCGGGGCGACGTCCGGATACATCGCGAGAGCCTCGATGGCGAGGAGCACTATGTCGTGGTCGCCGGCTTCGACGACGCTGTCAAGGGCGATGGCTTCCTGTTCACCCAGAACAACCTCACGCGCCGCTCCTTCGCCGCCATCACCGACGGCCTGGTGCCCGCGCTGCAGCGGCGTGGCCTGGTGCGGCGCGAGTACAGCCACCCGACGTTCCGCGAGAACCTGTTCGAATTCTGAGACGAATGCTGGCAGGCAGGCCGGGCTCAGCCGAGCGCGATGAGGTCGGCCACCGAGGGAAACCGCCACCGGAGGTACCCGAGCGGTATGCCGGTGCGCTCGGACACCAGCGGGTGCGAGACCCGGTGCGGCTCGGTGTCCCTGACCACCTGCGCGATCGCGGCCAGCCGCTGCGCGTTGCGGACATCGGCCCTGGCGGCCCGGTCGGCGCCGCGCGCACGGCCGACCCGGTGCCGCCGCCCCGCGGCCGTGACAGGCGCGGGAGTGAGCAGGTGCTCGAGGCGGTTGCTCATCGCCCAGGCTCTGGTCGCCTCCACGTCCAGGCGCAACTGCCGCACCAGCGTCGGGGTGTCGGTGAACCGGTGCTGCGGGCGCAGGCGCACCCGCAACTCGACCCGGACCTGCCGGCCGTAAAGATCGCCCTGGAAGTCCAGGAGGTGCGCTTCGAGCAGCCGGATCCCGTCACGGCCGTAATAGGTCGGCCGGCGGCCAACCGACACGGCGGCGACATAGGTGGGACCGCTGCGAGCCGGGTCGACCTGGAAGGTCGCGGCGTACACGCCGTCGAGGCGCACGGTTGAGACGTCGTGCAGGTTGGCGGTCGGAAAGCCGAGCTGCCTGCCGCGCTCATCCCCGTGCTCGACGAACCCTTCGATGACCACCGCGCTGCCCTCCTGCGTGCCCGATTCGGGTGACTGACCTGGAGCCCATGGTGAGCAGCCGCGGTTGCCGTCCCGTCACGGAGCATTTGCGGCCCGATTGCGCCGCGCGGCTGAGCAGGAGGTTCGGAATTAGCGCCGGACGTCCGTTAGTCGAGTTCGCGGTAGCGGCGCGTGTCGCGCCGGTCCCTGTGCAGCTCCCTGCGGTCCTGGCGATAGTCCCGCCTGGCGTCGAGGCGATCCCGCCGCGTGTCGCGGCGCAGCTGCCGCGCCTCACGCGCGGCCTCGGTGGTCGGCTTGCGCTTGACGTCCACGCCGCCCATGAAGGCGACGCCGTTGATGTGGATGACGGGGCCGTCGGGACTGCCGCCGCCGGCGTCCGAGTGCTCAAAGGCGCCGAGAATGCCGATGCCGGTGACCCGGACCGTGGCGTCCTCGGGGACGACGATCTCGCAGCCGCCCATGATCGCCACCACGTGGATGTTCACCTCGCGCTCGGCGAACCTGGCGTCGCGCATGTCGATCTCGCCGCCGCCCATGAACATGAACGCCGTGAAGTCCTTCGGCACGGTCCACTCGCCCTTGCGGGAGAAACCGCCGAGAATGGCCACCGCGCCCGCTGAGCTTCCCTCGCCGCCGAAGCGGGCCGGGTCCACCCTGGCGGCCGGCGCGGGAACTGGTACCTGGGCGTCGGCGTGCGCGGGCAGATCGTGCGTGATCGGCTCGAGCTCGGCGTAGGTCTTGGCCGCGAATACCGCGTCGAGGCGCTCGTCGAGCTCGTCCATGGTCAGCCGTCCGTCGCCGGCGGCCTCGCGCAGCACGTTGGCGACGCGCTCCCGGTCGGCGTCGGAGGCGCGGAGGTTGCGCGGATCTGGAACGGCGGGCGGGCTACTCATATCAGTCAAGCCTAGGCGTACATCAGTGCGCGGGTACAGTGGCCCGCCTGTGCGTTACGGGAACTTAGTGCGCAAAACGGTTGGCGGAACGGAGTCGGCCCAACCCGTTCGGGATGATGACTGTGCTCGGCAGGGGGAAAGTGCTTGACGGCGGTGCGGAACTCGCCAATCAGCATCGCAATGCTCACTCGGCGGGGCGGACGGGCAGCTGCGCCTCTGCCGCGGCCAGCACCTTCGTGATCTCCCGGCCGAAGCGCACGTCGCACGCGTGCGCCGGGCGGTCGGCGGCCGCCTCCGCGATCAGCTCGGCGGCGGCGACGCGCAGCGCGGCGACCGGGTCGACGAGTTCGACGGGCATGACAGAACGGCCGGCCTCGCCCCAGACGAAGACCGTGACGCCGGCCGCGGCCTCCGGTGCGGACTGCGTGGTGGTCACCGTGGAGGTCACGCCGGTCTGATGGCGCAGCACCAGGTGCACCACATCCGCCTTGCCCTGGACGGCGGTCACCTCGGTGACCGGGCCGAGGCAGGCCCAGAGCATGCCGACCAGGTGCGGGCCGAGATCCCAGAGCGCGCCCTTCTCCTGCCGCCACGGCGTGTTGAACGGGTTGCCTGGCTGGTTGGAGGTGCCGAGCCAGATCGCCGCCCCGCCGGACCAGCCCTGGCCCGACCAGCCGCCGCGTGCCTGCTCGTCGGTGAGCCAGGCGCGGATCTCGTTGTTGAACCGCCAGGTGAAGAACACGACAGAGGCGACGCCCGCCTCCTCGACCGCGGCGGCGAGCTTGTCCGCGTCGTCGGGCGACAGCGCGATCGGCTTCTCGAGCAGCAGGTGCTTGCCCGCCTGCGCGGCGCGGACTGCCAGCGGCGCCTGGACCTGCGGCGGCACGGCGAACGCGACCGCGTCCACGGCGCCGAGAAACGCGTCGAAGTCCGCGTACGCGGTCACCCCGTTGTCTTCCGCGAGCGCCACCGCGGCGGCAGGGTCACGTCCCCAGACCGCCGTGAGCTGCGCGCCCGGAGTGCTTGTGAGGGCGGGAGCGTGCGTGATCTGTGCCCAGTAACCGGTACCGACGAGGCCGAAACGCATGGCCTTGATCCTATGCCCGGCGACCGCGGCCGCCCGGTGCGCGTTAAGGTTCTGAGCCGTGCGTGTCGTTCTCGCTTCCGCGTCCCCCGCCAGGCTCGCCGTGCTCCGCGGGGCCGGCATCGATCCCGAGGTCATCGTCAGCGGTGTGGACGAGGACGCCTATGCGGCGTCCACCACCGGTGACCTGACCCAGGTGCTCGCCTCCGCCAAGGCGGAAGCGGTCGCCGAAGGCCTGGACGAGGGGCTTGTCATCGGCTGCGACTCGATGCTCGACCTGGACGGGCGGGCGTACGGCAAGCCTGACTCGCCCGCCGAGGCGGTCGGCCGCTGGCACGCGATGGCGGGCAAGACCGGCACGCTGTTCACCGGCCACTGCGTGATCGACGCGACCAGCGGCAAGCGGGCGACGGCCGTGGCCGCGACGACGGTGCGGTTCGGCACGCCGACAGACGACGAGATATCGGCGTACGTCGCCACCGGCGAGCCGCTGAACATGGCAGGCGCCTTCACCATCGAGGGGCTCGGCGGCTGGTTCGTCGACTCGATCGACGGCGATCACAACAACGTGATCGGCATCTCCGTCCCGCTGCTGCGCCGCCTCTTCCTCGACCTGGGCGTCACGATCCCTGACCTGTGGCGCCAGCACGGGCGCCAGTACGGGCGCTAGTGCCGCGCTAGTAGAGCATGCCCGAGTAGTTCGGCTTGGCGTAGTACGCCTCGAGCTCCGCGAGCGTCTCCGCCGGGTTCTGCACCGCCTTGCACAGCGCGGCGACCGACGGCATGTCCTCGATGGACGGCCAGGCCTCAGGCTCCCACAGCCGGGACCGCATGAACGCCTTCGGGCAGTGCGAGAAGACCGTCTCGATCTCGATCACGATGGCGAGGATCGGCCGCTTGCCGCGCACCGCCAGCTTGTCGAACCACGGGGCGTCCCGCACCAGCCGCGCCCGGCCGTTGATCCGCAGCGTGTCACTGCGCCCGGGAATCAGCGCGATGAGGCCGACATGCGGGTTGGACAGGATGTTCAGGTAGCCGTCGGCCCGCTTGTTGCCCGGCCGCTCGGCGATCACCACGGTGGTCGGGTCGAGCACGTGGATCAGCTGCCCGGCCGGGTCGCCCTTGGGTGACGCGTCGCAGTTGCCGTCGGCGTCCGACGTCGCGAGCACGCAGAACGGCGAGGCGTGCAGCCACTCGATCTGCAGCGGGTGCAGCGCCGGCCGCTCCTTGGTCACGGCCCGGCCGCTCGGGTAACCGCCGAGCGCCTCGCGAAGTTCCTCGGGGGTGGTGATCTCGGAAACGGTCTCGGTCACTTCCTGTGTCATGCCAACCTCGTGAATGTCTGCAGTGACGTCTGCTCGGAGAGCAGTGCCGACGGCCCGATGATGTTCCGGTCCGGCTTGCCAACGACCTCTTCGTCCTTGCCCTCGTAATCGAAGCGCTCGAGGACGTGCCTGATGGCCTCAAGCCTGGCGCGCTTCTTGTCGTTGGACTTCACCACCGTCCACGGCGCGTCCGCCGTGTCGGTATAGAAGAACATCGCTTCCTTAGCCTCGGTGTAATCGTCCCATTTGTCCAGCGACTGGATGTCCATCGGCGACAGCTTCCACTGCCGCACCGGATCGACCTGCCGGATCACGAACCGGGTCCGCTGCTCCGAGCGGGTGACAGAGAACCAGAACTTGGTCAGGTTCAGCCCGGAGTGCACGAGCATCCGCTCGAACTCCGGCGCCTCCCGCATGAACTCCAGGTACTCCTCGGGCGAGCAGAAGCCCATCACCCGCTCGACCCCGGCCCGGTTGTACCAGGACCGGTCGAACATGACGATCTCGCCTGCCGACGGCAGGTGCGTCACGTAGCGCTGGAAGTACCACTGGGTTCGTTCGGTTTCCGTCGGCTTCACCAGCGCCACGACCCGCGCGCCGCGCGGGTTGAGATGCTCGGTGAACCGCTTGATCGTGCCGCCCTTGCCCGCCGCGTCGCGTCCCTCGAAGACGATGACGATCTTCTGCCCGGTGTCCTTCACCCAGTTCTGGAACTTGACCAGCTCGATCTGCAGCAGCCGCTTGTGGTGGTCGTAATAGTCCCTGGTCATCCGCTGGTCGTACGGGTACTCCTCCCGCCACGTATCGACGGGCGTCCCGTCCGGCCACAGCAGCACCGGGTCGTCGTCATCGTCGTCCACAACCCGGAGCCCGGCGAGAACGGCAAGGTCCGCGGGATCTTCTGACCCTGGCGATGGCAGCGCATTGAACACGATACAAATACAACACATGATCTCGCTCGGGTCACGGCCGGGGGCGGTGTGTTCACCGGGGAGTCATTTTCATGTGCGGGCCTGCCGGTCAGGTCCCCTGCTCGCCGTGCACGACCTGCCCGCTCGCCACCGTCAGCACGACAGACGTGTTCCCGATCGCGGTCGAAGGGACCGTGAAGATGTCCTGGTCGAGCACCGCGACGTCGGCGATCTTGCCGGGCTCCAGGGTGCCCGCCATGTCCTCCTCGTGGTTCACGTAGGCGACGCCCCTGGTGAAGGCGTCGACCGCCGCGTGCACGGTGATCGCCTCCTCGGGCAGCAGCGGGATGGTCGTCTCCACGGAACCGGGATCGCCAAGCCGGGGCGAGAGCGTCCGGTTGACCGCCACATGCAGCTCTTGCAGCGGGTCGGCGCTCGACACCGGCCAGTCGCTGCCGAACGCGACGCGAGTGCCGAGGCGGAGCAGCGAGCCGATCCGGTACTGCCAGTCCGCCCGCTCCTTGCCCACGAACGGGACGGTGAGCGCGTCGTTCTGCTCGTCCTTGCAGGCCCAGAGCGGCTGGAAGTTGGCGGCGACGCCGAGCGCGGCGAACCGCTCGAGGTCGGCGGGATCCACGAACTGAAGGTGCGCGATGTGATGCCGGCCGGCCGCGCGCAGCGTCTCAGGCACGGTGGCGAGCGCGTCAAGCGCCGCGGTGACGGCACGGTCGCCGATCGCGTGGAAGTGCAGCTGGAAGCCGAGGTCGGCGAGCCGGCCGATGATTTCCGTCAGCTCGTCTGGCTCGATGAACAGCGACCCGGCGTGCGCGGTGGCGTGCCCGTGGCCGTCCAGGTACGGTGCGCGCATCGCGGCGGTGAACGTCTCGCAAACGCCGTCGAGCATCAGCTTCACCGTGGTGGCGCGGAAGTAGCCGCCGCCGTCCGCCTCCTCCCTGCGGGCGAGCAGGGTGTCGAGCTGGTGCAGGCCGCGGAACCGGTCCCACCACTGCGCCCCGGTGACGCGGCAGGTCAGCAGCCGATCAGCGGCGGCGCGCCGGTAGGCGGCGAACGTGTCGGGCATGCCGATCTCGCCCGCCTCGCCGACGCACGCGTCCTGGATGCTGGTGATGCCGAGCGAGTGCAGGTGACGCTGTGCGGCGAGCAGCCCGGCGATCAGCTCGGCCTGGGTCGGCGGCGGCACGTAGTCGGCGACGAGCCGCATCGCGCCGTCGTGCAGCGCGCCCGTCGGGTTGCCCGCGTGGTCGCGTTCGATCCGGCCGTCGGCCGGGTCCTGGGTGTCCCTGGTGACGTCGGCGATGGCCAGCGCCGCGGTGTTCACCCAGGCGCTGTGGTGGTCGCGGTTGGGCAGGAACGCGGGCCGGCCGCCTGTGACGGCGTCCAGGTCGGCGGCCGCCGGCGTTCCGCCGGGGAAGGCGGGCATCGACCAGCCGCCGCCGAGCACCCAGGCGCCCGGCGGCAGCGTCTCGCTGTAGGCGGCGATCGCCGCAAGATAGTCCTGCCTGCTCCGCATCCCGGTGAGATTGCAGCGCAGCGACTCCAGGCCGCCCTGGATCGGGTGGACGTGCCCGTCGCCGAATGCGGGGATGGCGAGCCTGCCGCGCAGGTCGATGACCCGGGTGAACGGCCCGATGAGGGCGCGGATGTCATCGTCGCCGCCGAGCCTGCCGATCACCCCGCCGCTGATCGCGGCCGCGTGCACGAAACCGGACGGGTGCGCCGGCGTCCGGATCTTTCCGTTGACGAGGACAAGCTCCGCGTCCTTGCCGCGGGGATTCCCGCCAATGGTCATAAACCGGGATGCTATCCGGCTGACGTGCGCGGCGGCGATAGCCTTCGCACATGAGCCAAGCCGTTATCTACACCGACGGAGCGTGCAGCGGCAATCCGGGCCCCGGTGGCTGGGGTGCGATCCTGCGGTATGGCAGCACGGTCAGGGAAATGCACGGCGGCGAGCGCTCCACCACCAACAACCGGATGGAACTGCTCGCCGCCATCTCCGCGCTTGAGGCGCTGACCAGGCCTGTGCCCGTCGAGATGTACACCGACAGCAGGTACGTCCTCGACGGGATCACGAAGTGGCTGCCCGGGTGGCAGCGCAACGGCTGGAAGACCGCCGCTAAGCAGCCCGTCAAGAACGTTGACCTGTGGCAGCGCCTAGTCGCGGCGATGGCGCCGCACGACATCTCCTGGCACTGGGTGAAGGGCCACGCCGGCGACCCGGGTAACGAGCGGGCCGACGAACTGGCCAGGCTCGGCATCAAGGAGGCCCTCGCGGCCGATCAGCACTTACCGGAGTAGGCGCCGCTGGTGTAGGTGGTCCACGGGCTCCAGTTGGTGCCGTTGCCGGACAGGATGATCGCCGACTTCGCGTTGGCGAACGGGTCGAGAGTGGCCAGCGAGCCGTTCGACGCGTTGATCTGCCACAGGCCGTAGTCGTCGGTCGGGCTGATCGCGTTCGGGTTGCCGCCCGACTCGGCCATCGCGATTTCCGCGGCCATGACCGCGTCCGACGGGTTGCCGCCCGCCGAGTCCCACAGCTGCTCGAGCGCGGAGCAGCTGTAGCTGCCCTGCGCGGCGGGCGTGGATTGCACGGCCACGGTGCTGTCGGTCGTGGACGGCGTGCTGCTGCTTGTCGTACTGCTGCTCGTCGTGCTCGCTGCGGGCGTGCTCACCGCGTGCTTCGGCGTGTAGGCGGTCGGCTTGAAGCTGGCCGGCACGGTGGCGGGGATGAAGAGCCTCTCGCCCGCGGTGATCGAGTCCGGGTCGGAGATCTTCTTCTCGTTCACGTGGTAGAGGTACTGCCAGTCCGCGGCCTTGTGGTAGAACCGCTGCGCGATCGTGGACAGCGAGTCGCCGCTGCGGACCGTGTAATAGGTGCTCTTGGCCACCGCGGCGTGGCGTGCGGTGCTCGCGGTGGCGACGGTGACGGAGCGGGTGGCGAACGCGTCGAGCATCGCCCCGGTGACTCTCGGGCCGGTAGTGGCAATCGCCGTGAAGATGTCGGCTGCTGTCTCGTGCGCCTCCGCCGCGGCTGCGGTCGGCGCGGCAGTGCTCGCCAGCGCCTGTGCTGTGGGGGCCGCGACCAGCGCACCGGCGATGGCGACGGCGGGCGCCGCCTTTCCCGCTTGCTGGGCGACCTTCTCAACCTGCGACGGGCTGGCGTGCCTGCCCCTGCGCCTGATCCGCACCGGCCGGCGGTCACTGTGCCAAGCAGTCATTAATCTCCCCAGGTCGAAGCCTCGCCCTGCCTACGCGGCTGCTCGCGCACCTCTCGGCGGGCCTGCGGCGGCGGGCACTGTTCGGGGCGCCCGCTCTGCGATGGTTCCGTACGGTGTGTTGCTGTTTCAGCACATTTATCCCGTCCGGCCATCGATGGAACTATTGCAGGGAGCGGCGGGTGCCCGCAGGCAAACCGAGTTTTTTCCGTGATCTACTCGTGATCATTGTGATCTGCTCGTGATCAAATCCCCCGCGTATGACGCATTCGGGGACCCTTGGGATACTTACCAGCGTGAATGATCATCCCGAGCGCGTGACCCGCTTTTTCGAGGACTACGTCCCCGGCCTGACGCTGGACTGCGGCACCTTCACGCTGAGCGAGGCGGACATCATCGCCTTTGCCAGCCAGTACGACCCGCAGCCGTTCCACGTGGATCCGGTGGGCGCCAAGGACGGGCCGTACGGCGGCCTCATCGCCAGCGGCTGGCACACCGTCAGTGCGACGATGCGGCAGCTCGTGGAGTTCTACGTCAGCGCGGAGTCCAGCCTCGGCGCGGCGGGCGTCGACGAGATCCGCTGGCCGCGGCCGGTCCGCCCCGGCGACACGCTGCACGTCCGCGCCACGGTCCTGGAGGCGCGCCGCTCGGCGAGCAAGCCCGACCGCGGCATCGTCCGCGGTGCCGTCGAGCTGACCAACCAGGACGGCGAGGTCGCGATGACGTTTTCCGCGATCAACTTCGTCCTGCTTCGCGACCCCTCGGCCTAGCCGGCGAGGATCCGCTCGCCGGCGGTCGCGGCGGCGTGCTGTGCCGCCGCCGTGCCAAGGGCGGCGATGATCGGGTGCGGCTGGGTGCCGTCGCCCTGGAGTTCCGGCTGGAACAGGGTGCCGACGAAGAACGGGTGCCCGGGCAGTTCCATGATCCTGACGTTGCCCGAGTCGTCGAAGCCGGTGAAGCGCAGGCCGCCGGCGGTCAGCGCCTCCAGGTACCCGGCGTTCAGCCCGAAGTTGCAGTGGTACCGCTCGACCCGCCTGCCGGCTCCGCAGATCCGCGCGGCCAGCGTGCCAGGCGCGATCATGACCGCCTCCTCGTGGCCCATCAGCGAGCATTCGAGCGGCACGATCAGCGGGTGTTCCGCCTCGGGTGTCACCTCGGCGTTTTCCACCTCGGACAGTCCGCACACGTCGCGGGCGTACTCGAGCAGCGTGTGCTGGAAGCCGCCGCAGGTGCCGAGGAGCGGGATTCCCTCCTCGCGGGCGACGCGCGCGGCGCGGATGGCGCCCTCGGCGTCCTCATAGGGGCTGCCGGGGACGATCCAGATGGCGTCGAACCCCGCCAGGTCACAGTCGACGGCATCCGGCGTGGCGATCCAGTAGGGGTCGAGCCCGATCGAGTCGCGGCGGAGCAGTGCGTCGATGAGCCCGGGGATGCGCGCGTGCGCCCTGACGTTCGCTGACCGGTCACCCACGAGGGCGATCCGCGGTGTGTGCTGAGCCATGCGTCAATCCTCCGGCCAACCCGGTGTTAAGCGCCAACGATGATTTCTTGTCCGCCGATAAGCGATGCTTATCGGGTGGAGGCGCAACTGCTCAGGACGTTCGTCACGGTGGCCAGGCTCGGCTCGTTCTCCGCCGCCGCGGGCGAGCTCGGCTATACCCAGGCGGCGGTGTCGCAGCAGATCGCCGCCTTGGAGAACGACCTCAAGACTCAGCTGCTCACCCGCCGCCCGGTCGGGCCGACCGAGGCAGGTACCCGGCTGCTTGAGCACGCTGGGCCTATTCTGCTCCGCCTCGACGCGGCGCGGGCCGACGTAACCCGCATGACAAGCACTCCGGCGGCGACCCTCATCGTTGGCGTCACGCCGCTGGCGGGCGCGACTCCGGCCCTCGCGACGGCGCTGGCCGCGTTGCGGGAACGGATGCCGCGCCTGGACATCACCGTGCAGACGGGCACGCGCGCGGAGGTTGCTTTCGGTGTGGCACGCGGCGACCTTGATATCGCGCTGACCGACGGCCTGACCGCGCCGGGTGACCCGCTAACGGAACTAGCGCCAGTGACGGCCACCGGCGTCAGCCAGGAGAGAGTCGCCGTCATCCTCCCCGCAGGGCACCCGCTCGCGGGACGCCGGGCGCTGCGGCTGCCCGACCTAGCCGATTCCCGGTGGATCGAGGCGGAGCAAGTGGCGCCGCCGCTCGCCGAGATCCGCAGGCACGCCGGCGTGGACGGCTTCCGGCCCGCCTTCCACTACGCGGGATCGGACCTGCTGTCGCTGATCAGGCTCGCATCCGCCGGCCACGGCCTGACCCTGCTACCGGAACCGGCGCTATCCCCGGAACCCGCCGCGCGGGCAGGCATCTCCCCGATTCCGGTGACAGCCCCGCGGGTGGTCCACCGCATCGAGCTGATCCACGGCACTCTCCGCGAATCCTCCCCAGCCGCCGAGCTAGCCGCCATCCTCTTGCCCCGGTGAACCAGGCGACTTCGCATCCCGCGATCGACGAATCCCGGCACTCCGAGCCAACGCCCACGCCCGGCCGGTCCGAAGGCACATGATCGTGGGCCAGATGCGGTAACAGCCACTCGCCGTCGATAGATATGACCGAATTTGTCATGCTTTGGGCAGCCAGAAAATGACCCACATTGATGAGCGTGGGCCGGATGCGGCGCATATCGCCGCATCCGGCCCACGGTAATGGAAGGGGTCGGCCGAAGGCCGCGACAGAACAATTACAAATGGTTCCATTACGTCGGGGATCGTGGGAACGGTACGGTTGCCGCGTGGATCGGCTGGACTGGTGGCTTACCGCGCAGCGCGGCTGGCGTCGGCTACTTATCGGCTGGCTTGTCTTTGTTCCTGTGTTCCTGGACGCCGGGCTGCTGTGGAGCGGATCGGGCAACCTCGATGACCAGGCAACGGTTCCCGCTGGAAGCGTGCTGCCACGTGTCGCCATCGCTGCTCTAGCCGGCATCCCACTGGCGGCTGTGCTGGTGTGGCTACTGATGCGGCGCCGGAAATCGCGCCCCTGGGAGCCCGTATTCTCCTGGCGCATGATCGCCGGCCTCTATGTCTTCATGACCGGCGCGTGCGCCGCGGCTTACGGCGACACCCGGACCCTGGCATGGCGGCGCCAGCATCTTCTTCCGCTCAGGGCGCTCCTTCTCTTGGACGCCCTGGCGGGTGCCTTGTATGTCTGGAACGCGCTCTATTGCCGGAAGCTGCGCCGTCAGGCAGAAGCCGGTGCTCAGACCGCCGCAAGCTGAACCGCGAAATGCCGCGGGGCGGCCAGGCAAAGATCCCTGGCCGCCCCGCGGCGTCGTTTCCGGTGCGGTTACGCCGAGGGGGACTGGCCGTTGTTCAGGGCGGTGGGGCCGGTGTCGCCGTTCACCGATGGGACGCCGACGCCCTTGCGGACCGACTCGAGG